>SXGS01104085.1_pt1 | contig 16736 bp, 13 predicted proteins | sample 3174681 | NCBI WGS metagenome assembly SXGS01 (sample SAMN11356861, study PRJNA531348) | freshwater metagenome | isolation source: freshwater sample F1-80 | place: China: Fuxian Lake, Yuxi | collected 2017-12-25 | reverse complement strand
TTAATGCTTCTAACGACTCGCGCGGGATTGCCAAAAACCACGCACCGATCCGGCACGTCTCGCAAAACGACCGCCCCCGCGCCCACGATGCTCCACGCTCCTATTTTCACTCCTGGAATCACGATCGCTCCTGTGCCGAACATCACTCCGTCACCTGCCATCACGCCGCCCGCCAACCTGACGCCGGGACAAACATGCACATGATCGCCGAGCACGCAGTCGTGATCGACGGAGCAGGACGTGTTCAAGATGCAATTTTTTCCAAACACGGAGTCAGGATTTACCACCGCGCCAGCACAGGCCACGGTTCCGGCGCCCAGTGAGGCGCTTTCCGCGACCACCGAGGAAGGATGCACAAGTGTCCGAGCTATTCCTCCTTGTGTTCCCAACCGGTCAAAAACGGAGGCTCGAGCTGCGTTCACTCCGATGGCGATGATGTAATTGAATTCCTTGGTTGCTATCCATTCTGGATCCAAGGCTGATAAGACGGGCACTCCGGACAAAGAGTGGCATTTCGGATCGTCATCCACAACCAAAGTGACCTCAACGCCGCCGCGTCTAGCGACATCCATCACTACTTTTCCGTGACCACTCGCGCCGAAGACAATGATCGATTGGGGATCCCGGCTCCGGGACTGCGGAGAGCCCCTTGAATCTGGTCGGACTGGATTCATCTTTGTGCCTGGCAATGATGAGTTTTTGGACAGCACCGCGAAAGGCCCCATCCTGGGTTTGGGCGGCAGTTGGTCGAATGGCTGACCTGTTTTTGGATTTTTACTTTTCGAGGCCGTTTCGAAATGCAGTGATTGCATTCATTGCCGACTATGGTTCAACGTTTGCGCCGTCGCACTGAGCCGGAATGAATATCATCGTCACAAATCTTCCAATAGCCTCACCGGCTTACGGGCCAACCTACAGGACTCACCATCTGGCAGAAGAATGGTCGAAGGCAGGGCATCGAGTGACGGTCGTAGGATCCAGCTTCTCCCATTTGCTGTCTGAGCCTGTGCGGTTCAAAGGCGCTTTGCAGGAAGAAAGCTGCCATCAGGTCCGGTATGTTCACCTAAAGACCCCGAGTTACAAAGGTTCCGGAGTGCGGAGGGTGATCAACATCATTTCCGGCTTAAGCCGTTTGAAACGCCATACGCATCGCATACTGGAAGGGCACAAGCCTGACGTGATCATGTCTGCCTCCGCTTACCAGCTTGATAATTTTTGGGCGCGATCGACATCTCGCAAGTTCGATTGTTCTTTTGTTCGTGAGACGAGGGATCTCTGGCCAATGACTCTCATCGAGCTGGGAGGACTTCCTTGGTGGCACCCTTTCACTCTGTGGGTTCAAAAAGGAGAGGACTGCGCGTATAGATGGGCCGACCTGGTGTCAACGACGTTGGCCGACTCTCATGAATACATGGAGGGGAGAGGGCTGAGAACAGATCGGTGGGTGTATCTACCGCAATGCCCACCACCTCCATTTCCCGAGTCACCGCATATGAAGCTTCCGCGAGCCCACTGCGAGGCTTTGGCTCAGGCAAGGCTGCGGAATTCATTTCTAGTTTGTTTTGCAGGTTCTCTTGTTCCAGCCACGGACTTTTCCACCCTGATCCAGGCGGCTCAGTTATTATCGCATGACAGTGTCTCTATCCTGCTGGTTGGCCAGGGCCCATCGGAGAAGCTGCTGCGCGGTCTGATCGCGGCGACAAACGTTAAGAATGTGACGATGTTGCCTCAAGTCAGTAAAGAGTTGGTGCCCTGCATTTTGGCAAAGTGCCACGCCGGGATCCAATTGTTCAGAAAACATCGTCTCTACAAGTATGGAATCAGTCCAAACAAAGTTCTCGAATACATGCAGCACGGGCTCCCAGTGGTTCTATCCTGTGCCACATCAAGAACTCCAGTTGCTGATAGTCAAGGCGGTATTGTGGTTGCACCTGAGCGCCCCGATCTGGTTGCAGACGCGGTGAGAACCCTCAAATCGATGCCCGTGGAGGAAAGGTGGGAAATGGGAAAACGAGCATCGGAGCACGTAAACCTTCACCATAACATTAAGACAGTCGCAAATTGCTATTTGGGATTATTCGACGAAATTCGCGACCGCAGAAGAATCCGTCGATAATCCTGTGTTTGACCCTTTTCAGAGGAGGATTCGACCCAATATTGCAATTGATTTTTCACGCGCACTTCCTCATTCGGCGCAATTAGCTTCTACAGAAATCGAACCACATGAATCGGAAAGTTGAGAGCGCCTTAGGTCATGCATCACCGCGAATGTAATCTGATTCTGAGGCTAATCCACACCGACGCGGACGCAACAAGCCGCTGCATGCTTTTCGCTTGTTGACCGGAATACTTATTCTTCGCACCTTTCATCGGCGGTGGTGGCAGCATCACGGAATCTTTCTGAGTCTGAATAAACTCGCACGATCAGCGGGAGGAAAGTAGATTCGAAATCTGCCGGGAGACGAGTCTTGAGACACTCCGATTGGTGACCATGGAGCGTTCACCGTGGACGCCCGTTCCAACGAATAGTTTGGGAACCAAGAAGGCCAAGAAATCTCGATACCTGCTGGCACACGGGAAGCCGCCAACTTGGGGCCAAGTTGGCGCAACTCGTCTTGCCGATGATAAAAGGCCAGCATGGCCTTCAGAAGAATTCTCCACCCCTGATCCGACCAAACCCCGAGTTCGGAATGGATCGGACCCGACGTGTCCACAGCCGCATAGGGCTCCACGCTGGCGTTGACCGCATGCAGCACGTCGGGGTGGTGTTTCGCCAGCTTAAGCCACCACCACACTTCAGGCAATTTTGTGTAATAGTCCGATACCGCCCCTGAGACCGCGCGGGTCAACCGAGGTTTTGTAGGATTTCCATCGTAGATCTGGCGCAAAAACGTGCCAAGAAACTGCCCCATCTCAGCGTCTCCGATCAGCACCCGGTCACCATGCAGGGCTATGGCAAAGGCAATGGTGAGATTACTGTGAGCCAGGTCTTCGCTCCTTGCTGAGATTGGCCAGACCCTGCGCCCGGAATCGGGAAACAGCTCGGTGTAGTAAGGCCAAGTGTATCCTGTTCCGGTCGGCGTCAAGTAACGCAAAAGTGCTCGACCAAGCTTTTCCGCCCTATCCAGATGAAAAGGATCCCCGTTGTAACGGTGGATCCCCAGGTGAACGAGGCCCCCGTTTGCAAACTGGTTCAAAGGCAGGGTGGCTCTGGCGAACATGCCTTGACTCCCATCATCTGGAACTAGATAAGAACCCATCCCTTGCCCAAGGCCGGGTTCCTCGATCCAGTTGGCATCCCACTCTCGGGCTATGCCGCTCGCAAGGTTCACCCATTCACGGGCCACGTCACCGAAGCGCGACTCGAGGTCCGGATGCATGCGAGTGAGATTGGCAAACTCCAGCAGAACATTAAGCACGAAGGCATCATCGACCACATGGTTGGCGAATTGCTTCACTTGCGGATTTCTAAAAAATGACTGAGCCCCATCGACCGAATTCTCTCCGCCTTTGAAAAAAATCGCCACATTCGTTGTTGGTGTCGTGGGAGTTCGGATTTCAAACACATGCATCTGCCAAGAGCGGTTCGTGATGGAGGCCGATCCAAAGACATGCCCGGTCGCACTGTCGATAATTTGCATGGTTGCAGGACCCGCCCAGTTGGTGACATAAGCCTCGCACGCCACCCGGTACCACATCCCCGGCTCGACGTTCGAATGGTTGGTCACGTAGGGGTTGTGGAGAGTCTGCCAGAGACTGGCCGACCGAGGTGCGCTGGCATCGAAAACGGCGACTCCGGTTCTCGAGTCAAACAACACCCTATTTCGAACGGTCGGATCTTGGTTCCAATGCAAAGGAGCCGCATTGATGGCTTCCCCAAACTCTCCTTCGTCAAAATGAATGGTGGCCCCGGGCGCCAGTGGATAAGGAAAGAATTCAATCGTCAACGGTTCGGCTTTCGTGGCTGGGCCGGCAAAAGTGATCCCGTACTTCAGCCAACGGTTCGTCGCCACTGGCAACTGCGGCTGCATGTGCCTGAATTTCGGCAGGTAGACTCTTCCTTGCCGGCATTCGAGGAGGGGGGTCATGCTCGCCGCATCGGTGCGGGCCTGGATTTCAAAATAATACTGCGCTCCAGGAACGAAATCTGTGATGTGGTGCGCGAACGTGACCCAGTTCGAACCGTCTGATCTCAGAACCGCGGCCTGGCTGCCGTCTATTCCCAAGCCGGGGCCGACCAACGCCTTTGCAGGGGTCGCTTGAATCCTGGTCCATCCGGCGGGCAGCGTTGAATCTGAATCAGAAACTTCCTCGAAAGAGAACCGACGCAATGGAGACTTGTCTCGAAATACGACATCCGTGAACTGGGCACCTCGAACCAAGTTCTCAGAGAATCTCGCTGTTTCCCACCCGCGGATTCCGTCTCCATTGAGATCGGCCACCCGTGAAGCCACATTCGCCCCATGGCGAACGAACTCATCGAGCCAAGAAATCTTCCCAGAATAGAGATAAGCGAATAGCATGCTCTCCATTAGGTCGGCCTGATCGTTGCAAAGCCTATCGTTTGCGCGGTGGTCGAAAGCGAGAAAACCCTCGCCGTCGAAGAAAAGCCGCCGGTGCTCGAGGAAGCGCGTATACCAGATTTCCGAAGGGTGGGTGCTATCGTTTGAAGGAGAACGTTCCGCCGTTGCACGCATGGTCAGCAATGCGGTGGCAAACAGGAGGAGTGCGGCATTTCGCCCTCCGATACGCGCTATTTCGTCGAATTTCATCGTGCAATCTATGGTTTTGAAAAGAAACTCATCGGGTCCTGTCCTCCGGGATCACCGAATCCAACGAATCCAGTTTCGAATCCGGCGTCTGGGACTAATTCTTGCCCCGCAGCCGTCGAACAAGCCGCGCTGGTCCGCGCCAGGCTGATAGAAGCATCAGCGTCGACAAAGTGCGAAACGTCCATCGGTGCTCTGGAAGACCCAGGGTGTACACGCTAAGCCCACGGCAGGGAACCGAGATGCCATACTGTCCCCCGACGAACTTTCCCGGGACGCGCCAGCGCTGATAACCGCGAGTCGCATAAACCTGAGCCTCCACTTCCAACCACGCGTCAAATTCGGCGCGCGCCACGACCTCCTTTGTCCAAGGGCAGGCGACAACCCAGAGCCAACCCCCAGGATTTACCAAGTTGGTCATCGCATCCGTAAACGCCTCCAAGGCCTTCCGATCACGGTGGAACCAAAATGGGTTGTTGGATCCCTTGCACAACAGCCCATCAAAACGCTGCGGCGAGGAGAATGTGGCCAACTCGCGAATATTATGAGTGTGGATGTCGAATCCTCGTCTCCGACCCAGCTCCGCGATCGCTGGATCCAATTCCAGGGCCGATACTCGCGCCCCTAGCTTTCGCAGTTGTTCGCAAAACTCATAGTGCCCCGCGCCGAGTTCGAGAACGGACTTTCTGGCGAAGCTGACGCCAGGAAAAAAATCCCGAATGATCTCTCGGGGCCCGTTAGCGTGCCGTTTGGGATCACGCAGTCCCGGCTCCATTGAGCTGGAGACAAGTTCGATTTCTGTAGGATCGGTGAGCATGTGTGTGTAGGGACCTAATCCAATCGCCAGAGGCTTCGCCACCAAGGCAACCGTGAAATGGCAAACTCAGCCCAATCGGGTCGAAGAGCTTCCCCATAGTATTGCGGATGGAAGAGAAAAATGGCTCGCACGCGGCCACGGATATTTTGCGCCAACAACCGAGGATCTTGGAGCAAGCATTCGGATGAATGTTCCGCGTGCCCATCAGACCAAATAAAATCGGAGGCAATTCCTCGACTGTTGTAAGCCCACAGAAGACCCTCGAAGCAGTCCCGGTGCGCCATGTGGTGGTTGTTCTCCCCATTTGCTCCCCTCCTGCCTCCGTGGGGCACAAACGAGCGAAGGTTGAAATGCTGCTTGAAGAAGGCGACGTCCTCGCGCGCGATATCCCAGGCTTTCGCTTCCGCGTAGTCCGCCTGTTCAAAGGCATTCTGATGATACCCTATCTCAAATCCCTTGCTCTCCATCGCCTTCATCGCCTTAAGATCAAGCTCGTAGTCCTCTTCATCTCCTTTCCACCGGGCGCAGCGCCTGCGAAAAAAATAGCACGAACTGACAATTCCAAGCTCGTGCTCAAGCTCCATCATCCGGATCGTGTTGTGGGGATGCCGGTCCGCGTCGTGCTGAAAAAACACCGTCGGTGTCCCAGGAATCAAGTGCCGCTTCAAAAGTCCCCTTCGAATTAAGCGACCTCGAAGGAATCTTTTCCCTGCCCACCAACCGAAGCCCAGCCAACCAGAACACCCCGACTGCCACAGGGCGTACTCGCGCACATAGTCAAGCTTTGTCCGGCAAGAAGCCGCTTCCGCGGCAAAGTCCCCGTAAACGCAAAAATTCGCCGCGTTTCCCTGGAGAACCCTCGCTGTTTCCAATACCAGGCCAAAGGGAAAGAGGGTGTAGTTTGTAGCCAACGCCATGGAAAACTATAAAACTCTCCGCAGCTCTTCCACGTATGTAGTAGCTTCTTTTTGCCAGGAAAGATTGGAAGCTACAATTCGGGCGGCCTCTTTGCCTTCGACAACTTGTCGGTGAGTCAAGTTGTCGATGGCCGCCAGCCAGTCTTCATCTTCCTCACCCACCACCCATCCACAGCCGCTCCCTTCGGTCACGCGCATCATTTCAGGATACTTTGGCATCAACGCGGGAATGCCCGCCAACATGAACTCGAAAAGCTTGTTGGGCAAACTATAATAGTAGCTCAAGCACACATTGGCCACCCCTACCAGCCCAACGTCCGCTCCCGCAGTGTGGTAGAGCACCTCATCTGGCTTCACGGCTGGTGTGTAATGGATGTTGCGATACTGCTTGGCCGCGTTCTCCACCTCCGACTGCATCCCTCCGAATCCCATGAAGACGATGTGACGATCTTCCCGCGCTTTGGCAAACACTCTCAAGAATTGTTCTATGCGCCGACCACGAAACAAGCCTCCTTGGTAAATGAATACCAAATCCTGTTCCCGGATGCCGAACCGATCCCGCCAAAGTCGAGGATTTGGTCTTGGATTTAGCGAGGTTCGCTCCGGCACATTTCTAACCACCACCGGGCGCCGAATCCGATATTGTTTTTCATACCAATCGGCGATCGAGTCGCAGACCACGACCACCGAATCGCAATTTGGGATCAACTTTTTCTCAATCCATTTGTCCGCTAGCTTTGAAAGCCCAGCAAGCCCGTTTCGCTCTGTCTCCAACTCATGGGCGTCGTAAACCAGCCGACATCCAATCTGGCGCTTGACGGAAACCGCGCCCGCCAAGGGACCCAAGCTGTGCGCAACGACCGCCGTGGGTATCAAATCCTTGGCTAATGTTAAAAGAGCTCTCCTCCACTCGAAATACTTGACGAGTTGGAACAGCCTGCGCTTAGGCAGGTCCAAGGTATGCATCTTGATCCTGACGACTCGAATGTTCGCGCACAACACATCATGAACCTTCAGACCGGGCTCCCACTTCGCGGCAACGACCACCTCTGAGAAGAGCCCGCTGGCAATCATCGCGCGCGACTCTTTCAACATCCGATTCTCGTGAAGCGCTGTGGATAGCAAAACGTGAAGGGCTGCGGGCACGATGAGGCGAGTTAAGTGGAACCGACACCAACGGGCTGGCTGTAAAGATCCTGGAGCTTTGCAGTCTCGTTCTGCCATGATAGCGAGGACGCAGCGCCGCAAGCGGCCCGTTTCCCCTCCTCAATTCGCGCTTGGCTCAATTCATTCACCGCAGCCAGCCAGTCCTCGTCCAACTCGCCGACACCCCAACCGAAGCCAGCGCCTTTTGCCAATCGCATCATTTCCGGAAACTTAGGCATGAGCGAGGGAATGCCCGCTGAGATGAATTCAAACAATTTGTTGGGGAGACTGTAGTAGTAGCTCAGACAGGCATTCTCCACCCCGACCAAACCCACATCCGCCCCCGCAGTGTGCCTTAAGACTTGGCTGGGCGATACGGCAGGCGCAAAATGGATGTTGTTGTGCTGAGCGGCCATTTCGCGCACACGTCCCTCCAGTTCCCCGTAGCCCATGAATAGGATGTGGCGGTCATCCTTTGAGCGCGCGAACACTCGAAGAAACTGTTCAATGCGTCGCCCCTGAAACAAACCGCCTTGGTAAATGAAAATGACGTGTGCGTCAGGTATCCCAAACTTGGATCTCCACAGGGTCGGATCTGCCTTGGGCGGTCCGTCGGCAGACAGGCTGGGCACATTGCGTACAACCAACGGTCTTTCAATCCCATACCGATTCGCGTACCAATCCGCGATGAAGTCTCCCACCACCACCACCGCGTCCGCCCTCCCGATGAACAGTCGTTCAAGGGCTTTGTAAACCCACCGCGTGATGCCCCTGGCCGTGCTCACTTCCGTTTCGAACTCATGGGTGTCATAAACAAGTCGGGATTTATGCCACACCTTCAGAAGCACACCCAGGGGCAGCACCGCCAAACTGTGGCTGTTGACGCACCTCACATCCACCTTCCTGAGCCGCTGAAACACCTGCCAAGTCCAGTCGATCGTTTGAACCAGCTTGCGCGCAAAACGAGGCCCTCCGAAATGTCGGCGGGAAACCCGGCAGACCACGAACGACTCCTTGGCTTCAAGAACAGGCAAACCAGCCGCTTGGATACCAATCAGCTCTATCCTGGAGAAGTGTCCGAACTCAAAAATGCTGCGCGCGATTTTCTCCATCCTCATTTCATGGGTAAGAGGGGAGGGATAAAGGTGCACATTCACTCCTTCCCCCTTGGGGAATCGGATGGAACCGCAAGTTGGCTGGGTGCTCACCTTTCCGCTTAAGCTCCAAGCGCAACTCGTTTGGCCCAGCGTTTGAGTGCCGGCGCACGTTCAAAGAACCAACCGTTGTTGGCATAACAGGTGTGAGCTCTTGGAGGCTCCGCCATCCATCGATCAAATTCTTCCCGCGTGATCTCCATCTTCTTCAGAAAAAACGCCATATCCTCGCCTTGCATCCGAGAGTCTGGATACGGCGAATGACTCAGTTCCTCCAATGCTGTTGCCCGCGAGAGATCCCCGCCAGCCACAAGACTCGAATAATGACCTCGCCTCTTATCGATATGAAACTTGTTTGGTTGAATGTATCCTTGGAAGAACCGAGTGAAGATGGACTCATAATGCTTCCCGCCATAGGCGCGCCAACCCAGTTCCCGTTCCAGAAACCGCATGGCCTCGGGTTTGTTGTAGTCCAGATAGTTCAGGATGGGAACCGTCCGGATGCCGCGCACAACCGCGTTCACTCCAAAACTGAACAGGCTGATCTGTGGGAGAGTTTTTAGCGGCCTTGTGCCGAACCTTCGATGGATGTCACGCAAATGGCGCAGGTCGAGGTTGTACCATCCCCAGGCGCGTGGGTAGATTCCTTCGCCACGAATGTTGCCCCCAGTGACTATGTATTTCACGCCGCGCGAAGCTGCTGCTTTGTTCAAAAGCGCATTAATGGCGTGGTCCGTCGGAATCTCTATGTTGGCAACCGAGGCTTTAAAAAATGATCGCTGCAAATCCCGAAATTCCTCCCAGTCCACAACGTGCGTCTGCAAATCGATGTGCAGCTTCTCCAGAACTCGCCGAATATTGTCCACTGCAAGCTCAGAATTCCAGCCATTGTCAAGGTGCAAGGCAAGAGGCCTGAGCCCTTGGTGTTTAACGACCCACGCTGTGTAAGTGCTGTCGACGCCACCACTCACTCCGATGACACAATCATACTCCCTCCCTCGGCCCGCCGCCTTGATGCGGGCGATCAGGCGTTCAAGAGACAGCGCGGGATTCCCCGCCGCGGTTTCCCGCTGCAAACGCTCGAGCCAATGGGCGCAATAATTGCAGTTTCCGTCTGAATCAAAACGGATGTCTGGATCCGATGTGTCCATGACGCATCGGCCACATATTCGATAGGAAATTTCCGCGGAGGGTGGAACAGTCTTGGAGTGATCCAGGGGCATGGCCATAAGCTTCTACTCTTGCCCCAACAAGCGGCCATAGAGGGCGATCAGTTTATCTGCCTCCTCTTGCCAAGATAGTCTGGCACCCAACGCGGAGGCGCACAGCTTTCCATCTGCAATCTGATCATTTCCCAAGCCATCAACTGCGGCCACCCAATGCGCGTCCTCCTCCCCGACCACCCAACCGCAGCCACTGCCGAGCGTCAACCTCACCATTTCAGGATACTCGGGCATTAAAGCGGGGATGCCCGCCATCAGGAATTCAAATAGTTTGTTCGGCAAGCTGTAGTAGTAGCTCAAACACACGTTCGCCACTCCCACTAAGCCGACATCAGCCCCCGCGGTATGACGCAACACTTCCTCAGGTTTGACAGCCGGCGCGCAGTGGATGTTGGGACGTGTTCTCGAAGCTTTATCGATCATGGACCACATCTCCCCATAACCCATGAACACGACGTGCCGATCGGTCTTAACTTGCGAAAACACGCGCAACAACTGCTCGATTCTTCGACCTCGAAAAAGTCCTCCCTGGTAGATGAAAACTAAATGATCCGCTGGAATGCCAAACCGATCCCGCCACAGCCGATGGTTTGGCTCTGGCCGCCCGCCCTGGAGTTCTGGCACATTTTTTACCACCACCGGCCGCTCAATCCCGTATTCCTTCTCATACCAGTCCGCAATCGAGTCACAAACCACCACCACCGCATCGCACGTCCGAATCAACCGTCGCTCGATCCATTTGTCCACCGTCTTCGCCAGCCCACGCAATCCGTTGCGCTCGGTTTCCAACTCATGGGCGTCATACAGCAAGCGAGCCCCAGTTCGACTTTTGGCAATGACAGAAGCCCAAAGCGGCGAAAGGCTGTGACAATGAATCAAATCCGGCCGGAATCGCCGGAGCGCACCAGCAAATTTTTGGCGAGTTTCCAACAACTTCAGCAACGCAAACGCCTTGCCTCGCGGCAGCCAACTCAAGCGCATGGACACACGCTCAATCGGTATGCCGGGGGCAATAGAATCGTGCAGAGGCTGTTCCGGAAAATGGCGGCCGATTAAGGTGATCTCGGTGTCACTTCGCCAGCGAAGCGCCCGCCTTGCTTGCTTGAAGTCTCGCGAAGCATTAACCAGCGGCTCGTCATGGATGTGCGCAATCCGTATCAATCGCTGATGTTTTGATCAGACTTTTTCGTTTGTCAGCCTCCGTTTCACCCCCAACAGCACGGCGCCAAGTCGCTTAACCCAAACCGGTGTCTGCTTATAGAAGGAATGCGGATGTTTCGGCGCGTCCATCAGCTCCTCAAATTCGCCGGTGCTGATGCCTAGTTTCCGTGCCATATACTCTTTGTCGGCTTGCAGCTCAGCGGTTGGCAACCCCCCGTTCTCGAACTCCGAGAGCGCCGCGTTGCGGGACATTTGACCCGAGACGACTAAACTGGAGAGGTGTGCAAGGCGTTTGTCATAGCCCCACTTCGAGGGAAGATACCACGCTTGAAAAAACTTCGTAAACCGCGACTCGTAGTGTTTTCCCCCGTAGTAACGCCAATCGACCTCTCGCTCAAGCGTGGCCATCGCCGCGGCTTTGCTGTAAGGCAAAAAATCCAGCGGCTTTGCCACCTTAAGCCCCCGCAATAGCTGATAGGAAAGGACGTTTTCCAAGTAAGACAACTGGGGAAAAGATTTCAGCCTTCTGCGCCCGAATCGACAATGAATGTCGCGAATGTGACGGAGGTCCATGTTGTCGTAGCCCCAGGATTGCGGCAGAATTGATTCGCACGCCAGATTCGAGCCGCTGAAGGCCCAGCGCACTTTGTGTCGTGTCGCGTTCCTAATGAATCCCGCTGTGATGGCGTGATCTTGTGGAATATCCTGGTTCGGGACGCCTGAAGAGAAAAACGCGTACTGCACATCCTGCATCTGCTCCCAGTCAACGACGTGCGTGAATAAATCAAAGCCACAACTTTGCACGGTGTTCTCAATGTTCTTCACCGCGAGCTCGGAGTTCCAACCGGTGTCCACATGAATTACAAGAGCCCGGAGCCCAACTAGCTTCGCTTGATACACCAAATAGGAACTGTCGACCCCTCCACTCAGTCCGATCACCACATCATAGTCCTGCCCACGCCCATCTCGCTTGATCCGATCCATCAATCGGCCATAGGCGTCCGGGTCTCCTTCTGGTTTCCATTTCTCCTTGAACTTGTCCACTTGGACGCAGTGGTCGCATCGTCCGGCTTCGTTGAAGGTTATCCAAGGGTCGGTCGTATCCATGATGCACGTGGTGCATCTCACGTACCCTGGCTCTCCATTTTTGATAATTTGATGCTGAGGTTTTGTCTTCATTCATTGGACTGCATTTAGAGTCCTTTGTCGGCTAACGAGGCTGGTCCCATGAGCCGCCGATAGGTCGTCAAAAGTTTTTCGGCCTCACTCCCCCAGGTGAAATTGGCGCTCGCGGCGCGCGCGGCCCGCTTGCCATGAGCCACATCCTCAGGGCTCAGCGCGTTGATGGCCGCCACCCACTCTTCGTCCTTCTCACCCACGACCCACCCGCAACCACTGCCCTTCGCGACGAGAGCCATTTCCGGATACTCCGGCATTAAGGAAGGGATCCCAGCCATGAGGAATTCGAACAATTTGTTGGGTAAACTGTAAAAATAGCTTAAGCAAACATTCGCCACACCCACTAATCCTACGTCAGCTCCTGCTGTGTGTTGCAATACTTGGTCCATCTTCACTGGGGGGGCGATGTGGACGTTGCTTCGACTCTTCGCCGCAGCTTCCACCTCACCCCGGAGCTCCCCGTAGCCCATGAACACAATGTGTCGATCGGCTTTAGCGCGAGCAAACACCCGCAGCAACTGCTCGATTCTGCGTCCTCGAAACAATCCTCCCTGGTAAATGAACACCAAATGACTGTCTGGGATAAGAAACTTGTCCCGCCACAAACGAAGGTTGGGCTCAGGCTTCTCGCCTTTTATTTCTGGAACGTTCCTCACCACGATGGGACGCTTCATCCTGTACTCATGGGCATACCAGTCCGCGATTGAATCACTCACCACAACGACCGCGTCACAATGGCTGATCAGACGACGCTCTGCTCGCTTCTCCGCGGACTTCCTCAACCCGCTCAACCCGTTGCGCTCCGTCTCCAACTCATGCGGCACATACACCAGTGGGGAGCCGAGAAGGCGCCTCACGCGGACACACCACCCAAGCGCGCTCAGGTTGTGGCAATCGATCAAGTGCGGGCGAATTTCCCTGGCCAGGTTGAAGAGCCTGCGCCCGGCGTCCCATCGACGCAGAGGCTCTAGAATTCTGTAGCTCGAACCTCGAAGCATCGGAATTCGAACAAAATCGATGGAGTTCTCTATTCGCTCGATCCGGGGCTTACCAGGCTCCCAACGGCCGGCGATCACAACCCGCTCAGCCAACCCGTGTCTTAACACCAACCTCGCCTGTTTGGTCAATCGTGTCTCATGCGTCAGATCATAAGTTTCCATGACGTGGAGACTTGAGGAAAGCATGTGTCTGCGCGCCGTTTGGACCGGCTAATGTTTTCGATTGATCAACCGAAGTAGCCTTCGCCCAACGCTGCGGATTCCGCGCCCGCCAAGCTCCAGCACCGTGCCCAAGCTCCATCGGTGTCTGGCGGTGCCGTGACAGAAAACGGCTAAACCTTCGCATGGAACCGAAATGCTGTAATACGCTCCAATGAACCTGCTGGGAACATCCCAAACCCTAAAGCCACAAGCCAAGAACATGGTCCGCTCAAGTTTCATCCATCGATCAAACTCAGCCAAGGTCGCGCCGGCGGGCTTCTCGGGACAAGATACAATCCAGGCCCATCCTTCGACCCCGATGAGTCCGCGCAGGCTGCCAATAAAGATTCGAAGCGAGTCCTCGTCGGGATAGAACCAGAAGGGATCGTGTGATCCTTTGCAAAACACGCCATCGAATCGCTGGTCTGGCTTGAATGTGTGGAGTTTCTTCAGGTCGTGGACATGGACTTGGAATCCTCGCCGTCTTCCTAATTCAGCCACTCCAGGGTCGAGTTCCAAAGCGCTGACATTCGCTCCAGCCCGCTTAAGCGCCTCGCAGAACTCATAATGACCCGGTCCGAGCTCAAGCACTGAAGAGTTCGGAAAAAGGCATTTCGCCAGGAAATCGCGCAGGATTTCCGGCGAGCCTTTGTTGCCTCGTTTGGGGTCTCTAAGCCCGGGCTCAAAAGCCTGAGCGACAAGTTGTTCCTCTTCTTTGTTATAGAGCATTTCAGGATGGGGTCAGAGGTTCCACAGTTCCTTCCACCAGGCCTGTTCGCTGATGGTGAAGCGCTCCCAATCGTTCCGGAGCGAATCGCCGTAGTATTGCGGATGAAATAGCATTCGGCCACGAACTCGACCAGCAAGCATATGGGCATATTTTCGAGGGTCCAAAAGTTCACGGGCTTCGGGAAACTCGACGTGCCCATCTGACCAGTTTGCGTCCGTGCAAATTCCCCCGCCTCCATAAGCAAAAGTCAATCCTTTGAGGGCGTGCGTGGGTGGCATCTTTTCATTGTTCAGCCCACCTGGGCCCGGTTTGCCACCGTGCGGTACGAACGAGCGAAGATTGAAATGCTTCCTGAAGTAATCAACGTCCTCCGCAACTAGCTTCTCGGCAAGAACTAGGTCGTAGTTTGCCCTTTCGTATGCGTTCTGATGGTAGCCTATTTCGAAGCCTTCCCCTTCGAACTCCTGAAGCGCCGGGATGTTGAGAGGATAGCGGTCGCCATCATCCTCGTGCTGGGCCTTGTGGCGGAAGAAATAGCAGGAACTCACAACTCCCAGCGATCGCTCCAACTCCATCAACCTGATGGTGCATTCTGGGTTGTCATCCGCATCGTGTTGCAAGAGAATTTGAGGCACGGCCTCGCCTTGTACCATGGCTCGTGGCGCGATCACCAAGCCGTGGAATCGGTAAACCCAAGAACGGACCAATAGCCACAGGCTCAGGGCTATCGGATTCTTCGAATCGATTTGCCAAGCGGTGTGCTCCACCCGGTAGTCCCATTTGGTGGGCCATTTCCCTGGCCAACCTCCGAGATTAGCATAGGTCGAGAAGACACTGCCCTTCTCTTTAAGAATCTCTATCGTCTCCTGAACGAGAGAGATGGGAAAGAGCGTGTGGTTCATCGCGAACCGAGGACGTAGGCTCGTGGTCTCACGGACGTCGAACTGCCATGCGATAGGAAAGCATCACATATATTCCGTATAAGATTACATTCGAGATGCCGAGAGCCCAGAGAGAGCCCAAAACTCCTCCCCATCGACTTCCCAACCATAAGCTCAATGCAACGACAGGCAATCGCAACGCTTGCCAAGCCACATCCCACTTCGTATTCACGCCAAAAGTCATCACGTCAGCCAAAGGAGAACACACGGCCGCTGCCCAGTAGAAGACTGCCATGGGCTGAGCGAGGAGTCCAGCCTCTTTCCATGTCGGGCCATAAAACCACGGATATAGCCAAGGAGCCACTAGGGCGATCGTGCCGTACATCGGTGTCATAACGACGAGAAGCTTGATCAAGGTACTTTTGAACACTTGGCGGCAGTCGCCCTCCTCGCGATACCTTCGACCGGCTTCCTGAACAAACACGACTTGGAAGGGTTTGCAAAAAACGGTCAACGGCAACATCAGCAACGGGCCAACTCTAGCAAAATGACCCACCATATCGGAGCCGAACTGCCTCGCGAACATGATCTGCGGAAGCTGTGTTGAAAAACTGGTCATTATGTGGCTGGGAAGGACGTCCCTGGGAAAATTCCTGTAAATCGAGACGGCTTCTCTCATCTGTCGGATTGAAGGAGCCGACAGCCTAAGCCGGTCGACAAAGCCGCTCCAATAAAGTCGTAGCCCACACCCAATCAATGCGCTACCGACTGTGCCCAACACTATAAAGTTGAAGCTTTTTGGTGAAAGGAGACCAAGCGCGGGGATGATTGGGGAAAGCACCGCCTGAAGAAGCATCGCCCACGAGAGCTCTTTGAAGCATTGCCGACGCGCCATCCAATAATCCAAAATCATTGTTGTGGTGGTGGCGAACAGCAGCACAGGCGTGAACCAAAGCCAGTTTCCTGATCCTGACTGATTCAGCAATCTTAGCCCAAGCCACTCGCCCCCCAAGGCGCAAACTCCAGCCAACAGAAAAGTACTCAGACATAACAGTCCCATGCTCAGGCAAACCAAAGTAAATGCGTCCTGTTCCTCCCGGGGAGTATGGATGGCAGTGTGATAAGCCAGGGTTGACCAACCGTTCAACAGCCCAGGCAATATCTGCACCAAGGCGGCCATCGAAAAATACTCCAACGGATACACGCGGCTCCAAATTGGCGCTAGCAACAGCGGAATGGCAAAGCTCGACAATGACGCCGCGCTCAGCAGGTTCCGCCCCTGCTCGTTGGCATCGCCTCTTCGATGGCGATCCAGCAGCAGCAAGAGAATTCGTTTCATTGAGCAAGGCTGTCATGGACAACTTTGCTCCAGAGAGGCTGGGCATGGCCGATCATGCGACTGTTCATGTTTCTCTTTGAACAGGGCGGTTCTGGACTGACGCGTAAGTAAGTGATGGTGAGCGATTTAAAGGCGATGGTGGACAAGCAGTTTAAAATTTGTTTCTGTAGAGTGCATGCGAAAGAAGACATTTCGAAGCACCGATCCGATCGAAGGGAAGT
>SXGS01149059.1_pt1 | contig 16739 bp, 8 predicted proteins | sample 3174681 | NCBI WGS metagenome assembly SXGS01 (sample SAMN11356861, study PRJNA531348) | freshwater metagenome | isolation source: freshwater sample F1-80 | place: China: Fuxian Lake, Yuxi | collected 2017-12-25 | reverse complement strand
GGCCTCGATCGAGACCGTGAAGCCCGTGCCCATGCGGCTCTTGTTGTCCTGCACCTGCATCTCGAGCCCAAGCTGGTCGCACAGCTCGCCCGACATCGGCATGCAGACGAGCCCGCGGGCCTCGCGCGCCATGAAGTTGACCATCTCCGGCGTGACGAACTCGGCGAGGCAGGCGATGTCGCCCTCGTTCTCGCGGCCGGGGTCATCGACGAGGATCACCATGCGACCGCGGCGGAGCTCGTCGAGAATTTCCGGGATGGGGCTGATCGTCATGGCAGCGGCTTTTGGGCGGGAGCGTTCGGCAGCCCCTCGGCGGGAGTGCGCGAAGCGCTCATTGTAGGACAGCGCGGACGCCGCACGTGTGGTGGGCGATGAGCTGCCCCCCGTGGAGCACCGCTGGCGGGTCGATCAGGGTCCGCTGCGCCTCCGTTGGCGCCCCGCGCAGCCGTTTCCGGCGTTTGGGTCGGAAAGCGGCCCGTTTTCTACGCTCTGGCTTCGCCGCGAGCACCAGATCCGGCTCCCGGAACTCGCGGAGACGCCCGATCGTTCTGAAAGAGCTCAGGAGTCCGCGAAAGTCCTTCGCGCTAACCCCTGAGACTCGTGACGAGTTTCCGGGTCGCAGATTACGATTCAGAGGCTCGCCTTCTCGACTCTTGGAAAACTCGCGCTTCATGAGCCTCACACACCTCTGGCGGTCCTCCCGATTGCTCCGCGTCGCCACGCCCGTGCTGGCGCTCGGCTCGGCCACTCTGCTCAGCGCCTCGTTGGCGACCACGGTCCCCAACGAGGTGCTCATGCCCGGCACCCAGGAGCTGCAGGTGTCGACCTTCGACCCGAGCTCCAACTGCGAGATGTGCCACGGGCAGTACGACCCCGAGGTCAGCCCGTACGAGACGTGGTCGGGCAGCATGATGGCCCACGCCAGCCGTGACCCGATGTTCTGGGCCGCGCTGCCGATCGCCGAGCAGGACTTCGGTGGCTCGGGCGACCTGTGCCTGCGTTGCCACACCCCGTCGGGCTGGTACGACGGTCGCTCCCAGCCCACCGACGGCTCGGCCCTCTCGGCCGACGACTTCGACGGCGTGAGCTGCGAGTTCTGCCACAAGCTCACCAACCCCGACGACAGCGAGATCCTCGGCGAGCACTATCCGCCCTTCAAGGCGAACGACGGCGGCAACCCGGCCGAGGGGTATCGCGGCAGCGGACAGGCCGTGCTCTACGGAGGCTTCGAGCGCCTCGGTCCCTACAGCGACCCGGCCGCGTTCCACGCCTGGTCGCAGTCACAGTTCCACCGCAAGTCGGAGCTGTGCGGCACGTGCCACGACGTCTCGAACCCGGTCACGGGCGATCTCGCTCCGGGCAACGGCGCCTTCGCCCCGCTCGCCGCGGGCATGTTCGACGGCACCCTCGGTGGTCCGCTGCAGCAGAAGGCCGCCATGCAGAACGCCCCGCACAAATGGGGCATCGTCGAGCGCACGTACAGCGAGCACGTCGCCAGCGCTTTCGAGACCCTGCGCGTGGCCGACTTCGACGCGCTGCCGATCGACCTGCGCAAGGGCTCGATCGCGCGGGCCTACCGGCTCGCGCTGCAGTCGACGCCCACGGGGGACTACGAGGACGGCACGCCGCGCAGCTTCACCTGCCAGACCTGCCACATGTCGCCCGTCGAGGGCTACGGCTGCAGCATGTTCAGCACTCCGCTGCGCACAGACATCCCCAAGCACGACCTCACGGGCGGCAACTACTGGGCTCCGGACGCGATCCTCTACCTCGAGGCGCAAGGCCGCCTCTACGGCGGCAACGGGCTCACCCCGTACCAGATCTCGAGCATGCACGCGGGCAAGCAGCGCGCCGTGTCGAACCTGAAGAACTCCGCGGCGATGACCGTCAGCAGCAACACGCTGCGCATCACCAACCTCACGGGCCACAAGCTGATCTCGGGCTACGCCGAGGGTCGCCGCATGTGGCTCAACGTGAAGTGGTACGGCGCGAACGGCGCGCTCGTGCGCGAGGACGGCGAGTACGGCCCGCTCGCGGTGACCGTCAACGGTGCGCCCTACACGGTCGAGACGATCCTCGACATCAACGACCCGAACACGAAGGTCTACGAGGCCAACATGGGCGTGTCGCAGGCATGGGCCGCCAAGATGCTCACCATGGGCTATGGCGCGAACCTGCCGCTCAAGTACGACCGCGTGACCGGCGCTCCGGCGAGCACCCTCGGCGCCGCTGCCGCAGGCGCCCCGGGCAGCGCAGCGCCGTCGTTCCACTTCGTGCTGAACGACGCGACGATCCTCGACAACCGCATCCCGCCCTACCAGATGAGTCGCGATGAGGCCTTCGAGCGCAACGCGCAGCCCATCCCGGACACGCAGTTCGGCAACCCGGCTCCCGGCGCTTTCTACGACCACTGGGACGACGTCACGCTCAACCCGCCGCTCGGCGCGGTGCGGGCGGATATCCGCCTGATGTACCAGCCTACGAGCTGGGAGTACGTGCAGTTCCTCGTGCTCGCCAACAACGGCTCGATCACCGCTCACGCGGGCCGCGGCAACGACTTGTTCGAGGCTTGGCTCAACACGGGCATGGCCGCTCCGGTGGTCATGACCGAGGCGCGCTGGGGCACCGACGCCCCGGTCGCCTACTGCACGGCCAAGACCAACAGTCAGGGCTGCGTGCCGGAGATCGGCTACACGGGTGTGCCGAGCGCGAGCGCGGGTTCGGGCTTCTACGTCACGGCCTCGAAGGTGCTGAACAACCGCCAAGGACTCCTGCGCGCGTCGCTCGCGGGTCCCTCGGCGTCGCCCTTCCGCGGCGGCATCAACTGCGTGATGTCGCCGTCCACGCGCCTCGCCAAGCAGGGCTCGGGCGGTAACGCCCAGCCGGCGCTCGACTGCAGCGGCGGCTTCGTGCTCGACTTCAACGCGTACATCTCCAGCGGCGCGAACCCGGCCATGGTGCAGGGCGCGACCGTCTGGATGCAGTGGTGGTCGCGCGACACGGGCTTCGCGGCGCCGAACAACTTCGGCTTCACGAACGGTCTGCGCTTCACCATCGGCCAGTAGCCGCGCACGCTCGCGACAGCACGCGCCCGCGCCGGGACCGCCCGGTGCGGGCGCGCTTGCATTCCGGGCGCCAGCGCATGCTCCGTGCGCGCTGCCCGCTGGCTACGCTGGGCCCATGAAGCTCGCGAGTCTCGCCTGCCTGTTGCTCGGTACCGCTTGCGCCGGCGTCGCGTCGACCCCCAATGAGCAGAGCCCGCTCGCGCGCATCGCGGCGCTCGAAGATGCGCGGGCGGATGAGGACGGACAGCTCGTCGCCCTCGCGCGCAGCGCCGATGCCGAGGTTCGCGAGCGCGCGGTCACGGCGCTGGGACGCCTGACGTTTCCCGAGCAGGGAGCGGGGGTGACTCGCGCGCTGCTCGAAGCACTGCGCGACGGCGAGCCTGCCGTGCGGGCGAGCGCGGCCTTCGCGCTCGGCGTGCGCGGCGACGCGAGCGCGGCCGACACGCTCCTGTTCGTGGCACTCGACGAGCACGAGCGCGACGCGGATCCGCTGGTCCGGGCTCGCGCCATCGAGGCCGTCGGCAAGCTCGACCGGTCCGAGCTGCAGGAGCGCGTTCTGGAGGGCCTGCGCGATGGTGATGCGCGCGTGCGCGTCGAGGCAGCCGCGGCAGTCGGCCGCTGGAGCACGAAGGAGCAAGGCTCGCTCGCGCTCGACGAGCGACTCGCCGCGCATGTCGTGGACGAAACCGCGCCCGAGGTCGTCACCGCAGCGCTCTTCTCGCTCGAGCGCCGAAAGACGGACGCGGCGGGCAACTTGTTCGTCCAGCACTGCACGTCGACCCTTCCCGAGCAGCGCATCGCCAGCGTGCGCGGGCTGCGCGCGCTCGTCGGCGCTCGCGACGTTGCGCTGTTCCTGCAGCGGGCGAGCCAAGACGTCGACGCGCGAGTGGCGTGCGAGGCCTTGATCGGTCTCGGCCAGCTCGCGGACCGAGTTTCGGTGCCGTACCTCGCCGTAGCGGTGCGGCATGGCTCTGCCAGCGTGCGGCGCACGGCATGGGAAGCGATCGGTGCAGCGATCGGGAAGCGCGCTGGAGTGACCGAGGAGCTGCAGCGAATCGCGGTCGATGTGCGGGCACCGCTCGACGGCGAGAGCGCGAACGAAAAGTCCCCCTGGGTGCGCGGGGCGATGCTGGAGACGGCCCTGCGCTCGCTAGCGCGCGCGGACGCGACGCTGGTCGACGCCACTCTGGCGCAGATCGGCGCGAGCTACCGCACGCTGTCGCGGGAGGAACGTGTCGGGATCGTCCGTGGCTGCGCCGAACTCGCCGCGCAGCGCGGCCTGCCCATCGTGCTCGAGTGCATCGCGGACCCCGATGTCGCCGTAGGGGGCGTGGCCGTGGAGATGCTCGCCAAGTTCAAGCCCGAGGACGTGCGCCCGGCGCTGCACGCAGTCCTCGATTTCGGCGACAACGGCCTGCGCCTCGCGGCGGTGACAGCGCTGCTTGAGCTGCCCGATCCCGTCGACCTCGAGCCGCTCGCGCGCTGCTTCCGCACGTCGGAGGGCGACGGCGCGAGCGAGATTCGCTTCAACGCGCTGCGCGCCGCGGCGAAGGGCGCTGGACGCGACGCGGCGACACTGCTCGTCGAAGGCGCGACGGATCGCAGCGCGTTCGTGCGGCGCGTCGCGCGCGAGGAGCTTGTCCGCGTTGCTCCCGATGCGCTCGCAGCTCTCGCGCCGGGTGCCGGGCACGCTCTCGATGCGACCGCATCGCTCAGGTCGACGTCGCCGCTGGACGCGAACTCTTGGGTCGACATCGTGACGAGCAAGGGCACGCTGCGCTTCGAGCTGTTCCCCGCGGAGGCACCTCTGCATGTGCACAACTTTCTCGCGCAGGCAGCGGAAGAGCACTACGACGGCACGCCGTGGCATCGCGTCGTCCCCGACTTCGTGATCCAGGGCGGCGACTATCGCGGCGACGGCAACGGCGGCGGCACCTGGCGCGACGCCGCCGACTCGCTGCGACACGAGTTCGGCCCCCGCAAGTACGTCCGCGGATCGCTGGGCATGCCGCGTAACGAGGATCCCGATTCGGGCGGCAGCCAGCTCTTCGTCACCCATCGCGCGACCCCGCACCTCGATGGCCGCTACACGATCTTCGGCGAGCTTCGAGAGGGCTTCGAAGTGCTCGACGCGATCGAGGTCGGCGACCGGATCCTCGACGTCGTGCGCGTGCGCTGACCAAGGCTCGCAGGGGCGTCTGCCCCACCCGCTGGAGCTGGGCTTTGGCCGCGGCTGTCGCGTCGCGTGCAGGTATTCTGTGGGGGCTGGAGATCCGCCATGAAGCGCCCCACTCGCGCCGTTGTGCTATCGCTGTTCCTGCTCGTCGCCTGCCGCGGCTCGGCCCCGCAGCCCTCGTCCTCCGCGCCCGGGCAGCCGACGCCCGCGCCCGCTGCGGAGACACCGGCACCGGTACCGGCGCCCACGCCGACCGCGAGCGTGCCCCAGCGACCGCGCGTGGCTTTTACGCCCGAACTCACGCGTCGCATGCGCGCTCTCGCGGATCGCCAGCGCACGCTCGAGGCGATTCAGCTCGGAGCCCGCGAGCTCGTCGAGCGCTGCGCCGGCGAGGACTGGAAGGACGAGGCCATCGTGGCCGACTCGGTGGTCGCCGCGCTCGTGCTCGAGCAGCTGGTCGAGGGCTCCAACGCGTGGCGAGAGACCGCGGCGGTGCTCCAACGCGCCCTCCCCATCCCGTCGCAGGTGCCGCACGAGCTGCGCTCGCAACTCGAGCTCCTCCTCGCGCGCAGCTCGGTGCGGATCGGCCGCATCGGGCCTGCGCGCGAGTGGATCGACCAGCACGGCACGATCCGCGACTGGCAGGTCATCGGGCCCTTCGCGAACGAACGCGGCAGCGGGTTCGACGCGACCTACGCTCCGGAAGAGTCGATCGACCTCGGCGCGAGCGTGCGAGGCAAGGAGCGCGACGTCGCATGGCGTGCGCAACCCTGCCCGCAATCGCCCCTCGGCGTGATCGTCCTCGACGAGCTGATGCGGCCGAACGATCAGGTCGTCGCCTACCTCGCCACAGCGGTGAAGGTGGAGACCGCGCGTGACGTCTGCCTGTCGCTCGGCACGAGTGGCGAGTTCAAGGTCTGGCACGGCAAGCGCCTCGCGCTCGCCCGCAAGGTCGAGCGTGCGTACCACCGCGACCAGGATCGCGTCGTGCTCGCGCTGCAGCCCGGCTGGAACCAAATCCTCGTCAAGCTCGGCCACGGGGATGGCGCCACGTGGGCTGCAAGCGCGCGGCTCACCGCACTCGACGGCGGTCCGCTGCGCGACGTCGTGATCGATGCGCTTCGCGCGGGAGAGGCCTTCGCTGGCGCCATGGAGCCCGTCGCTTCGCCCGCGCGCAGCGCGCGCGAGTGGCTCGAGACTCGAGGCGAAGAAACCAGCGCACTGCGCCTGCTCGCCGAGCTTCACATGAGTGTGCACCCTGACGACTTCGCCGCACGCAGCGCGAAGAAGGCAGCGGAGCAGGCGCTCGCGCTCGCGCCGGACGACGTCGACACGCTGTACCTCGTCGCGCGCGCCAACGAACCTGCACCGGGCGAGGATGCGGCGGAGATTCGGCACAACGAGCGCGTGATGCCGCTCAAGCGCGTCGTCGAGCTCGAGCCGGCCCACGCGGGCGCATGGCTCGACCTCGCCGAGTTCTGGAGCGAGCTCAACCCGCTGCCCTATTCCGCCGAAGCCGCCGCGCAAAAGGCGGTCGCGGCCGCACCGCAGAGCCCGCGCGCCCTGTTGGCCCTCTCCCGGGCGCACGACGGGCTTGGTCGCAACGCACTCGCTCGCGAGTACGCTGAGCAGGCGCGGGCGAGTGGCTTGGGCAAGATGGACTCGCGCCTGATCCTGCTCGACGCGAACGTCATGCTTGAAAAGGGCGACCGCCGCGGAGCGATCTCGTTGCTCGAGACTTCGATCGCCAACGGTCGCGCCGACCGCGCCCTCGTCTCCCTTCTCTGCGCGCTGCACCTGGAGAAGGAAGAGCTGCCAGCACTCCTCGATGTGCACGAGGGCTGGATGGTCCGCGCCCCATTCGACGTCTCACGCCTGCTCGAGACCTCCGAGGCGCTCGAGCGCGCCGGAGATCTTCCGCGCGCTCGTCAGCAGCTCGAGCGCGCGCGCCTGATCTGCTCCGAGGACTCGCGCGTGTTCCGCTTGCTCGCCCGGATTTCCGAGCGCGAGGGGGATGTGGAGGGCGCATGTGCGGCTCTCGACGAGGTCGTGCGTCTCGATCCGGGCTACGACATCGCGCGGCGCCAGCGCGCCTTGCTGGAGGAGAGCGCCGCGCAGCCCGCGCGCTTCGAGGACGCGTGGCGCTGGGACGCGGTCGAGCGCGTCGGCAAGCTCGCGCGCAGCGGCAACGCGAACGACCCGGTGCAGGTGGTCGATCGCACGACGATCTGGAAGGTCGAGCCGGACGGCACCGAGCGGCAGTACGAGCACGTCCTGCTGCAAGTCGAGAACTCAGCCGCCATCAAGGCGCTCGATGCCTACTGGATCCCTTTTCCGGCCGACGCGACGCTACAGGTCTACAACGTGCGCGTGGTGCACGCCGACGGGACGTTTGAGCGCGCTCCCGCCCCGCGCGGGGGCGATCAGCCGTGGAACGGCATGCTCGTGCGCGGCTTCGACCTTCCGCCGCTGGTGGCGGGCGACATGGTCGACGTCGAGTACCGCATCGACCCGACGCAGCCCGATGTCTTCGGCCAGTACTTCGGCGAACGGCACTCGTTTCAGGTCGACTTCCCCGACGCGCTCGCGCCGGTCGCGCGCGCCGAGCTCGTGGTGATCGCCCCGGAAGGCGTGCAACTGCACGTCAAGGAACACAACGGCGCAGGCCTCGAGATCTCGCGCGAGACGAAGGACGGCGAGGTGATCCGACGCTGGGTGGCGCGCGACTTGGCGCGACCTGCGATGGAGGGCTTCATGCCGGCCCGCAGCGAGCTCGTCCCGCTCGTCGACATCTCGACTTTCGAGAGCTGGCAGGCCTTCGCAAGCTGGTGGTGGAACTTCATCGAGAAGGAGTTCGTCACCACGCAGCCCATGAAGGACAAGGTGGCCGAGCTCGTCGCGGGGCTCACGAACGAGGCCGACAAGGTGCGCGCCATCGCGCGCTTCGTGGGCCAAGAAATCCGCTACAACGCGTGGGCTTTTGGCACGCACAACTACCAGCCGTTCAGCGCGGCGACGATTTTCGAGCGGCGCTTTGGCGACTGCAAGGACAAGTCGATCCTGCTGCGCCAGATGCTCGCGGAGATCGGCGTCGAGGCGCACCCGGTCCTGATCAACGCGGAGTACCGCAAGTCGGACGAGAAGCTCGACATCGCCATGGTCGGGCACTTCAACCACTGCATCGCGTTCGTGCCGGCGACGGCCGAGCGTGCGGGCTACTACCTCGACGCGACAGCAGATCGCAACCCGATCGAATACCTGCGTGCGGACGACCAAGGCGCACGGGTCCTGCACGTGCGCGACGGCAAGGGCGAGATCGTGCAGATCCCCTACGCGAAGCCGGAGGACAACGCCGCGGTGCGCGAGTACGAGGTGCAGCTCGCGCGCGACGGCAGCGGCGAGGTGCGTCTCTCCGACGAGAGCGTCGGCATGTTCGGCGTGCAGAATCGCTACCAATACGGAGGCGAGCAGGGCGACCTGCGGCAACGGCTGGCGCAGGCGCTCGCGGATGCGTTCGGAAAAGTCGACGTGCTGGATGCGCGCACCTCGAAGCTCGAGGACATCGGCGCGTCGGCGAGCGTCGATGCGCGCTTCGCGGCCAGCGGCCTGTGGACGCGCGAGTCGTCCGGTGCACAGCTCCGGACCGGCTTCGACGAGGTGCCCATCCTCGGCGTCGCCGCGGAGGCGCCCGGCGAGCGGCAGCACGACTTGGTGCTCGACCGTCCATTCCAGTTGCGCAGTAAGGTGCTTTACCGTCTGCCCGAGGGGGCGAAGGCGCTGGAGCTGCCGGCGGATGCCGATGTACACGCCGAGGGCCTGCTCGACTACTCGCTGCGTGTTCGCGCGACGCCAGATGGCATCGAGGTCGAGCGAGTGTTCACGCTGCGCGATCGACGCATTCCACGCGAGCGCTACACGGACTTCCGCAATGCGCTCAACGAGGTACGGAGCGCCGAGGCTCGGACGGTCGTGCTTGAAGATCTCGCGCCGTCCGAAGCCAGCCCGAAGGAGGGGAAGTGATGTTCTTTGCGAGCGCACTCATCGTCCTGCAGTCCGGAGCTCCCGCGGAACGCGCGCGCAGCGCGGAGGAGTGGGCCAGCAGCCTCGTCTCCAGTCCCCACTACGCGAGCGATGACGGCGACCTCCGCATCCAGGAGTGGTGCGAGCTCGTCGCGCGCGAGCCCGGCCACCCTCTGGCCGAGCTCGCGCTCGGCATGATCGCGCGTACGGCGGCCGACCGGCCGCGCGAGGCCGCGGATGCGATCGCGCGCCTCGACGCCAACGCGATCCATGTCCTCGCGCATGAAGACCTCGTCGCGCTGCAGCGCGAGCGGGCGCTCTCGAGCCGGCCGTTCGCGGAGCTGGCGAACGCGGAGCTGCCGGACCTCCATCCCGACATGGCGCCGCTGGCATATGCCACGGGGCCGCTCGCGGGCAGCGCGCTCGACGCCGCCCTTGGCGCACTGTGCCTCGATCCGGAACGTGCGCTTGCGCTGTCCCGCTTGCCCGGTTCGGGCCCTGCGACCTGGATCCGTGTCGTGCGCTCCGGCACGGCCGACTCCCTCGACGTCGAGACGGCCTGCTCTGCCAGCGCGGGCTGGGCCGTCGTGGCGCTGGACTTCGACTGCGACGAGCGCAGCGGCTGGTTCGAGCTGGATTTTTCCGATGCCTCCGGACCGACGTGGATCGCGTTGAACGCGGCCGAGGGCTCGGGGCTGGAGGGCGCGAGCGGGTTCGTGGGCTTCCGCGTCGCGTTCGACGATGGCAGCGTGCGCGAGCTCGACTTCCTCGCCGCGGAACGCAGCCTCGTGTGGCGCGAGGCGCGCGCGTGGCGCAGGGGACACAATCGAGTGCTCGTCTCGGTGCCGCTGGGCGCAGCGTTCGATTTCTCTGCCCGCCTGCGGGACGCCTCGGGTCGTGCGTTGCCGTGGCGTGTCGCGGCCGATCCACGCGCACCGCTCGGCGAGGGCACGAGCGGCCCGGCCTCGGCGGAGCCGCTCGTCGGGGCGCTGGAGTTTCTCGCATCGCTCGAGTCGCGCAGTCCGCACGCGGAGGCCCTGCTGGGTCTCGCCAAGTTCCGCGATGGACGCATGGTCGAGGGCCTGTCGCACGTGGAGACGGCGCTCGCCATGGACCCCGATTCGGTCGGTATCGCGGCGCTCGCCGCCGACCTGTACGGCGCACGCTCTCCACTGCCGGAGACATGGCGCAGGACGCGCACGCGCGAGCTCGTCGAGGCGGGCCTCGTCGCGGCACCCGGCCATGTGCGCCTGCAAGTCGCGATGGCGCGCATCCTCGCGCCGGAAGACCGCCAGGAGGAGGCCATCCGCTCGCTCGAGTCCCTCGACACGCAGCTCGCAGGAACTGCGACGGGCATGGCGCTCGTCGACCTCTATGACGGGCTCGAGCTCGAAGTGCGGGCGGAAGCTGCGCTCCGCAGCGCCTTCGCCCGCGAACCGCAGAGCGCACGAGTTCTCTCGGCGGCCTCCGACCACTGGATGCAGCGTGGGTTCCTCGATCGCGCCCGTGGCGCGCGCCTCGCGCAGTTGCTGGGCCGTCTCGACCTCGGCGCGCTGGGTGAGCTCGCGGACATCGAGCTGCGCCTCGGGCTGCGCGAGGAGAGTGTCGAGACGCGTCGCATCCTCGCTCGCATCACTGGCGACGCCGGCGCCGCGGCTGGCTTCGCGCAGGCGCTGGCAACCATCGGCATGGCGGCCGAGGCCGACACCACGTGGATGCGTCTCTCCGAGCGCTTCCCTCAGGAGACCTACTTCGCGCTGCGCAGGGCGGATCTCGCACACCGGCTCGGGGACCGCGAAGGCGAGATCGCCCAACTGCGGCTCGCGCTCGAGCGCGCGCCGTCGGATCGCGAGGCCCGTTCGCGGCTCGCCGCCCTCGGCGAGGACGATCCCGCTGCTGCCACGTTCCGCCGCTTCGGCGTGGATGCGGAGCGCGAGCTCGCCGGCTTCGACGCGACACGCTGGAACGATCACGTCGTACGCGCGCTCGACGTCGCGGTCGTGCACGTCTTCGAGGATGGGTCCTTCGAGCAATGGACGCTCTCGCACGAGGTCGCGCGCGATCTTGAGGGCTGCGAGGTGCTCGGCAAGCAGCAGCCGTCGGGCGACATGCTGTCGATCGCGACCATCAAGAGCTCCGACGAAAAAGCCTACGAGCCGGTGCTCGTCAACGGCGAGTACGTGATGCCTGCGCTCGAGCCAGGGGATGCCGTGCAGATCGTCGCGCGCGGATTCGGCTCCGCTGGCGCCGGCTCGCGCGTGCGCACGACGCAGTGGTACTTCGCTTCGACAGCGACGCCCTACCATCTGTCGCGCTATGCGGTCTCCATCCCGAAGTCGCTCGGGCTCGAGCTGGTGCAACGCAACTTCAGCGGCGAGCACGAGATCTTCGACGAGGGTGAGCGCGTGGTGCACGTCTTCACGCTGCGCAACGTCGAACGCGTGGTGGCCGAGCCCGGTGCGCCTCCGCAGTCGTGGTACTTGCCTTGGGTGACCTTCGTCGGGCCCCAGGACCTCGCGCTGTTGGAACGCGAGCTCGAGAGCGAGCTGGTCGTGCCAATGCGCCTCGCTCCGGCTCTCATCGAGGCCGCGAACCTTGCTTGCGAGGGCACAGAGACCGAGGAGCAGCGCGCGCGGGCGCTCCACGGCCTCGTCACGGAGTCGCTCGACAAGCGCGAACCGCTCTCGCGCGTCTCGGCGCTCTCCGCGCTGCTCACGCGCAGCGGCAACCCCGCCTTGCTCTATGCGGCTCTGCTGCACGCCGTGGACGTCGATCACGAGCTCGTCTGGTCACGTGCGGTCGAGCCCGCCGCAGATCCCGCTCCCGAGCGGGAGCTCGCGGATGCCTCACGCTGGACAAACCAGCTGCTCGTGCTGGTGAAGCCGCGCGACGCGACGCCGGCGTGGTGCGACCTCTCGCACAAGACGCTGCCCTACGGCCGCATGATCGCCTCAGCACCGAAGGCCGAGGCGTTCTCGGTGACGCGCGGAGAGTGGATGGCGCTTCCGGATGCGAGCTGGAGCGATCGACCCGGCGAGCGCACGAGCGTCACGGTGCGCATCGGCGCCGAGCGCACGGCGGAGATCGATGTTTCGCTCGAGTTCACCGGCAACATGGGCTTTGCCGTCAAGGAGCAGCTGCGCGAGGTGCCCAAGGCGCAGATGAAGCGCACCGTCACGGGTATCGTCTCGCGCATCGTGCCCGGCATCTCGCTCGGCGAGTACGCGCTCGATGGCCTCGAGGGCGAGGACGCTCCGGTCGCGTTTCGCGCCAAAGGCAGTCATAAGACGTTCCTCGACGTTCGTGGTGGCGAGTCGAGCTGCACGCTGCCGTTCCCGGCGCTCGATCTCGGTCGCATCGCGGCTGGCGAGGGCGCGCGCAAGCTACCGTTCCTGCTGCAGCGCGCGAGCGTCGGCACGGTGCGGGCGCGCTTCGAGCTGCCCGAGGGCCGCTCGCTCGCGAGCGTGCACCCCGAGGTGCTGCTCAAGTTCGGTGGCGGCAGTTACCGGCTCGCGGTCGAGGAAGTCGACGCGCGCGGCTTCACGGTGGTGCGGGAGTTTGCCCTGCCCGCGCAAGTGATCGCGCCGGCCGACTATCCGGCGTTCGTCGAGTTCGCCCAGCGCGTCGACGAGTCCGAGCGGGTTCGGCTGCGACTGCGCTAAACCCGCCGTCGGGCTCCCGCACCGCCCGGCTCCGGCACGCGCCGGGGCCGGGCGGTGCGCCTTCAGGGTGGGGCCGCGGGGGTCTGGAAGGAGTTTCCGTAATGGCGTTGCGGATCATAATGCAACTTCCTTCAGGGGCCGCCGGGCCCCGATACGGCTTGGAGCGACCGCTGCGACTCCCCGCGCGGCTCTCTCCCTGCGCAAGGACCCAGCCATGCAGCGTTTCCTCCTCACCGCCGGTCTCGTCTCCGCCGCCGCTCTGGCCTTCGACCGGGTGCAGGCCCTCGAGTCGCGCCTCGCGGAGCTCGAGCAAGTACCGCGCGTGGAGGTCGAGCACACCCGCGAGTTCGCTCGACGCCTCGACAACCTCCGGCGTTCCATCGAGGAGGCCCGCGTGAACTTCGAGAGCGATGACCGCGCCGACGCGCTCGCGGCGGAGTTGGCGGTCGTGTCCAAGGCACTCGAGCGCGAACGCTGCGCCATCGCCGCGCAAGATGAGCGTCTCTCGGGCTGGGAAGAGCTCTGGGGCAGCCGCGAGCCGGCGGCCATCGAGGGCAAGCTCGACGAACTGTCTGCGGACCTTGGCCGCCGGCAGCGCGACCTCGACGAGCTGCGCGCTCTCGCCAGCCGCGCGTCCCAGCAGGGCGAGGAGCGCCTGCGCGCCCTGTCCCAGCGCGTGGAGCCGCTGTTCGCGAAGGTCGACACGGCCACGCTGTGGCACGAGCTCGTCGGCCCCGTGGTACAGCTCACCGGCGACACCACGGTCGGCAGCGGGGTGCTGCTCGAGTCCCAGCGCCGTACCAGCAGCGAAGGCTACGTCACGCATCTGCTGACCTCGTGGCACGTGGTGCGGGACATCTACGGCTCGCTCGACCGCATCGAGTCTCCCGTGTCCGTGCGCCTGTACGAGCCCGATGGCTCGACGACCGACGAGACCGCGCACATGGTGGCCTACGACGTGGGCCTCGACATCGCGCTGCTCGAGATGGACTTCGACCGCCAGGTCCCCCACGGCGCGCGGCTCGCGAACCACGAGGAGCTCGAGCACATCGACACCTTCGATGCCGTCTACGCGGTCGGCTGCCCGCTGGGCAACGACCCGATCCCGACCTCCGGCGAAGTGGCTTCGACCACGCACTTCGTCGACGGAGTGCACTACTGGATGATCAGCGCGCCGACCTACATCGGGAACTCCGGCGGCGGCATCTTCGACGCGCGCACGCGCCGGCTCGTCGGCATCTTCTCGAAGATCTACACGCACGGTTCCGCGCGCTCGACGGTCGTTCCGCACATGGGACTCGCCACGCCGCTGCCCGTGATCTACGAGTGGCTGGACCGCACCGGTCACGCGAGCCTCGTCGACCCGCAAGCCTCCGCGCGCACGGCTTCGGCGTCGCGCTAAGGGCGCGCAGCGCAGCGTGCGCTTGCCCTCATCGCGCAGGGCGCAACGACCCACGCGGCATCGCAACGATCACACAGGCCTCGACGGGATCTTCGCGCGCCGTCCGACGCACCGCGTGGGGCCTCGCGCTCTTGCTGACGCTCTTCGCGCTCCTGCAGGCCGTGCACAAGGCGCGCAAGGGCTAGTGCGCGCTGCTCAAGTGGCGACCGCAGGTCGAGCGGCTGGTGCAGGGCGAGATGCTCTACGCGCGCGAGGAGGCGGGCGTGGCCGAGGCCTTCCCGACGCTGCCGACGACCGCGCTCGCGCTGTGGCCCTTCCTCCAGCTTGACGATGTGCCCGCGGGAGTCCGCTGGGCGGGCCTCAAGTTCGCGCTGGCATGGTGGATGCTCGCCACCTGCTGTCGCATGGCGGCCGGGCAGGGCCGGACGTTTCCCCCATGGGCGCTCGCGGCGTTGCTGCTGCTCTGCGGGCGCGTGCTGCTCTCGCACATGGCGCACGGGAACGTGAACATGCTCGTGGCTGCGCTGGTGGTCGCCGCGGGACGCGCGTGGCAGCTCGGCAAGGAGCGCTCGGCGGCTGGTGGCGGCAGATGGTCGAACCCTACGCGGCGGGCGCTCCGCTGAGGATCGTGCAGACCGAGCAGACCAACCAGTCGCTGCTCGGCGTGCTCGCGCGCGTGACGAGCGACGTGACCGCGATTCGAGCGCGGCCGGACGTGTTTGATACGGACGTGTCGATTCACGTGCTAGCGCTCGCTCCGGAGACGCTGCAGCTCGCTTTCCGCACTTGCGCCCTCCCGTTGCTCGCATTCGCGGCGCTGTGCGCGTGCGTGCCGCGAGCTCGACGGGACAGCGCGGACACGCTCGGGGAGCTAGCGCTCGTGGTGCTTCTGATGCTGTTCCTCTGCGAGCGCAGCTGGAAGCAGCACTGCGTCACGCTGTGCATCCCGACGACCTGCCTGCTGTGGAAGCTCGGGGAGCGCGGCGGCGACTACGCCGAGGCGTGGGGCGCGTGGTTCTTCGGCGGGCTGGCGCTGTTCGTCGCCTGCGGGCTCGTCGTGCGACGCTCGCAGCGACTCGCCGGCTGAAGCGCGTGCGTCAGATCGGCTTGGCGACCCAAGCGATGCGTTCGCGGTCGCTGACCACGACGCCGCCGGGTGTCTCGACCGTGATCGCGAACAGCGTGGGCTTCGTGACGCGCAGCTTCGCGTCGATCGGGACGAGCAGCTCGCCGCTGGCGCTCACGTTGAAGACGCCGCCATCGACGGGGTGCTTCTGCGCCTCGTCGAAGATCCACAGCTGGTACTGCTCGACCGAAGGGTCGTTGACCGGCAGGCCCACGAGCCGCATCCAGCCCGATTGTGCGCGCGACTGCCACACGACGTCACCCGAAGCGCCCTTCGCGAAGTCGGTGCCCTGTGCGGCGACGAGCAGCGTGTCGGACTCGCCGAGCAGACTCTGACGCAGCTCCGCGGCCGCGGGTGCGATCACGAGCTGCGGAGCGGGCAGCTCGGCCGCTTGGGGCCACCAGCCGAGAATGGCCATCACGCTCGCTGCCGCTGCGACCAGCGCGAGCGGCCAGCGCGATGCGGACTGCGGCACCGCGGCCGGCTTGGAGACGACGGGGGCAGGTCGGCGCCGGCTCGCACGTTCCGTCTCGGTGCGAACAGTGAAGTAGGCGCGTGCGCCACCCTCAAGCCGAGCCCGCAGGGCCGGCGGGAGCGGCAGGATCTGTCGCGAGGCATGCAGGACCGCGATGGTAGCCGCAGCCTCCTCGAGCTCGGCGGCCTCGTCCCACGCGTCCGCACCATCGCCGCCTTGCAGCCGCGCGAGCTCCCGCTCCTCCTCTGGGTCGAGTCCAAACACAGCACGATCCGAGTAGAGGTCTACGAGTCTACTGTGGATCTGGATTCGATCGCTCACGACGCACCGCCGCCGGCAGGGGTCTGACTGGGCTGGAGCAACTCCCGCAGCCGGTGAAGGCCGCGGCGGGCGTGGGTCTTGACGGTGCCGAGCGGCAGGCCGGTGACCTCCGAGATGCGCTGGTGGGAGAGGCCGTCCCAGACCGCGAGCCGCAGCACCTTCTGCTGCTCGGGCCGCAGCTCTCGGAAGGCGCGTTCGGCCACCTCGGCACTGTCGCGGAGCTCGGCGGCCGCCTCGGCACCTTCGAGGCCGGAGTCGAGGGACTCCGGGAGCTCTTCCTGCCCGCCGTGGCGGGCGAGGCGGCGCTGCATGTCGATCAGCCGGCGGCGGGCGATCATGGCCACGAACACCGACTCCTCGGCGATGCCGGGGTCGTAGCGCTCGGCCTTGCGCCAGAGCTCGATGAAGACCTCCTGCTCGGCATCGTAGACCTCCGCGCCGGAAGGGCACATGCGCCGTGCCAAGGTGTAGATCAGCCCACCATAGCGGTCG
>SXGS01278475.1_pt1 | contig 16743 bp, 19 predicted proteins | sample 3174681 | NCBI WGS metagenome assembly SXGS01 (sample SAMN11356861, study PRJNA531348) | freshwater metagenome | isolation source: freshwater sample F1-80 | place: China: Fuxian Lake, Yuxi | collected 2017-12-25 | reverse complement strand
GCAAGGTTGCGCTCTACCAACTGAGCTACACTCGCGCCCGAAACAAGGCGGGCACTGTGGGCAGCACGCGCGCTGTTGGCAAGCCCGATTTGGGCGCGGCGCGGGTGCCGCGGGGTGCTTAATCGGCAAAGTCGTACACCACGGCGCGCTCGCAGTTGCCCTTGAACACCTTCTCCACAAACTCCACGTGCAGCGGGTGCACCTGATAGGCGTCCTGCGCGGCCTTGTCGGCAAAGATGAGGTTTAACGCCACCTGATAGGATTGATCCACCACGGCGCGGTGGCTGGGCACCATCCGGCCCACGTGGAACTGCAGGATGCCCGGGCAGGGCTTGAGGTACTGGTGGGCGCCGGCGATGAGCGCTTCGGCGGCCCCGGCCTTGCCGGGCTGCGTCCAGAAAATCACGACATGTGAAAACATGGGCGCGACGATACGCACCGGAGCCTACAATGCAAGGCTTGTGGCAACTCCTGCTTGCCGCGTGTGCCCGCACCCGTATCATGCCCGGCAACCGGCGCTGGATGCGCCGGATCCCCTTATGGAAAAGGAAAAGCCCGGCAAGGACGACGCGCGCCAGCGCAACATTGACGCCGCGGTGGCGTCCATCACCAAGGCCTTTGGCGATGGCAGCATCATGCGTCTGGGCGACGCCCAGGCCCTCTCGCACATCGAGGTCATCTCCACGGGATCGTTCTCGCTGGACCTGGCGCTGGGCGTGGGCGGCGTGCCGCGCGGGCGCGTGGTCGAGGTCTTCGGGCCCGAATCCTCGGGCAAGACCACATTGGTGCTCACCATCATCGGCAACGCCCAAAAGCAGGGCGGCACCGCTGCATTTATTGACGTGGAGCACGCGCTGGATCCGGCGTACGCCAAGAAGCTGGGCGTGAACCTGGATGATCTGCTTGTCTCCCAGCCCGACAGCGGCGAGGAGGCGCTCACGATTTGCGAAACCCTGGCGCGCTCCAACGCGCTTGATGTCATCGTGGTGGACTCTGTGGCGGCGCTCGTGCCCAAGGCCGAGCTTGAGGGCGACATGGGCATGGCCACCATGGGCATGCAGGCGCGGCTCATGAGCCAGGCGCGGCGCAAGCTCACCGCGATTCTGGGCAAGGCCAAGACCACCTGCATCTTTACCAACCAGCTGCGCGAAAAAGTGGGCGTGATGTTTGGCAATCCCGAGACCACGCCCGGAGGCAAGGCGCTCAAGTTCTACGCCAGCGTGCGCATCGACATCCGCCGCAAGGAATCGCTCAAGGATGCCGCGGGCAATGTCTTTGGCAACAACGTGAAGGCCAAGGTGGTGAAGAACAAGGTGGCACCGCCCTTCGCCGAGGCGGAGTTTGAGATTCTCTACAACCAGGGCATCAACCGAAACGGCAGCATCATCGACGCTGCGCTGCGCCATGGCGTGCTGACCAAGAAGGGGGCGTGGCTGCAGTTTGAGGGCGAACTCATCGGACAAGGCAAGGACGCCGCGCAAAAAACGCTGGCCGACAAGCCCGCGCTCTGCGAGCGCATCGTCACCCTGGTGATGGAGAAACACCGCCAGGGCCCGGCCGCGGCTGCCTGAAGCGGGCGCCCTGCCTTTGTCGTGAACGCGCCCACGGAGATGAGCCTGGTTTCGGCCACGCTCCTTCTGGTGACCATCATGGATCCGGTGGGCAACGTGCCCAGCTTCGTCGCCAGCGTGCAGCACGTCTCTCCGGAGCGCCGCACACGGGTCATTGCACGCGAGATGCTCTTTGCGCTGGGGCTCTTGCTGCTGTTCTTTCTGGGCGGCGGCTGGCTCATGACCCTGCTGCAGCTCCGGCCCGAGTCGCTCTTCATGGGCGGGGGCATCATGCTCTTTCTGATCGCCATCAAGATGATCTTTCCGCCCGCCGGCCGCGACGCCGCCGAGGCTTCGCCCAAGGAACCCTTCATCGTGCCGCTGGCCACGCCCCTGGTGGCCGGGCCTTCGGTGCTCGCCACGCTGATGCTGCTGGACAGCTCGCAGCCGGCGTTGCGCCCGCGCTGGCTCGCCGCGCTTTTCATCGCATGGGCCATCACCTCGGCGGTGCTGCTCTGCGCCCCGGCCATCGCCCGCGCCCTGCGCGAAAAGGGTTCCCTGGCGGTGGAGCGACTGATGGGAATGCTGCTGGTGATCATCGCCGTGCAGATGTTCTTGAACGGCCTGACAGCCTTCATGAAGACATGAAGGCCTTGGCCGGCGCGCAGGCGGAAAGCCTTTCCCCATTGCGCCGGCGTCGGGCCTGCCTATCATCCGCCGCGTGAGCGACCCCGGTACACCGCCCGTGTTTTCTGTCGCCGACCATTTCTCCGGCGCCTACGACGAGCCGGCGCTGGAAGCGTGGGCCGCCGCCCTGCGAGGGCGATTGGGTGCGGCCGTCTCGCTGGGGCTGGTGTTCATGACCCCGCGTTGGTTTCCTCACGCGGCCGAGGTGCTGGAAATCCTTCGTGTTCACGGGCGCATTCCGCTGCTGGCGGGCTGCTCCAGTCAGGGGCTGATTTGCAACGAAGCAGAAGTGGAGGAGGGCGGGGGGATGGTGCTGGCGCTCTACCACCTGCCAGGCGCGCGCCTTCGCGCGGCCCGATTCACACAGGAGGAAGTGGCCGAGGCCGACGGTGCCGATTATTGGCGGCGCGTCACCGGCGTGGATCCAGAAGGACTGGGCGGCTGGCTGGTTTTTGCCGACCCGTTTCACATGGATGTCGAGCAATGGTTGGATCAGTGGAACGCCCAGTGGGCACCCGCACCCGTGCTGGGGGGGCTCTCCAGCGGCGGCGCGCGCGCGACGGGCACGCAGGTGTACCTCAACGGCGAGGTGTACGACTGCGGCGGCGTGGGGGTGGCGGTGGACGGCGCGGTCGAGCTGCGCGGCGTCATCTCGCAGGGTTGCACCCCCATCGGCCAGCCATGGACCATCACCCAGACCGAACGCAATCTCATCCGCACCATCGGCAACCGGCCGGCCTATCAGGTGTTGCTGGAGACGGTGGAGGGATTGTCGGAAGCCGACCGCCAGAAGGCGCGCGGCAATCTGTTGGTGGGGCTGGTCATCAACGAGCAGCTGGAGGAATTTGGCCGCGGCGACTTCTTGATTCGCAACCTGGTGGGCGCCGACCCCAAGTCGGGCGTGATCGCCGTGGGTGCGCTCCCCCGGGTCGGTCAGAGCCTGCAGTTCCAATGCCGGGATGCGCAGGGGGCCGCCACCGACTTGGAGGAGCTGCTGGCCAGAGCCGCCACCGACACGGCGGGCCGGCCCGTCTACGGGGCGTGCCTGTGCTGCTGCAACGGGCGCGGCCACCATCTCTTTGGCGTTCCCAACCATGATGCGAGCCTGGTGCAACGGCAGCTTGGAAACCTGGGTGTTGCGGGCTTTTTCTGCAACGGAGAGATTGGCCCGGTGGGAGGGCGCAACTTTCTGCACGGCTACACCGCCTCGCTGGCGATCTTCGTGGGGCGCGATGCGCCATGAACACCCGCCTCGACCGAGCGCCGACACAGGGCACATTGATCCACCGGTTTCAATCGGTGACCGAGCCGCTGGACTGGGTGCGGCTCTTCCCGGCGGCACAGCCCGTCGAGCTGGAAATCGGCAGTGGCGACGGCGGCTTTCTCTACCGGCTGGCCTGCGCCGATCCCGGCCGCAATTTCGTGGGCGTCGAACGGCTGCTGGGCCGCGCGCGCAAACTAGACCGCCGCGCCCGCGCTGCGGGCCTTGCCAACCTGCGCCTCCTGCGCATCGAAGCGGGATACCTGCTGCGCTATCTGGTGCCGGCGGAGTCGCTGCAAGTGGTGCACATCAACTTCCCCGATCCCTGGCCCAAGGCGCGCCACGCCCGGCACCGGCTGGTGTCCCAAGGGTTTCCCGCCACGCTGCATCGGCTGCTCGCACCGGGTGGGGTGGTTTATCTGCGCACCGACTACGGCCCGTACGCGTTGCAAATGCGCGAAGTCTTTGGGGAGTGCGCCCAATTTGCCGCAGTGGAAACTCCCGCCGCCTTGGCCGGCATTCTCACCGAGTTTGAGGCGGCCTTTAATGCCCAGGGCAAGGCCACATTCCATGCGGCCTACCAGCGTGACTGACGGCCGGCCCTGGGCCTAGACGTCAATCACAGGCCCGTTGCCGGGCGGCTCTTGCGGCGGACGTGCGCCACCCCGCCTAAAGCCTTGAAACACCACGCGCGAACTTCCCGCGCCGGCCAGCGTATTGGCGAGAATGGAAACCACGCTGATGATGAGCGAACCCCACATGGCGGCGCCAAAGCCCTCCACCCGGAACGCGTCGCCAAGCAGCGAGCTTGTGGCCAGCAGCAGCGCGGCATTGATCACCCACAGGAACAGCCCCAAGGTCAGCAGCAAGAGCGGCAGCGAGATCAGCAGCAACACCGGGCGCACCACGGCGTTGAGCACGCCTAGCAGCAGGGGCGCCACGAGCAGGCCCACCGCGCCTTGAATCTGGATGCCCTCGCACATCCAGTCGGCCACCAGCACCGCCAGCGTGGTCACGATCCACCGATGCCAGAATCCGCGAGCGGGGCTGGGGTCGGTCGGAGGGCGGGGCGGCTGCATGGGTTTCTAGGCAAGGCCCGCCGTGAGAAACACGGCCTCGCCCTCGGCGTGAATCTGCGTGGAGGGAAGCGAGGCGGGCACCAGCGCAAACTGGCCTGGCGCGAGCGCCAATTCCGCAACAGGGTGCGAGAGCCGCAGGCGGCCGTTTGCCACGCCCACCACCACCATGCCGGGACGGGGGTTTTGCCATGCACCGCCGGGGGAGAGCCGGTGCAGATGGGTGTAAAACAGACCCGGCTCGTCCACAATGACGTGGTGGGCGGCTTCGGGCGGGTGCATGGAGAGCGCGGGCGTTACGTCGTCGTACCGGAGACACGCGAGCGCCTGCGCCACGTGTAGATCGCGGGGGCGGCCGTCATTGCCGGTGCGGTTCCAGTCGAAGAGGCGGTAGGTGGTGTCGGAGTTCTGCTGCACCTCAAACACCATCACGCCGGCCCCCAGCGCATGGACCCGGCCCGGCGGAATGAAGAGCGAGTCGCCCGCCTTCGCGGGCAGGGACTGCACGCGCCCGGCGATGCGGCCTTCGCGGGCGGCAGCTTCAAGGGAGGCACGCGTCTCAGGCGCGCGCAGGCCGGCGTAAATCCGGGCACCGTCCTGGGCGTGCACCACATGCCAAGCTTCGGCCTTGGATTCGCCTCCCAGCGATGCGGCGAGAGTTGCCGGGGGGTGCACCTGCAGCGACAGCGACTCTTGCGCGTCGAGAATCTTGACCAGCAGGGGAAAGCGTCCATCCACCGAGTGCGCGCCGGCCTCGCCCAAAAGAGCGGGCGCGTGCTGCTCCATGAGCCACCGCAGCGTGCGCCCTGCGAGCGGCCCGTTGGCGACGACACTTTCCGCGTCGGGCCGGTCGGCGATTTCCCAAGATTCACCGATGGGGATGTCGGGGGGCAGCGTGCGCCCGAAATGCGACGCGAGCCTGCGCCCGCCCCAGACGCGCTGCCGGTAGATGGGATGGAAAACCAGCGGGTAGAGCATGGGACCGGCCGGCTAGGTTAGCCTGCCGGACTCACCGCCGCGGCGGCAGGTGCACCGGGGGCGGCGCCTTCGTTAAACTTGCCCATGCGGCGGAATTTTTCGTAGCGCTGGCGTACGCGCAGCTCGGGGTCAACTTTCAGCAACGACTCCAGATTGCGCAGCAGCGCGGTGCGCACCGACTGCGCGATGCCATCGTGATCGTTGTGCGCACCGCCCAAGGGCTCTTCAATCACTTCGTCCACCAGGCCCAGCTCCAGCAAATCGCGCGCGGTGATCTTGAGCGCGGCAGCCGCCTTGGGCGCGGCGGTGCGGTCCTTCCACAGAATGGAGGCGCAGCCCTCGGGGCTGATCACCGAGTAGTACGCGTTCTCGAGGATGAGCACGCGGTCGGAGACGCCGATGCCGATGGCGCCGCCCGAGCCGCCCTCGCCGATGACCATCGAAATGATGGGCACCTTGAAGAGCGCCATCTCGCGCAGATTGACGGCGATGGCCTTGGCGATGTGCCGCTCCTCGGCGCCGATGCCCGGATCGGCGCCAGCGGTGTCAATGAGGGTGATGATGGGCAGATTGAACCGGTCGGCCAGACCCATGAGCCGAAGCGCCTTCCGGTAGCCTTCGGGATGCGCGCACCCAAAGTTGCGCAGGATGTTCTCCTTGGTGTCGCGTCCCTTCTGGGTGCCCACCACCATCACGCGGTGATCGCCCAGCCGGGCGAATCCGGCGACGATGGCGCGGTCGTCAGAGTAGAGACGGTCGCCGCGAAGCTCGGAAAACCCGGTGAAGGAACGGGCGATGTAGTCCAGCGAGTACGGACGCTTGGGATGGCGCGCAAGCTGCACGCGCTGCCAGGGCGTGAGGTTGGCGTAAAACTCCTTCTTCTTCTTTTCGATCTCCGCCTCCATCCGCCGGATGTCCTCGTCGAAGTCCACGTCCAGCTGCCGGGCGGCCGTCTGCTCGCGCAAACCCGCCAGCTTTTGCTGGAGGTCAGTGATGGGCTTCTCGAAGTCGAGCAGATGCTTCATCCGCTAGGCAGCGTAGCGGTGCCACCGGCACGGCGCAACGGCGAAGTGCGTGGGCGTTCCGACGAAAAGCCCCTGGCTAGAGGGCCCAGATGAGCCACGCCTGCACGGCAAAAAGCGCTCCCAGCAGCAGCCAGAACACCGCCTCAATAATGGGCAGCGGTGCCTGTCGCACCGGGCCCAGCCAGAAGCGCAGCTTGACTTCGCCCGCGTCAATCGTGTCGCCGTTGCGCAGCAGCTGCGGCGCTGTGACCGGCTGCCGGTTGACCGAGACGGTCGCCGGAGGCAGCGAGTGCAGGAAGAATCCTTCGCCCGGCCGCAGCCGGATTTGCGCGTGCCGTTCCCACACGCCTTTCTCCGTGAGCCGCATCTGGCACTCGGGCGCGCGGCCGATCATGAGCGGCGCCTCCGGCAACGCCACCGACTGGCGCGCCAACCCACCGTTGACGAATGTCAACTGGGCCAGACACACCGGGCTGCTGGGGGCGTCGTTCATCGGGTGCGGTTGGCCCGCCACAACAACGCCGCGCCGGCCGCCTGAAATAGCAGCGCCGGCAGCCACACGATGAGCTGCGGCTCAAGATCGGGCCGGTCGGCCAGCGCGCGGCCCAGCAGCGAGAAGCTGTAGTAGACCAGCACCAGTATCAACGCCAATGCCACGCCGACGCTCGTCTCGCGGCGCTGGGTGCGGATGCCCAAGGGAATTCCCACCAGCATGAACCCCACACACGCAAACGAGAACGAGATTTGGCCGTGCAGGTGCACGTGCTTTTCCAGATCGCGCGCCTGATCGCCCTCGCGCAATTCGCCGCGCGTGATTTCCACCATGAGGTATCCCCCGGTGCTCTGAGGGGTGGTGCGCACCTCGCCCACCCAGCGGTCGGCGCGATAAACCTGAAGGCGCGTCGGATCGGCGGGCATCGCGGGCGGATCGCCCCGGATCGGTGGATAGTAGAGCACCGCGGTGCCAAACCCGGACATCACGCTGGCCACCGCGCCGCGCTGGTTGGATTGCGCGCGAAGCGCGCCCCAAGTCAGCTCATTGGTCTTGGCGCGCCGGGCGGGCTGCGTGTCGCCGGGGAAGGGCAGGGCGTTTTGTGATTCGCCAATGGCGAGCGCAAACCAGCGCGTGCCGCCCTCGTCCACGGGTTCGCCCTCCCGCGGCACCGCCGCGCCCTCGGGCGTGACGTCACGGCTGAAGACGCGCACGTCGTGCAGGGTGAACCGGTATTGGCGCGTGGCCATGTCCACGCGCACCCGCCCGCTGGAGGCCTGGGTTCGGCGCACAAGGACACCCCCTTCAAACTCGTGAATGAGAACCCCCTCCAAGACCCACTCCTCGGGCGACGCGCCGGGATTCTGGCGGTCGATGCGGATGATGTACCCGGGAATGTCGGTGATGAACTTGCCCGCCTCGAGCAGGCGCCCGGGCTGCCGGCTCAAGTGATCTGAAAGCGCGCGGTGGAGCAACTCGCGCGACTGCCGCTTGCATCGCGGTGCGAGATCCAGGTTCACCCAGAGTGCCAACGCGCTCAGCATCAGCGAAAGCCCCAGAAGCGGCAGCACCAGCCACACCAGACTGGCGCCGCCGGCGCGCGCCGCCGTCAATTCCTGATCCGCGCTAAAGCGCCCAAACACCAGCAGCACGGAGGTGAGCAGCGCCATCGGCAGCGAAAAGGTCACCACATAGGGCAGCAAGAGCAGAAAGGACTGGAAGGCGACACCCACCGGGATCTGCCCGCGCAAGAGCAGGCTGAGCACATCCTTCATGGCGTTGGCCAGCAGCAGCACCAGCGTGAACACCACCACGCTGAGAATCAGCGTGCTGCCCACCTGGCGCAGCAGATACCAGTGAAGGGTTTTCATCGTGTGGAGCGGCCCTCCCGCCAAGGTTCCTCGCGTGCGCAGGGTAGCCCAGTCGCGCGGGGGCTGTCACGTCCCCGCTGTCGGGCTTTTGCTCGCGTGTGGCAACGCACGCGCTAAACTCCGATCGCGATTCAGGCGTATGAACGACGAGGAGTTTTACAAAACGGTGGCCGAGGAGCTGCGCGAGAAGCGCATCAACGAGGCGCTGTGGACCAAGGCGACCGCCAAGGCGATGGGTGACGAAAACAAGGTGCGCGCCGTGTACATCCAGTTGCGAGTGCAACAACTCATGCAGGAACACTGGAAGAGCCGCGAGGTGACTGAAACGGCTTCTGCGCCCGAGCCCCTCCCGATGCCCTCGTGGGTGCCGCAGCGAGTCGCGGTTTTGTGGGGGCCGGTTCCCAAGGCCATCGCCAAGGGGCTGGTCGTGGCGTTTCTGCTCTGGTGCATCCTCAAAATCTACCGCATCAGGTGAGGTGCTTTGGGCAGGCTAGGAGCAAAGAAAAACGTGGTGGCTGGACCCGGGATCGAACCGGGGACACAAGGATTTTCAGTCCTCTGCTCTACCAGCTGAGCTATCCAGCCACTGTCGCCCCGCGGGCGGGCGTCAATATGACCATTTGAAAAGGTGCGGCAAGCCCATTTAGCGCCACGCTTGACCGCGCCCCGCTCGCGGCCTTTAGTATTTGCCTAGAATTCATCATGGCCACTTACATCTACGAAACCATCCCGCGCCGGAAGGGTGCCAAACCACGGCGATTTGAACTGGTGCAGTCCATGAAGGACAAGCCGCTCACTCGCGACCCCAAGTCGGGCGAACCGGTGAAGCGCGTGATTACCGGCGGTTGCGGCGTGGTGTTTCACGGGCCGAGCATCATGAGCATGAAGGTGCCCCGGCGCAGTCGCTGACTTCTCTCCACCACCATGAAGGCACCGGCCCCCGCCCTGTATCGAGCGGCCATCATTGGCCACACCGGTGCGGGCGATTACGGTCATGGGTTGGACGCGCTTTTCCAGGGGCGTGAGGACGTCCGTGTCGTGGCGGTCGCCGACCCCGACGCCGCCGTGCGCGCCCGTGTCGCCCGCGCCACCCAAGCGCCCGCGCAATATGCGGACTACCGGGAGATGCTGCTGCGGGAGAAGCCCGAGCTTGTCAGCTTGGGCCCGCGCTGGACCGAGCAGAAGCTGGACATGGCCATGGCGGCGGTGCGCGCTGGCGCGCATGTTTTCATGGACAAACCCTTCATGCCGTCGCTGGCGGAGGGAGACTCATTTGTTGCCGAGCTGGAACGACGCCGTCTGCGTTGTGCGCTGGCACTGCCCATGCGGCTCGATCCGGGCATCCTGTTTCTCAAGAAGGAACTCACTGTAGGCCGTTTCGGAGCTCTGCTGGAATTTCATCTGCGCAGTCCCATCGATGCGCGCGTGGGTGGCGAAGACCTAGTGGTGCACGGTCCCCACCTATTCGACCTGCTGCGCCTCTTCGCGGGAGACGCGCAGTGGTGCACGGCTCGCATTCTCCACCGGGGTCGCGACGCGACACGGGCCGACGCCCGGCCGGCGCTGCGCGAAAAACTGGGACTGGTGGTGGGCGATGACATCCGTGCGCAATTCGCCATGGAGGGAGGCGTGCACGCCACTTACACCTGTGCCGCGGCCTATCAAAACGCGGGTGATGGCTACGGCTTCACGATGGTTTGCGAAAAGGCTCTCGTGCGGGTGGGTGCGGGGTACACGCCGCTCCTGCATTGGCGCGAACGCGCAGCCGCTCAGGACGAGTGGAAGCCCTTTAACGACGACCCGCGCGCCGGACAGCCTGCGCCCTCCAGTGTCGTGCAGGCGGCCAATCAGCGGCTGGTCAACGACTGGCTGGCGGCCATCGTTGGCAAGCGCGAGCCCGCTGCCAGTGCGCAGAGCGCGTTGCGTGCGCTGGAAATGATTCAAGCGGTGGTTGTGGCGGGACTGCGGCGCGAGCGTGTGAGCCTTCCCCTGCGCGAACGAGCCCATCCGCTAGGATCGTGAGGCGAGGCTTTCTCCTTGCTGCAGCGCAATGCCACGACATACTCCGCTTAATCCCGGATCACTCCCCCTCATGACCCCCATCCCACGCCGCCGCTTCCTCCTGCACACTGCCCTCGCCGCCGCGGCGGCACCCGCGGTCGTCCGTGCCGGTGCGCCGCGCGCTTGGAAAGCCGCCATCATTGGTCACACCGGTGCGGGAGATTACGGGCACGGGTTGGACGCGCTTTTCACCGGCTGGCCCAACATCACCGTCGTGGCGGTGGCCGACGAACACGAGGGCGGTCGGGCGCGTGTGGCCAAGGCCTGCGGTGGCGCGAGGCAGTACGCGGACTATCGAGAGATGTTGGAGAAGGAGAAACCTGAGCTTGTCAGCATCGGGCCGCGTTGGACGGTGGAGCATCACGCCATGGGCATGGCGGCGCTTAAAGCCGGCGCGCATCTCTTCTTTGAAAAACCCTTCACACACGTGCTGGCGCAAGCCGACGCCCTGCTGGCGCAAGCCGACACACGCCGGCGCAAATGCGTGGTGGCTCACCCGATGCGGCTCGTGCCCAGCCTCGTGTTTCTCAGGCAGCAACTGGCCGCCGGCTTGATTGGCGACCTCGCCGAGATCAACACCTTTGGCAAGATGGACGCTCGCGCGGGCGGCGAGGACATGATGGTGCTGGGCAGCCACCTCTTTGACGCCGTGCGATTCTTGGCGGGCGACGCGCAGTGGTGCACGGCGCGCATTCGTGAACAGGGGCGCGAGGCCACGGCGCGGGATGCGCGGGAATCGCGCGGGGAACGGATCGGGCCGCTCTTGGGCGACGAGATTGCGGCCCAGTTCGGGCTGGCTCAAGGTGCGCTGGCCACGTTTTCCAGTTCGGCCAAGCTGCGCGCCATGTCCGACGGTTATGGCATGACGCTCACTGGCACCCGTGGAGTTGTGCGCTTCCGCGCGGGGTACACGCCGCTCGTGCAGTTGCGCCGGCGCGCCGGTGCGGCCGACCAATGGGAGCGCCTGCCTGGCGATCCGCTCGCCGCCGCGCCCGAGGCCGGCAATGCGACGGCGAATGGCAACCGCCGCCTGGTTGAAGACTGGCTTCAGGCCATCGAGCAGGACCGGGAGCCGGTCTGCAGCGCACGCCACGCTATGAAGGCGGTGGAAATGGTGATGGCCGTGTTCCACGCGGGCATGAGTGGGCGTCGTGTTGCCCTGCCGCTGGCCGACCGCGCGCACCCGCTGGTGCCCGCGAAATAGTTTCGCAGCGCGCCCGCTTCTGCCATGGTTCACCCACACACGATCATGAAACGACCCTGCTTCTTGCTCTGGATGATTCTCATCGCAGCCCTGACAGGGCGGAGTGCCGCGGCGCCCGCCCGGACGCTCGACGTGTATTGGGTGGACTCGGAGGGCGGCGGCTCAACGCTCATCGTCACGCCCGCCGGTGAGAGCGTGCTCATCGACTCGGGCAACCCCGGCGGACGCGATGCGGGTCGCATCCACAAGGTTGCAGCCACTGTGGCTGGGTTGAAAAAGATCGATCATCTCATCACCACCCACTTCCACATCGACCATTTCGGCGGCGCGGCGGAGCTCTCGCAGCTTATTCCCATCGGCGTCGTCTGGGACAATGGAGTGACCGACCAGAACCCCGACGGCGGGGCGCCGGCCTTCTGGCTCAAGGCCAGCGGGCCCTACCGCTCCATGAAAGTGGAGGGGCGCAAGGTGTTAAAGCCCGGCGACAGGCTGCCGCTCAAGCAGGCCGAGGGCGCGGCCGTGCTGGCGATCCGTTGCTTCGCGGCCAAGCAGAAGTTCGCGGATGCCCCGAAAGGAGCCAAGCCCAACGAGCACGCCGCGTTGCACCAGCCCAAGCCCAAGGACACGTCTGACAACGCCAATAGCATCGCAATCGTGCTCTCGCTTGGGGCCTTTCGTTTTTTTGACGGCGGCGACCTCACTTGGAACACTGAAGCGGCGCTGGTTCTGCCGGCCAACCGCGTCGGCGCTGTAGATGTCTTCCAAGTGAACCACCACGGGCTTGATGTCAGCAACAACCCCGTCTTGGTGCGCAGCCTCGATCCTACCTTGGCGGTGATGAACAACGGGCCCACCAAAGGCACCGGCAAGGAAACCGTCGCCACGCTGCGCGCCACGCCGTCCCTCAAGGCGGTGTATCAGGTGCATAAAAACCTGCGTCCGGGCGAAGACACCAACACACAGGAGGAGCGCATCGCCAACTTGGGCGCGGCTGATGGCTGCGAGGCCCATTACCTCAAGCTCTCCGTGACGGCGGATGGCGCCTCGTACACGATGCACAACGCCCGCGCCGGCCACCGGCAGACTTTTCAAACGCGCGCGAAGTGATAGGTTTTTAAGGCGATGCAGCCCGACTACTCGCTCTCGCACTACGCGCGGCCGGTTTTGGAGCCGCCCCAAGGGGTGCGCCGCCTGCTGCTGCATTCGTGCTGCGCGCCCTGCGCCGGCGAAATCATGGAGGCGTTGCAGGCATCGGGCATCGAGACCACGATCTTCTTCTACAACCCCAACATCCACCCGCGCGCGGAGTATGACCTGCGCAAGCAGGAGAACATCCGGTTTGCCGCCAAGCTCGGCATGAAATTTGTCGACGCCGACTATGACACGGAGAATTGGTTCGCGCGTGTGAAGGGGATGGAGCACGAGCCTGAGCGCGGTGCGCGCTGCAGTGCCTGCTTCGACATGCGCTTTGAGCGCACGGCGCTGTATGGCGCCGAGCATGGCTTTTCGCTCATCAGCAGCACGCTGGGCATCTCGCGATGGAAGGATCTGGAGCAAATCAACCGCAGCGGCGAGCGCGCGGCCGCACGCTGGCCGCACATGGCCTACTGGACCTTCAACTGGCGCAAGCAGGGCGGCGCGCAGCGGATGATCGAGATCTCCGGGCGCGAGGCGTTTTACCAGCAGGAGTACTGCGGCTGCATCTACAGCCTGCGCGACACAAACGCCCGGCGCGAGGAGTCGGGCCGGGGGAAAATCGAGCGTGGTGTGAAATTCTACGGACGCGGCGGCGAAGGCAGTGCGCCAAGTCTAGAGTAGCAGCGCGCCCACCGGCACCGCGTCTTCTCCCAGCGCGGAGAGCTTCACCACAGGGCCTCCTCCAAAAGCCTTCATCAAATACCGCGGCAGCTGCGAAGCCACGGCCTCGCGCAATGGCTCGCCCACCAAAGAGAGGCCGCCTCCCAGCGTGATCACCTGCGGGTGGAAAAGATGCGTGACATGCGAAAGCGCAAACGCGAGGTCATCGGCCGTGGTGTCGAGGATCTGCCGAGCCAGCGCGTCCCCTGCCGCAAGTGCCGATGCCAGATGCCGCGCCTCGCCACCGTGCTGGCCTTTGCAACGGCTCGCCAGCGCCGAATCCGGATGGGAGTCCAGTAGTTCGCAAATGCTCCGATCCACGGCCCAACCCGAACACCGATCCTCCACCGTGGTGTTGTCGCGACCCAGTCGAACGTGTCCGATCTCAACCTCGCCGGGCACGTTGCCATGATAGATGAGATTATTGAGCACGAGGCCGCCGCCCACGCCGCTACCCATGTTCATGTAAAACGCGGGGTTGAAGCCACGGCCCGCACCGCACCGCGCCTCTCCCAGCGCTGCGGTGTTGGCGTCGTTCTCCACGGCCACCGGCACGCCGCCCAGGTGTTGCAACCAGTCGCGCAAGGCAAACCCACTCCATCCGGCGACTTGGTGCGACACCGCAACGGTGCCGCGCACGATGTCCACGGGCCCCCCGAATCCGACGCCGATGCGCGCGGGCCGGTGCATTGCGATGAGGCCGGGCAGCACCGCTTCGATACGTGCGCGTATGGCCGGGGCGCCCGCGGCGGCGTCGACCGTGAACCGATGGCGTTCGTGGATGGCACCATCGGCGTCGCCCGCAACCAATTGCAGCTTCGTGCCACCAATTTCGATGCCCAGCCGGTGGCTCATTTCCGGGCAAGCCGCGAGGCGGCAATCCACTCTTGAGCCCGCCGCGTCAACTCGGGCCAGTCGTCTGTTTCCAAAATCTTCGCCGAGATGAGCGAGCCACCCGCGCCGACCGCCGCGCAGCCGGCCTGGAGGAAATCGGCGATGGTATGCAGGTCCACGCCGCCTGTCGGCACGAGGCGCAAGTGCGGCAACGGCGCAAGCAGATTACGGATGAATTTGGGACCGAGTCCGTCGGCGGGAAAGATTTTGACGAAGTCCGCTCCGGCCTCGTGCGCGAGCTGCGCCTCGGTGGGAGTGTACGCGCCAAGCATGACGGGCACGCCCGCCGCGTGGCAGACGGGCACGAGTTCCGGCCGCAGAATGGGGCTCACCACAAACTCCGCGCCGGCCTCGATCGCGGCGCGGCAGGTGGCGATATCCAGCACGGTGCCGACGCCGATGAGTGCGCGATCCGCCAGTTTCTTTCGCGCTTGCGTGATGGCGGCGATGGCATTGGGCGTGGTCATCGTCACCTCGACGGCGATGATGCCGCCAGCGACGAGCGCTTCGGCGAGCGGGATAATTTGGTCCGCCCGCTTCGCGCGGACGACGGCGATGATGCCGGGGTTTGTCAGGCGCGAGATGATGTCCGACTTGGAACGCATTTAATTCCGGTCCGCCGCGCGATACGCCTCCGCCAACAGCGTGACGGGATGCGCGACGCGCACGGCCATCCCTTCGCGTGCGCAGCCGTTCTGCACTTGCAGCAGGCAGCCGGGATTGCCGGTGGCGACGACCTGCGCGCCGGTGGCTTTGATGTGGCCGACTTTGCGGCGCAGAAGTTGGTCGGCCATTTCCGGCTGCGTGATGTTGTAGATGCCCGCGGAGCCGCAGCACCAATTCGCCTCGGGCAACTCGACGAGCTTCACACCGGGAATGGATTTCAATAGCGCGCGCGGTTGCGTAGTTACTTTCTGGCCATGACAAAGATGGCAGCTCTCGTGGTACGTCACGGCCTGCGCAGGCGCGGCGGCTTTCGGCGGCGTGATACTGATCTGTGCGAGCCACTCGTGGATGTCCTTCACCTTTGCGTCCCACTCGTGCGCGCGTTTTTCGTAAACCGGATCGTCCGCGAGCAGCTTGGCGTAGTGCTTCAAGTGCGAGCCGCAGCCGCCGGCGTTGGTGATGATGGCGTCAAACTGTTCCGGTGGGAACTGGTCGATGCTGCGTCGCGCAAGTTGTTGCGCGAGCGTCCACTCGCCGTTGTGCGCGTGAAGCGAGCCGCAGCAGGACTGCGCCGGCGGCGTGACGACCTCGCAGCCGTTGCGCGCGAGCACCTCGACCGTGTCGCGGTTCACGTCGCTGAAGATCAAATCCTGCGCGCAGCCGGTGAGCATCGCCACGCGGAACTTCCGCTGACCGTCAGCGGGCGTGACAGGCGCGATGAGCTGATGCGAGAGCTTCGATTGCACGGTCGGCGTCATCGCCTCCATCTCGCGCAGGCGCGCGGGCAGCAGTTTGAGAACGCCACATTTGCGGACGAGCGTTTGCAGGCCGAGCGCCTGCCACAACCACAACAGGCGACCCACGAGCCGCAGCCGCGAGAGATTCATGAACAGCCAGCCGATGGTGAAGCGGCGGATGAGATTGCGCTTGGGCGAACGCAGCACGCCGCTGGCCTCGGCCTCGGCGCGCGCGTGCTCGAAAAGCTCGGCGTAATTCACGCCTGCGGGACACGCCGTCATGCACGCGAGGCAGCCGAGGCAGAAATACATCTCGTCGGCAAAAGTCTTCGTTGCCTCGAGTTGGCCCTCCGCGATGGAGCGCATGAGGGCGATGCGGCCGCGGGGCGAGTTGCGTTCCAGCTTCGTCGCGTCATACGTCGGGCAGGTGGGCAGGCACATTCCGCAGTGCATGCACTGTTGCACGACGGAGTAGTCGAGATCCTTGAGGTGCGAGTGGCGCGGGACCGGCGCGGCTGTTGGCGGGGAGGCGCTCATCTCTTCAGTCGAACATCTTTCCGGGGTTCAAAATGCCACGCGGATCGAGCGCCTTGCGCAACTCGCGCATCACGCGCATCTGCGCGTCGCCGGCGAACTTGGGCAGAAACTCCTTCTTCGCCAGCCCGACGCCGTGCTCGCCGGTGATGGTGCCGCCCAGCCGGATGGCTTCCTCAAAAATCTCACGGAACGCCTCGTGCACGCAATGCATCTCGTCCTTGTTGCGTTCATCGGTGAGAAAGGTCGGGTGCAGATTGCCGTCGCCCATGTGGCCGAAGGTGCCGACGCGCAGGCGGTGTTTCTGGGCGGTGAGAGCGACGAAGCGCACCATGCGCGCGAGTTCGCTG
>SXGS01106430.1_pt1 | contig 16745 bp, 13 predicted proteins | sample 3174681 | NCBI WGS metagenome assembly SXGS01 (sample SAMN11356861, study PRJNA531348) | freshwater metagenome | isolation source: freshwater sample F1-80 | place: China: Fuxian Lake, Yuxi | collected 2017-12-25 | reverse complement strand
GTAAGATCTCGAAACAATTAATGGGGCGATTGACGGGACTTGAACCCGCGACTTCCAGAATCACACTCTGGCGCTCTAACCACCTGAGCTACAACCGCCATAAGCGAAAAGACAGACATGTCCGGTAGTTATAATGGCTCCCGCCTGCGAAAGGCAACCACATTTTTCCTATACGAGCGACCGGGAGGTGGGCGGAGCTAAGTGGGCGAAGCTCTTCCTGAAAATAAAAAAGCCTCTCCGGGGAAGAGAGGCTTTAGAGGGGGCGCAAACTGAACAGTTCAGTGATTAGAAGCCTTGGATTGTGAAAACAGCTTCGAACTCGCTCACGAGGTAGTTGATGCCTTCGAGGGTGCCCGAAACCGACTGAATGTGGCCGGCTTTGTCTTTGATTACCTTCATCGTGTGTTGCTCGCCGTTCTGGCCAACGAGGTAGAACATCGACTTAGTTTTGCCTTCGAGGAGAGCTACGAAGAGGTTAGCCGTTTGAGCGATCGAGAAAACGCGCTCAGTGCCGTCGTTCATACGGAAAGCGACGCCAGCGATATTGGCAGCGCCGATTTCGCCTGTAACTTGACCGAAGCAGACTTCACGAACATCGAGATCTGTATTGCCTTCGAACTCTTGGACTCCGCATTGAGAAGGAACGAACGAGCCAGGAGCGTGTTCGATCGCTTGAGCCGAGTTGGAAACGAGAAGAGCGGTGACGAAACCTGAGATGAGCAATGCAAATGTCTTCATGAAATCCCCCTTGAGTGATCCTTCGTTCGAAGGCGTATGTCTCTCGCTAATACAATTCGCGTACCAACCTTCGCAGACTCTGTCGACGCAGAGCGCACGCGCTCAAAAGTTTTGCTAATAGGAGAAATCAGGCGAAGTGCGAGGTTGAATGCCGCAATCAGAGCCAAAAAATGCAAGCACAGCGGTTCCAACTTTGAACCTCAGGTGCATTGGCGGAACCACCAGTTTGACTCCAGTGCTGAACACATAAGCAGTTTACAAACAGATTCTGTATGATTTCTTCCCGCTGATCGGGCATGGAGCCACTGCTCTAGATTTGTGCTGTTGCAGCGGCGATCGTCATCGGCGCCGCTGCGGTTTCGCGATGCGCCGTCGGCAGCCGAGTCCGAAGCTTGCGGTCTTACACTTTCCTTTCCTCCGCTAGCCTCCTAGAATTTTTGGATGCACGCACAACTACAATCGATCTACGAGGCGCTCGGCATTACGTCCGAGCACGTCACGAAGAACAAACTTCTCGCCTGTGAGCAGCCGCTTCTGGCCGAGCTTGAAGTCGTCGATATCGATTTTGAAGGTAAGCCGTTTATTCTTCTTTCAGCCGCAGCACGCGCGTGGAGAGAAATGGTTCGTGCGGCTGATGAGGATGAGATCATGTTGAAACCTTTCTCAGGTTTCAGATCCTATCTCCATCAGAAGTCGCTAATCGAACGTCATCTAAAAAACGGGCGGCCGCTCGACAATATTCTCACGCACATCGCGATCCCAGGGTTTAGTGAACATCACAGCGGGCGAGCCGTTGATATTCATGAAGCCGGTCATCCTGTCCTTGAAGAAGAGTTTGAAAGAACCTCGGCGTTCGCGTGGCTTAGCGAAAACGCGACGAGATTTGGGTTCCGGTTGAGTTATCCTCGGGGAAACGATCAAGGCATCATCTATGAGCCTTGGCATTGGTATTTTTACGGGTGGTCGGACCTAACGGGCCACGCCCTTGCCCAAGCCTTGCAGAATAACTCTCGAAAGACCGCTTTCTGGTGAGCTTCGTGGCAAGGAATAATATATGCGATTTCGAGCGCCATTTCAGAGTGTCGCTATGTCAATTTCGTTGACGCTTGTTTGTCTGTTTTCGCCTTTTCAAGCTGCATCGCAAATCCATGACCTTTGCAAAGCGCAACCGATCAAAGGGACATCTGTTAGTGGTCGAGCAAACGTTATCGAGTTCCCCAATGGCCGCCGAATCACTGTCGTCGGTCATCTGCACGGGCATCGACAAATCTACGCCTTAGGAAGACTAGTCAATGCGCAGAAACTCCAAACTCTTTCGGACCACGAATTTCAAGATCTCTTCAGAAGAATTTTGAAGGAGAACCGGGCGGAGGTGGACGCTTCGGTCATCAACTCGAATCGGCGGCAGACTCTACGTGTGATAACGGAACTCACCGGACAAGAGTCCGTCAGTAACTATGATCCAAACGCTGGATTCGAGCTTGAAAATGTCTCGGTACTGAACCACGCACAAGAGGATCTACAATATATCCGGGAATCACTTCGTAGCCAAAAGATTGAGTTCATCGGCTGGGAGGGCTCGCAAGAACGCTTGAATGAAAACCTTCCTGCGTTTTTCTCGGTCGTCGAAGTCCTCAAAAAGGAGTTTTCTCTTCGACGCAGTCGGGGTGGTATCTCGCTAACGCCCGCCGAGTTCAACGAAGCACTTCTAACGAGCATGAACGCAAACACCTTTCATTACGTCGTTGACCCACGGAATTTCTCTACAGCTCCGCTCATAGGAGCGGAGGATGAAACAGCCGGGGATCTCCACGAATCAAAAAAGCCGCACGAACGGATTCGTGAAGCTTGGACGAAATTGGAAAAATTTGAGAAGAGCTACTTAGCGAAGCTCTCCAAAGAAGAAGTCGAAGTTCTCAAGCAAGATCCAGTCGTGAAAGTTCAGGGGAGTCTCCTCGTCACGATTTTTCGAGACGTTGAAGCGATGGTCATCGATTCAGAAGAGAAACTTCAATCGGCGAAGAAAAGTCTTAACGTCGAAAAGATGCCGTGGCTGAGAGAAGCAGTAGATGAGTTGTTTGATGCGTTCAGCCTGAGAATCAAAGCGAACTTGCTTCGGGACTCGGCAACGGCCGTCAACTTAGCAAGTCGCTTTCAGTCAGGTGTGCATTTCATTGGTCTCAATCACCAACGAAACTTGATCCGAAATTTAGAAAACATCTGCGAAGTCGAACAGAGACGATCGGCCAACGCAGAAAAAGGCGTAACAGCTCGCTAAGCTTCGAGTAACAAAATCCGTTGCTCGAGACCGTAGTAACCCTTCCAGGGATCGGCCGGCAACGACGTCACATCCTCGAGCCTAAACTGATCCGGCTTTAAACCTCGATCGAGATCGCTCCACCGAACCGGCATCGCGATCGTCGCGTGCTCGCGCGCGCGGACTGAGTAAGGCGCAATCGCTGTAGCTCCGTAACCGTTGCGAAGGTAGTCGAGAAAGATCTTACCCTTGCGCTTCGCTTTCATGATGTTAATCGTGTAAAGCGTCGGTTCTTCTTGCGCGAGGTTGGTGACAACGGCTTTTGAGAATCCTTTGACTTGCTCCCACGTATAGCGAGGAGCGATCGGGACGTGGAGGTGAAGACCTTTGCCTCCAGTTACCTTCAGAAACGACTTCAATTTCAATTTTTCGAGCGTCTCCTTTATCGCCAACGCACCTTCGACGATCTGCTGCCAATCCACTCGATCATCCGGATCCAGGTCGAAGACGATGAGATCAGGCCGCTCGATCTGGGGACGGTGACAACCCCACGCGTGCAACTCGATCACGCCTATTTGCGCGAGCGCGTGGAGACCTTCTCGCGAGTCGACGTAGAGAATGTCATCGACAGATTTCTCGCGCTCGCGGAGTCGAATCTTCTCGCGGCGAACTTCGTCTTGTCCGAGTTCGGCTGCGTGTTTCTGAAAGAAGCACTCCGATTTCAAGCCTTGTGGGCAACGAAGGAGCGAGAGCGGGCGCTGATCGATGTGCTTCAGGATCGCCTCTGCATTCGAAAAGTAAAAATCCGCAAGATCTTTTTTCGTGAGGCCGCTGCCCGGAAAAATCACGCGCTCCGCGTTTGTAAGCCGCAGGCGCTTTGCGCGAACCGGCTCCTCACGTCTTGCAGTTGCAGTCGAGCGAGCCGCTGCGATCGCTTTTCGGGGGCGATCGATTTCCACTTCGCGCGCGGGTTTATCTTCGCGAAGGCCAACGAAGACCGCATGACGGAGAATGCCATCGTCGGTCCATGCGCCGAACTTCACTTGTGCAACATAAGACGGCTTGACCCAAGTGGCGCCGGAGGAGGAGGGCACTCGGCCCGCAATGGGTTTTGTGGTCGTGGCGATCGAGGAAAGCTTTTTATGAATCGTGCGCAGAGTCGCGGAGTCAAAGCCGGTGCCCACGCGGCCGACGTATTTCAAATCGCCATCATCATCTTTCGCCGCGAGGAGAAGTGCGCCGAACCCTTCGCGTGAGCCTTCTGGCTCCGTGAAGCCGATGATCACGAACTCTTGATTGTGCCCGCATTTAGATTTGATCCATGAGCCGGTGCGACCGGCTTCGTAGCCGAGATCAGCACGCTTTGAGATAATGCCTTCGAGGTTAAAGGCACAGCTCTTCTCGAGAACGGCAGCGCCACTAGCGCGCCAATGTTCACTGTACAGAACGCGTTTGACATTTGACTTCTCAACCAACTTTTTAAGAAGGCGCTTTCTATCAAGCAGAGGTTTGTTAGAAAGATCTTCGCCGTTGAGGAAAAGCAGATCGAAGACGTAGTAGATCAGGCGCTCGTGCTCGCCAGCCTTCAACGCCTTTTGTAAACTTCCGAAGTCACTTCGACCTTGTGGGTCCAGGCATACGATCTCGCCATCGAGAACCGCTGAAGACACCTCAAGCTTTGCGCATTCGGTTGCGAGGCTTCCGTACTTCTTTGTCCAATCGAGACCGCTGCGCGTGTAGAGGTTAACGCTCTTGTCTTGAATTCGGCATTGTGTACGGTAGCCGTCGAATTTGATTTCGTGGATCCAGTCTTCACCCTTCGGGGGAGTTTCTTTTAAAAGCGCAAGTTGGGGCTCGAGGAATGTGGGCACCGCCGAAGATTTTGCCTTCGCGAACGTGTCTCTGCGCTTGAGAAGGAGCCACTGTTTGCTTTCTTTTCCCCGCGTGCGCACAAGGAGCCAGCGTCCTTTTAGGCGAGTGCCGTGAAGTTCAAACTCCAGCCGCCCATTTTCAAGATCTTTGAGAGGGTGACGGCTCAGAGGTGTCCACTCGCCATCATCCCAAATGCTGACGTGGCCTGCGCCGTATTCGCCCTTCGGAATTTCGCCTTCGAAAGTTCGGTAACTTACCGGATGGTCTTCGACGTGAACGGCGAGGCGTTTGTCCTTCGGATTGGTCGATGGGCCTTTTGGTACCGCCCAGCTCTTGAGAACTCCACCGAGCTCTAAGCGAAAATCGTAGTGGAGGTGAGACGCATGATGCTCCTGCACGACGAACGAGCGGCCCGATGATTTTTCTCTCAATCCTCGAGGTTCGCGCGTTTTCTTGAAGTCTCGCATGGAGCGGTACTTCTTGAGACTCACTTAAGCTCTCCGGCTCGACTGCGGCTTTTTCTTTTTCGCGGTCGTTCGGCTGCGTTTGCTTCCTCCTTCAGCCGCGCGCAAACTTTTCTGGAGGAGAGGCATCAGATCGACGACGTTTTTCTCGGACGGAGTGTAGTCATCCGCTTCGTCGATCTCGGCTCCTGCCTCAACGTCACCTTTCTTGATCTTGAGTTTGATGAACTTCAAAAGATCGTCTTTGTAAGTGTCTTTGTATTTCTCAGGCTTCCACTCGCTCGTCATGCCGTTGACGAGTTCTTCCGCCATCTGGAGCTCTTTTGGAGAGATGCGAATTTTTTCGATCTCCGCCTCATCGAGGAAGTGGGCTTCTTCGACTTCGCGCACTTCATGAGCGAAGCGCAGCGTTTCGAGTATGAGGTAAGGACCGCGCGGAATGATCGCGACGAGATGTTCTTTCTGGCGCATGACGAAACGGGCGACCGCTGCTTTCTTCGTCTCCTCGAGCACTTTGCGAAGGAGCACGTAGCCTTTGCGACCCGCTTTTGTCGGAACAAGGTAATAAGGTTTTTCGAACATCAAGAGATCGACGTCTTCGATGTCGACGAAGTCTTCGATGTCGATCGTTTGCGTCGCTTTTGGGTTGGCTTTCTTGAAGTCAGCATCGGTCACGATGACGAATTGACCGGATTCGTACTCGTAACCTTTTACGAGACGTTTAGATGGAACTTCTTTTCCTGTCGATTTACTGATCTTCTTGTAACCGATCGGTGAGAAGTCTTGGGAGTCGAGCATGCGGAAGGAGAGACTTTTCTCTTCCTGAGCGCTCATCACTTGCACGGGAATATTGACCAGACCAAAACTGATCGCACCACTCCAAATCGCACGGGCCACATCAACCTCCTGTCGACGTTCCAATGAGTTTCATTTTGCCAATTTTTGAGATCTGAGATGTTTGACTAAGGTGCAATCAATGATGAGGCCCAGCGGATGTTGCCTTCCGCAGGCGTGGCCTTTGACATCCCACATGACGCGCGTTCTCGGCAAGGGGGCGGGCCGCTCGTCAAGATTACTTAACGGTTTTCGACTGAGATTCTACATACAATTGCGGAGCTGTGGTCTGAACGCGAACGCCGATATTGAATATCAGGTGGCCGCTGGCTCTTCGTGGGAGAGTTTTACAAATTCAAAAATCAAAATCAGGGTCAGAAGCCAGAGGGCCGGAGCGAGCGCCAGGAAAAAACTATTCAACGAACCTACGCCGTAGGCTCGAACGAGAATTCCGCCAAGACTTGGAATCGCGACGGCGCCGAGAAGGCCCGAAGCAATCTGAAATCCAATCGTACTTTCAGAGTAGCGTCCGAGGCGTGAAGGTGTCTGCGACATGAGTCCGGGATAAATCGGAGCAAACGAAACGCCGACAATCATGAGGCCGGTAGTACTAAGGGCAACGGAATGAGATAAAACAAAAATCAAACCTCCGACAAGCGCGGAGCTCATCGCAAAGCCGATCATTTTCTTTGCGGGAACACGATCGGCGATCGAGCCAAGGACGAACCTCCCGGCGGTAAGCGAAATCCAATACAGGCTCACGGCAAAACCCGCAGACGTTTCGCTCACACCACGAGCTTGGGTGAGGAGGGTGTAGGCCCATTGACCGAAGCTCGCTTCGGTTCCCACGTAGAGAAAGAAAATTAAAGCCTGGAGCCAAACGAGCGGATGTCGCAATGACTCAGTTAAGCGCGCTGATGTCTGCGTAGTCTTGGCGGATCCTTCTTCAACAGGTGCGTCTTCGCTCCACGCCGCACGCGCGAAGAAAAAGATGATCGTGATCGGAGTGAGGATCAAAGCTAGCGTGAGAGGACTCCATCGCCATGAGAAGTTTTGCGCAATCACCGCGGCCGCAATCGCGGCACCCGTGGATGCCCCGATTCCCCAGCAGGCGTGTAGCCAAGTCATGTGTTTGGCCGAGAAGTGACGTGCGGCATATGCGTTCAGTCCTGTATCGATGGCTCCTGCGCCTAATCCTGCGAAGACGGAGCTGAGAAGATAAAGACTCCAAGTCGGCGCCGTCGCGAATCCTACGAGGCTCAAGATGACAAAGCCGCAACTCATCGTGAGTAAGCCGCCAACTCCCAGTTTCTCGAGAAGTCTTACGATCGAAAGACTTGCCGTGAGGTAACCCGCGGTGAACGCGATGAGAAAAAGACCCAAATTGCCGAGTGGAACATTGAAATGATTTGAAACCGACGGCCAGATCACACCGTTGATGGCGTCGGGCAATCCGAGGCTAATGAAGCCAAGAAAGGTAAGGGCGAGAAGAACACGCGGACTGCGGAGTCGATTCATTCACGCAGAGTTGAGCAGGGCGGATGCCGTTGACAACGAAAAAAGAGGTTGTGCACGCAACGCAACCTCTTTCGTTTTTTATTCCTTGATGAATTCAAGAGCGGTGCCACCGCCGGGAGCTAAGTGTAGATCGAATGTTCCATCGGCGCGTACACGCGTGGAGTAGATTTCCATTGCGTAAGGATTGTCGGTCCAGGTAGCGCTTCGAGCGTCTTGATAAGCATTCACTCGGTAAGAAGCTCCGGGCTCGAGGAAATCAAGCTTGATCGTGACGCTGCGGCCCTGTTCATCCGTCACGGCGCCGAGGTACCAGCGGTCGCTCTCACGATCTTTACGTGCAATGACGGTGTAGTCGCCGATTTTAGAATTGAGAGCTTTTGTCTTTTCCCAATTGGTCGGGACATTCTTGATGAACTCAAAAGCTTTCGGGAACTTGAGATAATTTTCCGGCAAGTCACTCGCCATCTGCCAGGGTGTGTAGATCACAACCATGAGCGCAAGTTGTTTAGCGAGAGTCGTTTGGACACGATTGTACGGACGCCACTCGGGAAAAGTTAATCCAAAAGTACCAGGCGTGAAGTCCATCGGTCCGGCGAGAAGTCGAGTGAACGGAAGGATCGTCGTGTGCTCGGGGGGATTTCCTTCTGACCAGGCGTCGTACTCTTGACCGCGAGCGCCTTCGCCCGACATCAGGTTCGGATATGTGCGTTCAAGACCGGTCGGTTTAATCGGCTCATGAACAACAAGCATCGTCTTTCTAGACGCTGCGTACTGCATGACTTTCGTGAAGTAGTCGACACCATACTGACCATCGTGCCATTCGCGTCCATCAAGACGTGCACCCACGTGGCCGGTTTTGACGACGTCCATGCCGTAACGGTTCAGGAAGTCGAATGCTTCCGGAAGTTGGTTTACGTAGTTCGTCACTGCTCCTGCGGTTTCGTGATGGCCTACGAGTTTTACGCCTTTGTTGCGCGCGTATTCGCTTAAAACTTCGATGTCCCAGTCTGGATAAGGTTGATCGAAGCGGAAGATGTTGCCGTTGTTAGCCCAGTCTCCATCCCAGGTGTAATTCCAACCTTCGACGAGGACACCTTTGAAACCATGTTCAGCCGCAAAGTCGATGTATTGTTTCGTGATCTCGGTTGTCGCTCCATGTTTAGCACCGCTGCTCCAAGTGTACTTACCGAGATGCATGCCCCACCAAACGCCGATGTATTTACCCGTGTTGATCCAAGAGGTGTCGCTGATCACGGAGGGGTCATTGAGATTTAAGAGCATCGTCGACTCGATCAAATCTTTTTGCTCTTCGGCGATTTGAATCGTGCGCCATGGAGATTGGTGTGGAGCACGAAGTTTCGCGTCGATATGATCGGCCCAAGGGACGAGATCCGACGTAAGTAATCCGTCTCCATGATTCTTTAGCGCCATCGCGGGGTAACCTATCAGGCGGGCTTCGTGAATCGAGACCGTGAGTCCGTTTGCGAGTTCCACGGTGAGGGGAGTGTGAACGACATTCAAATCGCGCACGGCGTTTTTCTTATAGAGAAATTCGTAGAAGCCGCCTTGAAAGGCCGGAATCCACCAAGCCTGATCATGAGGCTCGAATCGGAACTCCGAGATTTCATCATCGAGTTCGAAATAGGTGAGCTTAGTTTGTTCGGGCCAAATGTAGCGGAACGCGACACCATCATTGAATGCCCGGAACTCCACATCGAAGCGGATCTTCGTAGGAGCGTGCCGAGCCGTGATGATGACGGTATTATGATTGTCGACGACCGTGCGACTTTGTCCCCAAGGCTGCTCCCATCGCTCGTTCTTTGACGAGCGGTGGATTCCGAGAACTTCGAGATCTTGTGAGAGATCTCCTACATTACGCACGCGCATGCCGAGATGCGAGGGATGAAGCACGGTCTTTTCGTTTTTTGAAACCGCGTAAGAAATGCGTCGGTTTTCTTTATTGATCACGACTTGAATCGATTGATCTGGCGATTGAAGCGTCTCGAGAACCTTTGCGTGCGCAATGGACTGAGTCACCGATGTAATAAGCAATGTGAGTAGCGCAAGAAGTTTCATTTTTCCCTCCGATGATTCCGGTCCGATGATTCTGTCCAGTAGATCTGGTAGCAACGAATCAGGGAGGGGGCTACCGCAAAGGTGCCTGGCACCTTTGCGGGATGCGACGCGCAACCGACGCCGGAGCTCATAAAAAGAAAGCCCGGTCAAAACCGGGCTTTGTCAGAATCTTTAGACAGTAAGAATCTTTAGACAGATTGTACGCCGTTCGGATCGATTGAGATATCGCCGGGCCCGCTCGTTTCTTCACGGGGATCGACGATGCCAGTGCTTGGCTCCGGCATCTCTTCCGGTTCCGGTCCTTGCCAGTCGCCTGGGGGCCGCGAGGTGTTGGGAATATCTTTTTCCGGAGTGATTTCTCTCTGGGTCACATTTTCGGTTACGTCATCTTTTTCAGCCATCTTGTTACCTCCAGCTGGTGTCATTCTCTCGACCTTTGTCGGCTTCTGCATGGAGAGGCGGTCGAATTGCAATCAGGATTTCTAAAGAAACAGGTGCATCGGGTGTGGAGCGGTCTAGGATGAGGAAAAGAACCTCGAATTTGTTCTCATCCGAATTCTCTCGTTTTCCGAAACGGAATGGGGAGGCCCCATGCTCGCGCGAACTGTTTTTACGATCCTTTTCTTCGTACAGGCCACTTCGTTTGCGACGGAAGTCGATAACTTCACGGTGCGAACCGGCTTCACTGACTCGCGCTCATGGCTCAATGAGAAGATGAACGCTTCTCTCAAAGAAGCCGCGGCGGAGACGAAAACCTGCGATCCGTTTGAGCTTCACAAAGCGCTCTACAAAAAACTCGGTGGACCGCTCTACGCGAAAATCGAACTTTGGAGTGCGGAGAATCCGAACGTGATCAAGCTTCCGATTGATCGCTCGATCTACCGCCAAATTTCAAAAAAGTTCGTCTCTAATTTCGGTTTGTTACCGGTGCCGATGAAAACCTTCTACACCGAGCACAATCTGATGATGAATGACGTCATCTTCGGTGACGACAAGCTTGGGCATTTCTTCCAGGTTGGTTACGATGTGTTTTATGCCGTACGCAAAAAGTCGGACGAAAAATTCAAAGACGCGCGAGGCGCACAGGAAAAGTACGGCGACTTGCGGTTCGGCTCACGTGCCTTCGTGAAAAAATCGAAATTAAAAGGCGATGCCCTCGCGCACGCTTTGAATCAGTTCCTCGAAGAAGGTCAGTGGGGAGCCAAGGGACCTGGAGTGAAGTCCTACGGCGACATCGCGGCGAACTGGGAGGGCTATCGATTCTGGAACCAGCTGACCGAAGGGCCGCATCCATACTTCAATTGTTCGGGCTCAGGACGCTTTGAGCTGACGCGCGAATTCGATTTTGCCGATTACGTAACTGCTGCTTGGGATGAAGGCATTAATTGCAGTGTGACGAGCGAAAAGTTAGGTCCCACTGTTCAAAAAGAGATCCTCGATCGATCGAAGGGCGGGTGCCCCATCGCCCCGAATTCCTGCCGAGAGTTGCGCGCTCGTTACGGTGAAGTTGCGGCGATGATTCTAAGCTCTTCGTGCCTCAAAGCTGCTGACGCCGAAGCAACGGAGAAGCCGTGAGGGCGCGCTCCGTCTTCCGCTATTCTTTTTACCCTCTGCTAGTTGGCGGAAGTCTTGCCATTTACTTCTACTTTGCACGCCGAAGTTCGATTGCAACACTCTCGACTCTGTCGGCAATCATTGCGCTAGTGAGTATCGCAACGATCCACGTGTGCGAGAAGTGGATGCCGTATCGTCGAAGCTGGAACATTAGCGCCGGTGATCGTGCGACGAATCTCCTTCTCACGAACGTCGTGCTGCCAATGGGTTTCAAAGCTGTCGAGATTGGCTTGAGCCTCGCCATCGCGTCTTTGCTGTCGGAAGTCGTGCGCGAAAAGCTTCACGGGCTTTGGCCGGCTCATTGGGGTCTCACGGCTCAGCTCGCGTTGGCGTTGCTTCTTTGTGAATTCTTCTTCTACTGGATTCATCGATGGGGACATACAAGCCCGCAGCTCTGGAAGTTCCACTCGATTCACCACGCGGTCAAACGTGTATACTGGAACAATTCAGGGCGCTTTCACCCTGTCGATATGATTTTGAACCTCACGTTTTACCTCGCACCGCTTGTTCTTCTGGGAGTACCGCCCATCATTGTCGGGGCCTTTGCCACGGTGAATGCAGTGACGGGACTGCTCGAGCATGCCAACGTCGACTACAAAGCTGGGCCGTTCAACTTTATTTTCAACACGGCTGAACTCCACCGTTGGCATCACTCAACGGATCCGGAGGTTTCTTCAAAAAATTTCGGCAAAGCGTTGTGCATCTGGGATTTGGTTTTCAAATCTTGGTATCTTCCGAAAGACAAAGAAGTGGGCGAAGTCGGCGTGACCACCGAACTCATTCCAGAAGATCTGCTCGGCCAAATCGTTCATCCCTTCAAAAAGATTTCTTGAGAGTAAAACTCCAAATTTTCGTAATCGCAAAACCAAGGCCGATCGACGGGCGTGCGTTTACCATGGCCGCATTCTTCAAATGTCTTCGCGAAGGAGGAAGAAGTGCAGCCAACCGAAACTCAAAGCGGGCTCAATCAACCCGAAAATCCCAAGCACGGAGTTAAAGACGTCAAGAGCTCGCGGCAAGAATGGCCGGGGAGCGATAACGATCTAGCCACGAAGGCTGATCACGGTGAGACAAGTTACGTCGGCGCCGGTAAACTCAAAGGAAAAAAAGCGCTCATCACCGGAGGCGATAGTGGTATCGGTCGCGCGATCGCGATTGCCTTCGCGCGTGAAGGTGCCGACGTCGCAATCGCCTACTATGACGAGCATGACGATGCGAACGAAACGATTCGTTGGGTGACTGAAGCTGGTCGCAAAGCGTTTGCGTATCCCGGTGATTTGCAGGATCCAGAGACTTGCCAAGCAACGGTCAGTCGCGCGGTCGAAGCGTTAGGCGGTCTCGACATCCTCGTCAACAATGCGGCTTTTCAGCACGAGATTGAAAGTTTTGAAGATCTAAAGGTTGAGGACGTTGAGCGAACGTTCCGCACGAATTTTTTTGCTTACATCTGGATGGCGCAAGCTGCACTGAAGTACATGAATGAAGGTTCCGTGATCCTGAATACTGGATCGGTGAACGCGCTTAAAGGGAACTTCTCGCTCCTCGATTATTCCGCAACGAAGGCTTCGATTCATAACTTCACGCTATCGCTTGCACCCGAACTTGCAAAACGTGGAATCCGTATCAACTGCGTTGCGCCTGGTCCTGTGTGGACGCCGCTCATTGCATCGACGATTGATCCTAAAGACTTCGGAAAGAATACGCATTGGGAACGACCTGCACAACCGATCGAGATCGCGACTTCATACGTGTTCTTGGCTTCGACGGACGGACGGTTTTACACCGGAGGCGTGTTATCACCAACGGGAACTGAGTTCACCTCGCGCTAGGAATTATCTGCCAAGTTTCGAGAGGATGAACGATGCGAGAAAGCCCGCGACGGTGATGAGTCCCGTCATGTCGTGGGCGTTCTCGAAAGCGTCGGGAATCATTGTGTCGACAAGCATCGTGAGGATCGCACCGGCGGCGATAGCGGTCGTTCCGCCACGACATTCGCGGAAAAGTTTTGGAAGACGGAGTAACCAAGCGCCGCCGCAATTTCCGAGATGAAGCAAGGCCGCCCCAGCTATCGCCCAAATACGGCCCCAAATACCGCCCCGAATACCGACGATGCCACAAGACGTTGATTGAGCTGCTTATCCCGAGACTAAGCCCCAAAAAAACGCCGTCGTCCGCACAGGCCTATTCGTCGACGCTCCTCGTTTCTCTCTTCGAGAACTCGATCAAAGTCGAGAGAGTAGCACAAGGCTTCGATTTCCGGGCGATTGTCGATTGTGCTCGATGCCGTCGTTTGTTGAAATGAGAAGACCCTTTCGAGAGGATTTTTCGTGAAGAACTCAGCTCTCATCGTTAGCGCAGTCGTCGTGGCGACTTTCACTGCGTGCGCGACAAAAACAACCACGCCTCAGCAGCCGGCGGAGGTAGCTAGTGCTGGCCCGAATACGGTGACACTTGAGCCAAGCCAGTCCAACGCCTATCAGTATGCTTTGGCGCAAGCGTTTGCGGATTTGTCCAAACGTGAAGGATCACGAACTCCCGCAAGCGTGGTGGACGCGTTTGGATCAAGCTTTCGGCGAACGCGGAAGTTTGAAGTTTACGTCTATCCAAAGTTCATGCAGATGGGTGCGCAGCCCGGAGCTGGACGCACGCAAGTGAAGCTCGACAAACCGTCAAAATTTCTTTTTGAACTCAACCGCAACGCCAAATGCAAAATGGGTCTGGAGCTCGTGAGCGAGGCCGATCGCAACGGCTGCGTGCAAGTTGAAATCAAACCGATCGAGTCCAAGATCAAAGGTCATCAATGCGTGAGGCTCTACATGGATGCCGACTACCGCGCGTTTGGTTTGAGCTATTACGAATACGACGCGGAAAAAGAGACCTTTAAAGAAGAGCGCAAACGAATGAAGTGGGATCCGACTCAACCTCTTTCGGCTGAGATCCTTGAGACACCGCGCGCGCTTGCTCCGCTCGATTTGCCGATTCATGCGTCCAACCGGATGAAGGAAACTCGAACAACGATCGCACTTACGCGTGGGGCCCGAGCGGGCAAAACCTGCGAAGGTTGGACTTACAGCTACCGAAACGTCTACGGCGCAAACGTGAAGGCGCAGTGGTGCGCAGGTGATCCGTGGCCGAGCGTTGTTGAGACGAACGGATACGTTGCGGTCCTTGAATCGATCACGAACTGAAGAGGCCACGTGAGAACAAAGAAAATTTTCAAGCAACTGACTTTGAATACGTTGATGGGTGTGAGCGTAGTTGGTGGCGCGCTGAATGCGCAGGCTGACTTCGATTATCCCGGCAGCAACTTCAAGAACATGTACAACAAGTACCGCGTCTCGCAAGCGAAAGTGACGCCTTGGCCTGGGTCTTATTGGCCTTTTGATGGCGAAGAAAAAGTCGAGGAGGCTGAGGGAGAGCCGGGCGAAGGCACAGCGGGTCAGGCAGTAGGCCAGAGTGCGGGCCAGAGTGCAGGCCAGACGAGCTCCAAGAAACGCTCGATCATCTATCGTGGTGCGGGAATCAATCACAAACCCGAGGGTTACAAACTCTCGCCGGCGCAAAAATACGATTTGTTTATGGGCCTCAACGGCAAGGCGGCTAAGTGGGAAGAAGAAAACCACAACTGTCGTACGGTCGCTCCAGAGCTTCTGAAAGATTGTAAAGAGTGGTACGGCCACTGTAACGGCTGGGCGGGGGCTGCTTTGTTCAATCCGGAGCCGTCTTACGATAAGGACATCACGGCAACGCACCCTTGGACGGGCGTTACGATGACGTTCACGCATATGGATATTAAAGCTCTGCTGAACGAAGCGTGGCTGGATGCATGGGCCAGCTTTGAAGGTACGGGCGTGACGGTCAAGGCTGATGATTGGGTGTTTGATCCCAATGATCCGATTGCTCGCGCGCCGGCGGATAACAATTCGGATATCACAAACTATGATGCTTACTGGGATGTTTCTCCGCGCACGTTGTTCTACGCGCTCACAAATTACGTCGGAATCCGCAAAGTGGGAATCGCGTTGGATCGGTTTACAGGTTCCGAAATTTGGAACCAGCCGCTGATCGCATACCGTTTTCTGCCGATCACGGGTCCCACCGACGTCGCGATCGAAAAAGACGGACAGAAAGTTTATCCAATCACCATTGGTGTGAAGCTCTACTGGGCGAACGATGAAGTCGACTACGACTTCAAAAGTAAAGAGAGCTTGAAGTGGGATGTGACCGATCCGATTTTCTCCAACGATCGAGTGCCGGACCCTGTTTCTTCGCCCGTTGCGCAAGATCGCGTGCGCGATGAAGCGGTGATCTCTCGCTACATCGAGTTTACGTTGTTCATGGATCGCCCGACGAAAGTTTCGCCTGATGGAACTCGCATCCTCGCTGCTGGCCGGATTTTGGGTGACGGCTTCTGGGCGCACGCGGACCCTGCGCAGCGAGCGCGTTGGTTTCCGAAAGACGCGGAGAAGTCGCAGACTCACCCGGACTTTTTGTGGCGACCGGATTATTTGACGGACGCCTCCTTCCGCAACCCGTGGGTGGATCCGCTTCCGATCTACAAGCATATCTTAAAGCGCCCACTCGGCGAGATGGGCTCGGAGCTCACACCGAATTTGAAGTGAGTCGGGTGGCTGGGCGCTTCCGGGGCGCGGGGGCGTGGCGCGGGGCGCGCGCAAAGGTGCCTGGCACCTTTGCGGGATGCGATGCGAAACCGGAGCGGGGGTTTGGGTGTAAGGCACGGTCCTGGGTACACGGGGTGAGGCCGAGCGCTCGCGTGTCCGGCCCTCGGGCAGCCATAAATAAAATAAATTTTGTGCTTGCGAGGGTCGGGAGACCGGATCCATCCAGCGCCGGCGTACCTGCTCGATCCCTACTAGATACCCGCTCAAGAGCGGTATTCGCCAGGGTGTAAGGCGTCAGCGGAAAATCTTGCCGCGACCGCGATCCCGCAAGCAAATCCGCCCCAACAGCCAATTAGCCACCAAAAATTCCTGCCAAAAACCCGTGCTACTCTCTGCTCATGAATGCACACGAATTCGACCGTAATTTCTCGCGCAAAGTTAAGAGCGAAAGAATCGCAACCCACGAAGTTCTCACCGACATTCGCAAGTGCGAGCGCGAACGTTATCACCTCGTGCTCGGCTTCCGCACGACACTCGACTGGCTAGTGAAACGTCACGGCTACTCAGAAACTGCAGCGAGTCGCCGCATTCAAGCATCACGCCTACTCACCGAAGTCCCCGAAGCTGAAGACAAATTCCTCGCAGGAGAGCTCAACCTCACGACACTCCACCAAGTGTCGGTCATTACGCGTGCGGAGGAGAAACGCACAGGCGCGAAAATCGATAAGCGTCTCGTAATCGCGAAGATCC
>SXGS01052421.1_pt1 | contig 16747 bp, 7 predicted proteins | sample 3174681 | NCBI WGS metagenome assembly SXGS01 (sample SAMN11356861, study PRJNA531348) | freshwater metagenome | isolation source: freshwater sample F1-80 | place: China: Fuxian Lake, Yuxi | collected 2017-12-25 | reverse complement strand
CTCGCGAGCCTGCCCGATGCGACCGGCCAATGTTCCGCAACGATCGCGACCGCGCCAACGGCCACCGATAATTGTGGGGGCACCATCACGGGCACGACGAGTGATTCACTGACGCGCTCGACTCAGGGCACCTCGACCGTGACCTGGACCTTCGACGACGGCCACGGCAACACCTCCTCGCAGACACAGAACATCGTCGTGCAGGACACGACTGCGCCAATGGCTACTTGCCCCGCTTCAGCGTCGATTGGTTCATGCACCGGTGTGGTTCCAGACATCATTTCGTCCGTGATTGCGTCGGACAATTGCACGGCAACCACGGCGCTGACGATCACGCAGGATCCAGCTGCTGGTACCGCCATTGGCGCGGGCATCAACTCCATCGCGGTGACCGTCACCGACGAAGCTGGAAACAGCACGAGTTGCAGCACCAGCCTGGTGGCTGCCGACGACGCCCCCGTCATCGCCAGCATTGTTGGCCCCACCGGACCCATTGCGCTGGGCAGTGCGTCCAGTATTACGGTCAATTTCGACGACCCAGATACCCAGAACGCGGTTACGATTGCATGGGACGATGGTGTAACCAGCGCGCTGACTGCCGCATCCGGCGCGACCAGCCTCGGCACCACCCACACTTACACAGCCACAGGTGTCTACACCGTAGGAGTGACCGTAACTGATCCGTGCGGCTCGATCGTCAGCGCGACCTACCAGTTCATCGTGATCTACGATCCTGAAGGTGGATTCGTTACGGGTGGCGGTTCGATCATTTCTCCACCGGGCGCTTACGTCGCCAACTCCGATCTGACTGGCAAAGCGACCTTCGGTTTCGAGTCGAAATATAAAAAGGGAGCCCAGTTACCCACTGGCAACACTCATTTTCAGTTCCACGTGGCAGGCTTCACTTTCAAGAGCACCGCTTACGAGTGGCTGGTCGTGTCCGGAGCCAAGGCCCAATACAAAGGCGTGGGAACAGTCAATGGAAGCGGAACCTTCAAGTTCCGGCTGACAGCGACCGACGGCCAGGCGCCGGGTGGTGGTGGCGTGGACAAATTCCGCCTCAAGATCACGACGGCAGGCGACGGTCTGGTCTATGACAATGTGCCTGGCGCCTCGGATGACATGGATCAGGCGAATCCACAAACCATCAACAACGGCAATATCGTCATTCACAAATAGCCGCTTCGTCCCGGGCAGCGAGGTGGACATCGAGATCGCAGAGCTTCCTCGGAAGCTCTGCTTTCATCCATGAACGGGCCTCGGCTGGAACGGCGCAAAGAAACATCTGCCACGGGCGAAAACTGCTGTCTCGCATGCAGGATTTGGGGCAGTGAAAAAATATCAAAGATTTTTTGACAGATTCGAGCGCTTACACCCGTAGAGCATATAGAACCCAATCCCATAGCGCGCGTGAGTTGATCCTCGGAACGCAAGGTTGAAACGCCGAATGAAGCGAGGCCCATTCGTCGCCTTGCCTGCTGCGATGCCGGTTCAGTTCGTTGAATTCAGCCATCCGGTCATGGAAGGCAGGTCACGCCAAAAATTTGAGCTCCGAATGGGTGCTCGATAGTGAAGTAGTACAACAACAGATAACCCAACGGCAGGTGGCTTCCACCTGCGAAGAAAAAATGGAATCATGAAAAGCATTGTTAAGTTAAGTTTCGCCTTGCTGGCGCTCGTCACGCGGCTGGCGCAAAAATCTGCTGCGGACATCGTGTTGGATTGGAATGCGACGGCCGAAGGAGCGCTATTTGTTCCGGCAGCGGGACGCCCCGGACCGGTGGCATTTTTGGACATGGCTGTCGTCCAAGCCGCCGTGCATGACGCGGTCCAAGCCATCGAGAGACGTTACGAATCCTATCACGTGAACATCGCAGGAGCCACCGGCTCTCCAGCGGCAGCAGCCGCCAAAGCCGCGCATGATGTACTCGTGAATATCCTCCCTGGAAAAGCTGCGGATTTCGACGCTGCCTACACCGCTTCCCTGGCCAAATACGGTCTGGCGGAAAACGATTCCGGAGTCGAAGTCGGAGCAAAGGCTGCCGCTGGCATCATTGCTCTGCGGGCGAACGACGGGCGTGTGCCGAACCCTCTGCCACCTCCATTCCTTGGCGGCACCAAACCCGGTGACTGGCGGCCATCACTCCCGGCCAACGCACCCATGGCAGCACCGTGGCTGGGTGCGGTCCCGACCTTCACCATCAATGGCGGAGACCAGTTCCGTCCACAGCCGCAGCCCGCCTTGACGAGCAAGCGCTACGCTCAGGACTATAATGAAGTCAAAGCGGTGGGAGGAGCCGCCGGCACCGGCACTCGCACGCCGGAACAAACCGACCTTGCCTATTTCTATGGCGGGATCTCATGGCACAAAACGCTGCGAGATATCGCCGCGACGCATGTCGATAACATCAGCGACAATGCACGGCTGTTCGCCCTGGCCAACTTTGCGATCGCCGATTCGTTCATCACCGCCTGGGAAAGCAAGACGCACTTCAACTTCTGGCGGCCAATCACCGCCATTCAGGAGGGCGAAAGCGACGGAAATCCGGCGACGGTCGGTGACCCTGCGTGGCTGCCCCTATTTCCCACACCGCCGTATCCTGACTACACCTCGGGCTTCAACAATGTCGGCGGCTCGCTGACCCGAACTCTCGAGCACTTCTTCGGGACGGATTACATGACCTTCACCGTCACGAGCACCCATGCGCTGGCGGTACAGAAGTCGCGAACTTTCTACCGTTTCTCGGATCTATCCGATGATGCGGTCGATGTCCGCATCTTCCAAGGCATCCATTTCCGCTTTGCGGATGAGGAGGCACAAAAGCAGGGCAGGGCCGTCGCCGATTGGACTTTCGGTAACTATTTGCGGTCGCTCGGCAACGCCAATGCGGAACCTGGGCTTGTGTTGCAGAATTCCAACGGGTCGCTCGCATTCTGGACCCTTAATGGAACGTCCGTCGTGGACAAGATCGATGCGGGCTCAATCCCCGCGGGATGGCAAATTGTGGGTTCAGCGGACTTCAATCATGACGGTCAGAAGGATCTCGTGTTGCAGCATACCGATGGTTCTGTCGCCTTCTGGATGTTGGAAGGAACCACGATTACAGAGCGCGTTGCCTTGTTTGCGGTTCCGGATGACTGGAGCATCGTAGCCACGGGAGATTTCAATGGAGACAGCCAGGCGGATCTTGTCCTGCAGAATGTGAATGGGACAACGGCGTTCTGCTTCATGGACGGCACGAATGTCACGGGGACGCAGCTTTCTTACGAACTTCCCAAAGGCTGGCGAGTCGCCGGCACGGGCCGGTTTGACCACAACGCAACGACGGACATAGTCCTTCAGCATACCGACGGTTCCGTGGCCTTCTGGCTGATGAACGGCACGACGATTGAGAAGGGAGTTGTTCCATACACAATTCCGGAGGGCTGGCAGATCGTGGCGACGGGCAGCTACAACTCGGACAACGATACGGACGTGGTGCTGCAACACACAAACGGCTCGGTCGCGTTCTGGCTGATGAATGGGACGGTGATCACGAAAGGGATCGTGCCTCTCACTACTCCCGCCGGATCGACAATCGTGAGTCCTCGATAGTCGAGTTTAACCTTGGGACAAGAGCAGTCGAACACAACGGCGCTGTTTCTCTGGAAACAGCGCCGTTTTTCTTTGCCATGCAGCCCGAGAATGGACAGGTGAGACAATCCGGGGGAATACCAGAATCGAATCAGGGAATTCGAAGGTTTAGGGATGGACAAAGGAATCCCCTCTTGCAACTCAGTCTCACCGAGACTAGCCTGCGGCGCGAATGGCAGTTGGGAAGCCCAGCGTTAATTATCCGACGGCGGCATGCCGTCACCCTCAGCTTTGTCCCCTCAACGAGGTTCGAGCTGGCAGAGCTGTTCTCATCCGGCGGCTGGAAGGCGCGCCTGAAGTCACCCAACGGCTTCGTGAAATGGGGCTTTGCGAGGACCGGCAGGTGAAGATGGTCAGCCGCCAGGCCAATGTCATCTGCCAGGTTTGCAATGTCCGGCTTGGAATCAGTTCGGAAATGGCGGCATCCATCTGGGTGGAATTGCTGCCTCAGGTGAAGAAGGCGGCGTGAAATGTCGGCTGAGATCCAAGCCTTGACGTCGCTGAACATCGGTGCGCGCGGCACTGTCACCGAAATCAAAGTCGCCGCTTCGAGCCGGCCTCGCCTGATGGAAATGGGGCTTCTGACCGGAACGACAGTCGAGCTCGTCCGTTTCGCTCCGCTCGGTGATCCGGTGGAAATCAAGGTGCGAGGTTACCACCTCACACTTCGGCGGCACGAGGCTGAACAAATCTTCGTGCGACCATCCACATAGCCGCTTTCGAGATGTCCTCTTCATCGGTTCATTCTCACCGGGGCCATTCATCGTCACAGCCTCCCTCTTCGCAAGTCGTCCTTACTGGAAACCCGAACAGCGGCAAGACCACTCTTTTCAACGCACTCACCGGGCTGCGGGCGAAAGTGGGAAATTACGCCGGCGTCACCGTCGAGCGGAAGGAAGGGAAGCTGCTCCACACGGCGAAGGGAGTTTCAATCACGGTGCTGGATCTTCCCGGCACATATAGCCTCAGCCCGCAATCCCTGGATGAACAAATCTCGCGCGATGTCTTGTTCCATCGGCTGCCGGATGTTCCTCCGCCAGGGATTGTCGTCGTTGTGTTGGATTCCTCAAACCTGGAGCGCAATCTCTATTACGCGACGCAGGTCATCGAGCTTGGGTATCCGACTATCGTTGCACTGAACATGGTGGATGTGGCAGAGAGCAACGGTCAGCAAATCGACGCCCAACAGTTGGCGGCTGCCTTGGGAGTCCCCGTGATTCCAATGGTCGCGAGCACCGGGCGCGGCCTCGTCGAGTTGCGAAAAAAACTCATCGACTTTGCTACGGGTGGAACCAAGCGAAGCCTGCCCCGGACATTTTGCGAGCTGCCAACACCGTACGGCCAGGAGATTGCCCTGATCGCCGGATTGCTCAAGGAAATGTTCGATCAACGCCACACGTCAGCGGACGCCGAAGCATTGCTGCTTTTGACGGACGACCGGGTGCTGGCGAGCCATCCGGAGCAGTATCCCGCACAACTGCGAGAAGAGGTTGCACGCGCCCGGCTCCGACTTGAAGCCGCTGGCGAGGACTGGCGGAGCAAAGCGATCGAGGCACGCTATGCCCGCATCGCGGCGATCCAGCAGGCTGTGACGAAGGAGGAATTTCAGAATCACGAGACCTTCAGTGACCGGTTGGATCGCGTGATCACGCACAGGGTTTGGGGAACCGCCATATTTGTTCTCATCATGGCGGTGATATTCCAGAGCATCTTCACGTTTGCGGAGTATCCCAAAAGCTGGCTCGAAAACGGTGTCAGTCTTGTCGGTGAATGGGTGGGCCGCATTTTACCGCCGGGGGATCTGCACAGCCTTCTTGTGGACGGCGTGATCGCCGGTGTCGGTGCGGTAATTGTTTTTCTTCCACAAATTCTGATGCTCTTCCTGTTCATCGGATTGCTCGAAGACACCGGATACATGGCACGGGCAGCCTTTTTGATGGACCGGGTGATGAGCAAGGTTGGGTTGCACGGAAAGAGTTTCATTCCAATGCTCAGTTCATTTGCGTGCGCGATTCCCGGCATCATGGCCACACGCACGATCGAAACGCCTAAGGACCGGCTCGTCACGATTCTGGTGGCGCCATTGATGAGCTGTTCTGCAAGGCTGCCGGTATACACTCTCTTGATCGCCGCCTGCATTCCGGACGTGCGCCTGCTTGGTTTTTTCAAACTCCAAGGAGTGACGATGCTTGCCATGTATCTGTTGGGGACAATCGTGGCGCTGCTCATGGCCTGGCTCTTCAAGAAGACCCTGCTCAAAGGCGATCCGCCGCTGCTCATCATGGAACTCCCTCCCTACAAGATGCCGGTGCCGAAGGTCGTTCTCCGGCATATCTGGGAGAGGTCCAAACTTTTCCTTCGTCGTGCCGGCACGGTGATCCTTGGGATCAGCATTCTCCTCTGGTTCCTCGCCACGTATCCGCGGCAGGCGAGCGTGGAAGCGGGCTTCGCCGCAAAACGTCAGCCACTCGAAGCGGCGCTCGCCGTGGCAGAACAGGGTTCTGAAGTTCGGAAGGATTTGGAGAAGCAGTTGTCAGAGCTCGATGTGCAAGTCACAGGAAGCCGGTTGCGCGAAAGTTTCGCCGGCTACATGGGCCGCGCCATCGAGCCTCTCATCGCACCGCTCGGATTCGACTGGAAGATGGGAGTGGGAATCATCGGATCCTTCGCGGCGCGGGAAGTTTTTGTCAGCACAGTTTCGACGGTTTACAACGTGGGAGGCTCCGCCGATTCGGATGAGGACGTCGGAACTCTCGTGCAAACGCTGCGCGATCAAAAACGCGCCGATGGCAGTGCAATCTACACTCCATTGCTCGGAGTAACACTCATGGTTTTCTACGTCTTCGCCCTTCAGTGTGTCAGCACGGTGGCTGTGGTGCGCCGGGAAACCAATGGGTGGAAATGGCCCGCCTTTCAGTGGTTTTACATGGGAGCCCTGGCGTGGATCATGGCCTTCATCACCTACCGTGGAGGCCGCATCCTGGGGTTGGAATAGAATCCGATTTCCACCTTTCATCCGAAGGTGTCTGCCTCGACCTGCCTGAGCGCAAATGGCTCGCTTCCGTGGTCTTCTCGCCGCACATCAAGGAGATGACTTGCGCCGATGCCGAGCCAGTTTATCGTCACGCTCAGAACACTTGAGAAGGCACCGCGAGGCTGCGCCTTGCTCGCCACCGGGAGTAGCGCGCGCGGTAGAACCAGGTTCGTTCCATCTTCAAATAGTTTGGTCGGTGTGATGATCAGAATTAAATGAATTTCCGCCTGAAACCAAGGGGCAGACGCCAGGGAGGGTTCACACTCATCGAGCTATTGGTGGTGATCGCGATCATCGGCATTCTCGCCGCGATGCTCCTTCCGGCCCTGAGCCGGGCGAAATCAGCTGCACTGAGAATTTCCTGCACCAACAACCTCCGGCAGATTGGGATGACATGGCTGATGTACGCGGACGATAATTCGGACCGCCTGGTCGAGAACGGTAATGGCGAACCCAGCCCTCAGCGACGCTGGTGGGTCTCGGGCGGCACCCACATGTCCGGCAATCTGGTTCGGCCTGAAATGCTGGAAGGAGATCGCGCAGCGTTCAGTCCCTACTTGAGATCAGGCAAGATTTACAAATGCCCGGGTGATCGAGGCGTTGACACGCTGTTCAAGCGCAAACGGACCCGGAGCTACGCGTTGAACACTTACATGAACCAAGTCGGCCAGAGTCCGGGAGGGCCGGCCGCTCCGGGTTACCGTGTATTCACGAAGGGAGCCCAGTTGCAGGCCGCCAAGCCATCCGAGTATTTCCTTTTCATGGATATTCAGCCGGAAAGCATCTGCACTCCTTCGATGTGGATCATCATGGGCACCACCGGTGGTTCGGCGCATGTGCCTGCCTCCTATCACAGTCGTTCTGCTGCCATCAACTTCGCTGATGGACGTGTCGAAACTCACAAATGGCGCGATGAACGAACGCTGAAGGCGCGCCGCCACGATTATCCGGTTCAGAACAACGTGGATGCGAAATGGATTCGCGAGCACGCCACCGTGAACACACGTGAGCAAGGTTAAGCCAGGACACCAATGCACAAACTCAGCCTCGTCCCCATATTTTTGTCGTCTCGCCGCCGTGGTGCGGCAGAAAAGCCGTTCGAGACGGCAAGCATCTTCCCGTTGCGTCGAAATCCAATCTGGCACTGCCTGGCAGGATTCATTCTCCTGGTTGGCAACGCGGTCGGACAGGAGTCACCGCAATTCGTGAGTCTCAAGAAGCAGACCAACAACGACGTGACGCTTTCTTTCAGCGCTCCAGCGGGGCAGAACTATCGCATTGACGCCTCGGTCAATCTTCAGGACTGGCTTGCATTGACCACCGGGCTGGGCAAGGGGCAGGACCAATTGACGGACACGGCCGCGCCGCAACGCGACTTTCGCTTCTATCGAATTCAACCGGTGACCGGAGCGAGTGTGCTGACGGGCGATCATCTCCAGACCGATGATGGCGATGTCGTCATTCATCCCATCAATCACGCCAGCTTCGTGATGCAGTGGAAGCAACTGATCATTTACAACGATCCGGTCGGTGGAGCCACGCCTTACCGCGATCTCGCGAGAGCGGACCTGATCCTGGTCAGTCACACTCATGGTGATCATTTTGACCCGGCCACCCTGAACGCCGTGAAGGGGCCGAACGCCCGCATCATCGCTCCAGCGGCGGTCTATTCGAGCCTCTCCGCCGCACTCAAGGCCATCGCGATTCCACTGGCCAACGGCGGAACGACGAACTTGATGGATCTGACCATCGACGCCGTGCCCGCTTACAATGCGAATCATCCGAAGGGCGCGGGCAACGGATACGTGATCACAATCGGCGGCCGGCGGATCTACATGAGCGGCGACACCGGAGATGTCGCCGAAATGCGCGCGCTGCCGAACATTGATGTCGCCTTCCTTGCCATGAACCTGCCCTTCACCATGAGCGTCAGCGCAGCCGCCAGTGCGACCCTCCAGTTCAAGCCGCGCATTGTTTACCCGTACCACTTCAGCAATTCCGACGTGAACGCCTTCAAACGCATGGTTGCCGCGGACCCATCGATCGAGGTGCGCCAAAGGAAGTGGTACTGAAGACTCGTGGATCAGATGGAACCTGTAACCTCCCCGGCGCATGGCCAGTCATCGAAGGTGAAGATTGCAACCAAACTAACGCCAACATGAGCAATTCGTCAGTTTCTCTTCCGTTCCCCCGGCGCCGAGCCGTCTTACATCGGGATCACGAATATGAAGCAGGAGGATCTGGTGACTGTGGATTTCGCCATCGAATTGGCGCGAGGTGGTAAGTTGTCAGCGCATCTTAATGTTGTCTCAGCATTCACTCATGAGATTTGAGGATGGTTTCAGACTCAGGAGTTCCAGTTTTTTGAGAGAGTTAACACAATAATCATCATGGATACCAATCACGCACCTGACCGTCGTCGTTTCATCAAAACAGTCGCTGTCACCAGCGTCTGCTCCACGCTCCTGGGCAAGGCTTGGAACCACGTTCTCGCAGCCGAAGTCAATCTTCACTCAGCATCCACTGCCGGCATACTCCGGCTGAACCTCTCCAAGTTTCCTGCCTTGCAGACGGAGTCGGGTTCGGTGCGGCTGGGATTGAACCCGATCCGGGGAAATCCCCCCTCCGGACCGACACCCAACGGCCCATATTACCCCATCCTCATCAACCGCGGACCGAACACCACGTTCTTTGCGCTCAACTCGCGATGCACACACCAGAGTTGCGCGGTGGACATCATGGACCCATCTTCCAACGAAATGACGTGTCCATGCCACGGGTCGGTTTTTGCCATCGACGGCAGAAGGCTTCGCGGACAGGCGAATCAGGCGCTCGCCAAATTCGCCATTGCGTTTGATGGAACCGATACACTGTCGATCACGATTCCCAATCTCGGCTACTCTGTGACTGCAGCGGATGTCCAACCCGGCGCAGGGCCCGGTGCCCGGCTCAAAATGCAGTTCGCCGCGCTGCGAAACGTCGAGTACGAAGTCCAATGGCGCGAGTCGCTGAACAAGGAGGCGGTTGTGGTGCCCTTCTCGCGGACAGCAGAAGGCGGTCTGGATGAAACCGTGTTCACATCGACCACCAACACCACCGCCGGCATCTTCATCGAGCGCCAGGGTGAAACTGGTTTCTGCACGGTGGCAGTGCGGGTTGCTGAGATTTGAGTCGCCTCCGAGGCCGATCATCCAGTGCCACGACTTTTCCAAGACAGCGATGGAAGCGGTGGCTCGCGAGAAGCTGCCAGCCTGAGAATTGCTTTTTTGACGCTGCGCGGTTCCTCAAGATTCCGCACAACGAGCAGGAACGCCGAGACCTTCGCTATGGGCTTACTACACGATAGAAATGTTGTGAGAGGATGGTTGGCAGCCGATCAGAATAATCGAACGTGCTACCGCTCGCCACAAAACTAAGCACGTCCAGCCATTCAAGTGTGTTGGTGGAAGTTTGGATGCGGTAGGCTCGGCCCGTCTCCACAGTGATTGTGAAGCTGAACCCTTCCGAACTTGTTCTGGGCATGGACAGGAGCGCTGGTTGAATTGCACCTGGAACCTCAGCCTGCACATAGACGAAGCTTACGCTGTTGGTCGTGGAATTATTGCCCGTCAAATCCGTCGCATACACCTGTAGCGTGTTTGTCCCTGGCGTCAGGTTCACCATCGCCGTCCAGTTGCTCCAGTTGTTCGCGGTCGTTGCCGGACTCCACTCCGCTCTGTTCAATTGATATAGCACCGACGCCAACGCAGCGTTGTCGCTCGCTGTTCCATTTACAGTGAATACTTCATTGCTCCAGTGCTGGTTGGCCGTCGGTGCTGTGACCGCCACGGCCGGCCAGCTGGTGTCCACGAAATTGGCGATGAAAGTGAGGTTCGACGCCATCGTGAACTGCAACGCCCGGTCACTTGTCACCGTCAAGCCCTTGCCATCTGTCCAGTTGGAAAACGCATAGCCCTCCGCGGCTGTTGCCGTGATCGTGTTGAGTTTTCCAAGCTCCAGCAACGCATTGCTGTAATCCGGACTAAACGTCCCCTTGCCTGTGATGCCAACTGTCAACGGCGCGCTTGACACATAGACGAAACTCAAAATGTTGGTCGGCGAACGGTTGCCTGTCAAATCCATCGAATACACCTTCAGAGTGTTTGTCCCCGGTGTCAGGTTCACCGCCACCGTCCAGTTGCTCCAATTGTTGGCGGTTGTCGCCGGATTCCACTCCGCTCTATTCAATTGATATTGCACCGACGCCAGCGCCGCGTTGTCACTTGCTACACCTTTCACCGTGAAGACCTCATTGCTCCAGCGCTGGTTTGCCGTCGGTGCCGTGATCGCCACCGTGGGCCAATTGGGGTCCACAAAGTTGGCGATGAAAGTCAGGTTTGACGCCATTGTGAACTGCAACGCCCGGTTAGTTGTCACCACCAAGCCGCTGCCATCTGTCCAGTTTGCAAACACATAGCCCACCGCGGCTGTTGCCGTGATCGTGTTGAGCTTCCCAAGCTCCAGCAACGAATTGTTCAGGTTCGGAGTCATCGTCCCCTTGCCTGTGATCCCCACTGTCAGCGGCGCGCTTAACACATAGATGAAACTCATGCTGTTGGTCGTGGAATTATTGCCTGTCAAATCCGTCGCATACACCTTCAGAGTGTTTGTCCCCGGTGTCAGGTTCAGCGCCGCCGTCCAGTTGCTCCAGTTGTTGGCGGTCGTTGCCGGATTCCACCCCGCTCCGTTCAATTGATACTGCACCGACGCCAACGCAGCGTTGTCGCTCGCTGTTCCTTTCACCGTAAATACTTCATTGCTCCAGCGCTGGTTGGCCGTCGGTGCCGTGATCACCACGGTCGGCCGGTTGGTGTCCACAAAGTTGGCGATGAAAGTCAGGTTTGACGCCATCGTGAATTGCAATGCCCGGTTGCTTGTCACCGCCAAGCCGCTGCCATCTGTCCAGTTCTTGAACGCATAGCCCGTCGCAGCTGTCGCTGTGATCGTGTTGAGCTTCCCAAGCTCCATTACCGCGTTGCTCAGGTTTGGAGTCAGCGTCCCCTTGCCTGTGATGCCAACTGTCAACGGCGCGCTTAACACATAGACGAAACTCAAGCTGTTGGTCGGCGAACGGTTGTCCGTCAAATCCATCGAATACACCTTCAGAGTGTTTGTCCCCGGTGTCAGGTTCACCGCCGCCGTCCAGTTGCTCCAATTGTTGGCGGTCGTCGCCGGATTCCACTCCGCTCCGTTCAATTGATACTGCACCGACGCCAATGCCGCGTTGTCACTCGCTGTTCCTTTGACGGTGAACACTTCATTGCTCCAGCGCTGGTTGGCTGTCGGTGCCGTGATCGCCACGGTGGGCCGGTTGGTGTCCACAAAGTTGGCGATGAAAGACAGGTTTGACGCCATAGTGAACTGCAATGCCCGGTTACTTGTCACCGGCAAGCCGCTGCCATCTGTCCAGTTGGAAAACACATAGCCCGCCGCTGGTGTCGCCGTGATCGTGTTGAGTTTGCCTATCTCCAGCACCGCGTTACTCAGGTTCGGAGTCAGCGTCCCCTTTCCCGTGATCCCGACTGTCAACGGCGCGCTCAACACATAGACAAAGCTCATGCTGTTGGTCGGCGAAAGGTTGCGCGTCAAATCCATCGAATACACGTTCAGAGTGTTCGTCCCCGGCGTCAGATTTACCACCACCGTCCAGTTGCTCCAGTTGTTGGCGGTCGTGGCCAGACTCCACGCCGCGCCGTTCAATTGATATTGCACCGACGCCAACGCCGCGTTGTCGCTCGCTGTTCCTCTCACCGTGAACACCTCATTGCTCCAGCGCTGGTTTGCCGTCGGTGCCGTGATCGCTACCGTGGGCCGGCTAGCGTCCACTGGATTAATGGTCAGTTTTGCGAGAAAACCCCCCGGATTCGTCAAAGTGAATCGAGCCCTATTATGAACGCCTGCGTTTAGTAAAGATGGCCCAGCTAGATAAATCTGCTCATTGGGAACGTATGCCAAAGAATCAACTCTTGTGCTTGCTGATCCATTGCCTGGCAAAACACTCAACGCCCAATCGTGATCGCCGTTGGGCTTGATACGAATCACGTATGCCTGGGGGTTACCTGAATGCACGTCGTTGGTTAAGATCGTGGACCCGAATGTCACCGTGCCCGCGAATGTGCCTGTAAGATAGACGCCCCCGGTCCCATCCGTCGCCACAGCCGTCGCCGAGGTCTCTTCGGCACCAGGCTCAAATGGGCCGTTGTCCACTCCGACCGCTTTGATGTGCTTGACCCACTGGTAATCGCCGCTCGCGTTGAGCTTGGCCAGATACGCCTGAGGAATCGAGCCCATACCGGGGCCCGTGAAATAGTCGTTGGTCAGCGTGATATTTCCGAATCGGGCAATCCCCAGGAACGTGCCCGCAAGATAGACGCCCCCGGTCCCATCCGTTGCCAACGCCGTCGCTGAGGTCTCTTCGGCCCCAGGCTCAAATGGGCCGTTGTCCACTCCGACCGCTTTGATGTGCTTGACCCACTGATAACCGCCGTTCGCGTTGAGCTTGGCCAGATACGCCTGAGGGATGGAGCCCATGCCGGGGCCCGTGAAATAGTCGTTGGTCAGCGTGATATTTCCGAATCGGGCAATCCCCAGGAACGTGCCCGCAAGATAGACGCCCCCGGTCCCATCCGTTACCACCGCCGTCGCTGAGGTCTCTTCGGCCCCAGGCTCAAATGGGCCGTTGTCCACTCCGACCGCTTTGATGTGCTTGACCCACTGGTAATCGCCGCTCGCGTTGAGCTTGGCCAGATATGCCTGAGGAATCGAGCCCATGCCGGGGCCCGTGAAATAGTCGTTGGTCAGCGTGATGCTTCCGAATCGGGCAATCCCCAAGAACGTGCCCGCAAGATAGACGCCCCCGGCCCCATCCGCTGACACCGCCGTCGCTGTGCTCTCTTCGTTTTCCGAACCAATAAACGCGCCGTTGTCTACTGCGACCGCTTTGATGTGCTTGACCCACTGGTAATCGCCGCTCGCGTTGAGCTTGGCCAGATATGCCTGAGGAATCGAGCCCATGCCGGGCCCCATGAAATAGTCGTTGGTCAGCGTGATATTTCCGAATCGGGCAATCCCCAGGAACGTGCCCGCAAGATAGACGCCCCCGGCCCCATCCGGTGCCACCGCCGTCGCTGCAGTCTCCTCGTTTTCCGAACCAGTAAACGCGCCGTTGTTTACTGCGACCGCTTTGATGTGCTTGACCCACTGGTATTGGCCGCTCACGTTAAGTTTGGCCAGATACGCCTGATTTGCGGGGTTCATGCCGGGGCCCATGAAATAGTCGTTGGTTAGCGTGATACTTCCGAATCGGGCAATCCCTGTAAAATTACCCGCAAGATATACATTCTGTGATTTATCGATCACAACAAAGTGCTTGTCTGATGAGATAGCGACTCCTGAAGCCGGGTAGCTGAAATCGCCTTTACCAGAACCTGCGACGGCTCGGACCCAATAGAAGTAACGTGTATTCAGGTTTGGAGGATAATCATCATAGGTGATGGTCTGCCTAATACCCGACTGAATTAGTGCTGCTGTCGCAATGTCGTTAGTCTCTGAACGCCACACTTCGAATGACTCGAAGAACCACTCAGGCTGCCAAAACAAGGTGATCCTGCCTCGATACTCGGACGGCGGATCTCCAGAAAAAGAAGTCCCATCAATAACCCTATTGATGATGGGAATTCCGATTGTGGTGAATGGCAGTCCGATAAAGCCTTTTGACGTGCCCGCACTATTTACCGCGACAGTCCTGAAGAAGAAATTCACTCCAGACCTCAGGTCACTCAGATTCGCGCTCATGGTAACTTCACTAGAGCTGGAGCCGATATATCGAGGGGCAGTGGAGAATCCCAAGCCAAGGCTGGTACCCCATTCGAACCAAGCCGTCGTTGGCACACCCTTCGGGTTTACTGTTCCATTTAGGGTGCCACCATCGCTTCTAACCTCAGTGGCTTGGACAGTCGTCACGGTAGGGAGCGTTGCATAGATTACAGTCAAAGTGGTGCTGACTACACTGCCAGCCCCATTGCGCGCTGAAACCGTGATGACATTTAATCCGGTCTGTAGGGAGATCCCTGTGATAGACCAAGCAGTGGTCCCTCTGGCAATGCCGCCCCCGCCCCGATCGTTGGTCCAGGCCACTTGCGTCACCCCGGCCTTGTCGCTCGCCGTACCGCCTAAACTAACCGTGCTGCTGCCAGTCGTGTAGGTGAAATTGCTGGTCGGTGAGGTGATGGCAATTGCTCCACTGTTGGAATTGGCCGTGAGCATGAACGGGGTGCCCGGATTGAAGGAACCATTGCCGACCGGATAGCCATAGACGCGCACGTAATAGGTACCCGTGACAACGGCGTTGTGCGTGATGTTTTCGGGCAATCCCGCATTGTTATAGGAACCAGCGATGTATCCAGTATCAGGGCCGAAAAGTTCTAAGTCATAGTCGTTAGCAGCTGGCACTGCGAGGTCGAGCCTGAGCAGGCCGGGCGAGGAAATAACGACTTTGAACCAATCGACGTCGGTCGCGGTGCAGACATAACCGTTGGCAGCTACACTCATGGCGAGCGGTGTAGCTGTGAGGGAGGAATTGTTTGGCTCGTTCGTGTCGTTGCAATTCGACACGGCCGAAGACTCCACGATCAGCGTGGCTGCGCGTGTATAGACGGAAACTCCGCCGCTGCTGACTCGAACACGGTATTTGAAGCCGTTATTGGATCCCAGGGTGGGCGAAGTCGTGTAGGAAGTCCTTGTTTCGCCAGGGATGTCCAGACCGTTGCGCTGCCACTGGTATGTGAGACCAGTGCCGGTTGCCATTACAGTGAAAGTGGCAGTCTTGCCTTCGGCGACCATCTGATCAAGCGGTGGGGCGGTAATTGTTGGGCCCGCGGTCGGAGTCACGGTGAAGGAGACCTTACGACTGAAGGTCGAGCCAAAGTCGTTGTGAACCTCCACAACGTATTCACCTTCGTTGACGTCGGCAGCCAGCAGATTCAGGGTTGGATCAACGCCAATTGGAACACTCCTCCCCACCTTCCACCATTTGTAGCTCAACGGTCGCGAACTTGTGGCGACGACAGTCAAGTTAGCACTGCTGCCGAGCGGGGCGGTCCGGTCTTCAGGCTGAGTGCTGATACGTGGGAATAGAGGCTCCATGTAAAACAGGCTGCGATACCATCCGACGGTGGTGAAATTGAAAGGAACGCCGACGAGGCCGGGCGGAATCGGTGGCGTCGGAATTTCTGTTGTGATCACAGTGTCAGCATAGAACTGGATCGGGCCAAAGTGACCGTATCGGATTGGAATTTCATCGCCGTAATAAGGCTTGTTCTCTTTCAAGTTCACCAGAAGGTTTGTGTCGCCGGAACGCCAAATGAACTCCGCTTCCGTTCCTTTTCCCGTGATGTCCAGGCTGTAATAATTTTCGAGACGGTAAATCCGTTCGTTCCCAGGAACCGAGTCGAGCTGATTCATCACAGTGGTCCCAAGGGAACTTGCAGCGCCGGCTGCATCCGGCATGAACGGGTCAAGCAAAGTCACCTGAACAACGACTGTAGGATTCCTCTCAAGCAAAAATCGTGTCGCTGCCCGTGCAGCCCACGAACCGGCACTGTGAGCGATGAAATGGATTTTTTCCAGATTCGGACATGTCTCGTTTAGCAATTCTCCCAAGTGTTGGCCATGTTGGTGCGCAATCTCAGCCGCGCGGGTTCCGTGATCAACAGCGGAGAAACTGATCTTACCTCCTGTATCAGCGTCGGCTTCCCAGTGATATTTGAGCAGCTTCCAATCAGAATTCGCGACTTGACTCCGCAGATGGGTGTCGAGGCTGGCGAATTCATCGGCGTAACTTTCAGAATTGCTGTCGGGATTCCAGCCGTGGATTAGCACGATGAGCTTCCTGCTGGACCGACTTAGGGCGGGCGAAATAATAACTTGAGCAAATGTTAGTTAACGGGGTTCGATGACATAGTTCCATTCCCCGTGGAACTTCGCTGGCGTGATATGGACGCGAGCCAGTTCATCGTCCGAGACGCTCACTCCAGTTTCAT
>SXGS01778336.1_pt1 | contig 16751 bp, 19 predicted proteins | sample 3174681 | NCBI WGS metagenome assembly SXGS01 (sample SAMN11356861, study PRJNA531348) | freshwater metagenome | isolation source: freshwater sample F1-80 | place: China: Fuxian Lake, Yuxi | collected 2017-12-25 | reverse complement strand
CGATATGATCGTGGACGCGAAGTTCAAGACCTTCGGCTGCGGATCTGCCATTGCCAGCTCCAGCCTCGCCACCGAGTGGCTGAAGGGCAAGACCATCCAAGAAGCCCAGAAGATCAAGAATACCGACATCGTGCAGGAGCTGAACCTGCCGCCGGTGAAGATCCATTGTTCCGTACTCGCCGAGGATGCGATCAAAGCCGCCCTCGCAGACTACCAGAAGAAAGCCGACGGACCCGCGACCGACGCAAAGTAACGTCAGAAAGAGAGCACGCCATGGACACCACCAACGCAGAAACCCAGGCTCCGGTGATTACGCTCAGCGCGTCCGCCCTAAAGGAAGTCAAACGCCTCATTAACGTGCAAGGCCTTACGGAAGGCGGGCTCCGGCTCGGCGTGAAGGGCGGCGGCTGCTCAGGCCTCAGCTACACGATCAACTTCGACGAAAAGATCGGACCACATGACCAGGTCCAGGCCATCGACGGCATCAAAGTTATTGTCGACGCCAAGAGCGCCATTTATCTGCAAGGCACACAGCTGGACTTCCAAAAAGACCTGCTGAGCGGCAATTTCAAGTTCGTCAATCCGAACGCCGACAAAACGTGTGGTTGCGGAGAGTCCTTCTCCGCATAATGAACGGCCAAAGGTAACGGGTGGACCATCCCCATACCCATAGCCCGAATCCGCGCGAACTGCAGATGGCTAGGCGCCTGTGCTGGCACTGTGAATCCGAGGTGTCCGGAGAATATTTCTGCGACCGTTGCGCCAAAGTCCAGCCTGTGTCGAAAGAAACCGACTACTTCACCTGCTTCGGCTTTCCTCGCCGTCTGACCATCGACCAAAGCAAGCTGGAAGCCAAGTTTTACGAGCTCAGCCGCGCCTTCCATCCTGACTTCTATCAGAGTAAAAGCGAAAGGGAGCAGACCATCAGCCTGGGTAACTCTGCCACGCTCAATTCGGCCTATCGCACCCTCCGCGATCCAATTCAGCGGGCCGAATATCTGCTCGACTTAGACGCGGGAGCCATAAAGGAGATCCGGAATTCTCCTCCGGCCGACCTCTTCGAGGAAATTCTCGAGCTCCAAGACACGCTGAACGAATATCGAGCCGCCGACCGCACATCGGCAATTTGGCAACAGCTTCGTGCCAAGCTCCAAGCCGAACAGCTCACCCTGGAGCAGCGCAAACAGGATATGGAGGCCAGCCTCCAGCAACTCTTCACCGACTGGGATGCGCTTCAGGATCGGGGCGACTCGACCAGCCAAGCCCGTACCGAACGGGACCCTCTGTTGATGCAGATGAGGGAAATCCTCTCCAACCGCACCTACGTCAAGAGCATCGTCAACGACCTCGTCGCAACCATCGGATAACCACCATGTCACGCATCGTCGGCATCGATCTCGGCACCACCAATTCGCTCGTCGCCTATATGAAAGAGGGCCACCCCTGCGTCATTCCAGGCCGGAACGAACGCACGATGGTACCCTCCGTCGTAGCCATGACCGACAATGGCCTGATCGTCGGCGATCCAGCGAAGGAGCATCTGACCCGTACGCCTGAGCGAACGGTCTACTCCGTGAAGCGCTTCATGGGAAAGGCCCTTGAGGACGTGCAGGGCGAACTGGCCTACTTCCCCTACTCACTCACCGAACAAGGCGGCGTCATCCGCATCAAGCTCGGCGAAAAATCCTATTCGCCCCCACAAATTTCGGCGATGATCTTGAAAGAGCTAAAGCACCGGGCGGAGGAGCATCTCGGCGAAAGCATCACGAAAGCCGTCATCACGGTCCCCGCCTACTTCAACGATAGCCAACGGCAAGCCACGAAAGACGCCGGTATGATCGCCGGGCTAGACGTGCTCAGAATTATCAACGAACCGACTGCCGCCTCGCTTGCCTACGGGCTGCAAGAAAAGACGCAGGGCACCATCGCCGTCTACGACTTTGGCGGGGGCACGTTCGACATCTCCATCCTCAAACTCAAAAATGGCATCTTCGAAGTGTTGGCGACGAACGGCGACACCCACCTGGGCGGAGACGATCTAGACCGTGAGATTGCGAATCTCTTCCTGGCGGACATTCTTAGCCAGCATGGGATTGATCTCAGCGCCTACCCGGACCATATGCAAACGATCCGGCTCGCGGCGGAACAAGCCAAAATCGAACTGTCCGACGAACTAACCACACAGGTGTCGATCGAGCTGCCGGGCAACAAGGGACGCTTCACGCGCAAGCTGACGCGGGACCAACTCGAATCCCTGACCATGGGAATCATCGAGCGGACTCTGGTTCCCTGTCGGATGGCCTTGAAAGACGCGGGGCTCACCCCTGATGCCATCGACGAAATCGTGCTGGTCGGGGGCTCCACCCGCATGCCGCTCGTGCGACAACGGGTGCAGGAGCTCTTCAGGAAGACCCCCCATTGTGAGATCAATCCTGACGAAGTCGTAGCCCTCGGCGCAGCCGTGCAAGCGGACATTCTCAGTGGCGGCACGACGGACATGCTCTTGCTCGACGTCACACCCCTCTCGCTCGGCATTGAAACCATGGGGGGCGTGATGAGCAGCTTGATTCGCCGGAACACGACCATCCCCGCAAGCGCGAAAGAAATGTTCACCACCTATGTCGACGGGCAGACCGGCGTGGATATCCACATCCTCCAGGGCGAGCGAGAACTGGCGCACGATAATCGTAGCCTCGCAAAATTCCGACTGAACGTGCCTCCGCTCCCGGCCGGCATGCCGCGCATCGAAGTCACATTCCTGATCGACGCCAATGGAATCTTGAATGTGAATGCCAGCGACATGCGAACAGGACAGAGCCAGTCCATCGAGGTGAAACCCTCGTACGGTTTATCCGATCAAGAAGTGGAGCAGATGATCGAGGATTCGTTCAAGTTTGCGGCAGAGGACGTCAGCGCCCGCAAATTGATCGAAACGAGGCTCGAGGCCGGTGCCTTAAGCGCAACGATGGAGAAGTCCCTGAGTGAAGGGGGCCAGCTTGTCGTCCCAGAAGAGATCACGGCTATTCGCGCGGCCCTCTCGGCCCTGGCCACCGCAAAGGACGGCAACGACCCCCGCGCCATCCGCGCGCGCATGGCCGACCTTGAACGATCGGCAGAGCGCCTGACCGTCGCCATGCTGAACGATTCGCTCACACGAGGGCTTCAGGGCAAGAAGGTCTCAGACCTCACGTAACGCGGCTTCGGGAAGCCTGTTTTGCCGCGCTTCACGACCGACGAAGGAGTGCAGATGGATCTGAAATGGAACAACACAGAAGATATTGCCATTCGCTTGGTGGAAGAGCATCCGGAGACGGACCCTCTCACGGTTCGCTTCACCGATCTGCATGCCTGGGTCGTGGCGCTCCCCGATTTCAAAGACGATAGCAAGAAGTCGAACGAGAAGATTCTCGAAGCGATTCAGATGGCGTGGCACGAGGAATATCAGGACTCCAAAGCTTAATCCCCTGAGCAACCCAAGAACGCTGCCGCCTAGCGAACTTTTTCAGCAGCCTGCTCCGGCGTCCCCTCAGGGATTTGGTCGAACTTATAAAAATCCATCGGATCCAACCGGCGCTGAGGCGCTTTGGTGGGCTCACTGCCCTTAATAAAGAGTTCGAGTATGCCAGCCTGGCCTTCCTGTTCGCCATCGAGCAACCCTGTCGCAGGATCGACGTTCACGAACGTGACGCCTTCCGGAACGGTGAAGGGCAGGACCTGGAGCTGCTTGAGCGACTCCTTCATGAAATTGATCCAGATCGGCAACGCGGCATGGGCCCCCGATTCCGTTTCGCCGAGCGAACGGCGATCGTCGAACCCCACGTAGACGCCCGTTACCAAATTCGGCGCCCCTCCGATGAACCAGGCATTCATGAAATCGTTCGTCGTGCCGGTCTTCCCGGCAATCGGCCGGCCAATCGATTTGGCTGCCTGGCCAGTCCCCTTCTGAATCACATCTTCCATCATATTGGTGATCCCATAGGCGGTCTCTTTGGAAATCACTGGCAGGGCCTGCACGTCCGCCAACTCCAGCACCTGGCCCGCGTTATCCTCCACAGACACGATCGCGTAGGGCTCTACTCGGCTCCCCTCGTTGAGCAGCACCGCATAGGCAGCGGTCAATTCCAGCAATCCCACAGAAGACGAACCGAGCCCCAACGACAAATCCGAAGCCAACGGACTGGTGATCCCGACCATTTTGGCAAACTCGATCACATTTCTGACTCCCACCTTATCCACTAGCCGGACAGCCGCAAGGTTGTAGGAATGGGCCAGCGCCTCCCGCAAACTCACCATGCCATGGAACTTGTGGCCATAGTTTTCTGGCTTCCAGGTTTTCTCCTCTAGCTCCTGCTCATAGACGACCGGGGCATCGAGAATCATCGACGCGGGACTCATGCCTTGATTGAGGGCCGCCGCATAGATGATCGGCTTGAAGGCGGAGCCAGGCTGACGATGAGCCTGGACCGCGCGGTTATATTCACTGCGCCCGAAATCGTAGCCACCGATCATGGCCCTGATGGCGCCCTGGCCCGGCTCCAGCGCAATCAACCCCCCCTCGACGAGGGGCGTCTGTTCCAGCTGGACATGCACGCCGTCACGATCGAGCCTCTTGACCCGCACCTCAACCACATCGCCGGGCTTCAGCACCTGCTTGAGATTCGAATTAACGAACGCGTCCTTCATAGTGTCTGGCCCGGTCAAACGCCGCTTCGCCCAGGCCATGTCTTCAAAGGCGAGCCGGCCGGCCACAGGGCCGACCTGCGCCAGGAAATGGTCCTTCGCTACTTTCGTAATGACCGCTTCCCGGTAGTCTCCCGCCTTGAGCCCTTGGCCCGCCGTCGCCGCCACTACGGACAAACCCAGCGCGGCCGGATCGACCGTTCGAACAGGACCCCGCCACCCTTGGCGTTTATCCAATTCACGCAAACCGACTGCAAATGAGGTTTCAGCAGCCTTCTGCATCTCCATGTTCAAGGTCGTAAAGACCTTAAGTCCGCCCTTATAGACCAGGGCCTCGCCGTACTTGGCTACCAACAACTGCCGGACATGCTCCACAAAATAGGGCGCCGCCTGCTCCCCGCCTGGCCGCCTGAAATTCAACGTTTCCGCTGCCGCTTCTGCACGCTCTGCCGCGGTCAGAAATCCCGCCTCTTCCATCCGGGTCAGCACATGCTCTTGTCGTTTCTTAGCTCGGTCATAGGCTTTAAACGGCGAATAATTATTGGGGGACTTGGGGAGGCCTGCGAGAAACGCCGCCTCCGCCGTCGTGAGGTCCGAGAGGTCTTTCCCGAAATAGGTCTGCGAAGCCGAGGCGACCCCATAGGCGCCCTGCCCGAAATAGATCTGGTTCAAATACAGTTCGAGAATTTTATCCTTCGTCAGCACCCGCTCCATCTGATAGGCCAGGATCAGCTCGCGGACCTTGCGATCGAAAGTCCGTTCTGACGAAAGGAACAACGATCGCGCCAACTGCTGGGTAATCGTACTGGCCCCCTCGACCTTCCCCCCTCGGCGGATATTTGTCCAAGCCGCACGGAGCATGCCGATGTAATCGAGTCCCGGATGTTCAAAAAAACGGACATCCTCGACCGCGATGACGGCTCGGCGGAACCGTTCGGGAATTTCCGCCAAAGGAGTCTGGATGCGACGCTCAATGAAAAACTGACCGATGCGCTGCTGATCGCTGGAATAGACCTGCGTCACCAGGCTCGGCTGGTACGTCTCCAACTGATCTAAGGGAGGAAGGTCGTTCGCCAGGTGCCAGACCAATCCACCCAGGCCCAACATCCCGCCCAGGAACGCCACAGCGAGGCTCAGGAGCGCGACCTGCCACCCGCGCCACGACCGGCTACGCGGAGGCTGACGACGCCGATATTGTCGATAGATCTTACGATACGCCATAATTACGAGGGGTTACATTCGAGTGCAGGTTGTGTCCCTGGCACGATACAGGGACGCCACCATACCCTGCAGACCCTTAAAACTCAAGCCTGCAGCAGCGAATCCCCTGCCGGCACCTTCCCCCTGCATCGCTTGTGCCGGGCACCATGCTTCGGGTATACTAACCCACGGCGCCTGGATTTCCGGGCGTCTTTTTTTTGGAGCATACCGCAATGTCTATGGACCCAATCACCACCACCGAATCTCCCGGCGCAGATCAGATCGCCCCCGCGGGGCGGCGTAGCGACATTCGCAGTATCGCCCTCAGCGCTCACGTGGACCATGGCAAGACGACGCTGGTTGACGCCGTGCTCCGCCAGACCCACGTCCATCGCAAGATCGAAGATATGGGCGAGCGCATCATGGACTCGATGGACCAGGAGCGCGAACGCGGCATCACGATTCGAGCCAAGAACGCCAGCGTCATCTACAAGGGCGTGAAAATCAACATCGTCGACACGCCGGGCCACGCCGACTTCGGCGGTGAAGTCGAACGGACCCTGCGCATGGTGGACGGAGTCCTCATCCTGATCGATGCCAAAGAAGGCCCCATGCCGCAAACGACCTTCGTCTTGCGGAAGGCCCTCGCGCTCGGCCACAAGGCCATCGTGGTCATCAACAAGATCGACCGGCCTGACGCCGTCATCGACGATGTAGTGAACCGGACCTTTGACCTGTTCGTCCATCTCGGCGCGACAGACGAGCAACTGGATTTCCCCATCGTCTACACCGCCGCCATCAAGGGCACCGCAACGAACGACCTCGCAAAGCCCGGCACCGACATTACGCCACTCCTCGACACCGTCCTAGAAAAGATTCCCGCACCGGCCATCAATGCCGACGCGCCCCTTCAAATCCTGATCCTCTCCCTGATTCAAGACCTCTACAAAGGCAAGATGGGAGTGGGGAAGATTCAATCCGGCTCGATCGCCCGCAGACAGAACGTTGTCGTCGTCGGGAAGGATGGCGCCAAGTTCCCCGGGAAAGTATCAGACCTCGCAGTCTACTCCGGCCTTGAACGGACGGATGTGGAGCAGGCAGCGGCAGGGGAAATCGTCGCAGTGGCAGGCCTGGACGAGGTCAGCATCGGCGATACGATCGCAGACGCGGAAAACCCGGTCGCCTTGACTAGAGTCACGGTCGACGAGCCGACCGTCCAAATGACCTTCTCCGTGAACAATAGCCCGTTCGCCGGGCGGGAAGGTAAGTACCTAACCTCCCGACATTTGCGCGATCGTCTCTTCAGGGAACTCGAGACTAACGTGTCGTTGCGCGTACAAGAAACGGACAGTGCGGACAAGTTCCTCGTGGCAGGCCGGGGCGAACTGCATCTCGGCGTCCTAATCGAAGCGATGCGCCGGGAAGGCTACGAACTGCAAGTTTCGCAACCGGAAGTCATTGTCCACCGTGACGGGGACAAGGTCCTCGAGCCCTATGAGGAGCTGACCATCCAGGTGCCGGAAACCTATCAGGGCGCCGTGATTGAAGAGTTGGGTAAGCGCCGTGGCGAGTTGCGCCATATGCGGCTCATCCATTCCGACGTCGGAACAAGCGAAATGCACCTGGAGTACCATATCCCCACCCGCGGCATCATGGGACTCAAAAACCTCCTGGTCTCCAAGACGCGCGGCACCATCATCATGCACCATGTCTTTGCCGCTTATGAGCTGCTGGAGCAGCGAGACCTCGCGGTGGCGACGCACGGGTCGCTCGTCGCATGCGAAGACGGCACCAGCTCAGGCTATGCCATCTTCATGACCCAGGACCGCGGGACCATGTTCATCGGGCCGGTGGTGGACGTCTATCGCGGGATGGTCGTCGGCGAGAACAGCCGGGACGAAGATATGGACGTGAACGTCTGTAAAGAAAAGCAGCTCTCCAACATGCGGGCATCCGGCACCGACGAGGCCTTGGTCCTCACGCCACCGCGGGAAATGGGCTTGGAGTTCGCGCTTGAATATATCGGCTCGGACGAACTGATCGAGGTGACACCGAAGAGTTTGCGGATTCGCAAAAAGATCCTCAACTCGGATGAGCGTCGCCGAGCCAAGAAATCCAGCAAATAGCTCCGGCGGCGATGAGGATCAGGAAGAAAAGCCCCAAACCTTCCGCGCGCCGCCCCCCGCTCTACTTTGTCGGCTATCGCGGGACCGCACCGGCTCCCCACGAGCTCAAGACCTGGTATGACCACGAGTACGGCGGGCCCCTGACGCTGCGCGCCGAGGAGCAGGCCACAGAGTCCTGGCATGCGGCCCATGGGCCCTGGACGGCTCATATCGTGATGCCGCTCCCTGCCACCCATGTGGTAAGCTTGAAAGAACAGTTGGCCTGGGAACATGAGCATATGGGGGCCGTGACCCCCTCTCTTGTGCCGCCGCGTGACATGCCGGACACGATCCTGTTTGCGGCTCGACTCGCCAGGGGCCTCACGCTCCTCACGCAAGGCACGGCCTACGACATCACCACCAACCAGTATGTGAACCCCTCGGACTGGCGCGATCGCCCCCTCACCCATTTCATCGTCGGCGATCATATCCCGATCATGCAGGGCGAGGATCCGCAACAACACCGAACCTGGTGCTACACCCTCGGCCTCAGTAAATTCGGGGTGGATGAACTTGAAATGTTTCTCTCCCCCGGTCTCCCGGACCAGCCTATCCGCGATCTCCTGAGGGAAACGGCAGACGAGTTGACCAGGACAGGACAGTCTCCCAAAGTCAGGAGCACGGTCCGCCTCGGACTGCTGGGCCAGAACATTGCGATCACCAACCACCGCACCGCTTCGCCGGCCGGCCGCATGCTAAGCTTTCGCGAAATTAACTATTTTCCATAGTTTTCCTTCGTTATTCAGCACTTCTAGGCGCGCACGGCCGTCTCTAGGCCTTCCGGCCCGTTGACAAGGTTTCCAGCCACACGGTACAAAAATACAGACGACTGTGTCAGAGACCGGACTAAACCCAGCAGAAGGAGGCATCGAGATGAGCGACGTAGCAGCAGAAATTAAGGTTGGCGATACGGCACCCGATTTTGACTTAAAGGACCAGGATCAGAAGGACGTGAAGCTAAGCGATTACCGCGGCAAGAAGAACGTGGTGCTCTGTTTCTATCCCTTGGATTGGAGCCCGGTCTGTCAGGGAGAAAATGCCTGCTTGACGAACGACTTCCCTAAGTTTCAATCGGCCAATTCAGAATTGTTCGGCATCAGCTGCGACAGCTTCTTCTCGCACAAGGCCTGGGCTAACTCCCTGAAACTCAAGCATCAGCTGCTGTCGGACGTGCATCGGAAAACGGCAAAGGCCTACGGCCTCTACTTCGAGCCGTTGAACTGCTCCAAGCGGGCGACCGTCATCGTGGACAAGAACGGCAAGGTCGCCTACGCGAAGGTGCAGGAAATCAAAGTCGCACGGGAAGATAAAGATATTCTCGAGGCCCTCGCGAAGTTGAGCTAACACTCAGTCACAAAGCCCGAAAGTCGAAAGTCCTTACGTCGAGGCTTTCAGACTTTCGGGCCTTTGACTTACCCCCTGCCTGGCGATCACGCAGGGAATGGTTACGGCCGTCTGGGCCTCGAACAATGTTCGTGGAAGATCAACCAGGCGGAATCTTCCTTACGCAGAAGCGCGGTACATTGTCCACGGTCCTGCGCTTCCAGCTCGCCATGTCTCACTGCCTGAAACACATATTCGTAGGTCGCCCAGGCCGTGAGGCCTGTCATCCGGACATTCACATTCGAGACTGCACCGATAAAACGCAGGGGGCTGCCCTTCGCAAGCTCAGACTCATAGTCCAATAGCCACTTCTCGACGGAGTCTCTCGTCTCCGTCTCGCCATCCTGAATCCCGACATAGTCCTTACTGTACAGCGCCAAGACCGCTTGCTTATCTCTGGTTTCTGAAAAGGTGGCTGCGGCCATAGCTGCGGCCTTGATGGTCTGCTCAATCGCCCCCCCCACCTCAGCAGACCACGCCAGCCCCGTCGCAGAGAAGAGGAGCAGCAAGACATACAGACAACGTTTATTCATGGGACGATCGGACCGGGGGAAGACAAAAATATCAGCCGGCATATTCAAAGAATAGGTCTCGGGATTGAACCAGCCGCACCTTCGATAGCCGTCCAGTCGCCAGCGACGAGACTAGCTGCTTCCAAATATGCTCGACCAATTGCTCCCCGGTCACAGTCTGCGCTCCGAAAACCTGGCATAGATCGCGACGGTCCAAGGCCGATAACACCTTCGCCTGGACCAGCCGGTTGAGAGACCCGATGTCGGTCACCATCCCGATGACAGGATCAATGGCTCCATGGACTGTGACGAAACAATCCCACTCGCGGCCGTGATTGTTCTCCTGCACCGCCGTAAAGGAATACCGCCTCGTCACGCTGGCGACGTCGAGTCCACCTTCTGCCGTAATCTCCGCATAGAGATCTTCATCTTCATATAAACGAACCGTGTGGAGCCTGCCGACGTCTTTCTGCACCTCCAGCTTAGTCCATAGGAGGCGCGCCAGATTTTCCGACGTGGGAATCCGGTCCGTGAAATAGACCGTATCCAGGTTCAGATTCTTATGGTCAAACTCCTCCAGGACGTCGAGCAGGATCCGTTTCAAATCGAACAGGTTCACGACCATGCCGGTCTTGGCATCCACCTCGCCGCCCACCGTCACCTCGACCATGTAGTTATGGCCATGGGCCGGAGGGTTGTAGCACGGACCGAACACGGCGCGGTTCTTCGCCTCATCCCAGTCAGGCTTGATATAGCGATGCGCCGCCGCAAATTCGATTCGTTTCGTCAGTAAAGCAGAGGCCATGTTACCTCAGATCTTTCAGCCACTCTTCACGCAGGCTTCCGGGAACAGGAACCTCCGCGTGGTATGCACGATGATGGACCGTCAACGTCACCGGCTGATGCACATCGGCAAAGGCAGCAGTCATCGCTGCGGTCGGGGCGAATCGCACGAAATGCACCGCGCTGATCTTCGTTTCATGACTGTGGCCCCCTTCGAATAGCCCAACGGCCTGCTCACCCCCGGCGCCAATCGCAACCGTTTCTCCATGGTCGAGTCCCATAAAGACGTCCAGCCATTCCTTCATCCGCTCCGGCTCCGTAATCTCAATCAGCAAGGTCGCGCTCAACTCACCAAGCCCTGGCATGAGGGCATTATAGCCGTCCAATTCTTCCTGGATTTTATGGGGGCTGAGGATCTGCTCGACCCGGATCATTTCTTGAGTCTGAAACCGCAGCGTCTCACGGTTTTCAAACACGAGGGTAATCAGTGGGCCCAGGGAAATTCTGCGCCGCTGCTTCAACGCAATAATTTGAGCGCGGAACTGCTCCCGCTGCTGCTCATACTCCGCTATGGCTAAAATATCGTGAGAAGTCAGAACGTTCATGATGGCAACCCATAGGCGTCACGCACGATTTGAATCGGATGCTTCGTTGATCGGCCACCGGCATGGGCCATCGCGCCGGCCTGATCCAGCTGCAATCCGGCCAATGGGCAATCGGACGCAACCAGATCGGCGGGAACCTCTTCAATCGCACGCATGGCCTTTTTCGCAATCAACATCGACAACGGGAAAAACTCCGTCTTGGCAGACCAGGATCCGTCGTGCCCAGCACATTTCTCAATCAGCTCAACCTGGGCTCCGGCACATTCCATCAATTCTTTGGACTTGAATCCGATGTTCTGGTCCCGCAAATGGCAGGGCATCTGGTACGCCACACGCCCTGGCTTCTGCGTAAAGTCGGTGGCCAGCGCCCCCTCCTTCTTGAGCCGCATGAGATATTCACAGACATCGAAGGTCCGTTCCGCCACCCGCTGGGTCTCAGCGCCCCCGACGATCTCCGGATATTCCCGCTTCCACATCAAGCTGCAACTCGGCACCGGGACAACGATCTCATACCCCGCCTCCACCCAAGGCAGAAAGCCAGCGAGATTCGCCTTGGCGGCCTTCTGAATCGCCGCCGTATCGCCGATATCGAACGAGGGCATGCCGCAACATTGCTGCGCGGGAATGACCACATGCACGCCGTTCTTTTCGAGGACTTGGATCGTCGCTTTCCCGACATCGGTTGCCTGATAGTTGATCAGGCAGCTCCCGAAGAGCGCCACCTTCTGCTTTGCGGACGCAGGCACCTGCGCCGTCCCGCGCCTCTTCCACCAACGGGTAAAGGTCTCAGGGGCAAAGGGCAGGATCTGCCGCTCACGATGTACCCCGACCCAGGACTCCATCACACCTCGAAGAGACCGAAGGCGCAACAGCCAATTGGCCACCGGCGCCATCACGCTCCCGAGGCTGCCGATTACATCCGTCTTGATCAAGAACCAATCGCGCCAGCCCACCCCGCGCGTGGCGGCCAGGTGCTTCTTCCAGGCGATCATCAAACGGGGAAAGTCGAGGCCATACTGATGCGGTGGCGTATAGGGGCAATGGTTGTAGCAGAGCTTGCAGTAGTAACATTCGTCGACGACTTTCTGGTGGTCAGTCGGCATCAGCTTGACAACGTCGCCCTCATACTGGTCGATCCCGTCCAGCAGCGTGTTGAACGAGGGACAAAGATTGAAGCACCGCCGGCAGCCATCGCAGACTTCATAAATGCGCTGCGTGTCTTTGTGGAGCTGCGCGGGGTCGATGGGATTGATCAGAATCAGACCGTTCACGGGGTCTATCGTCTCCTGTGAGGGCCCGCAATACAAGATGGGCCAACGCAAGGGTGGGCCGAGTCATCCCAGCCCACCCTTGCACTAGCAGACAACACACAGAACTAGAGTTGCTTCAGGCTCTCAAGCCCCTTAGTAAAACGATTCGCATGGGACCGCTCTGCCTTGGCGAGCGTCTCGAACCATTCGGCCAGTTCAGGAAATCCCTCGTCCCGAGCCGTCTTGGCCATCCCGGGATACATCTGCGTGTACTCGTAGGTTTCTCCCTCGATCGCCGACTTCAGATTGGCTTCGGTATTGCCGATCGGCACCCCGGTCGCGGGATCCCCGACTTCCTTGAGGAAGTCCAGATGCCCGAAGGCATGGCCCGTTTCCGCCTCGGAGGTGTCCCGGAAGAGGCCGCCGATATCGGGAAAGCCTTCGATATCAGCCCGACGTGCGAAATAGAGATACCGTCGATTGGCCTGGGACTCCCCGGCAAAAGCGCCCTTGAGATTGTCGTGGCTCTTTGTCCCCTTCAAACTCTTCCCCATTATATCCTCCTCCATATACGATGAAATCGTCCGGCCACCGTCCCCGCAATCGTACCACTGTCTCCTCACTGAATAACAGCGCTATCCTGGCAAGCTCAACGGAGGCCGCGCCCCTTATCTAACCGGCCGATAGTGCGGCAGCAAGGGTTCCATCTCGGCTAAGGTGGTGTAGGCTTGGTCCTTGGCAGACAGAATCGGCGTCGCCACCGGCCAGGGGATGGCCAGGGCCGGATCGTTCCAGATAATGCCATGCTCGTCGTCCGGCACATAATAGTCTGTGCATTTATAGAGGAACGAGGCCCGGTCGCTGAGCACGCAGAATCCATGGGCGCAGCCTGGCGGGACATAGAGTTGGCGCCGGTTCTCCGCTGAGAGCTCGACCCCATACCAGCTGCCAAAGCTGGGCGACCCCTTTCGGATATCTACCGCGACATCGTAAACGGCCCCTGCCGTTACCATCACGAGCTTCCCCTGCGCATGCGGCTCTTGATAGTGGAGCCCGCGCAAGGTGCCCTGCATCGACTGCGAATAGTTGTCCTGAACAAAGGGACCGGGAATACCGGCCTCGGCGTACCGGCGCGCATGATAGGTTTCGAGAAAGAGCCCGCGCGGATCTCGGAACAGGTCCGGTTCGATCAATAACAGGCCCGGGATATCGGTTGTCGTGACCAGCACGGGGCTCCTCTTCGTCCGCTTGTCTTGCGCTTATGTGGCCGGTTTTCCCGGATCGACGATCTCAGGTGACTCGGGGTACAATCGCCCCAGCCGATCGATCAAGGGCTTCGCGGCAGGCGTGCTGTCGCGGGTCGGCCCGCTCACCGGATGGTCCCAGACCAGAACGCGAATACCCGCTTCTGTCAGCAGGGAGCGGATGGTAGACTGACAAGCTTCTAGGGTCAGCTCTGTGCCTTCGCGAAGATCGAGCACCCGCGTTTTGGAGTCAGTCGGCGGCGCTTCGGTATGAATGAGCGCCCAGCAACGGTCGAAGAGGGCCGTGCGCAGCTCCGCAGGCACATTCAACGTCGTCAGATCAGCCGTGCAGAGGGCCGACACGAACAGGACGAATTGCAAATCTGGCATCCCAGGGTTCTGAATATCCAACGAGGGCATAGCGGGCATTATCGATGGCCACCAGCCTGGAGTCAACGGCCAGGGCCCGCCCCACAGACAGCTGTCACGACTACCGAGAAGGAGCATCCGACCATGATTACCATTTCACTAATGGGTCAGCTGCAAACCGCCGATGGCGAGCGGGATCTCGCCTGTGACGTGCCCTCCCCCATGTCGGTCCGCGAGGTGATCCAGCGGCAGGGCATTCAGCTACGCCACCTCCTTCAGCTCATCCGCGAGAAGAAAGTGCTGGTGACCATCAATAAAAAGATCGCTAGCGACGACTCTCTGGTTCAGGACGGTGATGCAATCAGGCTGGTCGGGCACGACGGGATGGGGGGCAGCGGACTCGGACCTTCAATGTAGTCAGTTCTTAAACGGACAGGGCCGGCGCCCCTGTTGGGGGACCGGCCCTGTCGTGCACCCTACCGCGAAGCTTGTCTGATCTGCGCCGGACGGGTTCGTTTACTTCTTGCCGAGAATCGCGTCTTTGGCGGCTTTGGCCACGCGGAACTTGACGACACGCTTGGCTGGAATCTTGATCGGTTCACCGGTCTGCGGATTCCGGCCCATGCGAGCCTTGCGGTTCGCCAAGACGAGCTTCCCGATCCCGGGCACCACGAAAACATTCTTCGCTTCTTTGTAGGCTAAGGCAGCGAAATCCTCGATCATCTGGATCGTGGCTTTTTTCGTTAAGCCCGTCTTCGCGGCCATATGTTCTGCAACCTGCGACTTCGTCATCGATTTACCCATTGGAAGACACCTCCTGAATGTTAAAAAAACTAGTCTGCCCTTACTCCTGCGCCAGCTTCATCCACTTGCCTACCTAAACAATTGAGTGCCGCTTTAAAATCTAGGGGGAGTTTATGCCGGACAATACAGGCTGTCAACCCCAAACTACAGGCCAGGCGTGAGGACCCGTCTACGCCGACTCTTGCAGTTCCTAGATCCGCCAGCGTAAGGTACCCGCCTGTAGAGCTTGTATGGGGCAATGTTACCGGACCCTCGGAGGCTAGCATGGGAAAAGAATTACCGATTCTGCCCTCGACCGCCCAACCGGCCGAGGCGGCGCCAACAGAGGCCTTCCTCTATTCTCGCGTGTTTTGCCAAAAAGAAAACTCCCCCCCGCTCCGTCTGCTGCTGGAGTTCCTCAAATCCCGTGGCCAAACGCCGATTGCCCCGCCGGACATGGACGATACCATGTTGGACGAATGGGCCTGGGTCCAGGTCACGCTTGGATACGATCGTGACCGGAAGCCGATTCAAATATTCTGCGTCCGGGATCGAGGTACCTATCAAGACGTGTTTGAGAAAGAAAAAGCGCAATTTCTCGATCTGCTCTCCGCTCACGACGATATCGAAGCCGAGCTGGTGCGCGAATATATCGAGCGCGCGCGCTTTGTGCTCACGACGCGGCTTTCTCTGAACGACATGACCGACGAGGGGTACGACTTCAACGGATGGATCCTGGAGTTCTACCAGGAACAGTGTAACGGGATCGTCCAGATTGATAACCAGGGTTTCTACTCCCCCAAGGGCGATCTCATCGTCGACCTTTCCGTCAAAGTGGAATGAACGACCGTGGCAGGCCCCACGCACCCACGCCAGGCCCCCCTCGCGCAAAAGACTGATCGCTGGTTCCAGCGGGCCTCCGCTGCGCTGCTGGGGGAAGTGCCCTGCCGACTCGGCTGCACCAGCTGCTGCATCGGCCCCTTCCCTATCACCATCCTCGACGTCCAGATCCTCCAGGAGGGACTCGCCGGCCTCCCGGCAACCCAACGCACGCGCATTGAACAGCGCGCCATCGAACAAACCGCTGCAATGGAAATCGCCTTCCCGCAACTGACCACGACCGAGCTGCTCGACGAGTGGTCCGATCAGGAAATCGACCGATTGGCCACAGCGTTCCACCAGCATCCCTGTCCGGCATTAGAGGCTAACGGCGGCTGCGGCCTCTACGAGCACCGCCCCCTGGTCTGCCGATCGATGGGGATCCCAACAGAACGGGACGGATTGGCCCAGGGCGCCTGCGAGGTTCAAATCTTCATTCCAATCCTGCGGCTCTCCTCGTCATTCCGAGAGGAAGAGGCCCGCTTGCTCCAGGAGGAATCAGCCGCCCTAGACGCGTTGCGGCTGGCTACCGGGTCCGCTGGGGAAGAAGTATTTCTGCCTTATGGATTCTTGCGCCGAGACACCTGCGAGAAAAGCGAGACCGGGCAGGAAAGTTAAGCTGTTCGGGACTTCATCACGTGCTGAGCCAGCCCCTCCTGTCCATCCCGCGCATGAATTTGCAGGCTAGACAGAGGATAAAATCCTGTGCTACTGTCGAAAATGTTGGTTGCCAGAGCGCCTGTAGCTCAGCTGGATAGAGCATCAGCCTCCGAAGCTGAGGGCCACAGGTTCAAATCCTGTCAGGCGCACCAGCAAACAGACAAGGAACAGGAGCCGCACGTCGATATCTGCCAGAGACATCCCCGGTGGGCCGTTAGCTCAGTTGGTAGAGCAGCTG
>SXGS01103211.1_pt1 | contig 16754 bp, 13 predicted proteins | sample 3174681 | NCBI WGS metagenome assembly SXGS01 (sample SAMN11356861, study PRJNA531348) | freshwater metagenome | isolation source: freshwater sample F1-80 | place: China: Fuxian Lake, Yuxi | collected 2017-12-25 | reverse complement strand
GTGGCGACAATGTTCGCCTTGTAGTTGTAACCAGGCGCATCCAACAGGCCGTTGGTGCTGAGGTTCAGGAACTGGTAGAGGAAGCGGAACGACATCTGAGAGTTGAACTGGTGGTTCCAGCCAACGTTCAGCCATCGCTCAACCCGGCTCAGGCTTCCGCCGCCGTTACCGTCAAAGTTGACCAACTCGTAATCGAAGTTGACCGTATCCTTGGCGCCCATCTTGTAGCGGAGACCGCCTCGGAGGTGCGTAAGGTCACTCGCCGCGCCCAGGGCGCGCCGAAGGTACTCGTAGTTGTAGCGGGCGCCGGTGGCATGGAGGGCCCACTTCTTGGCGATGGGCCAATCAAGCGTTCCGCCGAAGCCTTCAATGCCGCGCGGGTTGATCCAGTTGCCGATGCGGCCCCAGTTACCAGGAGCATCAAACCCTTCGCCGATCCTCTTGTAGAAGCCGGTGATGGTACCTTTGCCGATCGGCGAGCGGAGGCGCAAGTCCCACGCACGGCGATCATTGTCAGTGATGCTGTCGGTGCTGAGGCCGGCAATCCGGTTGTCTTCACCACTCCACTCGGTCTGAGTGATGCTGGCGGAGAGGGTCACCTTCTTCCACAGCTTGCCGTTCAAGTCAACGCCATAGACGCTGAGCTGGCGGTGAACATCGGACGGTGCGGTATCCGCGACGCCGTCGCCATTCGCATCGAACAGCGCGCCCGAGTCGTCCTCGGAAGTTGCGCCGGTCAGATAGGTGGCGCCGAGCGTCCAGCGCTTACCCTTCCAGGTCGCGCGAACACCAGCAGTCTGATCGAGGCGGACGGATCCGGCGCCGCCGGCGATCAGGAAGGTGTTGGCGCCTTCCGGCTGGAAGCGGGACGCATCACCCACGCCAGGTCCGGCGAGGTAGAGGCCCGGGACACCGGTGCCGCCCGCGGTGCTGGTGAGCGCCGCGTAGTCGGTGCTGTGAACGGCCGCGTAGGTCTCCCAGTTCAGCCCGAGAGCCTTGAAGTTCAAACGGGCGCCGGTAACAGGGTAGTCGCCGGAGTCGGTCTTGTCGTTGTGGAAATAGGTGTCCACATCGACCATCTTCAAGGTGTAGGGGGTGAACTGCTGCCCGAACTTACCGACGGTCAGGTGGGTCTTCAGTCCCCACGCCTTCCACGGCATTTCGAGGTAGAGGTAGTACGGGACCACATCCTCAACGGTGAAGTTCGGCGCGCCCGCGGTTCCGAGGCCTTCAACGCCGTTGTCAAGCAGCGGGTTGACCTGGGAGATGCGGTTGCCGAGGTAACCACGGAGGTAGTTGCCGGCGTTGAGGAGCATGCGCACGGTGGCGGCGTTGCTGATGTTCGCCGAAATACCGAGGTCGATGTCGTAGAACGCGTTGACGCGGTCCAGGATGCTCGAGCTCGGGTTCAGAAGGCGACCGTCGCGATCCGAGGGGAAGGCGATCGGGTTGGGAGCAACGGCGTTCGGGGCGCCGGCTTCAAACCCGGCCACTCCGTCGGCGGTGACGCTGGCGGCGCGGAAACCGAAACCGGCGGAACCGGTGATCTTCGGCATCTTGGCGACGGCGGTCTCAAGCTTGCTGACGCGGTCGGTGAGACCGTTGACGTTGCGCTTGATCTGCTCGACATCGGCGCCCAGCATCGCGAGCTCGGAGCTGAACTCCTGCGCAAGCTTCTGGAGGGCGTTGACGTCGTTGCGCAGGAGCTGAGCGCCCTGCGTGAGCGCCTGGAGCTGACCGGGGGCAACGCCGCCGGGTCCGGGAGGTCCGGGAGGTCCCGAGCGACCAGGAGCGCCGGGTGTGCCGTCGCGACCGGGGCGTCCGGCAGGGCCGGCAGGGCCGGCAGGTCCGGCAGGTCCGCCGCCCTTGTTGGCGTCAACCAGTCGATTGACTTCCTGCATCATGCGCTGCAGTGCAACCGCGAACTCGTATCGGGTCAGCGCGCGCTTGCCGGCAAACGTGCCATCCGGGTAACCGGTGAACACGCCCTTCTGGGCAAGAGCACTGACCGCTTCGTAGGCCCAGTGGCCCTGCGGAACGTCCTGGAACGGTCCGCCGGCCTGCGCCTGGGCAACGCTCGGCGCGAGGACCCCCGCTCCGAGAGCGGCGCCCGCAACCATAGCCCATCGCTTGGTCATTTGAGTGTTTTCTCCGTCGTGGAACGCGGACGGTTTCGCCGGTTCGCGCCGCATCTCGGGAGGAGTATCCACGTTGCCTCGCCCCCTACCCACGGTTTGAACTTTCCGATCCGTCCTATCTATAAACCGTGAGGTCAGGATTGACCGCCACGGGTTACAGCCCAACTGATGGATCCCCGATGGATCCGGATCTAAGCTCAAAGTCCCCACCGAACTCGCGTTCGATGCGCTTCAGTGAAGTATGTCGGTTGCCGGCCCCGGAAACTCCTCCTCATTTGGAGAAAGTTCCATACTCCAAGAATTCTCAATCCGGATGGACGGCTCCAGCCGCTCCCGAACGCGTTCGGAAGCGGCTGGTCGTCCGTTTCGCCGGATCAGTAACGCAGCACTTCGCCCGGGCCGCCGGCTTCCCGTCCCGGGATCTCCAGCTTGCTGAGTTCCGCCTGGGCCCCAGCGACCAGGAAGCGGGCGTCGGATGCCAGCGCCATGAAGCGAAAGCCCTCCCGAAGCCTCCGGTTGCACTGCTCGAAGTTCGCCGTGTGTATGCCCGCGGCGACGCCGTAGCGGTCTGCCGTGGTCCGAATCGTTTCCAAAGCGGCCACGAATTCGGGTTCCGGGCTCTCCATTCTCGGCGTGTGGCCCATCTGCGCGAGCAGGTCGTTGGGTCCGATGAAGACCGCATCGACCCCGGGAACACTCAGGATCGCGTCGGCGTTGGCCACGCCCTGCGGGCTCTCCGCCTGCACCACCACCAGGATCTCGTCGTTGGCGCGCGCATAGTAGGTGGCCGGATCGGCGCCGAAGTTCATCGCGTGGAGCGAGCCCCCCACGCTTCGGAATCCCTGCGGGGGATACTTGGCCGCGGCAACGGCGAGTTCCGCTTCTTCCCGGGTGTTCACCATCGGCACAACGATTCCGTGGGCGCCGCAGTCCAGGACGCGCTTGATGTTCTCGGCGGTGTTCCAGGGGATCCGCGCCAGGGGGGTGACGCCGGCCGCGGCGATGGCGCCGAACATCGCGGACGCGCTCTCGATGTCGATGGGCTGGTGTTCCATGTCGACGGTCAGGTAATCCCAACCGAGGGAGGCCAGGAAGCGCGTCGACACGATCGAGGGAACGGCAAGCCACGCGCCGACAACGGCGCCGCCGGCCTTCAGCCGGGCTTTGGTTCGATTGGGGTTCATTCAAATCTCGGCGGGGGTGTTCCGCCTCCTCCGAGTTTCGTTCGCCCCGGGGCCGGTCATTCCTGCGCAGGCAACGACCCGGTCCCCTCCAGATAGGCTTCCGCCAGCACCACGGCGGCGTAGTCGTCGATGGGGCCGGGCGGCGACTGCAGACTAGTCGGCAGCAATCGCCTCCAACCCACGGGCGGGTGGTCTTGAAAGTACCGATCTCGAGCCCGGAGCGTGGAGTTCTCTTCCGGCACCAGGATCGGGTCGAAGCCGCCAGAGGTCAGCGCCTCGACGGCATCCCGAGATCCCGTGCCTGAGCCGATGATCAGGATCGCCCGAGGGGACCGAGCCATCCATCGCGACACGGATGTCACCAGGTCTGTTCGAGCGACAATCTCGCGCAGCGGAGCGGCGCCGCCGGGCCAGATCAAGGCGAGGCCGCACTTTTCACGGCCGGGATCCACGGCGAGTACCGCCCTTTCGGTCTCCTCTGAACTCAGTTCGTTGCTAGAGTCCTTCAACCGGCTTAGCCTCCAGATCGAGGTGGAGCGGGCCCGCTCGTCGAATCTCCTGTCGCGCCCGCGCCAGCACGATGACCGGCTGAGTGGAGGTCTGGATCTCGCCGCAAATCCGCAGCGCGCGTTCCGGACTCAGCTCCCCCAGATAGTTTTCCGACCGCATCATCCCCCGCTGAGCCGCCGCCGGCCCCACCCGGGACTGCAGAAAGAAGCGAATCTCCCGGTGTAGCTGCTCTACCGAACGCATTCGGCCTCGCTCGTCTCGCGGATTGACGATCGAAAGCGCGACGACTTCGCCTTGCCGAAAGACCAGTTCGTTCTCCTGGCAGTTGATATAGATCGGCACCGGATAGCCGGGCCGGATGTTGTCTTCCACCACGGCTTCGAGCAGCAACTGGGTTCTCGACGACTTCCTGGCCTGAAGCGCGAGCCACTCCGATATCGAGGTTGGGTTGAGCGAGAGCTGGGCAGGATAGCCGGGCGGTGGGACCTGGTAGATCACGCTCTTGCCGCCCTTCGGGCGAGCGCCCCGATCCCGCGCCATTTGTTCCACGTTCCATCGAACGTTTTCCACCGTGCTTCTCACAACGCCAGTCGGAGGGTTTTCCGGGATCACCTGAAGCCAGATTCGCTCTCCTCGCAGGAACGCGTAGGGTCCACGATTCACCCGTTCGACGTACCCCGCCTGGTCTCGCACCATCGCTTCCACCCGTGCGAGGTCCTGCCGCAGAACACCATACTTGTTGGCGAGCTCCGTGTACTCTGCCGCCAGCTTCAAACCCCTTCGCTTGAGAGAGACATTTTCCTGGCCAAGCTTCTTCCCAGCCAATCTGAGCTGATCATTCTGCCGGCGGAGCTCACTGGTGCGGCGCCGCAGGTCGTCCTGCTCCTCCACCAGCCGGCCATTGACGGCGGCAAGTTTGCGACCTTGCGCGGCCAGATCAGCATTCTCGGCGCCCAGTTGCTTGATCTCGCTCTCAAGCTCCCGGCTCTGCACCACCCGGTTGCGGTTCTCGTTGGCGAGCAGTCGGTTGTCTTCAGAGAGGTGGCGGTTTTCATTCGCCAGTTCCTCCCCTTCCGTGACGGCTCGCCGGAACCACGGCACCGCTGCCATAGCGGCGCCGAAGGTCACTCCGGCGATCACGACGCCGGTGATGATGGTGAGAACAATTGCAGTGTGCTTCGGCCGGAGGCCGAAAATGCTCAGGCGGCGTTTGCCCAGACGGCGGCCGAGAAGGTCGCCGGTGTACGCAATAGCGCCACAGACCACCATCAAACCGATCACCAGCAGTGCAGTGCCCATGGCGCGCCTCAGTTCAAGACGATCGTCGCCAGGTCAGGTACAGCCCGGCGATCAGCCCGGCCACGTTGCAGCCCCAGGCAGCAACCAGGGGGGTCACCTTGCCATACTCTCCGAGCACACCCAGGAAACCCATGCCTACATAGTAGAGGATGATGATGAAGAGGCTCAAGCCGATGCCCACACCCGCGGTAGAGCGGTGCTTCCGAATACCGAGCGGGGCTCCGATGAGCGCCAGTACGGCAGCCGCAAAGGGAATCGCCAGTTTGCGCTCTCGCTCGACCTCAAACTCACGAATGATCCGGTCGCGCACCTTGCGCTTCTTCAAGACCTCGATGTACTCGCTAAGTTCGGCGTAGTTCATCTGATCGGCATCTTTTTGATCCCGGAGCATCTGCGAGGGCGTCTTCACCAGCTTCACCGTCATCGTCTTGCTTTGATTGGTGATGGTGTTGCCGTGTGTCGCCTCCTTCCGAACTTGAACTTCGGGATCGTAGAAGACCCACTTGGTCGCCCCCTGCCACTCTGCTCGGGGGGCCTGGATGATGTGGCTCCAGCGCCCTTCCTCGTAGCCGATATACGTGACGTCATCCAGCGTCGCCGGATGGGGAGGCCGCTCCGGGCGAAGTCGCCGGGCGATGACGAGGGTCTTCAACCGACCCTTCCGTTCCGGATCGGGCTCCTGAATCACGAAGGCCTTCTGCTCGCCCTGATCGTCGAGAACGCTGCCGGCGATTTCCGCCTTGACCTGGGTTTCCAGCAGGTGGAACCGACGGCCGGCCACGGGAATCACCTTCTCGTTGATCGCCAGGCCCGCAAAGCTCAGGAGGACGCCCACCAGGAAGGCGATTCGGATGGCTCTCAGATTGGAAACCCCGCACGCCTGTGTGGCCACCAGTTCGCTGTCGCCTGAGAGGCGCCCGAATCCCAGCAGCCCCGCGAGAAGCACCGCCATCGGGATGCAGTAGACGCTGGCCAGGACCACCTGAAGTCCCAGCATCTCGAGCACGGCTTCGATCCGAGCGCCCCGCGACGCGAGTTGCGCCAGCTTGAAGAGGTTCACCGAGAGAACGAACAGCACCAGGAAGAGCGCCCACCCGAACAGGAGCGGGCTGATCAATTCCCCCAGCACATACCGATCCAACAGCTTCGGGAAGAAGATCCGCACCAGAAGTCGGCCCGGCGCCAGGAAGACATCCGACAGTCCGATGGGGCGCCGGCGGCGCTGCGGTCCGCCTGCCGTCACGGCGGGAGCGGTTTGTCCGGTCTGATGCTGCATGGCTGGCCTAGAAGGTGAAGTCGCGGCCGAGATAGTGCTCTCGGGCGAGTGGATTCTCGGCGATCTCTGCAGAGGATCCGGATGCAATGATTTGGCCGCTCTTCACAATGTAGCTGCGGTCAGTGGTCTTCAGGGTGTCGCGGACGTTGTGATCCGTGATGAGAATCCCGATCCCCTTTTCGCGCAGATCCCGGACGATTTCCCGGATGGCGGCGACCTCGATCGGGTCCACACCTGTAAACGGCTCGTCGAGGAGGATGAACTTCGGTTTGCCGGCGAGGGCCCGCGCGATTTCCACGCGCCGCCGTTCCCCCCCGGAAAGGTGCGCCCCAAGCTGCCAGCGGATGCGATCGAGATTGAACTCTTCCAGGAGCATCTCCACCCGCTCCCGGCGCTCTCGGCCGGGTATCCCCAGGACCTCGAGTACCAGCGACAGATTCTGCTCCACCGTCAACTTCCGGAAGATGGAGGGCTCCTGTGGAAGGTAGGCGATACCGGCCCGTGCCCGGGAGGGCATGGTCATCCGGTTCAGCTTTCGCTTCCCGAGCCACACGCCGCCGCGGTCCGGGCGGAGGAGTCCCACAACCATATAAAAGGTGGTGGTCTTCCCGGCTCCATTCTGGCCCAGCAGACCCACCACTTCGCCCGCGCCCACTTCGAGCGAGATGCCGTCAACCACCCGGCGGCCCCGAAAGGATTTGACGAGGCCCTCCGTCCGAATGGAGACTCCCTGCTCGGCCCGCCCCGAAGGGGCCCGCTCCGCCTCAATCGTCGCGCTCACTGCGGCTTCTTCACCTCACCGGGCCGGCCGGGCAGCGCGTTCTCGGGTACGATCGACTTCGCCTTCAGCGCGGCGCCTTCGCGGGTCTTCAAGTTGTATCGGAACTCTTCGCACTGGGTTACGGTCGGACGCTCGTCATTCGGGCGGGTCCGGCTGGCAACCACATGTCCGGTGAGGGTGACCATGTTGGTCTGGCTTTCGAACACGGCATTGTCGGCGGTGGCGTGCATGAGGGCTCCGGTGGGATGCTTGCTGTCGAACACCACATCCCCGTTGCCGCTCGCCTTGCGAAGGTCGGTGCCGGTGGGATCGAGCTCGAACTTGATCTCTTTGGCCTTCAGCCGGGCTGTCGGTCGAACGAGCAGAGGCGAACCGGTCGCCACGTACTGTTGAGTCTTGTTGTTCATCACGATCAGGTCGGCGGTGAGATCCACCGGCTCCGCCGGAGTCGCTGCGTCGGCCTGCCGGGGCTTGATCTTCACTCGCGCCTGCTCGCCGGCGGAACCCAGCACCCGATTCTCCTCCGTAGTCAAGTCCATCTCGATGCGAGATCCGGTGATGCGGGCGGGCTCATCCAGCTTGGGAGTCGAGAGATCCATCTTCACCCCGCCCAAAAAAATCGCCTTGCGCTGCGACTCGTAGTAATCCAGCGTCTTGCACACACCCTTCAGCGAGGTCTTGGCTTCCGGGTCGGAGCGCTCGAACTTGACATTGTTTTCGCAGCGCGCCCAATCCAGCGCACCGCTGGCGGCCTGCTGAACCGTCATCTTGTCCGCATTGATCTTGCCGTTGGTGAACTCCAGAATGACGTTCCCGCTGGCGGTGTACTGCCGGGTATCGTCGTTCGAGCTCATCAGGTCGGCGGAGATGTTGATCACGCCGCCCTGAGTTGGGGCGCCCCAGGAAGGTTGGATGCCCAGGGACGACCCGATGGCGAACGGCAGGGCGCCGGCCAGCAAGAGCAGCCGGGTGAATCCGAGCGTCCGAGTTCGCCGGCGGATGGTTGCTCGCCTCACGGTCTCTCGCCGCATGCTTTGTCGCCTCATGGTTTCTCCCTCCGACCCACCCGGGGCGACTTGAACGGCGCCCGTGAGGATGTCAATCGTGGACGGCCGGTCATGGTCGCCTTTTTCAGCTTCGTGTCCGAGTTCAGATGCTCGCAGGTCATGCTGGATGACTTGCCGACGAGCCGCACGTTTCCGTGCGCCTCCAGTTTCCCGGAGTCCAGGTCGACTCGGACACTCCCAGCGCTGACTTCCTGCCCCGCCGCATTGCGGCCCTTCGCGCCCGAGGTGAGGTTCAGTACCCGATCCGCGAGCACGACTCGAGGCGCCTGCGCCGTGAAGTCCACGACCGCGCCCTTCATCCCCTGGTAGCGAGCATCCGTCGCCTCCAGCAAACCGGTCTTCGCCGTCCAGACCACCCGCCGGCCGTCCACCACGCTCTTCCCATCGGCTGTGACCGCGTGGGCGCCGGCGGTGGTCTGAAGATGCTGGCCATCCCAGGTTGCGAGGGGCGAGCTCAGCTCCATGTGGAACTTGCCGTCACGGAACAACCGGCAGCGGGCCCGTTCGAACACCACCGGCTGATTCTCACCCTTCGGCGTACCCAGTATGCCTCTCACTCGAAACACATTGGCTTCCAACAGCCGCCGGCCCTTCGGATCGTCCACCGTGAGCTTGTTCCCGCCGGATGTCTCCACCTCGACGCGCGGACGTTCCCGCGGCTTCTTCGCCGGCCCGGGCTTGCTGCCGGCAGCCGAAGCTGCGGGGGGCGCCGCAGCGCCTCGGCGAGCGCCGGCTCCCGCACTCGCCGCATCCGCCCAGCACAGAAACACCAGGGACGCGACTAATCCCGGAAGCGATACCGAACTAGCGTCCAAAGCGCTTCAACCCCATCCCACCAGCGAATCTTCTTGCCGGAGTCATACGATCGAGCCTCGTAGGAAATCGGCATTTCCACGATTCGCTCCCCTCGTTTGCAGACACGTGCCGTCACCTCCGGACAAAACTCGAACCGTTCGCACACCAGGGGCAGCGACTTCAGCAGCGCCGAGTCGAACACCTTGTAACATGTGGCTTCGTCCGAAATCCGAGCTCCGTAAAGCAGATTGGCGCTCCAGGTGAGCAGCCGATTGCAAACGTAGTTCGCCACTGCCATTCTCGGTCGGCCCGCAGAAAACCGGGACCCGTAAACCACCCTTGCCTCGCCCCGCTCGATCGGAGCGATCAACCGGAGCAGATCATCCGGATCGTATTCCAGATCCGCATCCTGGATGGCCGTCACGGGCCCCGTCACCCGGGGAATGGCCGACCGAATGGCGGCGCCCTTCCCCCGATTCGTGGGATGAACCACCAGAACCACGTCCGACCGGCCGATCAGGAGTTCCCGCGTACGGTCCGACGAGCAATCATCCACCACCACGATTTCGACATCACTCCCCAGCGCGCGGACCCGATCCACCGCTGCGAGAATGGTGTCTTCCTCATTGTAGGCCGGAATGATGACCGAGAACCGGGGCCGATCCCGCTCGCCAGAGGAGGGTTTCCGGGCGTCCGAACCAAGACTCATCCGTACGTTCTCCCCGGCTTCCTCCCATGGTAATTAGAACCCGGGTTGAATGACCGCCACCAGAGCATAGGTCGCTAAAGACAGTACTGCCGCCGCAATTCCACAACCGGCGGCCCCCTCCCGTCGCCGAGCGAATTGCAGCCACCCGCCGGCCAGCGCCAGTGAGAGCGCCGCGAGGGCCGGAAAGAGGTACCGGCCCTGAGCCTGAAAGTACCTGCTGTTGAAGTTGAGGAAGCCGGCGAGGACGAACACCGCGTGTACCGACAGCACGGTGATCGCTCGAGATCGGGCCGAGCCCAACATCGACGGCCGGGGCTCCTCGGCGTGCGGCTCCGGCGCTGCGGCCGGCTTCCGGGTCGCTTTGCGTCGGTCGGTCCGTCCGCCCTTCGGCGCTGGAGCGACGGGAACCGCAGGCTCGGAGGCTCCCTTCCATGCGACATAGGCTCTCACCCAGCCGGCGACGGCGATCCAGCAGGCAAACACCAGCAGCGCGTAGATCCATGAACGAGGCGGATAGTCATGGAAGGGCCAGAACAGGCCTAATACGCTCTCCACCGGCTCGCCGATCTCACCCCGCCGATAGAACCCCATAAACCACTCGGGGTGCTCCGACGACAGATGGCCGAATGCCCCCCAGAAGCTGGCGAAGGTGGTGGGAAACACCTTGCGACCCAGATAGGCGGGGAAGGTGTAGCCCATGTCCCGGAAGTACTGCCAGAGGGGAGTATCGGCAAAGTACCAGTTGAACACCCGCATCCCCAGCGGGTCGCCGTAGAGCAGATGGTTTCGGACGAACCACCACCCCGAAACCGCGACGAACACGCCGACCGTGACGAAACCGGTGGCGAAGAACGATCGCACCGTCGCCGGCGAGCTCTCGGAACCGCCGCTCGGACGGCACGCCAGGTAGACTGCGATCATCGCGGGCGGAAGAAGCAGGATGTGGTTCTGCTTCACCAGCACGGCGAGGCCCAGAACGCCACCCAACAGGGCGGCCCGTTGGATGCTCCACCCGCCCGACATCGCCCTCACCATCAGCAGGAGCGCCAGGCTTCCGACCGCTTCCGCCAGGGTGTCGTTGCCGACGGATGCCATGAGCGAGAGCCGCATCGGCAGCAGCGCGCTGATCGCCGCCGCCGTTGCCGCGAGCCAGGGTCGACCCGGGTACAACTCGAGTCCGATCTTCCAGATCAACCATGTGCCGCAGAGCCCCGCGAGCAGTGAGACGAAGCGACACCCCGCAGCGCCCGCGTCTCTCCCGCCGCCGCCAATGGCCTGGAAGAGCTGATGAAACGGGACCGAAATCACGTAGTAGAGCGGACTCTGATGGAATTCGTAGTTCGGATCGTTGTGCGAGGCGCGCCGCTCGGTGATGTTGAGGGACGGCAGGCTCCGGTTCTCCACGAGGTACGTGACGTAGCGGAGGTGGGCGCCCTCGTCCGGGGCCGCGCCGACCGGCGTCGCGGAGGCGTAGGCCATCGCCAGCACGGCCGAGCAGAGGAGCAGGAGCGGCATAATGAACTTCATGGGGCTTCACTCGCTTCCAGCCGGTAGACCGAAACGCCCCGCCGCCCCGGCTCGCCGCCTGAGGAGCGGAAGCTCTCTACTAGGCGGCCCGTCTCAATCCCGCTCATCAGAAGGCGATACCAATCCGAGGCTTCCACGCCACGGCAAAAGTCGTAGTTGATCAAGACGTGAGTGATCCCGAACCGCCGCAGGACTCCCGCCAGAGCGGCGCCGTCGGCGAGCTGGTCATACGGAATGAGATCGTGCTGCAGCGGGTTGGCCCAGAAGTAACGACGATCGAAGTAATAGCCCCGCGTCTCCTGATAGAGCGCGATTCGGCTCTCTTCCGGGAGCGTGTTGACATACTGCGCCGCCTCGTAGAGCCCCGGCAGCGACTGATTCAGATACTCCGCCTCGCTGACCTGCCCCAGCAGCACCGGCGCCGCCGACATCGCGAGGGGAAGGTGCATCTGCAGATTCACCACCAGGGCGGCGCCGCTGAAGGCAAGAGCAGCGCGGCGGATGAGCCCGGCGGGGAGCGCGCCCACTCCCAGAGCCAGGCAGGCGGCAAGGGGCGCAAACACCGGGGTGAGATACCGGGTCTGCTGGCTCATCGCGAACCAGGCGGCCATCGAGGCGCCGACGTACAGGAGTATCCAGAGCTCCGCACGGCCAAGACCCCGGCTCCACGGAAGCAGCGGGAGGAGCCCGGCCCAGTGCACGCCGAGGCTGCCGAGTTTGTCGCCGGCGAGAGTTCGCTGATTGATGTAGAACGCGCGCCCGTGGAGCCCCAGGTTCCAGAACACCTGCAAGAGATCCGCCGGTCCGCGACCAAGACCGAAGCTGCGCTGCTCGGTCTGGTACGCCTGCTCCGCGTGTCGGGTCCAGCTAAACGAATTCGGGAACAGGCTGAAGAAGAACGGGTGTACCGGGTTGTGGACCCAGAGCCAGTTCTTCACATACCAGGGCGACCCGACCAGCACCCCTCCCAGCCCGAGCAAAGCCACCGCAGCCCACCCAACCGAGCCGGCGCCCGAGGTCACGGCGCTCCACACGGTGAGCAGGCCGAGCAGACCAAACTGCAACAGCGCCGTGTACTTGGTGCCCAGCGCCAGACCGGACAGTACGCCCGCGAGAAGCGCGCTTCGGGGATCGAATGTGTTCGATCGGTCTCCGGGTTGTCGACCTTCCAGCAGCGCCGCCAGTGCGAGCAGTTGAAAGAACGCCGTGCCCAGGTCGATGTAGGCCGTGCCCATCTCCCACAGGACCAGCGGCATGCTCACAAACATACAGGCCGCCATCCATCCACTCCAACCGGGGACGGCGCCCGCCCGCAGGCGAGGGGTCCACGCTGCCAGCGCGAGCCCCGTGAGCACGCCGAACGCCCAGTGCACACTCTTGGCGCCTGCCGCGCCGCTGAACGGAAGCATCCACGTGAAGAGCATCTCCAGCGTGAACGGGAAGTGCGTGTGGGAGTCGTAGGCGATGAACGGTATTCGGCCCTCTTTCAGGAAGATCTTCGGCGCGGCGAGGTGGTAGCTCAGGCTGTCCCAATCGAGACCGTCCACAGGCCGAAACACCGAAACCAGCGCCAGTGCCGCCGCGACCCCGAAGTAAAGCGCCAGGCTGTGACTCGCCCACTCCGACCGCACCCACCGGAGGCGCGGCGTTTGAACTCGAACCCCGCCTCGGATAAACGCGACCGCAAACAGCACCCACCCCGGCGCCGCGACGCCGATCAGCGAGAAGTTCCCCAGGAGCCCGAGCAGGCCCAACGCAAGGACGGAGTAGGAAAGGATCCCCAACCCGAGCGCCAGTGTATAGAAGCTCGCCAGGGGGGAATCGGCCGCGCTTCGAGAGACCGCCCGCAATGCGGGACGGCCCCAACCCCAGGCCGCGGCAAGCAGGCCCAACAGCGCGAGCGGAGCCGCGAGAAAGCTCAAGTCGCGAACCCGGGAAGCGGCGCTGCGGCGGAAGGCTGGGCCTGGCGGAAGTCACGACCCAGGGCCGCGGCGATCGTGGCGGCGATCTGGCTCTGGGTCACTTCGGGCACGTTTCGACGTTCACCCAGGGCAGGCGTATCCGGACCCATCATCGCCATCCAGATCTTCTCCGCGCCGATCACGTCGGCCCCGTGATTCTTCCAGCCATCCGGCGCGGGTCCGCGGCCGTGGTCCGTGAGCGCTATGAGCGTGGTGGAACCCCGATGGCTCGTCAGTGACTGCGCGGTTTCCCAGAGATCCCGCATCACGTGATCGGCGGCACGGGCTGCCCGCAGGTACGCGGGGTAGTTTCCATCGTGCGCCTTGCCGTCGGTCTCATCCAGCGCGACAAACAGCACGCGGGGGCGATCGTGCTTCAGGCACTCCAGCGCCGCCTCGGCGGTGAGCGCGTCATACCGCCACCCCTCGTCGGCGCGAGTGAGCGTCTCGGAGAGCCGGTTCAGGAGGCGCCTCTTCTCGGTGGGAGCGCCGGGCAACGCTGTCCAGCCTGAGTTCACCGGAAGCCCGCTGCGCTCCGCGTTGAGGATCCAGGGGAACACATCCCAGGACGTGAACGCAGAGATCCGGCCCCGAAACTCGGGAACTCCGGCGAGCCACTCCAGCACATTCACGTTCGGATTCAGCTTCTTGTCGTTGCTGTCAATTCGGCTGTCTGCAAATCCGCAGAAGGTCTCGCTATAGCCGGGATAGGAGAAGTTCTTTCCGTTGGTCACCCGCGCGGCGCTGCCGAGGGCGCGGTTCCCCCAGATCTGCCCCTTCCGGCCCACTTCCTTCCAGAAGAACGGTAGAAGAAGCTCCCTCCGCTCGATGTCGGTCGGGCGCCCGTATTCGGCCCGAGCCGAAATCAGAGTGCGCCGGGTCTCCTCCGATGCCCCGAGCTTCGGTTCCAGCAGCGCCGCGTCTGCCCCGGTGAACACCTCCTCGGGGCGGAGCCCGTCGGTCATGAACACGATCACGTTGCGAGTTCGGCGGCGGGACGCACCCGGCGCCTGCCGCCCAAGAAGCGCTGCGGCGGCGAGCGATCGGATCAGGTCTCGGCGTCGCAACTGCACCACTCCTCCACTCCTACTCTCCACAGGCAGCAAACAGCCATGGAATCGGCGACCACCCGCACGTCGCCGCCCCTAACTCAACTCCGGAACACCGTGCAAAATCGGTTCCCCCCGCTCGAAGCGAACCAGATTCGCCGCCGCCGCCCGCGCCTTGGTGCGAAGCGCGTCGAGCGTTCCCGCCGCGATGTGGGGAGTGACGATCACGTTCGATCGACCCAACAGCGGGTGGTCCGCCGGCGGAGGCTCCGAGCTGAGGACATCCAGCGCCGCTCCCGCGAGGTGTCCCGTCTCCAGCGCCGCGATCAGCGCCGCGTCGTCCACCAACCCGCCGCGCGCCGTGTTGATCAGCACCCCACCGGGCCGCATCGCACGGAAGAACCCGGCGTCCGCCAGCCCTCGGGTTTTCGGTGTGAGCGGCATGTGAAGGCTGATGATGTCCGACGCTTCCAGCAGCAGTTCCAGAGAGTCTGCCCGCAGCACCTCCGGGGCGACATGCGGCGGAGTCTCGAGAACCGCCGGATCCCAGAACAGCACCTGCGCGTCGAAGGCGACGAGCCGGCGCGCGACGGCCTGCCCGATCCTGCCGAAACCGAGGAGTCCCACCGTCTTGCCGGCCAATTCAAAGGAACTGTCGCGGAGCCGCCACTGGGGCCAGCCGCCGTTGTTCACCGCTCCCACAGCCGTCGGGAGCTGCTTGTAGAGCGCAAGCATCAAGAGCACGGTGTGCTCCGCGACACCGGTTGTGGTTCCATCCGGGCAGAGCGCCACCGGGATTCCACGGCGGCGGCACGCCTCCAGATCGATGCGCTCGTAGCCGACGCCCTGATGCTGAACCATCCGCAGCCGGGGCGCGGCATCAATCTGCGTCCGTGTGAGCGGCTGATCGGCGATGATCAGATAGTCGCACCGGCCCAGTGCCGGCGCAGGATCCGTGTCGGGCTCCCAGAGGAGCAATTCCCACTCCTGTGGCAGCACCCGCCGCCAGACGTCCGCCAGCGCCGGGGTAACTCCCGGATTGAAGTAGAACACCGCCCTCGGTGGGAGACCCGTGGTGGACATGGCGAGGCCCCGTGCTACTGTCCGACGCCGCCGGCAGGCGGAGCGGAAGTCGGAGGGTTGCCGGGAATCGTGCTCGGCGGGACAACCTCCAGGTTGGAGCCCGGAAGCACGGGCGCCGGCGCCGCGGGAGTCAATTCCACCACCTTCTGCCTCAACCTCCGAACCTCACCCTGGAGATCCTGCAACTGAGAGGTGATGCCCACCTTCTCCTTTTGCAGGCCATCCAGCGCCTCCTGGAGGCGCACCGACCTGCGATCTGCCCGCTCCACGCGATCCATCAACTGGGCCAGCCGCAAGTCCATTGAGTAAACCGTCCCGTCATCCCGGAAGGAAACGGGCGAGGGGCGGCCGCGTCCGACCGTCGCTCCCGACCGCCGGCTGGTGTAAAGCTGGGAGATCACAAAGAGAACCCCAACCAGAACCAGGACGGAAAAGAACAGAATTGCTTTGCCCATCGTGACGTCGGCTCCAGGTCCTGGCGAGATAATATCAAGCCCACTGTTTCAAACAGAAGGATCTATCGCGACCGGACCCCCTGGGGGCGGAAATCACGCCTCCCCGTTGGTGTTCGAGCCGGGATCCGGAGGCCCTGCCGCTTCGCGCTCGGGCTGGAGACGCATGACACCCAACCAGGATCAACTGGTATTGGTTCTCGATTTCGGGGCCCAATACACCCAACTCATCGCCCGCCGCATCCGCGAGTGCCGCGTCTACTGCGAAATCGTGCCGTTTGATACCCCTCCCCAGGAACTCGCTGGCCGGCGACCCGCGGGGATCGTGTTTAGCGGAGGGCCTCCCAGCGTCTATGAAGGCGGCGCGCCGCAGATCGATCCTGCTGTCTATGGCCTCGGAATTCCGATTCTTGGAATCTGCTACGGCATGCAGCTCATGGCGCGAGATCTTGGCGGCGAGGTAGCGCCGGCCGGTCCTTCGCGGGAGTATGGCCGAACCAACCTGACGGTCTCGAACGCCGACACGCTGTTCCGAGGGCTCGCCGATGAACTGGTGTGCTGGATGAGTCATGGCGACTGCGTGCAGTCGCCGCCCCCCGGATTCGAAGTCCTCGCATCCACACCCAGCACGCCCGTGGCGGCGATGGCGGATGCGGCACGTCGCTTCTATGCCGTCCAGTTCCATCCCGAGGTCACGCACACCCCCTGGGGCTCCGGGGTTCTTCGCAGCTTCCTGTTGGAGGTATGCGGCTGTGAGCCGACCTGGACGATGGCAAACTTCCTGGAACTTCAGATGGAGGCGATCCGCGCCCAGGTCGGTTCCGGTCGCGTCATCTGCGGTCTCAGCGGTGGCGTCGATAGCTCGGTCGCCGCGGCCCTCGTCCACCGCGCCATCGGCGATCAGCTCGCCTGCATCTTCGTCG
>SXGS01640914.1_pt1 | contig 16758 bp, 18 predicted proteins | sample 3174681 | NCBI WGS metagenome assembly SXGS01 (sample SAMN11356861, study PRJNA531348) | freshwater metagenome | isolation source: freshwater sample F1-80 | place: China: Fuxian Lake, Yuxi | collected 2017-12-25 | reverse complement strand
GCTTCCCCGCCCGTCGAGCTTCGTCCAACGCGGCGGTCAGTTTCTCAATCGTCTTGGCTTGCTGCTGAATGACTCGTGCCTGCTGCTCGACCGTCCGCGTCAGCTTCTCCACCAACGCCTCGACCTCAGCAACTCGCCGCCACAATCGCTCGACTTCTTCCATGATTCGCGGAGATTACAATCCCCGCGAACAGGGCGCAAGTTCAGTCCCTCGGTAACCAATCACAAATCTTCCGAAGCATTTCTTCAATCCAACGACCGAGTTGGATCTACCTCTCTTATTTCCAAATATCGACTTTGAATACTCAGAAACCGACGACCAACGCAGTGAACCAAACCGAGATCGCGTGTAGTTGCCGTGCATGTAGCGACCGTGAGAATCACCATGACGAGCGAAGAACAGGGCCGAGTGTTGCACGACAAACTGACTCGTGGCGAGTCGTTATCGAACCAGGAACAGGCCGAGTTGGAGCAGTGGTACGCTCGGTTGGATCGGGCCGAGGTTGCTGTGCTCGCGCGGACAGTCGCCTCGCCGAAGTTGGCCGAGCTAGAAGCTCAGGTGGCCCAGGCGACGGCTCAACTGCAGAGCGTCACGCAACGCATCCAAACGCTGTCGGCTGAGAATGCGGTGGTGCGACAACAGATCGCGTACCTGCAACGCCAGTTGATCCAAAAGTCGGCGACGCAACCGGCATGAGCATCCCGTCGAACGGCGCTCGGCGCGGGTCTCCTGACCCCGCCGCTTGAGTTGACCGCAGGTCTCCACAAACGGCGAGTCGATGTGTGTCTCGAAACGATTGCCAAGGCGATCGGAATTCTGGAGACCTGCGGTCCATTCAGCGGCGGGGACAGGAGACCCGCGCCGAGCGCTGTGACACATTCCGCAAACCGGCAAGCTACATCTTCCGCCGGTAGTGAGCCTTCATAAACGGCTGCCATTGGCCATCGTCGCCAAGAACTTACGACGAGAGTGTGCGCTGATCGTCGCTGATGAATTCGATGATGTCCTGGTATTTGGCCAACCCCTCGCCCGTGAATTTCGGCCCCTCGGTGTCCAGCGTGAGCACCTTCTCGGTCGCGTCCAGCGAACCGTCGTAAACCCACAGGCGAGTCATCACCGAAGCGATGAACGTCCCCACGAAGCGTTTTGTTTGCGGGTCATAGCCGAGCGTCATGATTGACCGGCACGAGCTGTCGCCTTCCATCTCACCCTGCCCCTCGCCGATGGTCCACAGACCGCCGAGCGACCGGACCACTTCGCTGCCTGTGGACTTCATTGGCGGTTGATCCGGCCCCATGCTGCACTCACCCTCGAAGGTCCATTCGCCGACCAGTCTTTGAAGCCACTGATGTTCTTTCTGAGGTTCTCCGTGCATCGTTAGTTTTCCTGAGAGTTGAGTTGGCGAGTTCGAAATTCAGACATGTCGTGGCATACTTTGACCACGACGTTTGCTTCACTCAAGGCGTGCCTCGTGACGAATGGGAGTCGATCTGTCTCAAAAGGATGTCGAAGATTCGGACTCACCTGTTGGGGAGCCAACGGGTATCCTGTCCGTCTCAAGGATCACAACAATCGCCCTCAAGGGACTTGCCTGGAATGCTGACTGTTCTCGGACCTGCTGGTCGTGCGTGTGATGGCGTTTCGCGGAGGGCGATCCTGCGCGCGGGCGGGTTGTCGATGTTTGGCGGATTGCTGGCGACGACGTCTGCCGGCCAAGCGACGACTTTGGCCAAGCACGCGGCGCGAGTGAAGTCGGTCATTTTGATCGATTTATTTGGTGGTCCTAGTCACATCGACATGCTGGATCAAAAACCGGACGCTCCAGTGGAGATTCGGGGGGAATTCGCTTCGATTGCGAGTTCGGTGCCGGGGTTGCCCATCTGCGAACACTTGCCGCGGCTGGCCGAGTGGATGAATCGTGTCGCGCTGATTCGCACGATCTCCCATCCCTACAACAGCCACAATCCGTATGCGGTGATGACTGGCTTCACGGGGGGCAATGACCGCGAGGATTATTTTTCTCGGCCGACCGACTCTCCGAGTATGGGTTCGGTGGCGACGTATTTTGGATGCGGTCAACCGGGCGTGCCGCCGTATGTCGTGCTGCCGGACTTTCCGGGTTACACGCAGTCGCTGCGCCGAGCCGGTCCTTACGGCGGATTTCTCGGTCGCAAGTACGATCCATTGTTTGCGACGGCCGATCCGAAGCTCGATAAGCCGCTGGATGGCAACAAAGACTTTTACAACGACGACGTGTGGGCGATTGGCGATCCGCGATTGCCGTCGCTCGATGCGGCGACGACAGCGGACGCGCTCGATCGGCGACGGACGTTGTTGCAACAGTTCGATGCACAGGCTCGGCTGGTGGAAGGCTCGCGAGCGACTCGCGACTTGGCCGAGTGGCAGCGGGCGGCATTCGATTTGTTGCTCTCGCCGAAAGTGCGCGGGGCGTTTGATCTGACACAGGAAAGCGATGCGACTCGCGACCGGTATGGCCGCGACTTGTTTGGTTCATCAACGCTGATGGCTCGGCGGCTGGTCGAGTTTGGCGTCAGCTATGTCACCATTCACACCGAATCGAAAGCCAATGGGCACTGGGACACGCACAACAACAACTTCAAGATGTTGAAGAATCTGCGGCTGCCGTTTGTGGATCGCTCGCTGGTCGCGTTGTTTGAGGATTTGAAAGCTCACGGCTTGTGGGACACGACTCTGGTGGTGATGTGCGGCGACATGGGGCGGACTCCGAAGATCAACAAGGCAGCCGGCCGAGATCACTGGCCTCAATGCGGCTTCGCGTTGCTGGCGGGCGGCGCGATGAAGCCCGGTTGCGTCTACGGCACCAGCGACAAGCACGCGGCGTATCCCATCGACTTCCCGGTCAGCCCGGGCGACCTCTGTGCGACAATTTATGAGTTGCTGGGAATTTCACACGAATCGACCGTGCCGGATCACACCGGTCGCCCGCATGGAATTTCGCATGGCGGCCAGCCGGTTCGAGACATTCTGGCCTGATGTGGCCCGCAGATTCCCTGCAATTGAAGCAGGCAACAGGCGAAGCGAGGCGTGTTCGGCTTCTGCGGTGTAATCTGCTTTTGCCTCTGATACATTGGCCGCGTCGAGTTTTCTTCCGCCGATTTTTCTTTTTTCGTCGGTGGTTTTCGTTCCCGAATCGCCGCGGCTGTGCCGCCACACTCACCAAATTATGAGCGTTGCAATCGTTACTTGTCCGGAGTGTAAATCGCTGTTGCTCAGCGATACGGCTCAATGCCCCAACTGCCATCACATGCTGCACAAGAATCAGACGGTCAATCTGTCTGAACTGAAAACGCACAGCGAGGTGATGGGGAGCAGTTCGAACGAAATCGCCTGCCCGGACTGCGGCGAGATGGTGCGTAAGGAACTGGTTCGCTGCTATCAGTGCGGCGCGTTCTTACGCAAGGAGATGGCCGAGTCGTACCAGCGGATGCGTGACAGCGCGCCCGAACCGGCGGCACCCCCATTGCGCGAGCTCACGACACGTCCGGTGAAGTCAGCTCCCTCTCTGCCGTCGATCCCCTTGTCATCCGATTTGCCGCCGCTGGCCGACGACAATGATTTCGCCCTCGGCCCCGGAGTGACTGCTCTTGCGCCGGGACAAGCCTCGGCCGCCCCGGCTCTGGTCCCTGCGACGGCAGGAGGAGACGACTCGTATTCTCTAAACGCTCCGGCGTTGAGTGCCCCCCCAGCGACCGCAGGCGCCGAGCTTCCCAACATTCTAGTCGATGAACCTGGGGACGGGACTGCGAAGTCCACGACAGCCGCTCCTGGTGGAGCGGTCGCACATTCGGAAGCGACCGCTGGCGACGTGCTGCTGGACATCGCGAAGCAGGAAGAAGAGGAATCGGAAAGTCGCCGCAAACAACGGGGCAAACGCAAGCCCGGCCCCGGGGGAGTACGCGGGGGATTCATCATCTTCTGTCCGTGGGGACATCAAATCGAAGTGCAAGAGAAGCATCGTGGCCAGATGGGAAAGTGCCCGCGCTGCAAAGCGGCCTTCATCGTGCCGCAGGCTCCGCAGGAAGAAAAGCCCGCCGAGGCCGGCCCAGCGGCAGACGCTGCTACCGGCACTGCGGCGGTCGAGCCAGCCGGAGCACTCGTGGCGGGTAAGTTCACACGTTGGATGAAGGACGTTCGCATTCATCCGCTCGATCCGACGAAACTCAAACTGAAGCCCGGCAGTTTGGAGAGCACGTTCGACCCCCAAGACATCGGGTTTGGACTCGATGGATTGCTGCTGCTGACGCTCGTCAAAAAGGGAGGGATGTTCGGCGGGGCCGATAAGAAGAAGCCAGAAGCCCGTGATGCGGCCGTGGCCCATCTGACGTCGGGAAAGCCACTGGCAGAACTGCAAGTCGCGGCTCAGCGGCTGTTCGGCTCGGACACCGTCAAACAGATTCAAGTGGTGCAGCCGGTTGTCTACGCTCACGAGTCGATGTTCGCGGGCATTCCCGTCTTCGGCAACAACCGGATCGCCGTCCGCCTGCCGAAGCCAGCCGAGGGGACCGAACTTCTGTTCGCATCGTTTTCCCTGTCGGACTTCCGTGAGTTCTCGAGACAGATGAGCGAGGTCTTCAATGTTCTGGAGCTGGGCGACGAAGTCGGTGTCCCGTTGACCGACAAGCTCACAGAGCTCAAGTGCCATTACACCGATCAGACGTTTCAGGCGTTGGCCGACGTCGCTTATCACCAAGCAGACCCGAATATCAAGCTGGTCGTTGTCGGCCGCAAATGCGAAGGCTGCGGCTTGGTCATCAGCGAAGATGGACGCAAGAAGGAGAAGCTCGGCGGAGCGGACGGAAAAGGGATCGCCAAGGCGAAGTGCCCAAAGTGCCAGAAGAAATTCGGTTCGTTCACCTTCTATGCCGTGGACACCACCGCTCCCGCGGAAGCAACCGCTGCGAGTGCTCCGACCGCTTCTTGATGCTCGTATTCTCGGCCACTACATTCGTTCTGCATTTCAGCACCGCGTTGTTTTTCCGCACCGCGCTCATTCGCAAATGGAGTTCCCCGACAATGCCGGAGGTCGTCGAACTGCGCGAGGTCACGGACCGACGTGATGTGATTCATCGCGCCGTGCAGCGACTATCGTCTGGTGAGCTGGTCGCTCTGCCGTCTGAAGCGGGCTATGTGCTCGCCGGAGCGGCGCTCGTCGAAGGCGTTGGCAGCCGTTTGAGCGACACCGGTAAAACCGTGACGCTGCTATTACGCGCGGCGGACGAGGTCACAGACTTCCTGCCGCATCTGTCATCGGTGGGAGTTCGCTTTGCCAAACGATGCTGGCCCGGTCCGCTCGTCTTGCGTGCTCCGGTGAACGCTGCGAACGGTTTTGTGGCGGCTCTGCCGGAGAGCAATCGCTCGGCCGTCGTCGCGAGCGGGCAGATGTCTGTTCGCGTCTCAAGCCATCCCGTGCTGAGTGAGATTGCCAAACTCTCACGCGGCCCCTTGCTGCTGCGCGACATTGAGGCCCCGTCCAAGACGACCGACTTCACCACCGGTCCTTGGGGACAGGCCACGCTGGTCGTGAAGGAGGGTTCGACGGCGGAATCTCAATCCAAACCTCAGCCCGAAAGCCTGACCACAATTGTCCAAGTCGACTCCAACGGCGGCTGGACCGTCGAGCGAATCGGTGCGACTCCGGAGAACCGGCTGCAGGTGGCCGCATGCGAGTTGATTCTGTTTTGTTGCACGGGAAACACCTGTCGCAGCCCGATGGCCGAAAGCCTCTGCCGGCATCTGCTGTGCGAGCGTCTGAAGTGTTCGCCGTCGGAACTCACCAAGCGCGGATATCTAATCGCGTCCGCGGGACTGGCGGCCGACTATGGCAGCCCGGCCAGCCGTGAATCGGTCGAGATGATGCGGCGACGTGGGCTCGACCTGAAAACGCACACCAGCCAACCGCTGACCGATCGACTGATCGAGCACGCCGATCGATGCTACACGCTGACCAATGGGCATCGAGCCGCAATCCTCGACAGCCATCCGGAGCTGACCAATCGAGTGCAGGTGCTGGCTCGTGACGGCAGCAACATTTCAGATCCCATCGGCGGTGGCATTGACGACTACGCCGAGTGTGCCGCCAGTATTGAGCTGCATCTGAAGAAAATCATTGATGAAATCGCATGACGGCGACGTTGCTCGGCCAACCAAGCCAGGGCCAGCACTTGTGGGCGGGATGAGAGACAACCAACAATCTGCCGGGTGGACCAGACGAGGCTCTTCATCCTTCAGACAAGACGATTCTCGAAGTGGGAGACAAGCACCATGAAAATCGCGATCGCCAGTGACCATCGCGGAATCGCCGTGAAGAAGCGAATTCTGAGACATTTGGCCGACATGGGCCAAGAGGGAGTCGATCTCGGCCCGGAAGCTTCGGAATCAGTGGACTACCCCGATTACGCGGCGAAGGTGGCAAACGCCATCACTCAAAAAGAGGTCGATCGAGGCATCCTGATTTGCGGCTCCGGAATCGGAATGAGCATCGCCGCCAATCGCTTCGCAGGAGTCCGTGCCGCTCTGTGCCACGACGAGTTCAACGCCGAGATCTGCCGGCGGCACAACGACGCCAACATCATGTGTCTGTCCGCCGACTTGCTCACCGAGCAACTTGTCGCACGCATGGTCGATGTCTGGGTCAAAACGCCGTTCGAGGGAGGACGTCACTCCCGCCGATTGGAAAAGCTGGAGGAATACGCGAGCAAAGCCGCCGCCAAGTAAGTTCAGAATGTGCCGCTCAATTGCACCCATTTTCAGGAGGAATGCGGAATGGCCCCCGGCCACTTAAAATACGCGAAGACACACGAATGGCTGGCGCTGGCTGGCGACGTGGGCACGATTGGCATCAGCGACTTCGCCGTGAAGGAGTTGACCGATCTGGTCTACATGGGCCTGCCCAGCGTTGGTAAGAAGCTGTCAGTCGGCGACGTTTTCGGCGAGATCGAAAGCGTCAAGGCGGTCAGCGATCTCTATGCGCCGGTCAGCGGCGAGGTCATCGAAGTGAACACCACCATCCCAAATGACCTCGATCTGCTCTCCAAGGATGCCTTCGGCAAAGGCTGGCTGATCAAGATGCGGCTCAGCAATCCGGCCGAAGCTTCCACGTTGCTCGACGCCGCCGCTTACGAGCAACAATGCACCGCCGGTCATCACTAACGTCCGCATGATTGAAGCGTGACATGACCATCGTTTTCTTGTTTCCGTTGGTCCTCAGTTTCGTGGCATTGGCTTATTTCATCTCCAGCGACTCAGGACCAATCGTCAAAGGGGTGATCGGTGTCATGGTCGTTGCCGCAGCTTGTTTGCAGTTTATTCCGTCCTTCCAGAGGTCCGTTCATTTCTTGGTCCCGTTGTTCATGCAGTTGATTGTTGGCGGATATCATTACGTCGCCATGCAATTCGACTGAATCGGCCCCTGGCGTATTTCGTTCCTGTGCATCCCAATTCTGTGATCGTGACCTCTTCGGGAGAGCCGAGTGGCTTACCTCTTCAATACCGCTGAGTCTCAACAAGAGATGCTTAACACTGTCGGTGTGAAATCTGTCGGCGAGTTGTTCGACCAGATTCCACAGGAACTCCGACTGGACCGACCGCTGCAATTGCCGCCGCCGCTGAGTGAAATCGAACTCGAATCGCATCTGCGAGAAACCGCTCGTCAAAACGTCGGTGCGTCAGCAAAAGTCAGCTTCTTGGGCGGCGGCATCTACGACCACTTTATCCCCGCTGCCGTCGATGCGATCGCCGGACGCAGCGAGTTCTACTCCGCGTACACGCCGTACCAGGCCGAGGCCAGCCAGGGAAGTTTGCAGACCTTCTTCGAGTATCAGACGCTGATCTGCCAACTCACCGGCATGGATGTCTCGAACGCCAGCTTGTACGAGGGAGCGACGGCGATGGTCGAAGCCGTGCTGATGGCGATGCGCGTCACCGGCCGACGCGGCAAGGTGATTGTGCTCGGCTCGGTCCATCCAGAGTTTCGCGAATCGCTGACGACGTATCTGCGGCACTTCGAAACCGAAATCGTCACGGTTCCCACCCCACATGGCACCGCTGACCCCGGCGATGTCGAGTGCTTGATCGACGACCGAACTGCCGCTGTCATCGTCCAGCATCCGAACTTCTTCGGCTGCCTCGAATCGCCGCGAGAGATCTTCGCCGCCGCCAAACAGCGTGGGGCGTTGAGCATCTCCGTCTTCGATCCGATCAGCCTCGGCATCCTCGAACGGCCGTCGGATCACGGAGCGGACATCGCGGTTGCCGAGGGACAGTCGCTCGGCATCCCGTTGCAGTACGGCGGCCCTTTCTTAGGTATCTTCGCCTGTCGTCAGGAGTACCTCCGTCAAATGCCCGGCCGCTTGATCGGCGAAACGGTGGATCGCGAAGGCCGACGCTGCTTCGTGCTCACTCTGGGAACTCGCGAGCAACACATTCGCCGTGACAAAGCCACCTCGAACATCTGCACGAATCAGGGGCTGCTGGCGATCCGAGCAACCGTGTACTTGTCGCTGCTCGGCCCGCGCGGCCTGCGTGAAGTCGCGGAACTTTGCTGCCAGAAGGCCCATTACGCTGCCGAGCAATTGACCGCGAACACCGGCCTGAAACTCGCCTTTGACCGACCGTTCTTCAAAGAGTTCGTCCTCCACTGTCCCGATGATGCCGCAGAGATCGCTCACCGTGTCCGCAACGCAGGTGACATCGGCCCCGAGTTCAATCGCTTTCCAGCGCTGGCCAATGAACTCGGAGCCTCAGCCAAGAACCTGTTGCTGGTCGCAGTGACGGAATCGCGAACCAAATCGCAGATCGACTGTCTCGCCAAAACGATCCGAACCGAATGCTCGTCCGTGACGAAGAAATGACCTTTATGCGAAACCGACAAGCCACGAATCTGTTGTTTGAACTCTCGCAAACTGGCCGACGCGCCGCGATGTATCCGGCCTGCGATGTCCCTGAAATGTCGCTGTCGGAGTTGTTGCCGAGCACGCACCTCGCGTCGCAGTCGCCTGACCTGCCGGAGCTGACAGAGCCAGATGTCATTCGACACTTCACAAATCTGTCGACGCTGAACATGTCGGTCGATACTCACTTCTATCCGCTCGGCAGTTGCACGATGAAGTACAACCCGAAACGGCATGAGCGGCTCGCGTCGCTGCCAGGATTGGTCGATCTGCATCCGTATCAGACCGAAGACGCTCAGCAGGGGATGTTGGCCATCCTGTTTGAACTGCAACAGATGCTCGGCGAGATCGCGGGGTTGCCTGCCGTCTCACTGCAACCTGCGGCTGGCGCGCACGGCGAGATGACCGCCCTGCTGACTGCGGCAGCCTACTTTCATGATCGAGGCGAAAAGCGAACAAAGGTGCTCTTCCCGCAGAGCGCTCACGGCACAAACCCTGCCAGCGCGGCGATTGCCGGCTTCGATTGCGTGCAGCTCAAGGGGCAAACCGACGGCTTCGTAGATCTTGAAGAGCTCAAAGCCAACCTCGACGACAAGACCGCCGTGTTCATGATTACCAATCCAAACACGCTGGGCCTCTTCGAGCGAGACATCGCCAAGATCTCGCACCTGCTGCACGACGTTGGCGGTCTCGTTTACATCGACGGCGCAAACATGAACGCGATTCTCGGCATCACTCGGCCGGGTGACTTCGGCGGCGACATGATGCACTACAACGTCCACAAGACCTTCACCGGCCCCCACGGCTCCGGCGGCCCCGGTGCGGGACCAATCGCAGTCAGAGACTTCTTGGCCGATTACTTGCCGGGACCGATCGTGACTCGAACTTCATCCGAAGGAACGGATCACTTTCAACTGGCGACGCCCCCGAAATCCATCGGCCGAGTGCGCAGTCACTTTGGCAACGTCGGCATTCTGCTGAGAGGTTATCTCTACCTGCGAACGCTCGGAGCGGCCGGACTCAAAGCGGTGTCCGAGCAAGCGGTACTCAACGCCAACTATCTGCGAGCAAAGTTAGAAGATGTCCTGCCAGTCCCACACGGCGAACGTTGCATGCACGAGTTCGTAGCCTCGGCCCAGAAATCGAAGACTGAGAAAGGCATCACCGCGCTGGACATCGCTAAGCGGTTGCTCGACTACGGCTATTACGCCCCGACGGTCTACTTCCCGCTGGTCGTTCCCGAAGCGTTGATGGTCGAGCCGACCGAAACGGAATCGCAACAAACGCTCGATGCCTTTGCCGACGCGATTCGCACCATACTGAGCGAACCGGCGGAGTTCCTGCACAGCGCGCCGCATGCGACACCGGTGTCTCGCCCTGACGAAGTCAAAGCGGGACGGCAACTCGTGCTGCGCTGGAAACGGTAAGCGATGAGCGGCCCCGTGCATCTGATTCTTGATCCGCCGCGATCCGGTGCCTGGAACATGGCGATCGATGCCGCGTTGCTGGAAGAGTCTTTGAATCGCAATGCGATCTTTCTGAGGCTGTATCGCTGGTCGGAAGCGACGGTTTCTCTCGGACACTTCCAAGACGCCGCCGAGCAGCAGCGCGATCCGCGACTCGCCAGCCTACCGACCGTGCGCCGGCTCTCGGGGGGCGGGGCGATCTTGCATCACCACGAACAGACTTACTCGTGCTGCTTGCCCCCTTCACATCCGCTCGCCCAACAACCGTCGCTACTTTACGAACGAATTCATGCCGTCTTTGTGGAGTGGCTAACGGAGTTCGGCGTCGCAGTTGCACCTCGCGGGAGCGACTTCAGCCGACCGCACGAACCGTTCCTGTGTTTCCTCCGGGAGGCAGCTCCCGACTTGGTCGTGAAGGGACACAAAGTGCTGGGGAGTGCTCAGCGGCGACGGCGAGGAACGGTCTTGCAACATGGCAGCTTGTTGCTGCGAGCGTCCGAGTATGCGCCGGAATTGATCGGCGTTTCCGAATTGGCTCCGCAGTTCACCGAGTCCTCAGCAACAATACTTGCGTTGGCGGAACGACTGTCGCAATGCCTCGGCGATGAGATCATCCAAAATGAAGTTCCGCTAACGGTCCAGTCCCAGGCCTCTTTACTGGTCAAGAGCATCGGCCATGACCGGCAGTCAATCTGCGCAAACCGCTAAGATTTCAGCCTTTCAGAATTCGCCAGATTGACAGTCGGGAAACGCATGGGTAGCGTTCTCTTCACCTTTCTGAGGTACGTGCCTCTCTCAACCGGCTCTTCTTTATCGGTCGCGGACATTCAGCCAGGCGGATCACTTGCGGCCGAGTTTCGGTTACGTTTTCATGTCCTATATCGCAAGCTGTCTCAAAGAAATTTCGGTCAGAATTTAGATTATTGTGCGGTGGCTTATCCCGTAGCGAATGGGGAGTCGTGTCATGGTGCGGGCGGAACTGAAAGTGATCGGGGGGAAACAACACGGTTCCCTGATCCCCCTTCAAACAAAGAAGTTTCTGGTTGGACGCGAACAGGATTGCCAGTTACGGCCGTCCAGCGAATCGGTCAGTCGGCACCACTGCGTCTTCACCATCGATGAATTCAGCGTTCGCCTGCGTGACCTCGGCAGCACCAATGGCACATTCGTCAACGGCCAGCGAGTCCAGGGCCAAGCGATCCTGCAACTCGGTGATCGGATTCTGATCGGCAAGCTGGAATTCGAGATCGCCATTCACGATTCAGTCGCTGCTGTGAACTACGCGCGTGCCACTCCGGCACCCGCCCTCGGTTCCAGTTCTGACGCCGGGTTCATGCTGAATGAGTTGGCGGAGATGCCGGAACCCGCTGCAACCGATGAAACGCTGACGGAGATTGGTCGGACGACAATTCTGGATGCGGCAGCGAACGCTGGTCCTGGTGAAACGTCGATGTTGAGCGGTGAGAATACAACGCTGATGCCACCAACCGCTCCTCCCACCGAATCAGAGTTGCCGGTGGAATTATCAGATACATCGACCACGCCGACGGAAATCCCAGGCATGGTCGATGCCTCAGCTCCGCCGACACCCAACCAACCGATGCCGACCATGCAACCCGGAATTCCTGCTGCGATGACGCCTCAGGGAATGCCCATGCAAGGCGCTCCAATGATGTCGCCGTATGGCATGCCAGGAGCCTATCCACAACCAAACTACTTGCAGGCTCCGTACGCTAATTATCCGCCCCAGTACATGCCCAACCCGTACGGCATGCAGCAACCATTCATGCCACAGCCGGGCTACATGGACCCAGCGTATCAACAGCAGATGGCCTATCAGCAAGCGATGGCTCAACAGGCGATGATGGCTCAGTACGCTGCACAGTCAGCGCCTGCTGCCGCATCAGAAGTGGAAGAACCGGAAGCTCAGTCGAAGTTCGTCAATACAGTTCCCATCAGCCTGCCTCCGCCAGAAGAAACGGGAGCCAAGCCTGCCCCTCCTCCCCCACCGCCTCGAACGGAGGGCACCACAGCGGTCATCGCTGCGGAAGTCCCCAACCGGCAAGTGGCGGCGGATATTCTGAAGAAGTTCATGAACCGCGGGTGAGGATCGTCACTCCGCTTCATTCGACGTTGGAAGGAGCTTTCCCGTGTCCGAACCGAATCCCGCCGCTGCCGCCGCCGACCAGCAGCGACGCTACAAAGAGTTTCTCGACCTGTTGCCACTGGCCATCACTTTGGCTGGCCTGCCGCACAGTGAAGGCACTCGGTATTACTCCGAAGAAGCCATCGAACTTCGGGCAAGCACGGTCAAGCACGCCTTCAAATTCGCTCGACAGGTGGCACGAGATTACATTCAGCGGCAGTGAATTCGTTCGATCCGACTGCTTCGCGGCTTGTTAATCGAATTTTCCCGGCAGTCGCGGTGTTCTCGAAACCGTTGTGCAAGGCCACCGGTATGTCCGCCGGTTGACTCGGTCTGGTTGACGTTGGCCATTCACGGTTTCTGTTCCACAATGGGATCCCGGCTTGAGCGTTGACGTCAGCGAGCTCGAGTTAGTCCAAGGTTGCTTGGCCGGCAAGGTGGCTTGCCAGCGGCAGTTCGTCGAGCAATTTGAAGGCATGATCTTCGGACTCTGCCTGCGAATGCTCGGCCGGCGTCACGACGCCGAGGACGTCGCGCAAGAGGTTTTCTTGCGAGCCTTCCGCAACTTGCATCGCTGGGACCAAGAACGGCCATTGCGACCTTGGCTGCTGACCATCGCAGCGAATCGCTGCCGGACTCACTTGGAAGAACGTGGTCGCCGTCCCACGCCGACTGACCTGCAAGCCGATTGGCTGCCGGAGCGCCGCCGCCCGGGTGGCCGTGACGATGCCGAGGAAATTCAACAAGCCTTGGCGACGCTGCGGCCAGACTATCAACAATGTTTCGTGTTGTTCTACCAACAAGAATTGTCCGTCCAAGAGGTGGCCGAAGTGCTCGACTGCCCCGAAGGAACCGTGAAGACCTGGCTGCACCGCGCTCGCAAAGAGATGGCCGAGTACCTGCGAAAACGCGACATTGACCAAGACTGAAAATTGCGCGATCAATCACTGCCCCATCCGTGACTGAGTGACGAATCATGACCTGTCTGGATTTTGAAAACCGAGTGCAAGAGTTGCTGGATCTCCGGCAGACCGAGTTGCCGGGCGAGCTATCCGCGCATGCGACGCACTGTGCTGAGTGTCACAAACTTTGGGGACACCTTCAGCAATTGCAGCACTCCGTCGCTGCTTGGCAAACTTGGTCTCCGACGGTCACTCTCGCAGATGCGGTTCTGCAACGTCTGCCAGTCGACTTCGAGACGACGGCAAACAGGCAAATCGTCACCACTCGCCCTGCCTGCTCGCCGTTGTCGGGATTCGTGGTACTGTTGGCGTCCGCAGCCACCTTGTTAATTGCTTTGGGAATCGGCTGGCGAATCTCCAGCAACGCGACTTATGCGAACCGGCAACCTTCGGCGGCGGCTCTCGCCGCGAATCACTTGGTATCGGTCACCGCATTGGCCCCCGCCGCCGATCGGCAGTTAGACGTGTTGCTGCACGGCGCTCGCGACGCCTACGCGGCGCTGGCGTCGCAAGCGTGGCAGGAAGTCTCGACCACCAACGTTTTGTTGCCACCGACAGACTCTGCGGCACCGTTTAGCGGCGATGATCCCGCCGCAAGTGTTCCTGAGACGTTGTCCCGGCCTCTGGCCCCCTATGGCCGTGAGTTAAGAGACACGGTGGATTCATGGTTGTTACAGGTCTTTCAAAATCAGGATTCATCAACGTGAATCGACTTCCTGCTTTCCGGCCGAATATCCTGCGCTGGACGTTCGCGATGTTGGTGGGCTTTCCGCTGTTGAGCGGACTGTATCTCTCGCGGGCCTGCGCCGACGAACCGGAACTCACGAGTTTGCTCGGCGCAGATGTCGGACTGTGCGTCGAGGTTCGCGATCTTCGCTCACACTTGCGCGACGTGCCATCCGCCGAATGGTTTCGCCGCTTGCGGGAAATGCCTCTGGTCAAGCGTTGGCAACAGGGGCCGGAGTTCGCCAAATTGCAATCCGGCCAGGCCACGCTGGCGGTATTGATCGGGCTACCGATCGACCAATTCGTGGTGGAATTATTCGGCGAATCGGTCGTGCTGGCGGTTTCGCCCTCGCAGGCCGGTCCTCCGGGAGTCGTGCTGTTGTCACGAGCGGCAAAGGACGACACCTGGGATCGCGTTTTGACACTGTGGGATCAGCTCGAAGCTCACGAGGTGCAGACGAAGTCGGCCTTCGGACGCAGTTTCCAGCGTCGGCAAAAGAAGTCGAACGGACAGGAGTCTGGCCTCGATCTCTTTACCGTGAAGCTTGGCCGAATTCTCGCGATCAGCGAGCGTGAAGAGCTGATCCGCGACGTGCTCGCGCGATCCTCGTCGGCTCCCAATGTCGGCCAGGCGAGTTCGCTGGACCAATCACCCGCGTATCGGCACGCGATGGCGGCGATACCGGAACAGTGCGCGGTGCGTGTCTTCGCAGACCCGCGCCGATGGGAGGATGAACTCCGCAAAGACTCGGCGTCGCCGGAATGGCTGTTGCCGATGTGGCACAAATTGGAATGGTTCGCGGCTGGAGTCGAACTACGGGACGGCATCATCGGCCATGCGGTGGTGCATCACGAGTCCGCTGGTTTACCGACTGTCTGGCAGAAAGTCGTTGAAGCATCCGCCACACCCAGCGATCTCGCCACTCGGTTACCCTCCGACGCGGTGCTTGCGGGCGAGCTACGAATCGCCCCGGATCTTTTGAGTTGGATGCGCTCGCTCGATGACTCCGCGAAAGCACGAACCGACTGGGAGACGTTCGGCAAAGTCACACGAGGGTTGCTCGGCCGCGATTTATTTGACGACGTGCTGTCACACGCGCGTTCCAGTCTCGGCGGAGCGGTCGTCCCCAAGCGACCAGTTGAGGAGCGATCGGCTCCAGTGGATGGATTGCTCACCTGGCAATTCGACTTATCGCGTGGCCCGGCCCGATCCGATGGCCAACCAGAACTGCGTGAGTCGCTCGATAGTGGCTTGCTGACGCTGCTGAACTTCGCGGCCGTGGCTCACAACAGCCGCAATCCGGACGCGCCGGCGACGCTGCGAGTCCAACATCACGACGCTCTGACCATCAAGTGGCTGGACAGCCTGCCTCCCTATCGGCCGGCATTCGGACTTGGCCCGGAACACATCCTGTTGGCGACCGATCCGCGATTGATCTCCGCGTTTCATGGTCGCTCCACGGGCGATCCCTGTTTGCAGTCAGAGCCGTTGTTTGCCACGGTCCATTCGCGGCATTTCGCCGAGCACTCGCATTGGCTGTTCTTGAATTCGCGTGCCGCACGCGAGTTTCTCATCGAGCAGCACGAACCGCTCAGCCATCAGGTCGCTCATTGGCGCAAGCTCGCGCCACCATCGGTCGCTGCTCAATTGGACCGAGTGCGTGAGTTCCTAACGCCCTTCGATACGGCGTTCGTGGCCGCGAAGGTGACGCCCAGCGAAGTCCGCTTCACCGCTGGTGTCGTGACTCCCGATCTGCGGAAGTAACAAACCGCCGCACAATCGGTACGACCGGCGAGACTGCGCCATCTCCAAATTCGGCTCAAGAATTACTGCTTTCGTGATCGTCACAATTTGCCGGCTGTGTGGACGTGTGGCAGAGTTTCAACGTCCGAAAGCGATGCCCAGTCTTGAGTCGTTGTCGGCGCGAACGAATGTGTTTGGGAGCCATCCGGTCGCACAGTTCTTCCCTCTCGGAGTCTGCAATGCCTGCCACCGTGGATATGGATGTGGTCGTCGAACAGCGTTTGGAAAATGATCGTCGTGTCACCGATCGCCGCCGCTTTCCGTACCCAATCGCGCCGGGCGGAACCGAACGCCGCACCGGAGAACCGCGTCGCAAAGATCAACGTCGGCGTGAAATTGATCCCACGACTTGCGAGCGAGATTACTCGCTGGACGAAGTCGAATTCATGAACGCGATGGACACGTACAAACGCCGCAGCGGCCGACCGTTCCCAACGTGGAGCGAAGTTCTGGAAGTCGTCCGGAGCCTCGGCTATCGCAAGGTGGAGGCTCCCAACGAAATCGTCATTAAGAGTCGATAAAGCGAATATGCCAGGCGAGCGGGGCGGCGTCAGCCCCCCGGTCTGTCCGGCATCAACCGGGGGGCTAACGCCGCCCCGATCGCCTAAGAAATAAGAAGGGATCTTTGAATGTCGCGCTGCTTCGAGTTGCTGAGCACCACCCTGGTCAACAGAAAGATCGACGACGACGACGAGGTCGGTGCCATTCGCGAGCAGATCAATC
>SXGS01225058.1_pt1 | contig 16761 bp, 13 predicted proteins | sample 3174681 | NCBI WGS metagenome assembly SXGS01 (sample SAMN11356861, study PRJNA531348) | freshwater metagenome | isolation source: freshwater sample F1-80 | place: China: Fuxian Lake, Yuxi | collected 2017-12-25 | reverse complement strand
GGCGCGCCCATCAACGTCCTGTGCTGGGGCTCGCTGACGGAGCCGGCGATCCTCGTGAACCATTGCCGCGCGACGAAGCGCCTGGACGTGCTGAAGAAACTCCGCTTCATCGCGCACTGGACGGACTCCGCGCTGCACCAGGGTTCGCCCGAACACCCAGAGCACGTCGCGAACTGTCGCGAGGACGCCGCCGCTTGCGCCTACATGAAGATGTGCGCGCGCGACGGCGTGATCCGCTACTACGAATCCGGCGCGATTGGCCAGCACGGGATCGTCAGCGGCGGGCCGAAGGGCGCGGAGTATTTCAACCAGTTCAAGAGCAGCCGGCTGGGGAAGATTTTTGCCGAAGGCAAATTCGTTCAGAAGGGCGTGGACCATTCAGACTCGGCCACCTATTGGGTGCTGCTCGGCAACTGGGGCGCGGGCCTGGGCGACATCGCCGGCGACGGCACGAATCCGCCCGCAGTGGAACGCACGAACGAGAAGAAATTCCGCGAAAGCTCGAAGCGCATCCATGATGAACTGCTCCGCCGCGCGAAGGCGGCAGGAGACCGTGTCGAAATCAAATCACCAACCCAGCCATGAACCACCAAAGCCTCGCCCCTTTCGCCATCGTTGTTCCCGACACCCTGCGCCCGCAGAGAACGGGACGAGCCATGTTACTCATCCTCCTTCTCGCTTTGTTAGGGGCGTTCAGCCGCGCAAATGGCGCAACTGTCGTCTCCATCCACGGCGGGGACTTCCACATCAATGGCCAACCGACCTACGCAGGTCGCGTGTGGCGCGGTCATCGCATCGAAGGCCTGCTCATGAACTCGAGGATGGTTCAGGCGACCTTCGACGATATGAACCCCGAGACAGCAGGGCGCTGGAAATATCCCGACACCGGCAAGTGGGACGCCGAACGCAACGTGCGCGAGTTCATCGCCATGATGCCGGAGTGGCGCAAGCACGGGTTGCTCTCGTTTACGGTTAATTTCCAGGGCGGGTCACCGGAAGGCTACTCACGCTCGCAGCCTTGGGAGAACAACGCCTTCAACCCCGACGGCTCGATGCGTCCGGCATTTCTGGATCGGATGAAGCGCGTGCTCGACGAGGCGGACCGTCTGGGGATGGTCCCCATCGTCGGCTACTTTTACTTCGGCCAGTCGCCTCGCTTCCGTGACGAGGACGCCGTTCGCACGGCAACCGACAACGCGACCCGCTGGCTGCTCGCAGGCGGCTGGCGCAATCTGCTGATCGAGGTCAACAACGAGGCGAATCCCACCTACCGTCCGGAGATTCTCCGCATCCATCGCATTCAAGAACTGATCGCGCGGGTGCGCGACACGAAGGGTGCCGACGGGCGCCGACTGTTGGTGGGAACCTCCTTCAGCGGAAACGTCATTCCGACACCGGAGGTGATCGCCGTGTCGGACTTCGCGCTGATCCATGGCAACGGGGTCAAGGATCCCAAACGCATCGTCGAGATGGTCAAGCTCACTAGGGCGTTGCCGACGTGGCGGACGATGCCGGTGCTTTTCAACGAGGACGACCACTTCGACTTCGACAAGCCGGTGAACAACTTCATCGCCGCCGTCGGCGAACACGCGTCATGGGGCTATTTCGACTACCGGATGAAGGGCGAGGGATTTGATGAGGGCTACCAATCCATGCCGGTGAATTGGAAGACTAGCTCGGAGCGCAAGCGTAGCTTCTACAAGCTCTGCGCGGAGATTACGGGCTCCCAGCCTTGATGGGTAACAGCATCAACCGGGAATGCTGATGAAGAAGACACGCTCAAGTTTAGAAACGTCCGGGAAGAAGTAGCGAACGCATATCAAACTGCCGCATGAACCACCAAGGACTCGACCACCTCGCCATTGTCGTCCCCGACACGGAGGCCGCGCTGAAGACTTGGCGCGACGCGCTTGGGTTCCCGCTGCTCTACAGCGAGGTCGTCAACGGCGGCACCGTGCGGCTCACACATCTCGACCTCGGGAACACGCACCTGCAACTCGTCGAGCCGCTCACGCCCGACCATCCGCTGCGCGCGTGGCTCGCGCAGCACGGGCCGGGCTTGCATCACTTTTGCCTGCGCGTGGACGACGTGGGCGAAGCGATGAAGCAATCGCCCGTGCCCACCGCGCCGCAGCCGCACCAAGGCACGCAGGGCAAGCGCGCCGTGTTCCTCGACGCAACGGCAACGCAAGGCGTGCGCGTGGAGATGACTGGGAAGTAGGGAATTGGAAATCGTGAAAGCTGGCATCGAGAATCTAAATCGGAAATTGCCGCGCCGGTCGTCGGCTCGGCCGCGCCCTCGGCAAATGCCTGATGCCCGATGCCCGAATTCAAGATTCCCCAGTTCAACTAAAGGATTTGCACCTCCCGCCACCGTGGCCCGAGTCCTTGCTGCCCGCCATCCGCGCGCATCTCGCCGCGCATCCCACCAAGGTGGTCGTCCTCGACGACGACCCGACCGGCACGCAGACGGTGCATGACATCCCGGTGCTGACGGAGTGGAGCGAAGCCGCCTTGCGCGCGGAGCTGCAACAGCCAGGCCCGGGCTTCTACCTGCTCACCAACTCGCGCGCGTTCCCCGTCGAGGAAGCGTGCCGCATCAACCGCGAGATTGGCGAACGCCTCGCCCGTGTGGCCGCCGAGCTTGCGCAGGACTTCATCGTCATCAGCCGCAGCGACTCGACCTTGCGCGGCCATTTCCCGGAAGAAGTCGAGGCGCTCGGCGGCGCGTTGAGTCGCCGCCTTCCGCCCATCTTGCTTTGCCCGCATTTCGAGGCGGGCGGGCGGCACACGATTGGCGATGTCCACTACGTCGCGGACGGCGACCGCCTCGTGCCCGCCGCGCAGACGCCCTTCGCGCAAGACGCCGTGTTCGGCTATCGCTCTTCAAACCTGCGCGAGTGGGTCGTGGAGAAGTCGCGCGGGCGCATCCGACCGGAGCAAATCACCTCGCTGTCCCTTGACACTATCCGCACCCGTGGCCCGCAGGCTGTCGCGGAACAACTCAACCTCGCCGACGGCTCCGTCTGCATCGCCAACGCCGCTGGCGCGCGCGACCTGGAAGTCATTGTGCTGGCCGCGCTGCTGGCCGAGGCGCGCGGGGCGCGGACGATTTACCGCACCGGTGCGTCGTTTGTCGCCACGCGCATGGGCCTCGCGCCGCGTCCGCTGCTCACGGGCCGCGACCTGACGAAGTCCACCGGCACCGGCGGCCTCGTCGTGGTCGGCTCGTATGTGCCGAAGAGCACGGAGCAATTGAGTCGGCTGTTGGCTGCGGGCGGCGCGACGCCCGTGGAACTCGCGGTCAACGACGTGTTGAACGAAACGACCGCCACCGCCGTCGTGGCCGCCGCTGCCCGCACGGTGAACGCGCAACTCGCCGCCGGCCACGACGTGGTGCTCTTCACCAGTCGCGCGCTGGTGACAGGCGAGGGCTCGACCGCGAATCTCGGCATCGGCCAGCGCGTTTCCACTGCGCTCGTGAGCATCGTCTCGGAACTGACTGCGCCGCCGCGTTACCTCATCGCGAAGGGCGGCATCACGTCGAGCGACCTCGCCACGCGCGGCCTCGGCGTGCGACGCGCGTTGGTGCGCGGGCAGTTGCTGCCGGGCGTTCCCGTGTGGCGGCTCGGCGCGGAGGCGAAATTTCCCGGCCTCGATTACGTGGTTTTCCCCGGCAACGTCGGCGGCCCCGACGCGCTCGCCGAGGCGGTGCAAACCTTGCGCGCAACATGATTCCCCGCCGCTACCTCCTCGTCTCCGGCACGTTCCTGCTGTCGCTGCTGCTCTACGTGGACCGCACGTGCATCTCGACCGCGAAGGACGCGGTCTCGCGCGACCTCGGCCTCGGCAAGGAACAGTGGGCGTGGGTGCTCGCGGCGTTCGCGTTCGGATACGCGCTCTTCCAGACGCCGGGTGGCGCGCTCGCGGACCGGGTCGGCGGGCGCATCGTTCTGACCGCAGTGGTGACGGTGTGGTCCGTCTTCACCGGGCTGACGGCGGCGGCGTGGAACTTCGCGAGCCTGCTCGTGGTGCGCTTCCTCTTTGGCGCGGGCGAGGCCGGGGCGTTCCCTGGCATGGCGAAGGTGATCTACTCGTGGATTCCCGTGCGCGAACGGGGGCTGGTGAAGGGCATCAACTTCTCCGGCTCGCGGCTGGGCGCGGCGCTGGCGATGCCGCTGGTGGCCGCGATGATTGCCAAGTTCGGCTGGAAGCAAACCTTCGCGGTGCTGATGGTCGTGGGCTTCGCGTGGTCGCTGGTTTGGTGGTGGTGGTTCCGCGACGAGCCGCGCGAGCACGCGGGTATTTCCCCGGCGGAATTGGATTACATCCTCCAGCATCGCCAAGCCCCTGCCACCGCGCTCGCGCCCACGCCATTGCCGCTGGGCGCAATGCTCCGCTCCGGCAATCTCTGGCTGATGATGGTCCAATACTTCGGCAGCAACTTCACCTTCTTCTTCAGCCTCTCGTGGCTCTATCCCTACGTGAAATCGAAGTATCAGCTCGATGCCGTGGACGCCGGCTACTACGCGATGGTGCCGCTGCTCGCGGGTGCGGCGGGCAACATCTTCTCCGGCTGGCTCGTGGACGCGCTGTATCGCAACGGCCGCCCGGCGCTCTCGCGCAAGCTGCCGGCCATCGCGGGCTTCGCGCTCGCGGCCGTGGGGATGGTGATGAGCGTCGAGCAAGCCACGGCGGCGGGCGCGGTTTTCTGGCTGTCGGTCGCCATCTTCGGCGCGGACATGACGCTCTCGCCATCGTGGAGTTTCTGCATCGACATCGGCGGGCCGCACGCGGGCGCGGTGAGCGGCACGATGAACATGGCGGGCAACCTCGGCTCGGCCATCACCGCGCTGGCCTTCGCCTATCTGCCCGAGTCCTCGCGCGGCAACGTGGCGTTCTTCCACACGGCGGCGGGTCTCAGCGTGATGGCGATGGGCTGCTGGCTGGCAGCGGACGGGCGGAAGCCCATTGCTGGCAAGTGAGCGGCAATCAAACTGCAACAGCATCAAATTGCGCGACCCCGCCGCCTCGATTTTCCACCACCGCTTGCGCCAGCCCAGCCCGGGGGGCGGTCGAAGCCCGCCCTTGGCCTGTGTGTCCAGTTCGTGGGCCATTGATCAACATGTGCGGTCAGATTTGCCGGCTGCACAACCTGGGACGATCTCAACGCAAAGCGCTGCAGAGGCCGGTTTTGAAGGTTGACGGGAGGGTGCCGGCCACTAGACTGCCGACCCCTGATCCGGACAGGGCTGGCAGTTCGCCAGCCAAACCCCGGGCAGCAGACTGGGAAGGAAGTGAAACAGTTTTGACGGAAATTAAGCTTAAAAAAGGCGAGCCGGTTGAAAAGGCGCTGCGCCGGTTGAAAAAGAAGATCGACCGCGAAGGCACGCTGAAGGAAGTCCGCAACCATCGCCGGTTCGAAAAGCCCAGCGAGAAGAAGCGCCGCAAGCTCAAGGTGGCGAAGTTCACCGCCATGCTCCGCGCGCGTTACGCCGACATGTGACGCCCGCCCTTCCCAATCACGCCGGACGCCGGTTCATACCGCCGTCCGGTTTTTCTTTTTACTCCTGCTCGTAATCCTGATCTTGATCCTGCTCTCGGCTGAACCGGAGAGGATCAGGATTACGAGCAGGAGAAGCAGGCAAGCGCGGCGGCGCAGCGGCCTCGCAGGATTTCAGGTTTGAACAATCGCATTGCGCCGGTGCCTAATCAGGCGCAACGCGCGGCCTGAAACACCGGAATGTATTCGCTCTCCACCTGCTGGAACTCCCACCGACACACGGACGGCCGCGCCATGTTGCAGGAGATCGCCGCGCTGGGCTTCGAGCACGCCGAGTTGAGCCACGGCATCCGCGTGAGCCTGGTGCCCGGCATCCTCGACGCAGTGGACGCGGGGGAAATCCGCATCTCGACGCTGCACAACTTCTGCCCGCTGCCCATGGGCGTAAGCCACGCTGCGCCCAACGTGTATCAGTTCACGTCGCCCGATCCCCGCGAGCGCGACAGCGCGCTGAAGCAGACGTTCAAGACGCTGGAGTTCGCGGTGCGCGTGAAGGCGCGGGTTGTCGTGCTGCACATGGGCAGCCTCGCGGAGATGAAACCCAAGGGTGGCTTCCTTGGCCTGTTCGGCGCGGCGGACTTCACGGACACGCTGCTGGACATGATCGCGGCGCAGCAGCACGAGACGCCCAAGTTCCAGAAGCTGCTCGCTGACGCAGTCGAGCAACAGGAGCGGCTGAAGCCGACGCCGATGCAGCTCACTGCCGCGGCGCTCAAGGAAGTGGCCGCACGCGCGGCGGAGCTGGGCTTGTTGCTCGGCATCGAGAACCGCGAAGCGCTGGAGGAGGTGCCGCTGGACGGAGAGATGGCGCAGTTCCTCACGCAGTTTCCCTCGGCCACGGTGCGCTACTGGCACGACACTGGCCACGCGCAGATCAAGGAGCACCTCGGCTTCCTGCACCACGTCACGCACCTGGGCCAGCTCGCGGAGAGGCTCGGCGGCTTTCACATCCACGATGTCGAGTTCCCGGGCAGCGATCATCGCGAGCCGGGCACTGGCACGGTGGACTTCGCCGCGCTGAAGCCGTTCGTGAAGCCGGAACACATCAAGGTCTTTGAGTTCAGCCCCGGCCTGAGCGTCGAGCAGGTGAAGCGCGGCGTGGCCCATGTGAAGAACCTATGGGGAGCGTGAAGCCCGCGTCGTCATGGCTGAAGAACCTGGCGCAGCTCGCCGTGTGCGGCCTGCTGCTGCTGACGATCTTCCAACGGATTTTCTGGAAGGAAGGACAGGACGCGTGGGAGCGCGACAAGCAGACGCCGGCTTGGAATCAATTGACGAAGATGCAGCGACTGGAGGTGTCGTGGACGCACGGGCCGCGTGAAGTCTGGAAGGACATTTCCCGCGTCCGGCCCGAGGCTTTCGCCATCTCGCTCGCGCTGATGGGCGCGACAATTTTCCTCGGCATCGTGCGCTGGAGGCAGGTGCTGCGCGTGCATGGGCTGGAGCTGTCCCTCGGGCGCGCGACGGAGATCTCGCTCGTGGCGCACTTCTTCAACTCGTTCCTGCTGGGCGCGGCGGGCGGGGACCTGATGAAGGCCTACTTCGCGGCACGGGAGACGAACCACAAGAAGGCCGAGGCGGTGGGCACGGTGTTCGTGGACCGCATCATCGGGCTGTTTGCGCTGCTGGTCTTCACGATTGTGGCGATGGGCTGCAACCTGCCGCTGCTGCGCGCGGACCCGATCTTCTCGAAGCTGGCGTGGGCCATCACGGCGATGTTCGCGGGCTGCGCGGTGGTGCTGTTCCTCGCGCTGCGCGGCGGAGTCTCGAAGGGATTGCCGCAGGCGCGCGAGTGGCTGCGGCGGCTGCCCAAGGGAGATTTCCTGGAGCGGCTGCGCGAGTCGTTCAAGCCGTTCGGCCGCGACCCGGCATTCCTGGTGAAGAGCTTCACGGTGTCGCTGCTGCTGTGCGGCGTGTGTGTGGCACAGGTGCAGTCGCTGGTGTGGGGGCTGGGGCTGGACATTTCACTGCGCCACATCTTCGCCATCGTGCCGATGATCACATGCATGGTGGTGCTGCCGCTGACGCCGAGCGGGCTGGGGGTGCGGGAAAACCTCTTCGTGCTGATGCTGGCGGTGCCGTTGATCGGCGTGGAGCCCACCTCGGCGCTGTCGCTCTCGCTGCTCTGCACGGCGGGCAGCCTTTTCTGGAGCCTGATCGGCGGCGTGGTGTATGCGGGGCTGAAATCGAAGCATCACCTCGACGAGATCGCCCGCGACAATTCGGGCGCGGAGTGAACGTTGTTCAGTTCACGGACGCGCCGTCCGCAGTGGGACCATCGGCTTGCTTCACTTCGTCGTGTCTAGCCCAGCCGTCCGCGAGGAGGGTGAGGAAGTAGAGGACGATGGAGGCTTTCTCGAGCGGGAAATCCCAGAGCGCGTGGAGCAGGATGCCCAGCATCGCCGCGCAGCCGCAGAAACCCAGCACCCATTGCGTGCTGCCCCACGTGACCGGCAGGCGGAAGTGATTTCGCAGCGCGCGCGCCAGCCCGCCGAGGATGAGCGCCGCCCAGAGCGCCGCGCCGCCCCAGCCCCAATTGACCAGATACTCGTAGTAGTCGTTGTGCGCATGCCGCCAGAAACCATATTTCTCCGAGGCCATGCCGAAGGCCTCCATATACACAGGCAGCACCATCTGGAAACAGTCCGCGCCGTAGCCCAGCACGCCGGTCTCCCTCGCCAGCTCGTGATAGACCTTCGAGGGATAGCGCTCCTGGAGGGTCTCGACGGTGGTGTTGAGCCGGGTGAGCTTCTCCTTCCAGTCCGAGCTCATCGTCACGAACAGCAACGTGCCGGCTCCAGCAGCCAACACGGACCCTTGAATCAAACCCCGCTTCCAGTCGAACTGGCCGCGCGAGGTCTGCCACCACGCCCAGAGGAACCGCACGCTGATGAGCAGCGCCAGAAGGATGGCCAGCCCCCAGCCCGCGCGCGAAGTGTTGATGAACAGCCCGATCAGCAGGCACAACACCGCCACCACCCATCCGGCCCGCCGCAGCGGCTGGCCGCGCTGGCTCGCCGCCACCATGGCGAAGCCCAGCACCAGCGCCCAGCCGATGCTCATGAATGAGGCGGCGTTGCCGTGATAACGGTAGGCGGCAAAGGTGATGACCAGTTGCGCCACCTTGGGTTCCCACAGCCATTCCCTCAGCTCGGGACCGCCGAGCTTGAGGATGGTTCCTCCGACCGCGACGGACACGGCGGTCAAGGCCATCGTGGCCCAGACGCGTTTGCGCCAGACCGGCCGCCTCATCAGGTCGCAGGCGAACAGGAACAGCGCGAAGTGCGCCGTGACATTCAGCATGGCCGACTGCGCCAGCACGCGGTCAACGGCCCCCGGCCAGTCCGGCAGCGGCGGGTTGTCCCAGAGGCGGTTGACGGTGGTCCAAGTGCGATAGCTGTGGACGGTGTGAGCGTTCCACGCCAGCCACCAGCCGTGCAGCAGGAGCAGGGTCAGCAACGCCATCGGCAGCCACGGCAGCAGCGGCCAGCGCCGACGCCACACGCAGCCGCCGAGCCAAAGGACGACCAGCGCCGCGCTGAACTGGGTCAGGATCGCGAGGGCGACCAGATTGGTGCATCCATACGCCCACGGCGCATAGACCAGGATGAGAAGGAACATCCAGCGCGGGGCCTCTGCAATGGCGCGGTCCAAGGTCATGCGGGCGACGGAATCATCCCTCCCTCTGCCTGGCCAGGACGCGCGCGCCCGGCGGATTTCTCAGTGGATGGACAGATCACGCTGGATGCCAAATTTCTCAATGCGCTTGCGCAGCGTGGCGCGGGTGATGCCTAGGAGCTTCGCAGCCTGCACCTGGTTGCCGCGCATTTCCTCCAGCGCGCAGATCACAAGCTCGCGCTCGACGGCAGGCAGCACCTTGAGCGTGCGCTGAGAACGCGCCCACGAGAAGAGCGCACGGGCTAGCGCGGGGACTTCGTTGGGCGCGGTGCCGGCGGCTGCGTCGCGTGGGCGTGCGTGCGTTGAAACGAAACCCGGCCCGGTCGCGAGGCGTTCCGCAACGATCTCCGGAGGGAGGTCGGCGACCATGATCGCGTCGGTCTTGCCGACAACGAGCGAGCGTTCGATCACGTTCTCGAGTTCACGCACGTTGCCCGGCCAGTGGTGCCGCTCGAGCAGTGCCAATGCGTCTGGATGAATGACGTGGGGCGCGCGGCCCCCGGCACGGGCGAACTTGCGGAGGAAATAGTCCGCCAGCAGCCGGATGTCCTCGCGCCGCTCCCGCAGCGGCGGCAGGTGGATTCGCACCACATTGAGCCGGTAGAACAAATCCTCGCGGAAGGCCCGGGCAGCGACCGCCTCCTCAAGGGGCTTGTTCGTCGCAGCGATGACGCGGACATCCACGTTGACGGGCTGGTTGCCGCCCACGCGCTCGAACGAGCCGTTTTGAAGCACGCGCAGGATTTTGGTCTGCGTGGTCAGGCTCATGTCGCCTATTTCATCGAGGAAGATTGTGCCGCCGTTGCATTGCTCGAACTTGCCGACGCGCTGTGTGGCCGCGCCGGTGAACGCGCCCTTCTCGTGGACGAACAGCTCGCTCTCGAGCAGTTGCTCCGGGATGGCGGCACAATTGATGGCGAGGAACGGCTGCTCCGCGCGCCGCCCGTGCGAGTAGATGGCGCGCGCAACAAGCTCCTTGCCCGTGCCGCTCTCACCGGTGATCAACACGGTGGCATCCGTCGAGGCGAGCTGGCCGATAAGCTTGAACACCGCGTGCATTGGCTCGCTCATGCCGACGATCCCGACCTCCTGCTCCCCGGCCTCAGGCTTGGGCTGGCAACTAACGACCTGCCTCATGTCGCGCGCAGCCTTGAGGGCACTGGCGATGAGCTGCTTGAGCTTCGGCACGTCGAAGGGCTTGAGCAGGTAGTCGTAGGCACCGAGCTTCATCGCCTCGATGGCTGTCTGCGTCGTGCCATAGGCGGTCATCATGATGACTGGCAGCCGGGCGTCGGCCTGGCGAAGCCGGCGCAGGGTCTCCAGACCGTTCATGCCCGTGCCCATGCGGATGTCCATGAGCACGAGGTCGGGCTTGAGCTTCGGCACGAGGCGCAATCCTTCCTCGCCGCTGGACGCCGTGTGCAGCTCGACGGCGGGAGACTCGAAGATGCGGCGGAACGAGTATTGCACGTCCACCTCATCGTCAATGAGCAGCAGCTTGTCCATCGGGCGCGATTGTATCAGGAAGGAGCCACCGGTGAAGCGGCAAAAAGCGGGGACGACCGTCGGGCAGAAACTCAGTCGCGTGGCGACTTGGAGCCGTAAACGCCCTTGTTGCCGTAGTATTTGTTGCCGCTGTAGTGGTAGTAGTAGCCGGATCCGGCGCTCTGCGGCAGGAAGTTCAGCACCACGCCCGAGGGCCGGCCGCCGGCCCGACGGACCATTTCAAGAGCTCGGAGGACCACGCGGAACTGAGTCTTCTTTGCGTTCATCACGAGGCAGACGGTTTGCGCTTCCTTGACGATGAGCAACGCGTCGCTCACCGCGTTCACCGGGGCGTTGTCGAGGACCACCTGATCAAACTTTCCAGCCGCCTCATGAATCAATTGCTTCGCCCAGGGGCCGGACATTAACTCCGCCGGGTTGGGAACCACCCGGCCCGCTGTCAAAAGGAAGAGATTGTCGAACTGGGTCTTCTGCACGCAATTGTCGAACGCCTCCTTGCCCAACATCACGTCCGTGACACCCGGCGGCTCGCCGTTGACACCGAAAGTTTCGGCAAGACTGGGTTTGCGCAGGTCGAAGTCCACCACCAGCGTGCGCTTCCCCTGCTGGGCGTGAGCCACCGCGTAGTTCACACAGCAGAATGACTTTCCCTCAGATGGAACGGCGCTGGTGAACATGACGATCTTGCGCTCCTCTTCCCGCCCCAACAGGCCCAGCGAGGCGCGCAGACTGCGGAAAGCCTCCGCGCACATCGACTGGGGATCATCGCTCATGAACAGCCGGCTCTTGCCGTCCTTCACCATCTTGTTCCTGGGCACCGCCCCCAGAACTGGCAGGCCAAGCAGGCGTTCCGCCTGATCCACGGACTTGATCGTAGTATCCAGTTGCTGCAGAAGCCACACTAGGCCGAATGCCAGAACCGCTCCCATCGCCAGCGAGTAAAAGAAGATTGTCCGCTTGTTGGGACGGATTGGATAGGTCGGCAACGTGGCCGGCTCGACGATTTTCACGTCGTTCTTCTTGATGGGGTTGGTCACGTTCACCTCGCCCAATCGGTTCATGATCTTGTCGTAGAGCTGTTGCGCGGCAACGGCCTCCCCCTGTAACTCATTATACTTGAGGCGCTGCATGCCCAGTTCGCCGAGCTTTTTCCCTTGTTCAGCAAGTGCCAGCTCCAGCCGTTTCACCTTTTCCACTGCCGCGTCACGCTGCTGCTGTATCCGCAGCGGAGCCCTGCGAACCTCCTCATCGAACGCCTTCTGAATAGATGCCAACTCGTTGCGCGCTTGAATCATCGCTGGGTGTTTTTCCCGGTAGCGCAGCAGGAGATTGCTGACATTGGCTTCCTGCATCTGAAGCTTCTCTTTCATTCCAATGATCTCGGGCGCACGCGATACGGATGGGAGTGTCAATAACTGGGCGACATTCCCGCCCAGCCGTTGGGCGGTCTCCCAATCAACCTCCAGCGACAGCCGCTCCGTCCTCGCCTCCGTGCACTGACTGCTAAGCGCCTTGAGCTCATCGCTCAAGATGTCGGCACCTTGCGAGAGGGAAATATTATTCGTCCTCAGGTAAGCCTGCACTGCCAATCCCGCCTTGGCCAACAGCTCCTTAAGTCTGGCCTCCTCGGCCACCAGGATTTCACCCGCGCTTTGTCCGACGCCCATCCGGTCCTCGCCACTCTGCTTGATAAACTCCTCCACAACGGATTGAGCCAGCACTTGTGCCAGCGCCGGATCTCCGACCTCCACCGTGACATCAATCAACCGTGTAAAACGCCGCAACCGCGCATCCACCACGCCACTGATCGCCCTGACCACCTGATCCTCGGTCACCACATTTGTTCCACCCGTGAAATAGGCGTGCTGTGTGAGTTTTTGCGCGGCCACGACCCGCTTGAGAATACCACTGCTCTTCAAGTTGTTTGCCAGCGTGTTGAGCAGATCAACGCCGGCCTTCTCCCGCTTGTCCACGTCCTCAATGGTCGTCACCACTTTTTGCTCCGCAAAATCGAAATAAATCACAGCCCGGCTCTGGTAGACGACCGGACTGCGAGCCCCATTCCAGACGCCCAACGCCCCTGCCACCACCAAAATGCAAGCGACCAGCCAAGCCTTCTCAACAATCGCCTGCCAAAGGTGGCGGTTGAGCGGCGTTTCGGAATCAAGCGACTCTGGTCCTTCCTGCGTCTGATTAGTCGGCTCCATCCTTTAAAAAATCGTGTCCTTCACCGAGATCACATCCCCTGGCAGAATCTCAAAGCGCTTCGATTTGGGGTCGCTCAACATGGACTGGACATTTTCAGTGTATTTGCTTTGGACACCTTTCTCCATGCGAATGATGGTCACACTTTTCTTGTTTGCTACGTTCGTAAAATCCCCGGCCAGAAGAATTGCGTCGACCAAAGTCACCTTTTCTCCCTCTTGAATTTCAACAATGCCAGGCTTCTTTACCTGTCCGGAAACTGTGAACTTGAAGAGCTTCGGTTTCACTTCGGCCACCTTGTTGGTTTGCGCTCTTATCAGGACAGTAATGTTCACATCTGCCGAAACGAGGTAGTCCTTCTCATACAGCGCGCTAATCAGCGCCCTGGCTTCGGCGATTGTCTTGCCCCCAATCCGCACTGTCTGGATTAGCGGTAACGAGACGGTTCCATCCTGGTCAACCCGCCTTTCACCTTGCAGATCTGCCTCCTTGTAAACTTCGAACCTAATCAGGTCATTAACCGAGAGCGTGTAACTAGTGTTCGTGTCTGTCGTGATTGGAACACCAGTGGCTCTAGGCTGGACCGCCACCTCCAGCTGAGGTCGGGCCTCGATCCCAACACTTGGTTTGCGTGGCTGAACCTCTTGTGCCCGGACTGAAACGCTAAGAAGGACAACGAGCGCTGCGAAGAAAACCCACGATAACCAGGGCGTGGTAAGGACAGCCTGAGTGGTCAATTTCACGTTCCACCGGCGTTTAGAAGCGATAGGACAATTCAAGGCTGACTTGGTTGCCGTAGAAATCGTTCCCGTTCGTGGCCAAGTCAGAATCGTTACGGCGATACTGATAGTAGACGGTCGCCTGTGCTCGCTCTGCGAACTTGTAAGAAACCCCGGGCTTCACGAAGAAGTAGTTGTCATCCCGCACTGTGTCAGCCGCAGTGGTAGTGGCCTTGTAGTGACTGTAGGAGTAGCCGCCCTCAAGGTTCATTGAAACGCGATCGAACAGGCTGTGCCTGATGTTTGCAGCGACCTTGGTTTCCTGATTCAACTGCGCGATTTGAGCGTTGGAAACCCTCGTGCCGCGTGAGGCTTCCAAGGAGGCTGTTGTCCGTTCGGACGCCTTCCATTCTGCCCCCAACGCAAAGACGAAATTATCCGAATCCTTTGCACCCAACTCTTGGGTGTTCCGATGCTCCAAGCCACCGCTAGCCTTGATGCTCACCTTTTCGGTCGCGCTCCAAGCCATACGCACCAAGCCGTGATAGTATGAACTATTCGCGTTGTGGTTTGCAGCATTTCCATCCACCTGAAGGTATCCTACCCCGCCACCAGCGCCCATTTTAACCTTCGGGAGGAGCTGATAGTCCAACCAGAGCGTTGCTGAACGGTCCACAGAATCAACCAGAGCTCCGTTGTAGTCACCGATGGTCTGCGCGAGATCCAGCGCCAGATCAGTCTTTTCCCTTACCTCATAGGTGCTCTTGATGACAGTGCCCCAAGTCTTGCGCTTGACGCGGCCGTGGGAAGCCAGACCCGCATCGGCATCAGACCTCGACTCAAGACTTTGCTCAACGGAAACATGCAGGTAGTTCAACTTGCCACCGAATTCGACGGAAGCGTTGTGATCAAGCGAATCGGAACCGGAGTTGTGCGTGAAGCGGGTGAAGGCGGCCTCGTAGTTGGCAGCGAAGTAGCCCGACTGGCGCGCTCCGGCGTCACCGGCACTCAGGCGAAGACCGGGGGTGAAAGAGTGGACGAAATCGTGGTCCCGGCCAGGTCTCCCGGCAGTGCCGAGGAATTTGGACTTGTGCTCCAAGAAAATATTGTCGTCGTAGACCACGGAATAGGCGACATGAGGACGAACTTCCACATTGCCGATCTTGAATAGTGGGCTGGATTCTTGGGCAGCGACACCCGCCAAGCCTGTCAACATGGCCACACCGCTCACAGCTATTGTTTTCTGATTATTCATATTGTTACCCTGTTCTTGACACCAATCGTCATCAAAATTGAAGCGTGCTAACCTTCAGTCGGTTTAGCTATTGCCTTGAAGTGGAGTTATCCGTCGGGTTGTTGGATTGCACATTGCCTTGGCCAGCCTGCGAAGCCGCAGCGACACCGGCGGCCACAAAATTACTAATGCTCTGCGCCAACTGAGGCGCGACTGCAGTGACTTGAGCCTTGATTTCTGCCGACTGGCCGGGTGCAGCTTTTGCAGCTTCCTGCGCGATCGCCAAGATTTGGCTGATCGCAGCCTGAGCAGCAGCGGCAGCGATTGGCGCTGCCTGGGTTTGAAGAACTTTGCAGGTCGCGAAAACGACCGCAGATGCAACTGAGTTGTTCGCTGCGCACGCCGCAGCAACGATCGCCGGGGCGGCGGACGGAACCAATTGTGCAATTGCAGCGACGCTCTGCGGTGCTTGCTGCGGACGATTCACGGCAACCCAAGCCGCGATGTCCTTTGCCAACTGCACACGGTCGGTCACAGGTGCGGCGCTGACCATGGCCGCCGCGATGGTCGCCAGCTCAGCAGCAGTGGCTTTGGTAAGCCTGTCAACCTGACTGTTCGGCCCGGTTGTCAGTGCGGCCTGCGTCACAGGGGTCAGATTGGCCATTGTGCCGATCACTGCCGCCACCATGAGGGTCTTAATTAGTTTGAAGCCGTGTTTCATATTCTTGTTGTGTTGAAAGTCTATTTTCGACCAGCGTTTTAGAGCCTAAGCAATATCCTGTCGGCGTGACAACTCTTTTTTTACGAGAAAAGGATTCGGCGTTCACAGTGAAAGAGTTCGTCCATCGGACCACTGAACGCTGATCAACCCTCGCCAACCGTTGCGAGGAGGCTTCCGGACGCAAGCGGATGCCCCGCGAGGAACTCCGCGGCGGTCATGCGGCGGCTGCCTTCCTTTTGCACTTCAGCGAGACGCAGCGCACCTTCGTGGCAGGCGATGACGAGGCCGGATTTGTCGGCGGAGAGGACTTGGCCGGGTAGCGCGGGGGGTAGCGACTGCAAGTCGCCGCCACGGACGAGTTCGGCGCGCCAAACTTTTAGCAGGAGCGGCTTGGGCTGCGCGGGGACGAAGGTGAACGTGCCCGGCCACGGCGTGAAGGCCCGCAGGCGGTTGTGCAGCGCGAGTGCAGACTGCGACCAGTCGAGACGGCCGTCGTCCTTGGTGAGCTTGCGCGCGTAGGTGACTCCATCGCTCGGCTGCGAACGCGGCGGGAGTTCGCCAGCCGTGTAACGCGGGATCGTTTGCACGATCAATTCCGCGCCGAGGAAGGCGAGGCGGTCGTGGAGTGTTTGCGCGGTGTCGTCGGGTGCGATGGGCGTGGCGCGCGTGGCCACGATGCCGCCAGTGTCAAGACCTGCGTCCATGCGCATGATGGTCACGCCTGTTGCAGCATCGCCTTCGAGGATGGCCCATTGGATCGGGGCCGCGCCGCGCCAGCGAGGGAGAAGCGAGGTGTGAACATTGAGGCAGCCGTGCGTCGGAAGGTCCAGAATTGCTTGCGGGAGGATCTGCCCGTAGGCGAGGACGAGGATGAGGTCGAGGCGCAGTTCACGGAGCTGTGCTATGAAGGGTTCGTTGCGCGCGCGCTCCGGCTGGAGGACCGGCAAGCCGAGGCGGAGGGCGAGTTCCTTCACGGGCGGCGCCTGGAGTTTCAGGTCGCGGCCCTTAGGCTTGTCCGGCTGCACGACAACGCCAACGACCTGAAAATCCGGCGCGGTGGCAAGTGCTTCCAACGTCGGACAGGCGATGTCCGGCGTGCCCATGAAGACAATGCGCAGCATGGGCGGATTGTCGG
>SXGS01402742.1_pt1 | contig 16770 bp, 11 predicted proteins | sample 3174681 | NCBI WGS metagenome assembly SXGS01 (sample SAMN11356861, study PRJNA531348) | freshwater metagenome | isolation source: freshwater sample F1-80 | place: China: Fuxian Lake, Yuxi | collected 2017-12-25 | reverse complement strand
TGCCCGGCCACTCGTAGCGGTTGAGGACCGCGCGCGCCTCGGGCTGGATCGAGCGCACCGGTCGCGCGTGCAGCTTGGCGAATTCCTGCACATAGTGATCGAGCAGCAAGGTCAAGTCGCCCTTGCGCTCGCGCAAGGGCGGCAAGCGCAGCTCGACCACCCGCAGGCGGTAGAGCAGATCCTCGCGGAAGCGTCCATCCCTGACGAGCGCATCGAGGTCGCGGTTGGTGGCCGACACGAGGCGGATGTCGATCTTCTGCGGCGCGTTGCCGCCCACCGGCACGACCTCGCGCATCTCGAGCGCGCGCAGCAGCTTCGCCTGCGTCGCGAGCGGCATGTCGCCGACCTCGTCGAGGACGAGTGTCCCGCCATCGGCGTAGACCATGCGGCCCTCCTGGCTCGCGACGGCACCCGGGAAGGCGCCCGTGACGTGCCCGACCAGCTCGCTCTCGATCAGGCCCTCGGCCCACGCGGCGCAGTTGACCGCGACGAAGTTCTTCTTCGCGCGCGGACTGTTGGTGTGGATGGCGCGCGCCACGAGCTCCTTGCCCGTGCCCGACTCGCCCAGCACCAGCACCGTGGCGGTGCTGGGCGCGACTTGGCGCAGCGTGTCGAACACCTTCTGCATGCGCGGCGAACGCCCGACCAGGCCCTCGAAGCCGTAGCGCTCGTCGAGGCGCTGCAGCAGTTCGACGTTGACGCGCCGCAGTCGCACGCTTTCGACCGCGCGTGAAAGCCGCGCGCGCAACTCGGCGAGGTCCACGGGCTTCGACAAGTAGTCGGAGGCGCCCAGGCGCAGCGCGTCGACCGCCGTCTTGACCGATTCGTGGCCGGTGACGAGCAGCACGGCGCAATCGGGCTGCAAGCGTCCCGCGGCGCGCAGCACGTCGATGCCGGTCTGCCCGGGCATGACGAGGTCGGTCAAGACGCCCTCGAAGCTCGCCTCGGACAAGCGTTCAATGCCCTCCTCCCCCGAGTGCGCCAGCGTGCAGGTCCAGCCGTCGACCTCGAGCGCGTCGGCCAACGACTCGGCGTGACCCTCGTCGTCGTCGACGATCAGGACGCGCCCGCGGCGTTCGGCTTCCTTGGCGCTCACGCGGCCTCCTCGTCCTTGCGGCCGTGGATCTCCACGAGCAAGGGCAGCACGATCGAGAAGCTCGTCCCGCGGCCCTTCTCCGACAGCACCGCGATGCGGCCGCCGTGCTGCTCGACGATCCGGCGCGTGGTCGAAAGCCCCAGTCCCGTGCCGCCCTTCTTGGTCGAGTAGTACACCTCGAAGCAACGCTCGAGCGCGTCGGGGTCCATGCCGACACCGGTGTCGGTGACGCTGATTTCGACTTGCTGTCCTGCTCGCACGACGCGCACGATCAGCTCGCCGCCATCGGGCATCGCCTGGCGCGCGTTGACGCACAAGTTCAACAGCGCCTGCTTGAAGGCACCCGTGTCCAGCAGCACCAAGGGCAAGCCCGCCGGCAGGTCCACATGGTGGCGGATCCCCTGCTGGCGGTCCTCCAACTCGACGAAGTCGAGCACTTCGCGGATCATCTGCACCAAGTCGGCCGGCGCGCGATCGACGGTGCCTCCGCGCGCGTAGCGCAGGAAGTCCTCGACGATCCCCTCGAGGCGCTTGATCTCGCGCTGCAGCGTGTGGACCCGCTTCAAGACGCGCTTGTCGCGCGGAGACGGCTCGCCTCCTTCACCGCGACTGCACTCCTCCTCGAGCAGCGCCAAGTTGATCGACATGGTCGACAACGGGTTCTTGATCTCGTGGGCCAAGCCGGCGGCCAGGCGGCCGAGCGCTTCGCCGTGCGCGGCGGACTCTTCGTCGGGACGGTGCTGTGCTTCGCTCACGGGGCTTGGGGCGCGACAGAGGGCCCGCGATAGGTTAGTGTCCGCTCGTGGGCCGCGCCTAGCGGCACCCCGCGCCCGCCCTTCCGCCACGCGCGACGAGCAGACCAGATCACGAATTTCGCCTTGGAACGCGTGCGCAAGGAACCCCAGGATCTGGACCCGGAGTTGGTCGCCAGGGCCGCGCGCCTCTTGCAAGAGGGCCGCATCGTGGGTCTGCCGACGGAGACCGTCTACGGCTTGGCGACGCGCGCCGACTCGCCCATCGCAGTCGACCGCCTCGTCGAAGCGAAGGGCCGCCCGGCGCGCATGCCCATGACTTGGCACGCGGCCTCGGCCGAGGCGCTGGAGCGCTACGAGCGGGTCTCTCCGATGGCCCGCCGCTTGGCTGCACGCTACTGGCCCGGGCCGCTGACGCTCGTGCTGCCCGGCGTCCCCGAAGGTCTGGAGCGCGTGGCGGCGGCTGGCCTGACCGGCCTGCGCGTGCCGGCCCTGCCGTTGACGCAGGCGATCCTCGCCGCCGCCGAAGTGCCGATCGTGATGACCAGCGCCAATCGCCACAAGGAACGACCCGCCGCGGATCCCGACGAGGTGGAGCGATCCATGGGCGCGCACATGGACCTGCTGGTGGACGCGGGACGCGCGCGCCTCGGCGAATCCAGCAGCGTGCTCGTGCTGGCGCCGCCGCGCTTCGAGTTGCTGCGCGAAGGCCTGCACGGAGCCGAGACGCTCAGGCGCTCGGCGGGCCTGCGCATCGCCTTCGTGTGCACCGGCAACACCTGCCGCTCGCCCATGGCCATGGCGCTCGCGCGCGGAGGCCTCGCCCAGCGACTGCAGCTCCCAGCCGACGAGATCGGCCGCTTCGGCTTCGAAGTGCGCTCGTTCGGCGTGGCCGCCGCCGCCGGCTCGCCCGCTTCGCAACATGCGCGCGAGGTCATGCGCGAAGACGGACTCGACTTGTCGCGCCACGAGTCGGCCTCGGCGCAAGCACAGGACTTCGGACACTACGACGAAGTCTACGCGCTGACCAAGTCGCACTTGTCGGCGTTGCGCGGCCTCGTGCCCCCCAAGTTCGCCGAGCGGTTGCACCTGCTCGACCCCGAAGGACGCGACGTGCCCGATCCCTTCGGCGGCACGCGCGCCGAGTATCGCCGCACCGCCGACGCCATCGCCGGCATGGTGTCGATGCGCCTGGACGCCTGGGCCTGAGACGGCCCAGCCTCGAGGGTTTGCAGCCGGAGCAGGCTGCTCCGATGCCGACTGCTCCTTGGCCGACTGCCGGAGACGCCGAGAGCGCCGGCGATGGAGACGATGAGGTCCAACACGTCTCGCGAGGGACGCAGCGATGCGCAGCGCAGGTCGTCGCCACGCATCGCCATTGTGGGCGCGCACCATTCGAGCTAGCCTCGCTGCATGGACGAAGCAGCCATCGTGCTGGCCGAAGGCGCCTACCGCACGAGCGACGCCAAGACGGCGCACGGACTCGTGCGCGGACCATCGCGCTGGACCATCGCCGCGGTGGTCGACTCGACCTGCGCAGGCGAGGACGCGGGGCTGCTGCTCGACGGCCGCGCGCGCGGCATCCCGGTCGCGGCCTCGCTCGCCGCGGCGCTCGCCGGAGCGGGCAAGGGCGCGCGCTGGTGCGTGGTCGGAGTCGCCACGCACGGCGGGCGCCTGCCCGATCCATTGCGACGCAGCCTGCTCGAGGCCGCCGAGTCGGGTCTGTCGATCGTCAACGGCTTGCACGAGCTCGCCGGCGACGACGACAGGATCGCCGCCGCCTGCGCACGCCATGGCGCGCGCATCGTGGACATCAGGAGGCCGCGGCCGGTGCGCGAACTGGCCTTCTGGACCGGCGCTTCGACGCGCCTCGCCGTGCCGCGCGTGGCGGTGCTGGGCACCGATTGCGCGCTGGGCAAGCGCACGACCACGCAGTTCCTCGTCGCCGAATGCCGCCGGCGCGGCTTGCGCGCGGCGATGGTGCACACCGGCCAGACGGGTTGGATGCAGGGCGTCAAGCACGGCTTCATCCTCGACACGACGCCCAACGACTTCGTCTCGGGCGAGCTCGAGCGCGCCCTGCTGGCCTGCGTGGCGGACGAGGATCCGCAGGTCGTCTTCCTCGAGGGCCAATCGGCCTTGCGCAATCCCGCCGGTCCCTGCGGGGCCGAGTTGCTCTTGTCGGGTGGGGCGCGGCAAGTCGTGCTGCAGCACGCGCCCGCGCGCCGCTTCTACGACGGCACGGAACAGTGGGGCTGCGCCATCCCGCCGGTGGCCGACGAGATCGACTTGATCGCGCGCTACGGCGCCGAGGTCGTGGGAATCGCGCTCAATCCAGCGGGGCTGGCGCCCGACGAGGCGCGCGCCGCGGCGCGCCGGCTCGAGGTCGAATTGGGCCGACCGGTGGTGCTGCCCGTCGAGGATGGCGTGGGCCGGCTGGTCGAGCGGATCGCCGTCAAGGAAAGTTGACACCATCCATGCGCGTCGACGCTGGCGAACTGTGGTCGGAGCGCGCGCCGCTGACGCGGCCCTACTCCATCGCGTACGAGACCGTGGACGCCGTCGAGCTGTGCTACGTGCGCCTCGTCTCTGGTCGCCACGCAGGCCACGGTTGCGCCTCGCCCATTCCGGAAGTCACGGGCGAGGATGTCCCCGCCTGCCGCGCCGCGCTCGACGGCGCGCTCGCCGAACTGCGCGCGGGCCACGATCCCGCCGCGGCGCTCGCCGCTCGCCCGGCGGCGGCCGCCGCCATCGACATGGCGCTCCACGACCTGCGCGCTCGCGCCGCGGGCAAGCCGCTCGCCGAGTTGCTCGGCCGCGTGCACGGGCCGCTCCCCACCTCGGTCACCATCGGCATCAAGCCGACCTTGGCCGAGGTGCTCGACGAGGCGCGCGAGTTCCTCGGCCGAGGCTTCCGCTCCATCAAGGTCAAGATCGGACACGATCTCGACGACGATCTCGAGCGCCTGGCGCGGCTGCGCGAACTGGTGGGTGCGCGCGCGACGCTCACCATCGACGCCAACCAGGGCTTCGGGCCCACGGACTTGCCGCGGCTCTTCCGCGCCCTTGACGAGCTCGACATCGCCTTCCTCGAGCAACCCATGCCTCCCGCCTTCGACGACGAGTGCGCCCTGCTCGCGGCCCGCGATCGCGCGCGCCTCGCCCTCGACGAGAGCCTGCTGTCCCCCGCCGACGCACGAGCGCACGCTGCCGCGGGCCGCGCCGGCATCTTCAACATCAAGCTGATGAAGTGCGGCGGTCCCACCCCCGCCTTGGAGATCGCCCACGTGGCGCGAGAGCACGGCCTCGCGGCGATGTGGGGCTGTTCCGACGAGAGCCGCCTCGGAATCGCCGCCGCGGTGCACGCGGCGCTAGCCTCGCCGGCCACGCGCTACCTGGACCTCGACGGCCATCTGGACTTGGCGCGCGATCGCGGTCGAGGCGGTTTCGAGATCGTCGATGGACTGATGGTGCCTTCCGACGAGCCGGGACTCGGCGTCGAGGTGGAGGCCTGGTCGTGAAGCCCATCGGACGCCGCGCCTTCCTGGCGCTCGCGGGCGCTGGTTTCGCTTCGTGCGCCTTGTCGCGTCGCATGGCGCGCTTCGACTGCGTGCTTTCCGGAGCCACCATCCTCGATGGACTGGGTTCGCCACCGCGCGTGGCGGATGTGGGCCTCGTCGGCGACGACATCGCGCATGTCGGCTCCATCGATCCGGAGCAAGCACGCGCACGCATCGACTTGCGCGGCCTTTGCCTGGCGCCGGGCTTCATCGACATCCACACGCACTCCGACGAGGACATCTTCCGCTACCCCGACGACGAAAGCCGCGTGTTCCAAGGCGTCACGACCGAAGTGACGGGCAACTGCGGCGGTTCGGCGGCCCCCGTGGCGCCCGAGGACGCCGCGGAGCTCGCCGCCGAGTTGCAGCAGGACGGCATCGACGAGCGTTGGAGCGACGTGGCCTCGTACTTCCGCGCGTTGGAGTCGCGTCGCGTGGCCACCAACCAGGTGCTGCTCGTGGGCCAGGGCACATTGCGTCGCGCGGTGGCGGGCCTCGCCAACCGACCGCTCGCGGCGAGCGAGCTGGCGCGCGTCGAACGGATGTTGGAGGAGGCTCTGGAGCAGGGAGCCGCCGGGCTCTCGAGCGGGCTGGAGTACACGCCTGGCCGCTACACGCCCACGGAGGAGCTGGTCGCGCTGGCGCGCATCCTCGCGCGGCGCGGACGCCTGTACGCCTCGCACATCAGGAACGAGGAGTCGGGGCTCTTCGACTCGGTGCGCGAGGCCTTGCGCATCGGCGTCGAGGGCGGCGCGCGCGTGCAAGTCAGCCACCTCAAGGCCTGCGGACGGCCCAACTGGCCGCAGCTCGAGCCCTCCATCGCCGCCATCGAAGCGGCGCGCGCGGCGGGACTCGACGTGCTGGCGGACGCCTATCCCTACACGGCCTATTCGACCGGCTTGACGATCTTCCTGTCGGACGCGACGCGCGAAGGTGGCGCGCAAGCGATCCTCGCACGCCTCGCCGATCGCTCCGAACGCGCGCGCATCGCCGCGGAATTGGATCCGCGCGTGGAAAGCGACCCCGGCGGCTACGAGTTGATCGTGATCGCCGCGACCATCGCGTCCGACAAGTCGGTCGTGGGCGCCAGCATCGCCGACATCGCCGCGCGCCGCGGCATCGCGCCGCGCGAGGCGCTGCTGCAAGTGCTCGAGGAAGGCCGCGCCAGCGCGAGCTTCGTCGGCCACGCCATGGACGAGACGCAGGTCGCGCGCGTCCTGCGCCACCCATTGGTCATGGTGGCCTCCGACGGCTACGCCATGGCGCCGCGCGGCGCGGCGCTCGAGCGCCGACCGCATCCGCGCAGCTACGGCACCTTCGCGCGCGTGCTGCACAAGCACGTGCGCGAAGAAGGCCTGCTGACCCTCGCCGAAGCCGTGAAGAAGATGACCTCCATGCCAGCCGACCAGCTGCGGCTCGGCGACCGTGGCCGCCTGGTCGCCGGTTGCAAGGCCGATCTGGTGGCCTTCGACGCCGCTCGCGTGCGCGAGGAGGCCACCTTCGCCGAGCCGCATCGCCTGGCGAGCGGCTTCGAGCACGTGTGGGTCGCCGGCGAGCGCGTGCTGGCGGATGGGCGCTCGACGGGCGCAAGGCCCGGTCGCGCGTTGCGCGCCTAGGCGCGGCGACGCAACACCTGCACGGTGAAGGCGTCGGTGCCGTGGCGATGCGGCAAGAGGCGCAACGCGGGCTTGTCCAAATCGCACGACAAGGCGCGCAGCGCTTGCGGCAACCAATCGCGCTGCGCGAGCAACTCGAGTCCCTCGAGCTCGGCCAAGCGCGAGGCGACCGCCTCGTTTTCCGCGACGAGCGGCGTGCAGGTGGCGTAGACCAGCCACCCGCCAGGCCGCAGCCAGCGCACGGCGTCGCGCGCGATGGACAGTTGCTGGGCCGGCAGTCGTTCGAGCAGCGCGGCATCGACGCGGCGCGCCAAGTCGGGCTTCCTGCGCAGGGCTCCCAGTCCACTGCAAGGCGCGTCGACGAGGACGCGCGAAGCAGCGCCCTCGAGCGGGGCCAAGGCGGGCACGAGCACGGCGCCCGGCGCCGGGGCTTCCTGCACGAGCAGGTTGTACGCCTTGGCGCGCGCGGCGCGCCGCGCCAGTTCCTTGAGTCGCCGCGTGTCGCGATCGAGCGCCAGCACGCGCCCCCGCCCGCCTAGTTGCGCGCACAAGGCGAGCGTCTTGCCACCCGAACCCGCGCAAGCATCGACCACCGGATGCGAGCGCGAAGGCGCCACCAGCAGCGACACCAACTGCGAAGCTTCGTCCTGCACCTCGTACCACCCGTCCTCGAAGGCGGGGCCCGGCGCGGGCGGCGTCGAGTCCTCGAGCACCAGCGCCAACGGACTCCAGCGACCGTCGCGCACGCGCCAGCCCTCGCCCTCGAGCCGCGCGCGCAGCTCCTCGCGCGTGGCCAAGAGGGCATTGGCGCGCACGCACAACGGCGCGGCAGTCCACAACGCCCGCAAGCACTCCTCGGCCTCCGAGCCCAGATCCGCCAGCATGGCGCGCGCGATCGCCATGGGCACCGAGGCGCGCTGCGCCAAGGCCGCCACAGGATCCTCTCCGTCGCGCAGCGCCGCGTGGCGCGCCTGCAGGAGCTCGGCATCCACGCCGGCGCGAGAGAGCTCCTGCACCGCGCGGCCGCGCGCCGCGTCCGGCAAGGCCTCGTCGAGGACGCGCGCGGCCTGCATCAACAACCATGGCGAGCGCAGATCCGGCATCGCATGCCGCACGCGCGCCTCGCCCGACAACGCCTGCCGCAGATCGGCGAGCAGCGGTCCGCGCATGGCTCCGGAGTGGCCGGCCGCTTCGCAGGCGCTCGACAAGGAAGCGCCGTGCTCGATCGCGCTCCACGCGACTTCCAAGGCGCGACGACTCAAGGACGAAGCTCCAGGTCGAGCACGATCTCCATGTGGGCGGTGTGCGGGAACATGTCGACGAGATCCACGCGCGTGCAGACCCAGCCGGCGCGCACGAGCGCACCCGCGTCGCGCGCCAGCGTCGCCGCGTCGCAGGAGACATGGCGCAGGACGCGCGGCCTGAGTCGGACGAGTTCGCGCACGACAGCCTCGCCGAGTCCGGTCCGAGGCGGATCGACCAACACGACCGGCGGGATGCGCGCGCTCTCCGCCAACCAAGCCCTCGCGTCGGCGACCTCGAAGCGCGCGGAATCGAGGCCGAGGCGCGTCGCGTTGGAGCGCGCGGCGCGCACCGCCGCGCGGTCTGCCTCCACCCCCAGCAGGAGCGCTCCTTCGGCGGCCAAGGTCAAGGCGAACAGCCCGCTGCCGCAATACAGGTCGAGCACCTCGCCGCCCTCCGCGCGCGCCGCCGGGAGGAGGCCGTCGACGACCCGCGCCACGAAGCGCTCGAGCAAGTCGCCGTTGCCCTGTTGGAACCCGAGCAGCGGGAACTCCATTTCGACGCCCGCCACTCGTCGACGCACGACCCGCGCGCCATCGCGCGCGTCGAGTGGTTCGCCCGCGGGACCATGGGCGCTGAAGGCGGCCGCGCCGCCCTCGTCGACGCAAGCTTGCACGGAACGAGCCTGGCGCGGGAGCGCCCGCGCGCCACCGCGCATGTCCGCCAACAGCTCCTGCAGCGCGGGCGCGAGGATCGGACATCGCTCGACCTCGACGAGGTCGTGGCTCTTCGGCGCGCGGTAGCCGAGCACCGCGCCAGAGCGCCACGCTCCCGCCAGCCACTCGACGCGCGTGCGCCAACCGAGCCCCTCGCCCGCCAGGAGCCCGATCGTCGGCCATTCCTCGACCTTTCCGAGGCGCCGCAATTGGTCCGCGAGGAGCTCGAGCTTGGCGCGCCGCTGCGCGGCGAGGTCCCAGTGCATCCACGGACACCCGCCGCAACGCTCGGCGTGGAGGCAAGGCGGGGCTACACGCTCCGGCGAGGGCTCCAGCACCTCGACCACGTCCGCGCGCGACCAGCGCTCCTTGCCCGGAGCGAGCCGCGCCAGCACGCGCTCGCCCGGCAAGGCGCGCGGCACGAAGACCACCCGCCCGTCGAGCCGCGCCACCGCGTCGCCACCCGGGGCGACGCGTTCGATCCGCAAGTCCACGAGGTTCGACATTGGCCGCGCAGTCTAGCAGGCCGCTCGGTCGCGACGGCACGACGAAGGCGCGTCGCTCGCTACAGGGTCAAGGCAGGACGCCCGCCCCGGCGGTCGCCGAGGCGGGCGTCTCGCGCCGCAGGCCGTCAAATTTGCTTGACAGCCGCGCCCGGAGCGCTCAGGGCTGCCAGGTCAACCACCAGCCGTTGGTCAGGTTGAAGGTCGAGGCCGAGCAGAAGGCCGCGGCGTTCCTGTACCAGACTTGGTAGCCGCGGCTGGCGCCCACCGTGGCGGACCCACGCACCGAGACGCTCGGATCGCCGACGGCGGGGTAGCTGGAGGCGCCGGCGGAGTTGCTCTTGGTGCCGAGGCGGATCACCGTGCCCGACGCGCAGCGCAAGCCGTCGCCGAAGACCGTGCCCGCGCCCGCGCTCGCCTGCGCCGTGCCTTGGAAGTACAGCGCCGAGCTGTTCGGCATCTGCGAGCCGCCGAGCACCAGCGTGTCGTTGGCGATGCTGGGGACGCCGGTTGCCAACAGGCGCCCACCCGAGCCCAGCGAGCTCAAGCAACCGACATTGGCTCCGACCGCCGAGTTGTTGCCGCACGGGCAGGCCGTGCCGCTGCCGTCGCCGAAGCAATACGCGGCGCTGCTGACGGGACCGCTGGGCACTTCGATCGCCACCACGACCGAACCCGGGGAACCCGCGCGCCACAGGCCGATCGAGGCGTTGCCCGTGGTCGGAGCCGTGTTCGCCACGAAGCGGAAGTTGTAGGTCGATCCCCAGCGCAACGCGTTGGCGTTGGCGTTGGTGGCCTCGGGCGTCGTGGCCCACGTGGCGTTGCCGCCCGCGACCGTGCTGGTCCAATCAAGGCCGTCGCGGTTGAGGTTGGACTCGCCATCGCCATTGCGGTAGTCGACATCGTGGAAGCCGACGTTCGTGACCGTCGCGCCGCCGACCGGCACGGTGAACGAGCCGGCCGAGCGGTGGCTGTTCATGTTGTAGACGGCGTACTCGTAGTGCCAAGTGCCGTTGCCGAGGTTGGTCACCTTCCAGCCGACCTTGAACAAGCCTTCGCCCGGCACCTGCGCGTTGACGACTTGCGCGCCCGGCTCGACGACCGGCCAAGCTTCGATCGCGGCGGTGGAACGCACCGTGGCGCCCAGCAGCGTGAAGTTGGCGCCGTCGGAGGTGGCGAGCTCGCGGTAGCTGGAGTTGTTGTTCTGGTTGCCGGCGGCGGAGTCGTCCGGCGTCACGTATTGGGCCTCGCCGAAGTAGCGCGTGCCGGCGGGTTGGCCATTGACGTCGCTGCTGAGGAACTGGAGGCGCCGCGCAGTAGCTCCCGACCATGACGGATTGGCGGGCGGATAGTTGAACGCCCCGTTGAAGGCGTTGACCTGCCAGCGCGGGCCGAGGCCGGATTGCGAACCATTGAGGCTCGAACCGTAGGGGTCGGAGCAGCCGACGCCCAACAGCGAACCAGTGCCGGGGCTGTTGCACGGGCAGCAGAGGTTCTGCGCCAGCGCGGTGAAGCCGTGCTTGAGCCAGCTCATGCCGATCTGCTCGAAGCGACCGGCGCCGCCGACCACCGAGTAGCGGTACAGGTTGCCGCCGATGACCGGGTGCTGGTTCGTGTTGGCGATCCACAGCAAGGTCGTGTCGCCGATGTTGCACGAGTCGGTGCCGAGGCTGATCGCGTCCACGCCCCCGGAAGCGGCGTAGTTGGAGATGTCGGGGATGTTGCCCACGATCACGTCCGGGCCGGTCGTCTGGGTCGGGCAGCCGCCGCCGCCGGGCGTGCCGACGGCGATGTTGAAGGTGCCCGCGCCGCCCGCGCCGCCGTTGTAGGAGCCGATGCGGATCAGGTATTGCGCGCCGGCGGTCGCGTTGAAGCTCGCGGAGCTTTGCAGGTTGCAGTTGTCGTCGTTGCAGGCGAGGAAGGCCTGCGAGGCCGTCGGGCAAGCAGCTCCCGCGTAGATGGCGACCACCGTGTCGAAGCTCGCGCCTCCGCAGGTGCTGACCGCGAAGGTGCCGGTCGAGGGGGCGGTCCACGTCCAGAACAGGTCGCGTCCCATGGTGCCGCAGGTGTTGCCTGCACCGGTCGTGTTCGTGGCGGCGGCGTTGTTGAAGTTGAAGGTGGCGAGGCCGCTGATCGGCGTCGGGTTGGTGCAGGTGTCGGTGCCTTGGGCGGCGGCGTGGCCGGCGAGGAAGGCGGTGGCGAGTACCGTGGTGAGGAAGCGCATGGTCGTGATCCAGGGATGATGCGTGCCGGGCGGAGTGGCGCGGGGCACGCAGGAACTTCCGGCGCGGGAGCCAGCCCGCGTCGCGACAAGGAAAAGGCTACCACCTCGGCCGCCTGGAGGGGGTGCGGAGCACGCGCGAATGGCGGTTTTCCCGCTCTTGGCGCGCCCCACGTGGTATGGCGGATCCGCGCCTCGGACCCTCGGAGGAGTCGCGTCCGCGCGACGATGGACTGCGCTTGGCGACGTTCCGGCCGGGTGGCCGATCCGCTCCCGACGAGGTGCCGCGCCAAGCGCACGAGGCGCCCGAGCCGTCCAGTCGTCTTGACCACCCCCACTCGCGAGGCTGAACTAGGTCGCATGCGGCCTCCGCCCCCCCTCGTCGCGGCTCTCTGCTTCTTCGTCGCGTGCCTGCTCGTCGCCACTCCGGACGCGCGCGGCCAAGCACCGGCCTTGCCGGAACGCGTGCTGGTCGATGGCAAGGATGTGCAACGCATCCGCTACGAGGGAGCGCCGTGGATGCGCACCAAGGACGGGCTGGCCTCCTCCGGCGATCCGCTGTGGGCGGACGAGTTGCTGACGGTTTCGGACGGCGGCGTCAAGCTCAAGCTCTCGCTCGAGGCCTTCGATGGCAGCGGCGCGGCGCTCAAGGTCGGCGGCGCCTACATCATCCTCGACGGGCCCGATGGCCACTTCGCCGTCGACGGCGAGTGGTATGGATCCAAGCAGCAGAAGCTCGCGCCCATCGCCAAGCATGCCACGCCAGGCAAGCCCTTCGAGGTGCAGGTCGTGCGCGTGGGCAGCACCCTCTCCTTGCTCGTCGGCGGCGCGACCTTGTCGACGATCGACATCGCGCGCGCTTCGCTGGGCGAGGTGGGGATCATCCCCGGGCGCGCGCGGCTCTCCGTCGAACGCTTCGCGCTCTTGGGCGAAACCGCGCCGCCGATCTTGATGGCGCGCGACCCGGTGCTGCAAGGCCAGGTCGAAGCGGCCATCGAACGCGGCCTGCAGTGGCTCTTGAAGAACCAGATGGCCGATGGCACCTGGGGCATGATGCAGAAGCCGCGCGGCGGCGGCTTCCACGGCGGCACGACGGCGCTGTGCGCCTACACCTTGCTGCGCGCGGGACTGCCCTACGAACATCCGAGCGTGCAACGCGCCTTCGCCGCGTTGGATGTGCTGCCCTACAACGAGACCTACACCGCCGGCTTGATGCTGACGGCCTACGAGGCGACGCGCGAAGCCAAGTACATCCCGCGCATGAAGGCCATCACGGCCAAGCTCTTGAAGGACAGCCGCGGCGGCTTGTGGGGCTATCCGAACACTTGGGAGGGCGATTGGGACAAGTGGAACAAGGATCCCACGCCGCCCGACCTGTCGAACACGCAATACGCGGTGCTGGGCCTGCGAGCCGCGCACCACGCGGGCATCGACATCCCCGAGAAGGCCTGGCTCGACACGCTCGACGCCGTGCTCGACTTGCAGGAAGATCCCTTCCCGATCGAGGCGCCCGTGCGGCGCGAAGGCGGCGCCGACGAGGACAGCCTCGGCACGGGAGCCAAGGGCGGAGCAGGCGGCAAGGCCATGGCTGCCGGCTTCGGCTACCACGGCAACACCGACATCCGACCTGCGATGGTGGCGGCGGGCGTGTCGGTGCTGGCGATCGGACGCGAATGCCTCGGCAACCGCATCAAGGGCGAACTGGGCACGCGCTCCTTCGAGGGGATCCAATGGGGCGCCGCATGGCTCGGCGACCAGTTCCCGTTCAAGGAAGCCGACAACTTGGCCGCCATCTGGGGTGGTTGGCCGCTTTACTACGCCTACGGGATCGAGCGCGTGGGATCGCTGCTGGGCACCGAGTTGCTCGGCGACCACGAATGGTACGCGGAGGGCGCCAAGTGGATCCTCGCGCGCCAGAAGCCGAACGGCGACTGGCAACTCAACAACTTCTACGGCGGCGCGCATCCCGGCAGCACTTCCGACACGAGCTTCGCCATCCTGTTCCTCAAGCGCGCCTCGCGTCCGACCGTCAAGACGCGCGACTTCTTCGCGCAACCCGTGGTCGCCGACGACCCCAACGAGGCCGTGCGCCTCAAGAGCTCCGGCGGCTCGGCTTGCGCCATGTGGGTCGCCAGTTTGTCGGAACGCACCTTGAGGAAGTACGGCAACGAGGAGCTTGGCGGCGTGCGCGTGTTGAAGGTCGAGTACTTCGTCGATGGACGCATCGTGAAGTCCATCGACCTCGACGGCGCCAACGCCTGGAAGGGCGAGCCCTTCCCCTACCGGCACTTCTTGCCGATGGCCGGGTCGTACAAGCTCAAGGTGCGTTTGACGGTGCTGGGCGCCGACGCCGCCGCCGGTGCGAAGGAACCGACGGGCACGATCGAGTCGAAGGAGCGCGTGGTCGCCTCGGAAGGATCGCTGCAGAACTGGATGCTCGAGGCCTGCACTTGGCGCAATCGCCAGGCGGCGCCGGTGGAGTCGGTGGTGCTCTCGGCCAGCTCGGAGTACTCGAACTTCGACAAGGCCGCCAACGGACTCGACGGGACTTTCATGACGCGCTGGATGTGCGCGAAGGACGACCAGGCGCCCATGCTGGCCGTCGAGTGCGCCCAACCCTTGAAGTTCGACCGCATCGTCCTGCATCCCGCGCAGCGCAGCGCTGCCGACATCGGCACCAGCGACCGGCTCGTCAAGCTCTCGGTCAAGGTGGGCAAGGACAAGCCGCTCGAGATCGCCTGCCCCGAGAACGAGCTCGAGCCGGTGGTCGTGCGCTTCGAGAAGCCGCAGTCGAACAAGCGCATCGAGATCCGCATCCTCGAGCGTGCGCCTGGCGGCAGCCTGCGCGGCGGGGCTGGGTTCTCGGAGATCATCTTCGAGAAGCCAAGCAAGAAGGACTAGCCGTCAGCTCCGCCGTGTCCACGCGCGTGGACAGTGGCCTCGCTCGTGGCCGCGGCTCCGGGCGCAGCGGCTGCAGGGCGAGCCCGGCGCTGCTCGAGGCGCCACTGGCGGACTTGGCACGCCCTTCGCAACGCAGTCGCGCGCGAGCCGCCCCATGGTGGCGACCGGCGCGAGGAGCGGCAGACCGCCGACTCCCGCAGTCCCCGGCGCCCGTGCTCGCGACGCATGCCCACGCCCGCTCGTCGCTGCCCCGCAGTCCCCCTCCGACTCGTCGGCCAGGCCTTCCTCGGCGTCGCGCTGCTCGCGCTCGCAGGCGAGGTCTCGGCCAACCCCGGAGGCGATCGCTGGCGCGTCGTACTCTCGCCCAAGTCGGCGCGCGTCGCGTCGTGCGGTGGCACCCGTCCGGTCGACTGGCGCGTGGCTGCTGGCCATGGCCGCTGCGAGGAGCGTGTTTGGATCGACGGACGGCACGAAGAGCGCCTCGAGAAGGTCTGGGTCGAGGCGCGCGAAGAGCGCGTGTGGGTGCCCGCCGAGCACCGCATCGTGCGCGATCCTTGCGGCCGCGAACGCCAGATGCTCGTGCGCCCCGGGCATTGGCGCGTGCTGTGCATCCCCGGGCACCACGAGACGGTCGTGCGCCGCGTGTGGGTGCCTGGCCGGTGGGAGTTGCGCCAAAGGCCGTGGCGGGTGGGCGCGGAGTTGCGCTTCTAGGATTCCGTCGGCTCCGCCAGCAGCGCGCGCCAGGCGGCCAACTCGCGCTCCGGCGCGAAGCGCGCCGCCAGCGCGCGGCTTCGATCGGCCAGCTCCCGCACGAAGTGCTCGTCGCGCGCCAAGCGCTCCAACAAGCTCGCCAAGTGCTGCTCGTCGCCCGGCTCGAAGAGACCGGGATGATCGGGCCCAAGCATGCCGGTCGCGCCTCCCGTGCGCGAAGCGAGGATCGGGCGGCCCAGCAAGGCCGCTTCGGCCAGCACGCTGGGACCGCCTTCGCTGCGACTCGTGAGCACCAAGGCCCGGGCGCGCGCCACGCGCCGCAACGCCACGCAGCGCGGACGTTCGCCGATCCAGCGCCAGCGTTCGCTCGCCCGTTCCGCGCAGGCGCGCGCCAGCTCGTCGTCCAAGCTGGCGCCGATGTGCACGGCCGAGAGCGCGACGTCGGTCGGCAGGCGCTGCATGGCGCGCGCGAGCAACAACGGGTCCTTCACCTCTCGCAGATGGGACAACGCCACGATCCCGCCCGCGATCTCGGGCGCGGAGCTCGCCGCCACGAGGCGCGCGCAACGCGGCAATTGCGCCGACTGCACGATCACGCGCACTCGCGCCGCGTGGCGCCGCGGCACCCGCGCGGCCGCGTCCTCCTGCAACGCGACGATGCGCCAAGCCGAAGCCAAGCTGCGCTCGAGCACGACGGCTTGGCGCGGATCGCCCCCGTAGATGTCCGTGCCCGTCAGCACGACGACCAGTCGCGCGCCCTTGCGACGGCGCGCCCACGCCTCGATCGAGGCGGCGGAACGGACCGCGTGCAGCGCGATCATCACCTCGGCCCGGCCGTGGGTCCAGCGACGACGCAAGCGCGTCTCGTGCAACCCCGCGAACAAGCGACGCAGGCGCTCTGCCGTGGTGCGGTTGCCCGTGGCGGCCACCTTGGCGATCGGCAGCACGATGTCGATGCGCATGCGGGACGCAGGATGCCAGACGCCGCCGCCCACGACCACACGCTAGGCTGGCGCGCGATGATCCGCGCCACCTACCCGTTCTGGCTCGCTTCCAAGGCCGTGCACGCCAACACCGACCTCGTCGTGCGCGACAAGCACAGCCTCGAGATCGCCAGCCGCGTGGCGCAGGCCGACGACTCCCACATCGACGCCGCCTTCGCCGCCGCCGCGGCCGCGGCGCCGGCCATGGCCGCCATGCCCGCCTGCGAACGGCGCGACGCGCTGCTGTGCTGCGCCGACGCCTTCGAGGAGCGCAAGGACGAGTTGGCCCATGTCTTGTGCGTGGAGGGTGGCAAGCCGATCGTCGATGCGCGCACCGAAGTCCTCCGACTCGTGGACACCTTCCGCCTGGCGGCCGCGGAAGCCACGCGCCTGGGTGGCGAAGTGCTGCCGATGGACGCCTCGCCGCGCGCCATCGGCTGGCACGGTTTCGTGCGGCGCGTGCCGATCG
>SXGS01249160.1_pt1 | contig 16773 bp, 8 predicted proteins | sample 3174681 | NCBI WGS metagenome assembly SXGS01 (sample SAMN11356861, study PRJNA531348) | freshwater metagenome | isolation source: freshwater sample F1-80 | place: China: Fuxian Lake, Yuxi | collected 2017-12-25 | reverse complement strand
GTGCTCAACCGTCAATGCCTCGACCGTCGGATCGGCGATTGGGACACCCTGCGCCAAGAGATCGCCGCCTGGACCCGGCGTCGCAATCAGCCCTCTTCCAAAATCAACTGGCGTTTCACCACCGACGATGCCCGCGTCAATCTCAAGAAAGTTTACCCCTCATTTGATGACTGACGGAGTACTAGGCTGACGCCAACTTTGTCAACCGTTCCCGCCCGCGCATCCTTCATTGATGCCACGATCCCTTTCCGCTTCCGCATACATCCGGCCCTCCTTGTGGGAAGCCCACGCGGATTGCCAGGATTGGCTAACGGCTGATGATTCGGTAAAAACGCGGCAGATCTGGACGGGGAGCGGATTCGGTGAAGCTCAACTGATCTGTGGCCGCCGTGACATTGGTCAATGATGTCCAAGTTCCTGAGCCGAGATCTCCCGTGAATTGCACCTCATACTTCCGTCCGATCACCGCCGCCCACTCAAATCGCAGCGCACCATCAGCCGCCAGCGTCGGGTTCGAGAGCTGAACGGGTGAACTCGTGCCAATCGATGCTCCTCCTGTTGCAGCTCCGGAGACCCCCACGCGGAAGAATCGGTAAGGTGTCGTCCTCGGGATGCAGGCGGATGCGTTCGCTTGCGCCGCCTTGTTCGTGGAGATGGTCAGCCAGTTAGCCGGTTCAATGTCGATCGATCCCTGAACTTCGTAAGTTGCCCCGACAGCCGCTGTCCACGAAACGCAGACTTCCGAACCAACGGTCAGTGTTGGCAGGACAAAAGTTCCGCCTGCTGGCGGAGGTTGCACAACAGCGCCAACCACTGCCACGCGGAAGAATCGTTGAGGAATGGTGTTGGGCATGCAGGCGGTCGTGGTCAACTGCGTGGCTGTATTGGTGGAAAGGTTCGTCCATTGCGCAGGCTCGATATCCATCGTGCCCTGCACATAGTAGGTCGTTCCAACCTGCGACGCCCAACTGACGCAAATATCGGCAGTGCTGACCGCAAGAGAAGAATCGACAAAGCCGCCGGTCACCGGAGGTGGGACAGTTCCTCCACCAACCACTGCCACGCGGAAGAACCGCGCCGCGCCCGTTCTCGGGAAGCAGACGTTCATGTTCGCCTGCGCCGCCTTGTTGGTGGACAGATTCGCCCATTGCGCAGGTTCGATGGCATCACTGCCCTGCACGTAGTAAGTGCTGCCCACGGTCGCGGTCCAGCCGACGCAAATTTCCGTTTCATTCGCCACCACGATGGTCGAGTCCACAAACCCGCCACCAGTCGCGGGCGGTGGAGTTGCAGGCCTGTATCGGGCGACCTGGAAGAATTCATAACCCAACGCCAGATCGACGCAGAATGAGGATTCGCCGTCCTGAAGCGCCGTGATGACGGGAGAAATTTGAACCCATTTCTCATCATTGGGGTCTCGCTTGCCCTGGATGACATACTGTTTGCCTTTCTCCGATGGGTAGTAAACGCAGCTCTGGCTGTTGGTCTGCTCGCGGCGAAAATCCACCAGGTTTGTTTCCGTCATCGACAATGCTCTCGCGGTGATGCGGAAACTGATGTCCGTTTGCGCCAGAGGCTGAATCGCCGCGAACCAGTCGCCATTGTAACTCGTCGCACGCACATCAACCGGACGGATGCTCGTGAAGATGGGCGCATTAGAGGCTCCGGAGAATACCAGTGAGTTCGTTGTCGGCGGCAACTGGTCCACGGCAATGTGCAGATTGCTGCCGGTGCTCATGCGGTCCACGTCGAAGTGCAACCCTTGCAATTCCTCCTCCACCGGAAAGACAAAGAAGTTTGTAATCTGCATCCCGGCGGCGACGGTGAACTCGACGGGCACCCCGTTGGTCAGCCGGATCAGGTTGATATTCGTATTGAGCGTCGGAGTGGCGAGAATGGAATAAATGACCGTGTTCGTCGCGTGGCTGTAAACACCGATGTGCCAGTCGCCCGGCGTCAGCGGCACCGGCGCGGAATTGGTCGTGAGACTGATGAACTCGTTGGTGATGCCGGGCGCATCGACCTGATACGCAAAGTTGGTGAGCGTGGGCAGTGGCAATCCCCGGCTGAGGATCAATCCCACGTCACCATTTAGGGGCTTCAACTCCAGGTCCACTTTCTCCGCGATCGGGGAAACACGATACACAAAGTAATCAATGATTCCATCCAAGGGCGGAATGGCATTCGTGTAGGCAATGTTGTCTCTCAACCGGATGATCGGTCGGGGATTGCAGTCGCCTGCATCGAGAATCACATGGAACGAATACTCATTGGTCTCGCCGGAGCGGGCATTGTGAACTGCGAAGAAAAGCCGGCGCCCCTGTTTAAGCGGCACTGGATGGACCGTTCTGGCATTCAGGAAAAGCGTTGCGAAGCCGTCGCCACTTTCCTCATCGAAAGGGTTGTCGTTGTTGAAGGACTTGATGTCATCCGTGCCTGTATCACCGGTCGGCAGTCCTTCGCGATCAGCCAGGAGCGTCAGTGAATCAAAATTGCCCCGTAGGAAAGCCGTTGCAACCGTGGTCTGGTCACAGATATCGACGGTGAAGTAATTCGTCTGCGCGTTTGTGAGCGAGCCACTGAAGATCACGCCATTCGTCAACATGATCGCCCGCTGGACAGGATCGGCGTACTCCAGATGCAACCTCCATTTGACCAACCGTTGGTCACCGCGCGGGACCGGACCGAAGCGAGTATCCGTGACCTCGAGGCGCCACTCGCCCATCGCACGCTCGCCCTTGAATGTCGAAAAGGATTCCTCGGGCATCACAAAAGCGGTGGCAGGAACACCCAGGTCCAGCACCCGGACCGAATCGACAAAAATGCCGGATGGATAAACCGACTGTAGTTTCAGGAATGAATTGGTGCCGGTTGCCTGGAACAGGATGCTCTCTGACTGCCAGTTGGTGCTGGCGAGATACAAGTAGCGGTTCTCGGGCACGCCAGGCGCAGGCTCGCCGTAGGTGATCTGAATCGCCTCCGGTCCGGAAACATTGGTCTGGTAGCGGCGAATTGCCAGGTTGATCAAATAGTATGCGCTGGGCTGAGTCGGGAACTCACGCACAATTCCAGCCGGCTCCTCAATCGATCCGAGCAACTCCGCGAATTGAAAACCAGAATCCGGAGCCACACCAGCGATGGACAGATCATCATGAATCTTGAGCTGGTTGGTGATGACATTCCAGCCAGAGACATTGCTGCCAGGTCCATAAACTCCAAGCGCCGCCTTCTCGAAACCATCGACGAACGCCGGAGGATTCGTACCAACAAATGTGTTTGTGAATGGAGCCATCGTGAACTTGACCGGCAGGAGAGGATTTGCGTGATTCGTATCCTCGGTGAACAAGGTGTAGGTGACGTTCGTGGATTCTCCTGAACCGTACCCTTGGTCCGTCTTGCCGCCACGGTTCTCGGCAAGAAGCAGCCGCGTGCCTTGCGGGCTGATCAAGTGCAAGACCAGATCGGACGGTCGCGGATGTTGAATGCGAACTCCGACTTCGACCGAGTTCACCTCCTTGTCCGCGTTCATGAAGACGGATGAACTGATCGTTCCGCTGTCCAGCAGGGAAACTTCGTTGGTGATTGAAAGGTTTCTCCCGGTGTCAAGGTTCACATCAAACTCGAACAACAGGGCGAGATTTCCATTCACGGGAATCTCCGATGGATTGCGCAGGCAGTAGAAGTAGCGCCCCGGAACCAAAGGCGGCTGATCGTAGATCCCGAGGCTTACTTCACCGGCCGGCGCGTCGATTCGGACGACTTTGTCGAACTCGCCGGCTGTTGGCATGCTGTCCCTGCGGATATAGAGATCGACGGGACCAGTAAGCTTCGTGGCCCGGAAGATCATGTTGGTGACACCCGGAGGCACTTCCTGCACTCCGCACGATTCACCAAATGGTGCCAGCTTGAAGTCAATGCCTTTGAGTCCCGCCGCGGCCAGATCATCCCCGAAGGCGAAGGGATCAACGCGCAGCGTCAAGGATTCGACCCTGCCCGTATGCGTCGGAGCGCTGTCGATCATGTTGAAGATCCAGACGCCATCACCACGCTCCCCTGCAAAGTCCGTCAGTTTCCCCGGGCCATCACTTCCCAATCTGCCGAACAATGAACCGAGATAACTATCATCATACACGAAAAGCCCGCCAAACACGTCGAGGATGCCATTGTTCAAGTTGTGATTGTTCAGCGCCACCGATTTCGAATCGTGCGAAAGAATTCCAATCAAGTCGCCCAGATCCTGATGTGTGAGGAGATTGGTTGCGATCACGTTGTAAATCGGTTGTGGGGAAATGCCGACGGCAAATATCTGCACGGCACCTGGCAGATTCGCCACTCCATCCGGAATCACCGCACGAGCCGGAAACCCGCGGAGCACACGGCTGCCACCTTGATTCTCCTCGAAAGGGTCGTTGCTTGAAATGACCACGAGCCCGTATTCGCCGCCCTGCTGATCCTCGGACTTCACACCCACATAAAAAATCTCTCCGAGCTGGGCGTCGGTATAGACGATGGACTCGGTGCCGCCGCGTTTGATGGATTTCCTGGCACCCGCGACGGCGTTCGCGTTGAGCGTAAGAAGTCCGGGATCCTTCGATACATACAAATCAATGTCCGCTTCCAGAGACGACCGAGGGACGGAGATGTTCGGCGGCCGAAAAGTGATGAAGGCGACATTGGTCCCGTTGGTCAGTGTCGAGGCTGAGTTCGTCAGGAACGTGTTGGTGAACGTGTAAAAATTCCATTGAGCAGCAAGTCCGTTCACTCCGGGAATCAAAGTCGGGTTGGCACCGACACGCTGATTGAAGATTGGAATGCCGTTGGTGATGGTAGTGGCCTCCGGTGGTGGCACGACCTGCCTTGTGGTCGGGAGAGCTATCGTCATTCCATTGGTAATCGTGGTGTCACCGAGCGATATGACCAAGGCATAATCCTGGACCACATCATTGACCCGCGCCGTGGTCTGATAGAACTCGCTGACCGCATTCACGTTTACGCGGCGCCCCACCACGGTCACAACGAGATTCGAACCGCCAGGATCGCGCAGAAAAACATTCTCCACGTTGTTCACCACGTCTGTCTGGGAAACAGAATTTGTCTCTGTCGCGACAGAATAGTCGCTCTGTGCCGGGATGTTGTTTCCATAGTAGGCCACGTGCGTGACAGTATTCGAGATGATCAGATCAAGGTCGTTGACCAGTTTCACGGCGGCGTTTGGATTGCCTGGAGGATCAGTCCACACGAGCGTTGCCCGGAAGGGAACTTGTTGCGCATTAGTCGAAAGTGCGATCCGCCACGAACGCGCTTCGCCTGTTGCGACCGCATTCGCGGGAGATTGATCAAACATGCGAATCGGCCATTGGGCCTCGGGTTGATTGGCCCCAAGCATGGCTGGGATTGAATTCGTCAGGTTCACCTGCCCCCAGCCCTGATGATTGATCGAATTATTGAGCTGAAGATCGTAGGGTCCGCCAAGCGAACGCGCTCCATTAATCAGAAGCGCCTTCATCATCGCCGGGCTGTTGGTTCGTCGTCCACCGGCAAAGATGCGTTGTTCGAAGAATTCCTGCATCAGCGCCAGCATCCCGGACACCACGGGAGTTGCCTGACTCGTTCCGGACTCGAAACGATAATTCGGGGCAACGCTCTTGTTGACCTCCTGAATCACCTGTGATTTTCCATCAGCTGGATCGAGAGATCGCGCCTCGTCCCAATAACCTGATCGCGCGCCGATGATGAACGCTCCTGGCGCCATGACATCGGGCTTGAAGCGTCCATACGTTCCTTCGGTGCCGATTCCCACGTTGCCGCGGCTCGAGAATGCTGCCACTTCGTAATCACTGTCTGTCATGCCTTGGAACGGCGTGTTCGTAACCAACGTGATGAGATTGGTCACCCCCCCGTCGGGAGCGAGAATCTCTGTGATGTTGGTGATGACGGCGATGTTGGTAACTGATCGGAGGCTCTCAATGGCTCCCACCGTGATCACGTTCTTGGCGGTCGCGGGTGAAGAAATCGAATTGGGAATGGCGCCCAACCCATTGTCGCTCCCCTCTCCCGAGTTGCCTGCGGCAAAAACGAAGATCATCGGCTGCGATCTTTCCACCCCCGGCAACGCATCCCGGACCGTCGCATCAAAACGCGCCGCCGCCGAATCGTATTCGTTCAAGCCGGCGTAATTCCAACTGTTGTTCGAGATCATCGGCGCATTGATGCTCCGCCGCAGGACGTAGTTGGTCTTTGCGGGAGTCTCTTGAAGAAACGTGTCAGTTAGCCAGCCGTTGGGCTGAGGGTCGTAGGAGATCGAGAGGGAGAGAATTTGCGCTTTCGGCGCCATGCCACGAAAATTCGCGTTGGTTTCAGAACCGGGTGGAGTGCTCGTGATTGAACCCTCACCGTTTCCAGCAATGATAGACGCAACGTGAGTGCCATGCCCGCCCGTGTCCCGCGCCAGCAACGGATCGGGCGAAATCACCCGTCCTGCCAGGGCGACGTGGTTGGCGTCCACACCTTCGTCATTCACACTGACAATGACTCTATTGCCGGTTAATTGAAGATAATTGGTCGTGCCGATTGAATCAGGCGAAATGCCCACGCGCACTCGGCTCCGGTCGCTGGCGGGCGTACGCCGCACCACCCGCTCGATGCCTTGCACGGCTGTCATACGGGCCAGCGTCACCAGCACATCAGCGGGAGGACGAATCACCAATTGATCGCCAAATGGCGAAGGTTCCTCGACCAGCAATTCCGCTCCCAAACTCGCAATACCGGCTATCGCCGCCTCTCTCTCTCGGGGAAACAACGTCACTCGTAGCAAACCATCGTCCGGCAACGTCTGCCCTTCGACAGCAATCGCGAGGAGCGCCGGGTCCAGTTTGTAATACGGCTCGTAAGCTAAAATGGACTGGATCTCCTGAGTTTGTGAAAGCCGCCGCGCGACGGCGGTGGAAGCACGCACCAGATACGCATTGTTGGGAATATAGGAAATCGTTTCGGCACCCACTGCGGCAAGCATGGCGCGGAATCGTTCGGTGATGGGACCGCGAGCCTGGACAATGTAACTTCCTGGATCGCCATCGCTGCGCAAATTCTCCGGGACATCCATACCCTGCGGCTCGGCTGTATCGATGAATGCATTGCGCAGCAGCACAGCCGTCTCGCTCCGCACCAATTCACCGATGCTCCGGGAGGTATTCCGGAGGCGATGTGGGAAATTCGTATCCTTGGGAATAACCACCGACGCAGAAGTTGCCACAGTTACTGCAGTCTTCGGAACCGCAGTCCCCACGCGTTGGGCGATGGCCGATGAAAGCAGATTGAACGGACCAGACGCTGGCGACGCCGATCCGGCCTCATTGGTCCTCGCCGGGACCGAGCGATCGTTCATCGCCGCCTGACGTTTGTCGCCGTACAGCCAGAAACCAATCGCGGCCACGAACAGCAGCACGCTCAACAAGAACCATGTTCGAGTTCTCAAATGCATACGTCTTCACCGGCACCCGAAGCCTTTGCGCCCGACCAAAATGTGCGCCACTGCCATTTGCAATCCGGGTGTCCGCGAGGGGGAAATAGCAGATCGACAGCCAACCTCAAGACGTGAACTTGAAAAAATGCCCGAGTCAGGAAGCAATTTTTGAAGCTGGGGAAAACCAAATTGCAGAGTCCAGACTCCGAAGGAACCAGATCCGCGTCACAGCGGCTGACATCAATGCAGTGTTGTAAGTGGCTCCCTTGAGTCAAATGTGGTCCTGGAGTTGAAATCAGATCCGGCGTGAGCGACATCCGAATGCCTAATCGGGCGGCAGAATATTGTAACTCTCCACCACGACGCGTGGCCGCAAGGGAGCGTCCTCGATGCGGAATACCGCCTTCGCGACCACTTCTCCGGTGATCTGGTAGTTCGTGCAAATGTTGTAGAAATTGCCCGAAGTTACCAGGGAGCGCTCCGCAGGCTTGAGTGACTGGCCGAATGCGTAAACGACGATTCGAGGCTCGTCCGCTTTGAGGAGAGACATGACCTGCTGCGGAATCCGCTCGACAGCTTCATCGGTGAGCCCGCGTTGAAACTGGGCCAAGGAGACGAGATTCAAGAACGGCGAACGCACCGTCAGCTCAGGGGTGGCCAGCACATTGCCCATGGGTTCAAACAATCCGTTCGGGAAGTAGCTTCGCATGACGTTGATGCCATCGACGATATATTTCATCTGCGGGGACGAAGGCTCGATAAAGCGATCTGCAAAAAGCTGCCCTCCTATCGGCCCTGGGCTGACTACCGAGTTTGAGAGCACATGGACGCCACTCAACGCCGCTGACCACGCCGCCTTATTCGTCTGATTGACAGACAGCAGCCCCCGCGCGGCATTGGCGTTGGGCGCCACTGTGAAAAGATCCACAAGCCTCCAATCGTTCGTGGGATGTGTGCCATTGCTGCCAGACCAAAAGAGCCATTCCCTGTCGGTCAGCGCCCTGCCTGTGATCGGATCGATGTGAGACTTCAAGTAAATCGTCTGCCACGGCGTGCCCCGATGCACACGGCCCAGCCAGCCTACGTTTGGGAACTTGTTTGTCGGGAACGCCCACGAGTCCGAGCCGGTGACTCCTGGATCCTTGGCCGCCATAGAATAGGCGAGGCCCGTTGCCTGTTTCTGAGGATTGCCGCCCCAAGGCTGGTAGCGCTCGTTCAACAGCCTCAGATTGGATATCGGCAGCGGATTGATGGCCGGACGCAGGATCGCATAGTTGTTGGTCCAGTTCGGATTGCTCAGGTACGGATCGAACAGATCGCCCACGGTGTAATGAACCAACGGATCGTTCGCCTGCCAGGAGAGCCGTTGATAGATTTTGCGCGTCGGCGTGAACGGTGCCTGCATGGCGGAGTTTGTGGTGTTCCCGGATAGAAACCTCTTGAACCGGTCGATCTCCAACTGTCGCTGACTTGGACTCAGGCTGATCGGGTGACTACGCCATACATCCGCGGCCACGGCCACGTCCCCCTGTGCCACCGCCAGTTGATTGATCAAACCCAGCGTTGGAGAGTTGGGAGAGAAGCCGAGACGGTTCGTCAACCACAGGTTCCCTTCGGATACGGTCCCTTGATCCCGGAAGAAGCCGCCGCCGCCCCCGCTTTGGTCCCCTACCAACGCCTGCGTGATGTCGAGGAAGCTGTTCATCGCATCCAGATTGACGAAATCCAGAACACGGCTCGATGCGCGATCCACCACCCAGTACTGGAGTCGGTTGGTCATGTAGAGGCGCAGTTGCGGCGCTTCGAGCGAGGATTCAAAACTGTTCGTGAAAAGCGGATCGAAGAGGAAAGGTGCGCGCCTTGAGAGGTAGGCGGCGTTGGTAAGGAATACGAAGTTCGTCTGGACCGGCAGGACGAACGACTCGGGATTCTGCGAGCCCAGCCAGTTGGTCATCACAATCCGGCTTGCGGCAACTCCGCGACGGCTCAACAGGAGGTTGGTCGTGTTGCCCACCACATTGCTCAATGCAAAGCTGAACCGGTTTGAAACCACGATGTCCACCGGACGGCGGAAAGCCTGAGTGTAGGAATTCCAAGCCTCGATGCCAAAAATGTTCGAGATTCCCACCACATACATCTGGTTTGTCAGGAAAGTGCGATGGCCGATTTTTCGGAGCTCGACCTTGCGGCTGACTTGCACGGCGGTTTCGAGCGAGAACTCATTGAAGTTTGGAAGCCCCTTCTTGGCCCCGATGATCCACGGCACGCCATAGACGTTGACGTTGGTTGTCGTCCTTTCGGTGAGAATACGCTGGCGCTCCGTCTCGAAATTCAAATCAAGAAAAGGGTAGCCCACCGGCGCGGAATCTGTGACCTCCAGAAAACCCGTGATGTAAATCGCTCCTTGCGGCGCGCGCTGGAACACCGGGCGGAATACTGTGGGCATTTCATTGGTTCCCTGTGGCGTCCGAAAACTGCGGGTGGTCGTCGCGTCGTAGATGTTCGCCGCAGTTTGAAGCGCCCGGTGCAAAGACGCCGAGTATTCGATGTTCGTCGTCCAAAAGGCCGCGCCTTTCACCGGTGGATGATAAACCTGGATGTTGGTGATCGACAAGTTGTGCCGCACTGGCAGTTCGCCCAGCATGAAATTCGTCACAATGGGACGACCCACGGCATTCACCACGATGTTAGTGGTCAGGCTTGCCCTGAGCACGCGATCGGCAACCTGATAGAAGAAGTTGGTGGCGTTGCCAGGGCGAAGGTACGTCCAATCCACTTCCGGATTCCACTCAATGCCTCGGGAGCGGGCATCGGTGACGACCGGCTGATAGCTCAGGTTGAACTTGTTGGTAAGATGCGTCTGATGATCCGACTGGACGATGTTGTTGGAAAGCGCCGCCCTTGAATCCACGCCCAACTGCGACAGCATCCGATAAAAGGTGTAGCGATTGTAGAGACTGGCAGGGCTGTTCGTATCCTTCGAGACGGCAAGCAGACGCGCCACCGTCGTTGCCGGAAGGCCCGTGTTGTATAGTTCCTGAGCGTCAAAGATGGAATTTGCGCTGTCGCTGCCTGCCCACGAAACGGTGGTGTTGTCGACCTCGTTCGTCGCTAAGGGCGAACTGGAGTAGGAGTTGATCCGATCACGGGAGAGTGAATTGTTCGGAGCCGGAGCCAGACCAAAGAAACGTTCAGCCGATGACAATGAGGCAGGATAATTCGTGCTGTCGTAACGGTACCTCAAAATCTGATTCGCATCGAAGAAGGCTCTTCCAATACTATTGGCTGCAGGATTTGGATTATAACTATAGCGACCGCTGAAGGCTGCATTGTTCCAAACGTTAGTGTTCAGGTCGGCCAAAAACCCGGCTAAATTCAGTTCCCAAGAGCCTACACCTTGGTTACGCGAAAATGCGTCGACGTTAATATTATTAGTCGATTTGGCGTGGTTGTGAGAAAAATTCACGTCCAAGCTCTTGCCCGCAGGGAGCGCGAGGAAGGCGTAGCGACTGAGAAAACGATTGGTCTCAGAGTGCGGGCGGTCGGGCCGTTCGAGCAATCCGATCCATTGAGGATCGCCGGCGACGAAATAGCGATTTGTTGGGTTGGCCGCGCTGACCGCCGGTTCGTTGGTGATCCCGGTGCCCTCGAAGAGGCCATTGCGATTCAAATCGAGGTAAAAGCGAAAATCCCAAGCCCGGGGGTCGTTTACTGAAAGCGCCACATTTGTACGAACGTAAACCGGCGGACGGGCATCATACTGTAGATTCGCGATATTGTTGAGGCGCTGTTGTTTGTTCAGCAATCCACCGCTCCGCAAACGGTCATAGTTGACGTTTAACGGATCCACGATTCCTGAACGGAATCCGAGGGGATCTAGCAAGTTGGTGGAAACCAGCATGTCAAACGCACCCGCGTTAGTCGCCGCGAGAATCCGGGAGACGACCTCGGACTGGGCTCGAGCGAGTGCCGCATCCGCAGCCAGTCGTGCATCGCTGTAATCTGATGTCACGGTCACCGACGCTTTCTCCCGGCGGCTGACCGCAAGAAAGACAACGGCCATGAAGGTCACCACCGAGAGCATGATCACGGTGATGACGAGAGCGATTCCGCTTTGAGATTGGCGCTTCATGGGACGGCTGTGCGGATGGGAACCCGCTGACGGAAAAGGTGAATCTTGTTGGCGCGTTTTCTCAAAAAGTTCTGAACAAACGCGGCGTCAACAGAATCCCGGATTGACTGGAATTGTCTGAAAGCTTCTGGTTCAAGAATGCCAAGCTCGACCTCGACATAGGCCGGGAGGGCGTTGTTCAGGAAAAAAAACTCCGTCTGCTGGTAGCTCGGATCTCTGGTTGAACCGGACCGGCGCACCAGAATCTCAGCGCCGGGAAAACGATTTGGTCCTTCGTTTGGATTTATTTGAGGAATCAAGCGGTTACGAAATGCTGGAGGCACAAGAGCATTGGGCCGGCGATCCGCGTCCACATTCAACATCCGCCCGGCATGGTCGTACGCGGTGAACCGCAGATGAATCACTCCGTCCGCCACACGATGAAGGTTGGCGGAAACCCGCTTGGTCACGGGATCGATCCCGGTCGTGTCGAAGCGATTCAAGAGGTTATTGTTCCCAACATGGAGAGCGTTTGTGGACACCATGTAGCGGTAAAGCGTTCCCACCCCGCCCATCGGCTCCATGACGCGGTAACCAACGCCGTTCCAGTCGTTGTTAAGCGCTGTCAGAAAGAAAACTTCTTGCAGCAGATTGGTCCGCAGAGGCGTCTTTTCATCAAGATCCAGCAACACGGTGGCACCAACGGGACTCATCGTGGCGCGGAGGCTGATGGTATTGCTCCGACGCGATGCCGTCATTTCAACCATCTCGCGGGTGAGCATCTCCATCGCCGCGCGGCCTGATTCGAGAACATCCACCTGCGTGATGTTCCCACGCAGCGCCTTTTGGGTGTGGTTAAATAGCGCGTAAAGGCCATAGACGATGACCGTCATCACCGAAACTGAAACCAACAACTCGATGACCGTCATCGCGATGTTTCGCCCCGTTCGTCGATTTTGATGTAAAGTTGCCGTTTGCATCAGAACCGGGTTGTGTACTGGTTGGGGGCGAGCAGGGCGTCGCGCGGATCCACCGCTCCACTCACCATTGTCCGGAAGGTACGTCGATTTGATCCTATATTCAGCCTGCCACCTTGCTGAAACAACGGCCAGGAAACGGTTAATCTCACTTCATACAAGTTGCGCCTGAGGTCTGCCAACCGAGCCTGTTCCCCATGCAACAAGCTGTTGGTGGGCGCGGCCAACTGTTCCGGAAGCGGCAAGAAAGGAACCACTTCAGAGCGTATTTGATAGCGGAAGGCAAACTCCTTGACGTTGGCGTTGCGGACGCTTTTTTCAGAGGCAACACCCGTGATGGCCCGCGCGTGAGCCACCACGATATTGGTCATCACTTCACCACGGTTGTTCACGATGAGCTTGGGCGTGCTGAGCAGTGCCACCAATTCCTGGCTGTTCGTAATGCGTCTGCCCGAACCAGCCCCTGACGCCGTGATGTATTCGGTCGTCGGAAGAGGGCGATTTGCTCCACGAACCCAGTTGGTGATGATGACGCGCTCGACGAAATTGGTAAGTTCATCAATCCCTCGGGCACCGCTGCGGATAGCTTCCAATATGTAAAGGCCGTCCTGCTGAATGATTGTGTCCTCCCGGTTCTCCTTCTGAACCTGAATGCCTGACGGTAACACGCCAATGATCGCCACCACCGCAAACCCCACGATCGCCAGTGACAGGGCAACCTCGACGAGAGTGAACCCACTTTCACGATTGGTTCCACGGCGGAGGACAGCACCATACGCAACGACCGGCGTTGCTGGACGCCCCTTGGCGGTACCGGCTCTCTGTTGGCAGAATTTCATCATTTCTTGAATTCGGCTGAAATTACCCTGGCACGGCCCGTCAGCCAGTTCACGCTGACCGCTTGAACATCATTGAACGTCAACACGCGATTGGCCAATCCCTCCTGCCTCACAAAATAGCGCGATTGCCCGGCGGCGTCGCGCCCGAATAGCACATCGCCCCGAATCAGAGGGATCAATTCGTCCCGCCCGTTAACCAATTGTCCTTTCGAGTCGAATCCAATGCATGGCAGGGAAATTTGGCTGGCAGCGGCTTGCATGCCCTGCGATGTCGGAAAAGGCAACCCCGTGACGCGATCAAAGGGGAAAACTTGGTTCACGTCAAAAGGCGCTTTGTCGAAAGGTGCCACTGTAAGTCGATTGGTAGCGCCGATAAACTTCAGTTCAGGAATCACAACTCCCTGCGGCAAGGTTTGCCAGCCTGTGAGAAATCTTGGAGTGAAACGCCCCGGTTGATCGCCAACTGTGCGCCTGCTGACGAGCGCATAAGTGGTGTAAACACCCTTGGCCAGATTGGTCGCGACACGCCTGTCCTCCGGTCGGGAAAAGTTTCCAGCCATCTGGGCGATATTGGTCGGAACAAATATCATATAGACGGTGGTCCGATCACTCATTGCTTTCAGGCGTGCCATCCCCAGATCATCGAGCAGTTGGCGATTCGCTGAAGCGAGCAAATTAGCCTGTTTGAGACCTTTCAAACTGGGCGTCGCAATCGCCGCCAGAGCTCCGATAATGCCGATCACCACCAGCATCTCAATCAAAGTGAACGCGCGAGCCCGCCGCCGTTGCGCAGTCCGACCCGCCACTGGCAGATCAAACTCCGTCGAACGATTGAGCAAAAGCAGACTCATAAGACCACTATTTCCAGCTAAGTATGTTGTCCTTGTTCAATCCGAGGGTCGCCTTCTCGTTGTCAGCAGCAGCCCCATCCGGCCCGAGCGACCAAACCATGACGGAACCACGAAGTTCAAATGCGCCTGACGCATCGCTCCGCGCCAAGCCATTCAGGCCTTGATTACCACCAGCACCGGAGACGGACTCCAGCGAGTAAAAGCCATCCCGGCACGTATTGCTGTAATCCAGGTCGAGTGAGATGATATAAGGGTTCCCCCAAGGATCGCGGTAGATCCCATCCGGCCCGACCAACCCCACTCGCAACGCCTCAGCTCCCCGTTTGGCCTTGTTAGCGTCGGAATCTTTCGCCGAGAGGAATGGAGTCTTGTTGGGATTCATCGCGTGATTTGCGTTTGGATTCTGGTGGACTCCATCTCGAAATATCGGGAGTGAGAAGTCGCGAATCGCAGCGATCACCTCGGAGTTGTTCTTTTGCTCGCGGTCGTTTGCCAGGTTTTGAGTGGCGATCCGCAAAGCGGGGTTCTTCGTCGGCCACCAAACGTTGTCATATCGGGTGCCAAACGTGAAATCAGGCGCCCTCTCAGAGAGTACCGCGCGAGTATCAGCCGATGCTGGCATCTTTCCGTACGCAGCCTGGTAGGAGTTGATGGCATTGACGATGTCAGCAATCTCGGTCCGGGCACGCATGACAAGCGCCTTCTTCTTCACGTTGCTCAAAACCGGCAGGAGCATCCCCGCCAGGATGCCAATGATTGCGATCACCACCAACAGCTCGATCAGTGTGAATCCGCAGTGGATCAGCGAGTCCTTTGAACGCGTTCTCTTCATATTCTTCAGCGAAATCTTCATGGAATGACTTAAGGTACTTTCCCTATCACAACAGACCTTGGCTCCCAATTGCTGATGCGTGTGATATTCTTGCCGATGACAACTTCCGCCCACAAATCGTAGGTCTCGGCGTTGAAGCGATTGGTTGAACTTGGGTCATAGAACCACGGATACACCTTGGTCCCATCCGCTGCTGTCAGCAAAAGCACACTTGGGGGGACACGATCCCCCGAAGCAACGGCGAGTGGCACTGCGAGACTCTCAAAGACAGAGGCACCTTCCTTGACCATTTTACGTTCAGAAGGCTTGAAAGCCGTACTGACCCTCACGTCGCGAGGATTCCGGGCTGAATTTGCAAAGCCATCGACACCGAAAATGGAAGTGATCTGCGCCGCGCCCAACCCTGCCTGAGCTTCACGCCCGATTGGGATAAAGGTGTCAACCTTGAAGACGGTCCCTGAAAGTTCGTAGTAGAGCTGATTTAGTCCTGCCAGTTGGGCGCGAGTTGCAGGCGGCGAAACCACCAATCGCTCATTTGAAGGCGGGTAAGTTCCCAGTCGCGCCTTATAGTTGTCGATTAGAGTCACCAACCGGTTCATCTCGGATCGGATCCGCGATTCCCTGGCCTTTCTGGACACTGCACCGCTGACACTGAGAACCAAGCTCGCCAGTATTCCGATGATGCTGATAACGACCAGCAGTTCGATTAGTGTGAAGCCAACCAAACGCGAATCCCAAGACCGATTGCCGCACCGCTGAGGCATCGCGCTTGTGTTATTTGTTTGCTCCGGATTCATCGAGTGTTCATCGATATTCCCGCAGTTCTTGTTCCAACCGCTCACCAAGCCACTGCTTGATCATGCTTTGATAATTCAAATACCTGGACCGAGCCAACCGCTTGATCCGGGAGAGCATCCTCGGATCAATCCGCAATGTGATCGTCACGGACTCAGAAGCTTCCGCAGATGAAGCAACTGATGACTCCATGAGGCGCACATCAATCCGGCTTTCCGCCCAAAAGGCTGCCTCCGCCTCCTCGCTGTCGAAGAGCGGAACCTCCTCCCAGTTTGCTAGTGCATTCATCTGCAACCAACATTGGCGTTCTCGCGAGCAAGACTGCCTACCTTCAAGTCTGCGCCGAGAGTGCTTGATTTACTTTACGCTGATAAAAGAACTGTTCCTCAGGCGCGAACGCTCTGGAGAGAACCACCCGGACCTGGCGACCATTTGTCCGATACACACTAAAAATCCCAAGTCCACTCGCAGACTTCCCCAGATTGAAGAATCTGGCTTGCGCTGCGAATCGAGGCGAATCGGGAAGGAGTCGAATGGCAAACGGATCCTCAAATGACTCCTCCACATCCCGCGGCGTCAAAGAACTGTCCCACTCAAAAGGGGGATTGTTCCAATCAAACTCCATTCAGCGCCTTCTCTTGTATATCCAATGCCCATCCAATGTATTTACAGTGTATTTACAACTAGCTCCTCAGGCTGTCAAAAGGTTTCTCGATGTTATTCAACATTATTCCTCATTGAAAGCCGGTCAGAATGTTCGGATCTCGTCATGGCCCTCGACAAGGAGGGTGGAATGAAGTTTGAGGGCAAGGAGATGGAATGAATTTGGTGGCGCGCCGCTGTGGACTCTGATTGGATTGGCGCATGTCCATCGCGCATGCGGATCAAATGTTGGCAGGATTGCCC
>SXGS01499183.1_pt1 | contig 16774 bp, 17 predicted proteins | sample 3174681 | NCBI WGS metagenome assembly SXGS01 (sample SAMN11356861, study PRJNA531348) | freshwater metagenome | isolation source: freshwater sample F1-80 | place: China: Fuxian Lake, Yuxi | collected 2017-12-25 | reverse complement strand
GGTTTGGGGCGGGGGACCGCCGGTCAAAGCCCGTGGGTGTTGGGCCCCCCCCCCCCCCCCCCACAACACATAACCCCGCCCCAAAAAGCGGGTCCGCATCGCCGTCTCTTTCGGGTTTCCGGCGACGATGCCCATATCCCCGAGCCCGTTACAAAGGAGACGCTTCCGATGGCATGGGTCATTCTGGGCATTGCCGTGATTACCGAGATCTGCTGGGCGCTCAGCCTGAAATGGGCGGCGACCGTCGCCACTTGGCAGGCGTCGAGCGTGCCGATCATCCTCAGCTTCGTGAACATGGGTCTGCTGGCGCTCGCGATGCGCGGGCTTCCGGCCGGGACTGCCTATGCGGTGTGGACCGGGCTGGGCGCGGTCGGCGTCGTGATCGGCGGGGCCATCGTGTTCGGCGACAAGATCGCGCCGATCCAGGCGGGCTTCATGGTGCTGACCGTGATCGGCGTGATGGGCACCAAGCTCTTCGCGCAAGGGTGAACGCATTCCTCCCCTGCAAGGGGAGGGGGACCATGCGGAGCATGGTGGAGGGGTGTCCCCGCTGGCCGTGACACCCCTCCGTCAGTCCTTCGGACTGCCACCTCCCCTTACAGGGGAGGAATTATCTCTGCGTCCTCCGCGCCTCTGCGCGAACAAAAACCTTCGCGTCTTCGCGACTTCGCGTGAACCAAAGCCAGCCCGCAGGGTAGCGATCCGGCCCCCGCAACCCTAAATCGCACCCGATGTCCGAGCCTCCCGTCGACCGCTTCAACGAAGAGAAATCCACCTTCACCCTGCGCGGTGCCGATGCGCCCGATCTGAAGGCGGGGGTGGCGGCGATCCGCAACGTGCTGGCGACGCTGCCGCTTCGGCCCGGCGTGTACCGGATGCAGGATGCGCGCGGTGACGTCCTGTATATCGGCAAGGCCCGCGCGCTGAAGAACCGCGTCGCCAACTACACCCAGGTTGATCGCCTGCCGAAGCGCCTGCAACGCATGGTCGCGCAGACCCGGTCGATGACCATCGTCACGACCAACAACGAGGCCGAGGCGCTGCTGCTCGAAGCGCAGCTCATCAAGCGCTACCGCCCGGCCTTCAACGTCCTGCTGCGCGACGACATGAGCTTCCCCTTCATCCTGCTGCGGAACGACCACGACTTCCCGCGCATCCAGAAGCATCGCGGCGCCAGGCGCGCGGTCGGCAATTATTACGGCCCCTTCGCCAGTGCGGGCAGCGTCAACAACACGCTGAACGCGCTGCAAAAGCTGTTCCTGCTCCGCTCCTGCACCGACAGTTTCTTCAAGGGCCGCGACCGGCCGTGCCTGCTCTACCAGATCCGGCGCTGCTCGGCGCCGTGCGTCGGCCGGATCGACGAGGCGGCCTATGCCGAGCTGGTCGCCGACGCGAAGAACTTTCTGGGCGGCAAGTCGACCCAGGTCCAGGCCAAGCTGGGCACCCAAATGCAGGCGGCGGCCGAGGCGATGGACTTCGAATTGGCCGCGATCCTGCGCGACCGGCTGAAGGCGCTGACTTTCATCCAGGGGACGCAGGCGATCAATGCCGAAGGGGTGGGCGACGCCGACATCTTCGCGCTCGCCAATCGCGAAGGGGTGATGGGCATCCAAGCCTTCTTCATCCGTGGCGGCCAGAATTGGGGGCATCGCAGCTTCTTCCCCGCGCACACCCATGACGTGCCCGAGGAGGAGGTGCTGACCAGCTTTCTCTCCCAATTCTATGAGGAGGTGCCGCCCGCCAAGACGATCCTGCTCGACCGCGACCTGCCCGAGGGCGAGTTGTTGACCGAGGCGCTGGGCGAGCGGGCCGGGTACAAGGTCCAACTGACCGTCCCCCAGCGGGGCGATCGCCGCCGCCTGCTCGATCAGGCGAAGCGCAACGCGGTCGAGGCGCTAGACCGGCGACTGGCCGAGTCGACCACCCAGGCCAAGCTGCTGCGCGAGGTGGCGGAGTTCTTCGACCTGTCCGAACCGCCGCAGCGGATCGAGGTGTACGACAACAGCCATATCCAGGGTAGCAATGCGCTGGGCGCGATGGTCGTGGCGGGGCCGGAGGGTTTCCAGAAGGGCCAGTATCGTAAGTTCAACATCAAGGGGAACGAGGCGGCGACCAATGACGATTTTGGCATGATGCGCGAAGTCTTCCGCCGCCGCTTCGCCCGCCAGCTAGAGGAAAACCCCGACCGCGACGACGCGACCTGGCCCGACCTGGTGCTGATCGACGGCGGGCGCGGCCAGCTCAACGCGGCCAAGGCGGTGCTGGAGGATCTGGGCATCGAGGATGTCTGCCTGGTCGGCGTCGCCAAGGGCCCGCATCATGGCCGCGAGGGGCGCGAGGTCTTTCACATGATGGACGGCAGCGAACGGATGCTGCCGGTCAACGCGCCGTTGTTGTTCTACCTCCAGCGACTACGCGACGAGGTCCACCGCTTCGTGATCGGCGCCCACCGTGACAAGCGCGCCAAGGCCATGGGCGCAAGCCCGCTGGACGAAGTGCCCGGCATCGGCCCGGCGCGGAAGAAGGCGTTGCTGATGCACTTCGGCACGGGGCGGGCGGTGCGCAATGCCAGTCTGGAGGACTTGCGGAAAGCGCCGGGGGTCAGCCAGGCGGTGGCGCAGCAGGTGTACGACTTTTACCATAGCCGGTAAGGCGCGCGCACTATCGGTTCAAAATCGCTTCGTGAATTCGTCTTGTCCCAGCATTCCCGCGCCGCGCATGGTCACGATATAGGATTGGCCTGCGATCAGTTTGGCGGGCTCTCCGCTTGCGACGAAGCCAGCCGGGGCTTCGCCATAACGGAATTCGGAACGACACTTCGCACCGGTGGGCGCGCCGATCGACCATAGTGGGTTCAACTGATCGTTCGCTTTATAGATCGCGACGTCATCGACGCAGGCAGACTGACCGCCTCTGACGGCCTTAAATGTCAGTGCGGTCGGCGACTCTGAGACGGCGACGTTCGTCTCTCTTTTGCAGCCCGACGTCATGACGAGCAGGGCGATGCAGCCGACAATTCTATAGCCCATATACTCCACTCCCGGCCATGTGTCGTCTCAGGATAGACTGCTCCCGCCGCACTCTCCGACTATCGGTCGTCGATTGCCGTAAGACGGCTTGGTTGCGACATCCTGAATCGGGCTGCGTATTTGATCTGTCTGTCCCGACATCTATCGCCCGTTTGTTACCGAATGGGCAGATGGCGTATTGACGCACCATCACCATCGCCGATGGCGCGGAGCTGCCAGATGTGGGAAGGCTCGTCGATGCGTCCGCTATGGTCGAGGGCGTTGATCAGGCTTTCCCAATTGGCATCATCCTGGGCGAATTCGACCGTCTCGCCGTTGGCGAAGCCGAGCGTGAGAATGATGGCATCATAGGCATAGAGATCGCGATGATGGACGGCGGCGTTCGTCAGCTCGGTAAAGCATAGACGATGGTCGCGGCCATCCGGGCTCGTGACCCGGATAGCGTCTGGTTCGACGGTGTATTTGGGCAAGCGCGCCCGAAGACGTCGCAAGAAGGCTCGGTTCAGCCGATCGACAAAGCCCATTATAGCCATTCCAGTCTGGTGATGTAATCATAGGTTGCCGTTCCCGCATGGTCCCCGAACCACGCACCAGCGGCGCCAACACCAAGCCCGCCCAGGATTCCACCAACAAGACAAGCGCCGCCCGTACCGATTTCACCGACATAGGGGATTGCGAGAGAAGGGGAGGCAATGGTGCCCAAACCGACGCAGCCCGCCCATGCACCGCTCCAACCACCCGCCGCACCGCCAGCAAGAGCGCCGCCCTGCCGGATAGCGACCCGTGCTCGATCTTCGGGTTTGGCCTGCGTGATGAGCACCACCGCAAGCGTTAAGTTAAGAACAACCATGCCGTGACCAGCATATCTCATCGACAGGCTCAGCCGGTTCACGTAGGATCGCGTCTTTCCGATGCTTTGAAGGATGGCTTGGTCAGTTCCCTTCCTTCGTATCAGCTTTTCATAGGTTGGCAGATCGTGCCTAGGTTTAAGAATTTCCGAGTAAACCTTGCCGAATGGACTGAGCGGTTTGCGGGTTTCAAGGACCAGCCTGTTCCGTTGGTCCACGAGAGCCCGGGTTTCCGACTCTGTGATCAACCCTCTACGCAGCAATTCGTTGGCTAAGCGCGTAAAAGCGGCATTCCGTTGATTGCAAAGCGAACGTAGATAAGCATCCCAGGCAAGATTGCTGCCAAGTCCAAATGTCGCGCCTTGGCTCACCCGAACGGCAGGGCTGTAGAGGAACTGTGTTTCTCCATAGTCCTTGGTGGCCATGTGCATCTCCGGTGCCGATGCTTTTGCTTGTGGAGGGCATGTCGTCATACGAAATATACCCTGAAATTCTGTTTCTAAAAGGGTGGGCCTGTTCCCCGTGCCACCGTTTACGAAACGGTCGCACGGCCTTTCGGCATGGCGCCCGCTTCGACATGGCATCCCACCCCATTCCCCCCTACATCCGTACCCATGCACCGGGTCGCCCCCGCCATCATCCTGTCGGTCCGGCCGCATGGCGAGCATGGGGCGATCGTGCGGGGTTTGACCCGCGATGACGGCGTGCAGCCGGGCTATGTCCGGGGCGGGCGGTCGCGGGGGCTGCGGCCAGTGTTGCAGCCGGGGAACGGCATTATCGGCGAGTGGCGGGCGCGGACGGCGGAGCAGCTGGCGGCGCTGACCATCGAGCCGGGGCATAGCCGCGCGGGGTTGCATGGCGAGCCGCTGGCCGCCGCCGGGATCGAGTGGCTGTGCGCGCTGACCGCCGCCGCCCTGCCCGAGGAACAGCCTTATCCCGTCCTCTATGATGCGCTCGACGCGGTGCTGACCGCGATCGAGTCGGCGCCCTCGGCCCGGGGCTGGGCGGGGGCGTTGGTGCGCTATGAATTGCTGCTGCTCGGGCAGTTGGGGTTCGGACTGGACCTGGAGCGATGCACCGTAACCGGCGCGGCGGACGACCTCGCCTATGTCAGCCCCAAGAGCGGCGCGGCGGTGTCGGTGGGGGCGGCGTTCGGCTATGAGGCGCGGTTGTTCCCGTTGCCCGCGTTCCTGCGCGAGGGCGGGGTGGCGGACTGGCCCGACATCTTCGCGGGCGCGCGGATCACCGCGCATTTCCTGACGCGCGATCTGCTTGCGGGTTTGCGCAACGATCCCATGCCGGCACGCGCGCGGTTGTTCGATCGGTTCAAAAGGGCGGTTGCGTGATGCCCGCCCGCTAAGGCAAAGGGCGCTCCGAATAGAGACAGGAAGGGGCCAGCCATGGCATTGATCGCGATCCTCGCCGGTGACGGCATCGGCCCGGAAGTGACGGCGGAAGCGCGGCGCGTGCTGGAGGCACTGGACCTGGGCCTGACCTTCGAGGAGGCCAAGGTCGGCGGCGCGGCGTACGAGGCGGCGGGCCATCCGCTGCCGCCCGAGACGCTGGCGGTGGCGGAGCGTGCCGATGCGCTGCTGTTCGGCGCGGTCGGCGATCCGCGCTTCGACAATCTCGAACGCGCGCACCGGCCGGAACAGGCGATCCTGGGCCTGCGCAAGGCGTTCGGCCTGTTCGCGAACCTGCGGCCCGCGCGGCTGTTCGAGGGGCTGGAGGATGCCAGCTCGCTGCGCCCCGACATCGCGCGCCGCATCGACATGGTGATCGTGCGCGAACTGACCGGCGACGTCTATTTCGGCGCGAAGGGCCGTGGCACCACCGAGGCGGGCCTGCGCGAAGGCCATGACCTGATGCGCTATGACGAAGAGGAAGTCGCGCGGATCGCGCGCGTCGGCTTCGAAACCGCGATGCGCCGCCGCCGCCGCCTGTTGTCGGTGGACAAGGCCAATGTGCTGGAAACCTCGCAGCTGTGGCGTGACGTGGTGATCGAGGTGGCCAAGGATTACCCCGAGGTCGCGCTCGAGCATATGTATATCGACAATTGCGCGATGCAGCTGGTGCGCGATCCGGGCCAGTTCGACGTCATCCTGACCGGCAATCTGTTCGGCGACATCCTGTCGGATCAGGCGTCGATGTGCGCGGGCTCGATCGGGATGCTGCCCTCCGCCGCTTTGGGTGCGACGGGCAAGGGGCTGTACGAGCCGATCCATGGCTCGGCCCCCGACATTGCGGGCCAGGGCAAGGCCAATCCGTGCGCGGCGATCCTGTCCTCGGCGATGATGCTGCGCCACTCGCTGGGGATGGCGGAGGCGGCCGACCGGATCGACGCGGCGGTCGCGGGCGCGATCCGCGAGGGCGCGCGGACCGGCGATCTGGGCGGCAGCCTGTCGACCCGTGCCATGGCCGACGCGATCCTCGACCGACTCTGATCCGCATGGACGCGCTCCTCGAACTCGCGGTCGTCATCCCGACCTTCAACGAGCGCGCCAATGTGCCCGTGCTCATCGCCAAGCTCGACCAGGCGCTGGCCGGGCGGCGGTGGGAGGCGATCTTCGTCGACGACAACAGCCCCGACGGCACGGCGGACGCCGCGCGTGAACTCGGCAAGGTCGACCCGCGCGTCCGGGTGATCCAGCGGATCGGGCGGCGTGGCCTGTCCTCGGCCTGTATCGAGGGGATGTGCGCCACCGCGGCTCCCATGGTCGCGGTGATCGACGGCGACCGCCAGCATGACGAGACGCTGCTCCCGAAGATGCTCGACCGGTTGCAGGCGGAAAGCGATCTCGATCTGTTGGTGGGATCGCGCTTCGTCGATGGTGGCGGGACGGGCGACTGGGACCGCGACCGCGTCGCCAAGTCGGCCTTCGCCACCAGGTTGTCGCAGCGGGTGCTGAACGTGAACCTGTCCGACCCGATGAGCGGCTTCTTCATGGTCCGCACCCAAGTGGCGCGCGAGACGGTGCCGCATCTGTCGGGCATCGGCTTCAAGATCCTGCTCGACATCATGAGTGCCTCGCCGCGCCCCTTACGCGCCGCCGAGATGCCCTATGTCTTCCGCGTGCGGACCGAGGGCGAGTCGAAGCTCGATCACGTCGTGGCGATGGAATATCTGATCGCGCTGTACGACCGTCGCTTCGGCAAGGTGGTGCCGGTGCGCTTCGCGATGTTTTCCGCGATCGGGGTGCTGGGCGTCGGCGTGCACATGGCCGTCTTGAGCCTGTTCTTCGTCCTGCTGGGTGCCAGCTTCCTGGCCAGCCAGATCGTCGCGGTGGCGGCGGCGATGACCTTCAACTTCTTCCTGAACAACGCGCTGACCTATCGGGACCGGCGACTGCGTGGTTTCAAGCCGCTGCTCGATGGCTGGGTGTCCTTCTGCCTGGTCTGTTCGGTCGGGGCGATCGCCAATGTCGGCGTCGCGGCCTTTCTGCACGATGCGCGCGCCAATGAATGGGCGGTATCGGCGCTGATCGGGGTGCTGATCGGCGCGGTATGGAATTACGCGCTGTCCTCGCGGTTCGTGTGGGGGCGGTATTGAGGCAATTCCTCACCGCCAATCCGCAAACCAGGCCCAGCGCAGGAAGGCCCTCGGCCCGCCCAGCGCCCCGGCCGTCAGGATCGGGTAGAAATAGACGAACAGGCTGATCGCCGCGACCAGATAGGCCTCGTCCCAATCGCGCAGCCAGCCGCGCCACCGGTCGATCGCCACCGCCAGCGCGACCGACAGCCAGATCGCCGGCAGGAAATAATAATAGTAAAAGCCCAGCGACTTGGGGATGATCGCCCAGATCGCGAACCCGCCGATCCAAAGCGCGGCGGCGACGCCCAGCCGCACCTCGCGCGTCCGCAGCCAGCCCAGCGCGCAGGCCGCCACCGCGACCAGTCCGCCCCACATCACCACCGGATTGCCGAGCAGGAAAACGCCCCGCTGCGCACCGTCCGCGACTTCGTAGAAATACCAGATCGGCCGCCCGATGACGGGCCAGCTCCACCAGGCCGCCTGATAGGCGTGCGGCGGTAGGATCTGGGTCTGGCGGGCATACATGTCGAGCTGGAACGGGATCAGCCGCGCCAGCGTCATCGGCTCGGACGCGTAGAAAAAGGCCGGGGCGAAGGTCGCGGCATAGGCGAGGCCCGCCGCCAGCCCGAGCAGCCCCCAGGCCGACCACCAGCGCAACCCCGGCCAGCGCGACGGATCGCCGCGCTTCAGCAGGACGAACCCGATCGCCGCATAGCCCAGATAGGGCACGGCGGCCCATTTGGTGCCGACCGCCAGCCCCAGCAGCACGGCCCCCAGCGTCCAGCGCCACCGGCTCTGGCCCACGTCGCCGCGCATCGCCCAGCCCATGGCGGCGACCGCCAGCACGACGAAGGCCGCCATGAACCCGTCGAGCATGGCGATGCGCGCCTGCACCAGCACGACGAAATTGACGATGGTCAGCTGGCCCGCGACCGCCGCCGCGCGCGTCCGCCGCGTCATCAGCCAGACGATGGCGAACACGCCCCCGACGATCGCCGTCCCCGCCAGCGTCGACAGCGCGCGCCAGCCCAGCGGATTGTCACCGAACACCAGCATCCCGACGGCGATCAGCGTCTTGCCGAGCAGCGGATGCTCGATATTCACCGGCCCCGACAGCGCCAGCAGCATGCGCGCGGCGGGGACATAATGGACCTCGTCGAAGACCAGCATGTGCGGGGTGGTGAGCCGCCAGCTGAAGATCGCCTGGGCGATGGCGAGCAGCGCGAACAGCGCTGGGGCCGGGCGGCTGAAGGGGGCGAGCTGACGGCGCATGGCCATGGTCATGGCGCTGGCGCTGCGATCGGGCAATGACTTTGGTGGCGGGGGCTCCTACCGCCGACGACATTGAGGGATGACGGAGGGTGGGGCCCTCCGTCATCACGACTGGCCGGCTTAGCGGACCGCCGCGGCCTGGTTGGCGACGATCGCGTCGCGCTGTTCCTGGCTCATCGCGCTGGCGTTGACGTCCGCCGCCTTGATCGCGTCGGCGCGGTCCTCGGCATAGTCGCGGGTGTTCTCGGCGCGCTTGTCGAGCATCTTGGCTTCGTTGCGCAGCGCGTCGGCCTGCGACTCCATGGTGTCGGCGCGGTTGTCCGCGGCGTTCTCGACACGGTCGGCCAGCTTGTCGGTGCCCTTGCTGTTGCAGGCCGACAGCGACACCACGCTAGCCGCCAGCAAAAGGCCGATACCCATCTTCATCGTCATTCTCCCTGTTGCAGGTCGCGGGCATAACCGGATCGGGCCGATTTTCGTTCCGATCGTGTAACGGTGACAGTTGGGAGGGATGCTGTCCGCCATGATAGGCGGAATATCCTTGAACCCCGTGTCCCGGACCGGCAAATGGGCTGGCATGAAGCGTAAGACTGGCCAGGACCGTTCGATCACCAACCAATGGCGCCCCGCGACGCAGGCCGTACGCGGCGGCACCGCGCGGTCGGAATATGGCGAGACGTCCGAGGCGCTCTTCCTGACCTCGGGCTATTGCTATGACCGGGCGGGCGACGCGGCGGCGCGGTTCGCGGGCGAGCAGGAGGGGATGACCTATTCCCGCCTCCAGAACCCGACCGTTGAGATGCTGGAACAGCGTATCGCGCTCCTCGAAGGGGCCGAGGCGTGCCGGACCATGGCGTCGGGCATGGCGGCGATGACCGCGGTGCTGCTGTGTCAGTTGCAGGCGGGCGACCATCTGGTCGGCGGGCGCGCGGCGTTCGGATCGTGCCGCTGGCTGACCGACACGCTGCTGCCCAAATTCGGCATCGCCACCACCGTCGTCGATGCCCGCGATCCGCAGGCGTTCCTCGACGCGGTCCGCCCCGAGACCAAGGTCTTCTTTTTCGAAACCCCCGCCAATCCGACGATGGACGTCGCCGACTTGCAAGCGATCTGCGCCATCGCGCGTGAACGCGGCATCACCACGGTCGTCGACAATGCCTTCGCCACCCCGGCACTCCAGCGGCCGATGGATTTCGGCGCGGACGTGACCGCCTATTCCGCCACCAAGATGATGGACGGGCAGGGGCGCGTGCTGGCGGGCGCGGTGTGCGGGACCGAGGACTTCATCACCAACACGCTGCTGCCCTTCACCCGCAACACCGGTCCGACGCTGTCGGCCTTCAATGCCTGGGTGGTGTTGAAGGGATTGGAGACGCTGGATCTGCGTATCCATCGCCAGTCGGAGTCGGCGTTGAAGGTCGCGACCTTCCTGGAGGGCCGCGTGCCGCGCGTCCTGTGCCCGGCGCTGCCCAGCCATCCGCAGCATGAGCTGGCGATGCGTCAGATGAAGGCGGGGGGCAGCATCTTCGCGCTCGAACTCGATGGCGGTCGCGAACAGGCGCACGGCCTGCTCGATGCGCTGGAGCTGATCGACATCTCCAACAATATCGGCGACTCGCGCTCGCTGATGACGCATCCTGCCTCGACCACCCATGCCGGTGTCGCCGAGGAGAAGCGGGTCGAGATGGGAATCGGCGAGGGGATGCTGCGCCTGAATGTCGGGCTGGAGGATGCGGACGACCTGATCGACGATCTCGACCAGGCCCTGCGCGCCGTGGGTCTGTGAAGGCGCTCTTCTCCCACGCGCTGACCAGCGGGCCGGTGACGGTGCGCGTGTCGGTCAGCTATCTGCCCGAACAGTCAGAGCCGCAGCGCGGACGTTGGTTCTGGGCCTATCATGTCCGCATCGAGAATGACGGCGACCAGCCGGTGCAGCTGCTCACCCGCCGCTGGATCATCACCGACGGGCGCGGTGCGCGCCACTCGGTCGAGGGCGAGGGTGTGGTCGGCGAGCAGCCGGTGATCCAGCCGGGCACCGCCTATGATTATGTCTCGGGCTGTCCGCTGGCGACGACCAGCGGCGCGATGCAGGGCAGCTACAGGATGGTCGGCGCGGACGGCGTGACCTTCGATGCCGCCATTCCCCATTTCGCGCTGATCGCGCCGGCGGTGGAATCGTGAAGCGGACGCATCTGCCGCTCAACGGCCTGCGCGTGCTCGACGCGGCCGCGCGCCATCTGAGCTTCACCCGCGCCGCCGACGAGCTGGCGGTGACCCCGGCGGCGGTCGGGCAGCAGATCCGCGCGCTGGAGGATACGCTGGGCGTCGTGCTGTTCCGTCGCACCACGCGCGGGCTGGAACTGACGCCCGAGGCGGAGGCGGGTCTGGCACCCTTGCGCGCCGGGTTCCTGCAATTCGAGGACGCCGTGCGCGCCATGCAGGCGGGCCAGTCGTCCAAGTCGCTGACCATCGCGGCGCCGCGCGACGTGACCGAAAAGTGGTTGATGCCGCGCCTCGCCGCCATCGCCGCGAGCGATCCCGACCTTCGCTTCTCGCTGATCGCGTCGGACGAGGGGCTGGACTTCACCGAGGCGAATCTCGACCTCGCCATCCGCTGGGGTGACGGCCCCGGCGGGCTGGAGGGCGAGGCGATCGAGTCGGACGGAATGATTCCGATTGGTCCCGCCGACGCCCCGCTGATCGCCTGGCCGGGTGCGCCGGAGGACGGCGCGCCGCTGGTCCGCGTCACCGATGCGGGCCTCGCCATCGATGCGGTGGCGGCGGGTCTGGGTCGCGCGACCGTGCCGCAACTGCTGGCCGAGCGCGATCTGGCCGAGGGGCGGGTGATCGCAACCGGTGAAGCGGTGCCGTCGCGCATGGGGTACTGGCTGGTCGCGCCGCTGCCGCAATGGCGCCAGCAAAAGGTCAAGGCGCTGGTAGAGGCGCTGGGGGGCTGATCCAATCTACCTCTGGTAGATGACCTTCTATTCCTCCCCTGCAAGGGAAGGGGGACCAGCGAAGCTGGTGGAGGGGTGTCCCGCTATCGAGAGGGCGACACCCCTCCGTCAGGCCTAACGGCCTGCCACCTCCCCTTGCAGGGGAGGAACGCGCTTTACGCCGCCGGTGCCGCGTCGAACGGCACCGGAAACTTCTTCGCGCAGAAGGCGCAGTCGACCTGGATCAGGCCATCGGCATCGGCCATCTCGCGCCGTTCCTCGACCGAGAACTTCGTGATGACGCTGGCGATATACTCCGCCGAGCAGCGGCAGCCGCGCACGATTGCGGGCGACTCCGACACGCGGACATTGCGCTCCTCGTTGAACAGCCGCCACACCAAGGTCTCCAGCGGCAGCGCGGCGTCGGCCAGTTCCTCGACCTGCATGGTCTGGCCGAGCGCCTGGACATGCTCCCACTCGGGATGGTCGAGCTTGACGTGCAGCCGCTCGCGGCCTTCCTCACCCTCGGGCAGATGCTGGAGGAACAGGCCGCCCGCGACGGTGCGGCCGTCCGGTCCCTTGGCGATCCCGACGCGTAGCAGGCTGGGGATCTGCTCCGACTGGATGAAATAGCTCTCGGCGGCGGCCGACAGCGTGTCGCCGTCGAGTGGCACGATGCCCTGATACCGCTCGCCGGTCACCGCCAGGTCGAAAGTGATCGCCAGATAGCCCTGACCGAACAGCGCGAACAGCGTCGGGTCGGCGGGCAGCTCGGCCAGCCGATCCTCGTCATACTGGATATAGCCGCGCAGCTCGCCGCCGCGATAGTCGCACACCAGCAGCCGGATCACGCCGCTGTCGCTGCGCGTCTGGATGGTCAGCTGGCCGCTCGTGTCCTTCAGCGTCGCGCCCATCAGCGCGGTTAGCGTCAGTGCCTCGGTCAGCAGCCGCTCGATCGCCGGCGGATAGGCGTGCGCCGCGAGAATCTCGTCCAGCACCGGGCCGAGCCGCACCAGCCGTCCGCGCGCATGTTGCTCGGGGATGGTGAACGCGATCGCGCGGTCGAGGTCGGGCAGGGTGATGTCGGTCATGCTCGTGCCTTTACGCTCCGGAGGACGTCCGGGCGATATGGTGCCGGTCAGGCGGGGAAAGAGAAAAGGCCGACGAACCCGCCGGCCTTTCCATAGATAGGTAATGCCGAAGCGCGATCAACCGATCTGGCCAAAGCACCAGCGCAGCACGGATTTCTGCGCGTGCAGACGATTTTCCGCCTCGGGCCAGATCAGCGATTGCGGCCCGTCGATCACGTCCGACGTCACCTCTTCGTCACGGTGCGCAGGGAGACAGTGGAGGAACTTGGCGTCCGGCTTGGCCAGCGCCATCAGCGCGGCATTGACCTGGAACGGCATCATCGCGGCCAGCTTTTCCTCGGCATGCGCCTGGCCCATCGAGATCCAGGTGTCGGTGACGACGATGTCCGCTCCCTCGACCGCCGCACGCGGATCGGTGGTGCAGGTCGCGCGGCCCCGGCCCAGTTCCAGCGTCCCCGGTTCGGGATGATAGCCGTTCGGGCAGGCGGAGACCACGTCGAAGCCGAGCAGCCCGCCCGCCTCGACGATCGAATGCAGGACGTTGTTGCCGTCGCCCAGCCAGGCGACCTTGATTCCCGACAGGGTCTTGCCCGCCTCGATCACGGTCAGCAGGTCGGCCATGATCTGGCAGGGGTGCGACAGGTCGGTCAGGCCGTTGATGACCGGGACGCTGGCATAATGGGCCATTTCCTCGACCTTGGCATGGTCGTCGGTGCGGATCATGATCGCGTCGGTATAGCCCGACAGGATGCGCGCGGTGTCGGCGATCGTCTCGCCGCGCCCCAACTGCATGGTCCCGGCATCCAGCACGATCGAGGTGCCGCCGAGCTGGCGGATCGCCATGTCGAAGCTGACGCGGGTGCGGGTCGAGTTCTTTTCGAATACCATGGCCAGCGTGTGCCCGGCCAGCGGCGCATCGGCATCGACGCGGCCCTTGGTGAAACCGGCGCGGGCGGCCTTGCGGGCCTGCGCGTCGGTCAGAATGGCGGTCACACCCTCGGGACCGGCGTCGGCGAGGTTCAGGAAGTGGCGGATCGTCATGGGTCTATACTCCGTCGCCCCGGCGGTTCCCCGCCGCCGGGGTGGCAGGGATCAATCGTCGGCGGCGGGGACATAGACGCGCGCGGCGTCCGACAGCTTCGTCGCGAACTCGGTGATGTGGCTCTCGTCGATGGTCAGCGGCGGCAGGATGCGGATGACATTCTCGCCCGCCGCGACCAGCAGCAGCCCGTGATGGTCGCGGCAGTGCGCGACGAAACGACGGCTGTCGCTCTTCATCTTCAGGCCCTGCATCAGGCCGTGCCCGCGCACTTCCTCGAACAGATGGTCGAAGTTCGGGATCATCTGCTCCAGCGTCGCGCGCAGGCGCTTACCCATCGCCTCGACATGCTCTAGGAAGCCCGGCTCCTGCATGACGTCGAGCACCGCTTCCCCTGCGGCCATGGCGAGCGGGTTACCGCCATAAGTCGAGCCATGCGTTCCGGCGACCATGCCCTTGGCCGCTTCCTCGGTCGCCAGGCACGCGCCCAGCGGGAAGCCGCCGCCGAGACCCTTGGCCGAGGCCATGATGTCGGGCTTCACGCCGTACAGCTCATGGGCGAAGAACGTGCCGGTGCGGCCGTAACCGCACTGCACCTCGTCCAACACCAAGAGCAGGCCATGTTCGTCGCACGCCTTGCGCAGCCCCTGGAGGAATTCCATGCTGGCGGGACGCAGGCCGCCTTCGCCCTGGATCGGCTCGACCAGGAAACCGGCGGTGTTCTCGTCGATCAGCGCGAGCGCCGCTTCCAGATCGTCGAACGGCGCATAGGCGAAGCCCGGCAGCAGCGGCTCGAACCCGTCACGCATCTTGGGCTGGTTGGTCGCCGAGATCGCGCCCAGCGTCCGGCCATGGAAGGCATTGTTGAAGGTGATGAGCGTATGACGCTGCGGATTGCCATTGGCGAAGTGATAGCGGCGCGCGGTCTTGATCGCGCACTCGACCGCTTCCGCGCCCGAATTGGTGAAGAACACCGTGTCGGCGAAGGTCGAATCGACCAGCCGCTGGGCGAAATGCTCACCCTGCGGACTGCCGTAGAGGTTCGACACGTGCATCAACGTCGCGGCCTGTTTGGCGATCGCCTCGACCAGCTTCGGGTGGCCATGGCCCAGCGCGTTGACCGCGATCCCGGCGGCGAAGTCCAGATACTGCTCGCCGTTTTCGCCATAGAGATAGACGCCCTCGCCTCGGACCGGACGCACCCCGCACCGTGGGTAGACGGGCATCAGGGCGGTGATGGTCACGGGGATGTCTCCTTCAAACAGCAAAGGGCGGCACAGGTGGCCGCCCTTTGCGATCATACGGGCTATTGCGCATGCGCGTCAACGCGTCGGGGCACGTCAGCTTGTGGTGTCTGCCGTCAGATCGAAGGTGTTGAGTTCCCAGGTTGCGGCCCTGCTGCGCATCCGTGACCCCTTATACGCGGCTTGGGGGGATATGATGCTGAACCGTTCCAATCGATGGCCCTTTCGCGGATCGCTGTCGTTTCTGGGCGTATAGCGGCGCATCGCCAGTTTCTGGCTGACCACGTCGATCCACTGAGCGGGAATCCGATCGCTGATATTCTGGGGCGTGATGTCGACGACATGCCCGTCCGGTGTGATCCGATAGCTGAAATCGACGAAGTTGGCTTTTTCCTGTCCCGGCGCCGAGCCGAAATGCAGTTCCTCTTGTCGGATCGAGGGCGAGAAGACCAGCATCTGACGGCCGGTCTGCCCCGGTTCCATCTCGGCCACCACCCGGTCGGCGACGGCGGCGCGGTCCTTCTCGTCGGCCAGTTGAATTCGGATCGCCCGCGCGGCGTTGCGATAGGGCAGCATTTCGGGCTCGGGGCGGTTCAGGATTCGCTCGGCCATGTCGCGCGCGCGGGTGCGATATTCGGGATAGAGCGAACCCAGCGCGCTCTGCAAAACCGCCGCGCGGAGATAGGCCTGCCCCACCAGGTTGAAATCACCGATCTTGTCCGCCTCGCGCGCCACCCAGTCATAATGTTGGAACGCGCCCTCGGCTCGCCCCTCCCGCGCCAGTTCGTCGCCTACCTCCAGCCGTTGGGCAAGGATGGCGGGATCGTTCGCAGGCAATCCGGCCCGCAGGGCATAGACGGCATCGGCCGCGTTGACCCGGGGATTGGTCGGAACGCCGTTCAGCCGCGCCAGACGGCTGGTCGCGCGGTGGAGATCGGCGACCTCCTTGGGCAGCATCGAATCATAGCGACCGTTCCGACCGCGCGACGACAGCAGCGTGCGGTAGCTGCCTTGGTAGTTGCCGGTCAGGAACTGCATCTCGGCATAGGCCAGCGACCGGGCGATATCCTCCTTCGGCGGGCACCGATGCGCCAGGCAATCGTCCAGCGCCTTCTTGGTCTGGGTCAGGCTGTCCGCCGTTACGACCACGGTCGGCCCATTCTCGACCGGGATGGGCAGGGTGAATTGCGATTGCAGAAGCAGCGTCAGCAGGATCATCGGCCGAATTCCTTCTCCCAGCGCGCCGACGAGAGTCGGACGCATGATGAACGCCGGATGGGAGAAGAATATTCGTATCGATCGTAGCGATCCCGCAAGTTACAAAATATGGATCGGGCGCAAAGACGTCAGGCATCGATCACTTCTTCGTCGAGCCGTGCCGCATTCTCCTGAATAAACGCAAAGCGGTGCGCCGGATTGTTGCCCATCAGCCGGTCGACCAGGTCCTTCACGCCCGCGCGTTCCTCATATTCCTGGGGCAGGGTGATGCGGATCAGGCTGCGGCTCGACGGGTCCATCGTTGTTTCGCGCAGCTGGCCGGGGTTCATCTCGCCCAGGCCCTTGAAGCGCGCGACGTCGACCTTCTTGCCCTTGAACGCGGTCCGCTCCAGCTCGGCGCGGTGGGCGTCGTCGCGGGCGTAGAGCGACTTGGCACCGACCGTCAGGCGATAGAGCGGCGGCTGGGCGAGGTAGAGATGCCCGCGCCGCACGAGGTCGGGCATTTCCTGGAAGAAGAAGGTCATCAAGAGCGTGGCGATATGCGCGCCGTCCACGTCTGCGTCGG
>SXGS01255569.1_pt1 | contig 16775 bp, 10 predicted proteins | sample 3174681 | NCBI WGS metagenome assembly SXGS01 (sample SAMN11356861, study PRJNA531348) | freshwater metagenome | isolation source: freshwater sample F1-80 | place: China: Fuxian Lake, Yuxi | collected 2017-12-25 | reverse complement strand
GGTCGTCGCCACGAGGCCGAAGCCGCGGCACAGCGCGCCGAAGCCGAGGCCCGCGCCCGCGCCCGCCACATTCGTACCGAAACCCACGCCGCCCGCCGCCAGATGGTCGCGACGATGCAGCTCAATTCCAATCTCGCCACCAATCTCCTGCCCCGCGCCACCAGCATTGAGGACAACCTCCGCAGTCACACGGCGCAGGGTCAGGTAACCTTTCCCGAAGTGCTCCGCGCCCGCGAACGCCGGCTGGAGCTCGAATGCAAACGCCTCGAAACACTCCGCGACTTCCACCTGGCCCGCGTGCGCTACGAATCCGCCACGAGCCGAAACACTGATGCCCGATGAACTCCAAAACTCCCGCCCGCAAAATGAAATCTCCAATCACGCTCCTCACTCTTCACGTCGCCCTCGCCGCGCTCGCGCTCCCCGCGTCCGCCGACGATGCCTGCTGCAAGACGTTGTTGAAGGCTGATGCGTCGACCTCCTCCACCGTTGCGCTCACGACGAATCAAGCGACCACCATCGCCCTGCGCACCGATCTCGCCACGCAACGGCAGTTGGAACTGACCATGCCCGCGACCGGCCGCCTCGAACCGCTGACGGAACGCCAGGCCGTTCTCAGCACGCGCATCGCCGGACGCGTCGTGAAACTCAACGCGCGCCTTGGCAGCCCGGTGAAGCTCGGTGAAGTCCTCGCCGAAATCGAAAGCCGTCAGCCCGGCGATCCGCCGCCGATCATTTCGCTCGTCTCGCCGATGGACGGCGTGGTCGGCCGCATTGACGTGCGTCTCGGCGAACCAGTCGGCCCGGAGAAACCGCTGCTGGAGATCAACGACTTCACCACTCTCGACGCCGTCGCGCATGTCTTCCAGGCGAAGGCCGGCCAGTTGAAGATCGGCATGAAAGCCCGCGTCCGCGTGCCCGCCTGTCCCGAGCACGAGTTCTACGAAGGCACGCTCGTGCGCTTCGGGACGCAGGCCGACGGCAACGCGCGCACGCTCGACGCCGTCTTCCGCATCGCCGATCACGATGGCCATCTGCGGCCCGGATTGCAGGCGCGCTTCGAGATCCTGCTGCAAGAGAAGGCCCCCGTCTTCAGCGTCTCGCGCGCGGCCGTGTTCCGTGAAGGCGGCGTGACACACTGCTACGTGGCTGATCCGGAGACGCCGCTGACCTTCACCCGCACGCCCGTTCGATTGCTGGAGAAAGGCAACGATGAGTTCGTGTCCATCGCCGCTGAAGGCCCGGGCAGCCTCCTTCCCGGCGATGTCGTCGTCACGCGCGGCCACGACCTGCTGCCGTATGTCGGAAACAGCGCCGCGTTGATGGCGGCAATGGAAGCTGCGCACGGTCACAGTCACGGCCCCGGTGGACACACCCACGCGCATGAAGACGGCGTGCCGCACTCGCATGACGACTCCACGAACGGTGCGGTCGGTTCCGCCAATCACGGTGCTGGCGATCACGGACATGCCCACGGCCCGGCGACTGCCGACGCTTCCGGCAGGTTCGCCACCTGGCTGACCTTCGCCCTTGGCGCGGCAGCGGCGGGCTTCGCGCTCCTGAGCTTATTGCTCGCCAGCCAGCGGCGCGGCACGACATCGGGTTCCACCGCACCACCCGCGAGCAAACCCTCCACGAGCCATGCTTAACCAACTGATCGATCTCTCGCTGCGGCAACGCGCGCTGGTGATCGCGCTGTCGGTCGCGCTGCTCGCGTTCGGCGTCATGGTGACGCCGCGCCTGCCGCTGGACGTGCTGCCGAACGTCACCAAGCCCACCGTCACGCTGCTGACCGAAGCGCCCGGCCTCGCGCCCGAGGAGACCGACACCCTCGTGACCATGCCGCTTGAGAACGCCCTCAACGGCGCGCCCGGCCTCGAACGCCTGCGCTCGAACTCGGATGTCGGCCTGTCGCTGGTGTTCGCGGAGTTCGGCTACGGCACCGACATTTATCGTGCCCGCCAACTCGTGCAGGAACGCCTCCAGACCGCTACCGGCACGCTCCCGCGCGACATCATTCCGCAGATGCTTCCAGCCACGTCCTTGCTCGGGGAGATTCTCCTCGTCGGCGTGCGCAGCCGGAACTTCGGGCAGTCCAACGCGACCGTGCCGATGGAGATTCGCACCCTGGCCGACACGACGATTCAACGCCGCCTTCTCGGCGTGCGCGGCGTCGCGAACGTCCTGAACATGGGCGGTGGGGTGAAACAGTTTCTCATCCAACCGGACCTCGCGAAGCTCCAGGCCTTCGGCATCCGTCTGGAGGAACTTCAATCCGCCGCCGCCAACGCGGTGAAGAACGCCACGGGCGGTTACATCACCGGATCGAAGCAGGAGCTCGCGATTCGCGCGATCGGCCAGACCACGAGCCTCGACGACATCGCGGGCACCTTGGTCAAGACGGTGGACAACACGGCGATTCGCATCCGCGATGTTGCCGATGTTACCACCGGTGTCGCCGCGATGCGCGGTGACGCGGCGATGAACGGAACACCCGGTGTGATCCTCGGCATCGAGAAGCAGCCGAACGCGAACACGTTGTCGGTCACGCGCGGCGTCGAACAGGCGCTGACGGAACTGCGTTCCAGCCTGCCGTCCGATCTCGAACTCGGCGTCGTCTTCCGCCAGGCGACCTTCATCGAACGCGCCGTGAAGAACCTCGTCGATGCTGTGCGGGATGGCGCGCTGATGGTCGTGCTCGTGCTCGTGCTGTTTCTTCTGAACATCCGCACCACTGTCATCACACTCACGGCGATTCCGCTGTCGTTCGCGCTGACCGCGTTGGTCTTCGCGTGGTTCGATCTCAGCATCAACTCCATGACCCTCGGCGGCTTGGCTGTGGCGCTCGGCATGGTCGTCGATGACGCGATTGTCGATGTCGAGAACGTCTTCCGCCGCCTGAAGGAGAACCGCCTCGCTGCGGTACCGCGCCCGGCGATCCGTGTCGTGGCGGACGCGTCGAAGGAAGTCCGGCAGTCGATTGTTTATGCGACGCTGCTGGTCGTTCTGGTGTTCCTGCCGCTCTTCGCTTTGGACGGTGTCGAAGGTCAGCTCTTCGCTCCGGTCGCGGTGGCGACGATTGTTTCGCTGCTCGCTTCATTCGTGGTCTCGCTGACCGTCGTGCCCGCGTTGTGCTCGCTTCTCCTGCCGAACATGAAGTTCCACAAAGAGACGGACGGCTGGTGCGTGCGCTGGCTCAAGCGCGCTGATGAGAAGCTCCTGCTCGGCCCGGCGCTGCGGCATCCGTGGGCAACGGTCGCGATCACCATCGTGCTCTTCGCCGCGGCTGCTGGACTATGGCCCTTGATGGGCCGGCAATTTCTCCCCGCGTTCAACGAAGGCAGCTTCCTCGTCACGATGGTTGCGCCGCCAGGGACTTCGCTGACGCGATCGCAGGAGCTTGGAGCCATCGCCGAGGCGGAACTCCGGCAGGTGGCGGACATCGCGATCTTCAGCCGGCGCACCGGCCGCGCGGAAAAGGCCGAGCATGTGATGAGCGTGAACGTGAACGAATTCGACATCGAGCTGAAGCCGGGCACCAAGGACACGGAGAAAGTCATCGCGGAAGTGCGCGAGCGGCTGGGGAAGATTCCCGGCGTGTTTATTTCGCCCGGCCAGCCGATTCAACATCGCATCGACCACATGCTCTCCGGCGTGCAGGCGCAGATCGCGTTGAAGATCTTCGGGCCGGATCTCGCAACGCTGCGGGGCGAGGCGGAGAAACTTCGCGCGTTGATCGCGAGTGTTCCGGGTCTGGCGGATGTGAACGTGGAACAGCAGGCGTTGATCCCCCAGCTTCGCATCGAGCCGCGCCGCGACACCGCCGAGCAGTTCGACTCCCGCGTCGGTGGCATCAATGAGCGCATCGGCGTCCTTCTCGGCGGCGAGACGCTCGGAGAGGTGCGCGAGGGAATGGTCAGCCGCGATCTGGTGCTGCGTCTTCCCGAGTCCGCACGGCAATCGCCCGAGGCGATCGCGGGGATGATGATTGAGGACGAGAGCGGTCGGCCGGTGGAACTGCGCGACGTGGCGCATGTGGAACTGGCTTCCGGCCCGAACGTCATCAACCGCGAGAACGCGCAGCGTCGCATCATCATCAGCGCGAACTCGACCCGGAGCGATCTTGTGGCTGTGGTGGATGAGATCCGCCGCCGCATCGAGGATCCTCAAGCCGGGCTGCCTCTGCCCGAAGGCTACTACGTGACTTACGACGGTCAGTATCGCAGCCAGCAGGAGGCCAGCCGCCGGATGCTCTGGCTCGCCGGGCTGACGTTCCTGCTAATGACGTTTCTGCTCCACGCGCATTTCAAGAGCGCCGGGCTGGTCGCACAGGTGATGTTGAACATCCCGCTGGCCTTCATCGGCGCGCTGTTCCTCACGTGGATCATGGTGGGAACCATCAGCATCGCGACGCTGGTCGGGCTGATCACGCTCGCGGGTATCGCGAGCCGAAACACCATCATGATGATCTCGCACTACCTCCATTTGCTGCGGCACGAGGGCGAGCAGTTCGACAGGAAGATGATCCTTCGCGGCAGCCTCGAACGACTCGTGCCGGTGACCATGACTGCGCTGACCGCCGCGCTGGCGCTGGTGCCGCTTGCGCTCTCGCCGAACGAGCCGGGCAAGGAGATTCTCTACCCGGTGGCCGTGGCGATCCTTGGCGGCCTGTTCAGCAGCACTTTGCTCGACTGCATCGTGACGCCGACGGTGTTCTTCCATTTCGGCCGACGCTCGGCGGAACGCTGGCTGGCGCAGCAGATGGACGAAGACTCGCTGCCCGCCTCCGTCGTGCCGCTGAAATCAACAGGCTCCCACGTCCACGAACTCGCAGCTGGACAAAGCATTCGCCAACCCGGCTCTTGAATAATTCTCACCTCTGCAACATCAACAACTCCTGCCGCCATCGCGCGGCTCAACTAGCGAACACGAAACATGAAAACCCTCGCACTCCTCACCACCCTTCTCGTCGCAGCGACCGTCAGCGTACTGGCACACGGCGTGAAAGTTGAAATCGGTCCCAAAGGCGGACGACTTCTCCCGGCCAAGGGCGTCACCGGCGCAGCTTACGTCGAATTCTTCGTCGCCAAGGGCGGCGTCGCTGAAGTCACGCTCCTGGACAAAGCGAAGAAACAACTGCCGCTCGGCGAAACCGCGATCGGCGTCACGGTGGGCAAACGTTCCGAGGCGAAGATTCTGAGCATGTCGGCCAAGGATAACGCTGCTGTCTCCGCCGAACCGATGCCGGCGAAGGGCGAATATCCCGTGGTCATCCAGGTGAACGCCTCGCGCACTGCACCGCCCGCCACCGTCCGCTTCAACTACATCAATGGCAGTTGCGACGGCTGCAAGAAGGCGGAATACATCTGCACCTGCCACTGAACCCGCCCGCGCGTCACGGAGCACGCCAGGCAAGCGATGCGTTGTGACTTAGAAGCTCGTGGTCACGACCTCCATGGAAGCCGCGCACCTTCTCACGATGATGCGCGATGGTGAGCAGGTGAACACCTGATTCTGTCGTGCTGAGACGCAGAAGTCCGTCGCTGTCCGCCGTCAATTCGCGCTCTTCGTCCCCGGGCGTTCGCAGCATGGCCTTGATGCCCGGCAACGGTTCGCCCCGAAAGTAAACACGCACCTCGCCGGCCCTGCCGGTGGGCACAAGGTCCAGCGTGAGCATGGGCGTCGCGGCGCTGCCCAGGTCCGGCTGCCAGCGCGCATGAAAGAGCGGGCGGCGGCCCGGCTTGCCCGCGCCGCCCAAAACCGGAAAGCCGGTTTCCGCCCCAACGACGCGCGTAGCGTCGGTGCCCACAAGCCGAAAGTGATTGGTGCTCTTAAGCGCCTCACGTGGCACAGGTGTGTTCGTCACGAGTTGGAACGCAATCGGCGCGGTGAGACTGTCGAGATGCCCCGGTGATTTCTCCAACCGTCCGCCCGGCTCGGCGAAGCGGAGCACCAGTTGTTCGCCGAGAGGCTCGATCCAAACGGAATGACCAAAGGCGGAACCAGTCAGCAGGAAGCCGAGCGCAATGACGCGGCCAGCGACTTGCAAGGCCCGGCGGCTGAGGAGCGAAGTTGCCAGTGTCATCGCGGTGCAGGAGTGGAGTTGACGGAGGGTTGCATCGCCGCGCGTTGTCCGGCCGGGCGGACGGCGGAAGGGAGCAGCGGTTCGAGTTCGGGACGCTTTCCATCGCCATCCTCGCCGCCGAGCACGAGCAATTCACTCGCGCCCAGGGTCACGAGGCGATGCGCCAGACGAGGCTGCTTCACCCGCGCCACCGCTTCCCACGCGGTGGCATCCTCCGTCAGACGGAGCAGATCGCCTTGAAAGGAGTTCGCGTAAACACGCCCGCCCTGGCTAATCGCGGAGCAACTGAATCCTTTGTGCCGACCGGGCGGCAGCTCCGGACCCTTGGCCCATTGCTTCGTGGCGGGATCGTAAATTTCCACCGCGAGCGTCGGCTGGTTGTCGCTGTCCATGCCGCCGATGAAGAACAGGCGTCCACCCTGCGCCGCGAGCGCGAGGGCGCGGCGTTGAAACGGCTGCGGGATGCGGGTCCAGCCGGCGGAGGAATTCTCCAGATCGATCATCAGCGCGTGCCCCGGCCACACCGGGCGGTTCGTACCGCCCGCCAGCGACCATCCGCCGCCCACGTAAAGCTTGTGGCCCAGCACGACGGCGTCGTGGCTGGAACGCGGCTCGGGCAGCGCGACAAAATCCTCCCAGCTTCCCCGCGCCGGATCAAAACGCTGCACGAGCGCCACGGAATGGAGATCCTGCTTCGCGCCCTCGGCATTGCGCGCCGCCATGCCGCCCAGACGATAAATGTGGCGGCCGTGCGTCACGAGCGGGACGCCTTGGGATGGCGCGGCCGGCGGCAACTCCTGCCAGGACGAGCCCGCTTCGAGACGCAGACGACGGAACGAGCCGCTGACCTTCGCCGCGTTGTACTCGTGGCGTTCGCCCTTGTGCCCTCCGAAGACGTAGAGCCATCCGTCGGGCGAGGTCACGGCGCCAAAGCTCGTCACCGCCTCGGGCAGCGGCGGGAGATGCAGCGGTGCCGCGACGCACCAGCCGGCGGTCAGCAGCAGACATTGAAGTTGCAGGAGCCATCGATGTTTTATCATGCGAGCCATGCTAGCGGCCGGCCGTGCGGCGCGCTTGCGGAGGGTTGCGGAAGGTTGATGGCAGCTTGCGCAAGCCACCGGCAACAATTGGCAAGCCGCCGGAAGCGGAGCAGCGAGCCGCCCGCGTAAGGTGGGCGCATGAAAACGACAACGCCGCGCGCACCGCATCCGCCGGCTGGGTTCACCTTGATCGAGCTTCTGGTGGTCATCGCGATCATCGCGATATTGTCCGGACTGATTCTTCCCGCTCTCGCACGCGGCAAGCAGAAGGCACGGCAGTTGAGCGAACTCAACGCGGCGCGGCAGTTGATCCTCGCGTGGCAGATGCACGCGGAAGAGAACGACGACGCGGTGTTGCCCGGCTACACGTCGGACGCGCCCGCCACCGACGATCAAGGCAACCCGCTGGGCAGTCCCATCCGCGACCGATACCCGTGGCGTCTCGCGCCCCAACTCGCGAACAGCTTTCGCAGCGTTTACGTGAACGAGTCACGCCGGTTCCTCGACGAAGCCGAGTCGATGTCCCATGAGGACTACGTCTATCGCGCCAGCCTTTATCCAAGCCTCGGCTACAACTCCGTGTTCCTCGGCGGCGACGAGCAGAAGTTCAACCCCGGTCTCGCCGAACCGAGTTTCGGCACCGACTGGCTGGTGCGGCTCACCTCGCAAATCCAACGACCGTCCGAGATGATTACCTTCGCCTCAGCCCGCTCGCGGCCCGGCGGATCGCGGGATGAGTCGGGTTACTACGTCGTTCACCCGCCTGCGATTCGCACGCGCCAATGGGACGCCACTTTCGATCGGACGCGACCGCCGGAGAAGTTTGGCTATGTGCATCCGCGGTGGAACAACCGGGCCGTGACTGCCCTGGCGGACGGCCACGCGGAGGTACTTTCGGCAACGGAACTTCATGACATGCGCCGCTGGGCGAACCCCGCCAACCGCGCGGACTGGACACTCCAACCCTTGCGTTGAAGCGTGGGGCGTGGGAGAAAATCGGGCCGGATGTTGCAAGGCCCAAACCGCCGCTCCGGTGCGCGCAGCCAGGCTCCGTTCGCCGAGGCTGCCGCCTGGGCGGTGGTGGGCGATGGCTGGCGTCCGCTCTTCGGGAGCTTTCGCGAACTCGGCTTCAGCTTCGAGTGGCACGACTTTCATTGCGCCACGCCCCTGGACTGGCAGCGCAGCTTTCACCCCGGTGGTGTCGAGCTGTGCCTGAACCTGTCCGGCGCAGCGACCATTCGTGACGCGCGCGAAACCTGCGAGCTGACGGGACAGACACTGGCTTTCTATCGTCAAGGCAGCCCGTCCCTCGCCGCCACCCGCGCCGCCGGCGAACGGCATCAATTCATCACCGTCGAGTATTCGCCGGAGTTTTTGCACCGCCAGTTCCACGACAAGGCGGGCAGCCTCCACCCGCTCGTGCAGGCTGCCGTGAAAGGCGAGGTGAAAACCTCCGCGGTTTCCGCCGTCGGACGGCTGGACACGGCGTTGCGCGCCGTCGTGGAAAGCCTGCGACGACCGCCCGTCTTCGCGCCCGCGCAGTCCGTCTGGTTCCAGTCCAAGGCGGCGGAACTGGCGGCGCTGCTGTTCTTTCAACCGCCGGAGGGCGAACTGTTCTGCACCCGCGCCAAGCGCGCCGCGCGCGAGCGGGTGGAACGCGCGCGGGCCATCCTGCGCGAGCGGATGAGTGAGCCGCCTTCGTTTGAAGAACTCGGCCGGCTGGTCGGCTGCAGCCCGTTTTATCTCAGCCGGCTCTTCTCGCAGGAAACCGGCATGACGGCCCAGCAGTTTCTCCGGCAGGTGCGGATGGAACGCGCGGCCGAGCTGCTGCGCACCGGCCGGTGCAATGTCACCGAGACGGCCTTGGAAGTGGGTTACAACAGCCTGAGCCACTTCAGCACCGCGTTCCACGAAACCTTCGGTTGCTGCCCCGGCCTTTACCCGTTGCGGACACCAACCCAGCAGCAGGTCGGCGGCGAGAAAACCTGATCTCCACGCCGGCCGGCCCTCATCAACAACTCCACTCCAACCTACTCGATCCGCGCCCGGTAGAATCGCGGCGCGAGAGGCGCGGACTCATCCTTCCACTGCATGAAGTTGGTGCCGATCTCGTACGTCGGCGCGTTCGTCAACGGACGCCAGGTCGAGAAATCCTCGGTGAATTCCAGCGCGTAGCGGCGGCTGGCCGAATGCACCATCCGCACCACGACCGGCCCATCGGGCGACAAAGCCACCGCAGCCAGGCGCAGGACGCTGACGGCATCGAGCGGATCGGTTCCGGCCAGATATTCAGCACGGTTGGAAAGACCATCGCCATCCGCATCGCCGCCGGCCAGGTGCGTCAGCGACCGCAGCGCCAGAAGCTCCCAGTCATCCGACAGCCCGTCCACGTCGCGATCGCCTTCGCCAAGAACCACGCCCTCGATCTCAATTCGCGTCGGCTCGATCACCGCCTCGTTAAAATGCGTCGCGAAATCCGGGTAGCTCGGCGCGCCGAACTGGCCGCCGCTCGCCTGCAACGACGACACCATGAACCGCAACCGACCCGCTTCCAGCCCTGCCTGCACATAAGCCAGCACCAGCGGGTCGCCCAGGTTCAGGTCGAAAACAACTTTGCTTCCCGAGGGCACCAGTTCGCCCGGGGCGACGTTCGTCACCTGGCCGATCGAGAATGCCGCCACCGGGAACGGCGCGAACTCCGAGTTCGTCTTGCCGACATTGTTGCCCACGTCCACCAACTCACCATTGGTGGACCAGCCCGCCGCGTACGCGTTGCGCCGGCCCGTGGCATTGCTGCCGAAGGGCGCGCACTGATCAAAGGTCACGGCATCGAATCCGTTGCGAAAGGCGACCCCGAACAATTCCACCGGACGTCCCGCGTCGGCATCGGGGAGATAACCGGCCTGGTTCGTGGCAAAGAAAGTTTCCAGCGCATCCGGCGTCGGGTCGTAGCGAAACAAGTTCCCGCGATTAATGGTCAGCGTGACCCGGCAGCGCTGGACGGCGTAACGCGCCGCACCGCGGCCCGGCGGCACCAGCGTCTCCGTATCCCACCCCAGCAGGTGCTGGGCGTGTCGCGTGTCCACTCCGGCGTCGTCGCCGAAAGTGGCGAACACCGATCCCGCCGGACGGTCGCACGGCGCGGCGTTGTTCGCGTACATCCAGCGCTCGATCGCCGGCAGAGTGTCGTTCACCGCAAACGGAGTCGTGAAGAGCGGAACAAAATCAGCGCCGGCGTCGAGGGTCAGCGCGTCGAAGCTCATGCTCGCCGCCGAGGCGCGGAAGCGGATGGTGTAGTGGGTGACGCCCAGCCCGGCGAGATTCCACTGCCACAGGGAGGACACGGTGGCCCCGAGTCCGGGCTGGTTCCCGCGTTGCAACTCCGCCCTGGGCAACGGCGCCAGCGCGTGGGTCCCGGTCGCATCGGTAAAGCTCAATACCACGGTGGCGTAATCGATCTCACTCCCGAGCGTGCGCGTTTGCAGCACCACCGTGCCGAGCTCAAACGGCGTTTCATCCGTGAGGAGAAACTCGCTCGCGCCGGAGAGGTTGTAGATGTTGCCGCTGCCCGTGAGAAACGCGTTGGTCTCGCTTTGCGTGAGCCGCGCGCCCGTGGTCGCGCCCGCGCGATCCGGCCCGTTGCCCGGCTCGCCGATCGCCACGGAGAAGGTCTCCCAATAACCCGCTTCCGCGAGCGCCCCGCCGCGAAACGGAGGCACAAGGAAGCCGTTGGTGCCGGCAGACGCAGGCGTGGACGCGCACCAAAGAACCAGCATCGTGAGCAGCGCGACTGAAGTGGAAGGAAACGGAACAACATTTAGTTTCATGCCCCGAGCCTAGCCGCCCGCCCGCCCGCGCTGCTCCCGGACGCTTGCGAAAGCTTTGCGGCACGTTGCCACCGCCCGTTCCCATGGTTTTGGTTGACGATGCAATGACGGCTACTGAAACTGCGGCCATGCCCGTTGCCAGTTCAATCTTTGCGGGGACTCGGTGCGTCCTGCGATACGCGCTTGCTGTCCTGTTCGCGTGGATTATTTGGGCCACCGCTGCTGCTCAGGCTGCGACCGAAGCGGCGAACCTCGCCTTCTTCGAGAACCACATTCGCCCCGTTCTCGTCGAGCACTGCCACGAATGCCACAGCGCTTCGGCAAAGAAACTCAAGGGCGGGCTGCGCGTGGACTCGCGCGCGGCGCTGATCAAAGGCGGCGACACCGGGCCAGCCATTGCGCCCGGCGATCCGGCAAAGAGCCTTCTGCTCCGCGCCATCCGGCACGAGCATCCCGACCTCGCGATGCCGCCGAAGAAGCCGAAGATTCCCGCTCTCGCCATCGCCGACCTGACGAAGTGGGTGAAGGACGGCGCGGTCTTCCCGGCATCTGTCGAGACCAGCGCGCCGGTGAAAGAACACTGGGCGTTCCAGCCCGTGCGGCAGCCGGTGGTTCCAGTAGTCAGTAGATCAGTAATCAGTGAATCAGTGAAGGCCCCGCACACTGACCCACCGATTACTGATTCACTGATTACTCCTTCGGCCATCGACTCCTTCCTCCTCGCCAAGCTCCCCTCCCAGCAACTCGCCCCGCCCGCCGACAAGCGCACGCTGCTCCGTCGCGCGACGTACGATCTCACCGGGCTTCCGCCGTCAGCAGAAGAAGTCGAGGCGTTCGAGCGCGACGCTTCCACCAACGCCTTCGCGAAAGTCGTTGAGCGCCTGCTCGCCTCGCGGCACTACGGCGAACGCTGGGGACGGCACTGGCTCGACCTTGTGCGCTACGCGGACACGGCGGGCGAGACCGCCGATTATCCTGTGCCGAACGCCTGGCGTTATCGCAACTGGGTCATCGATGCTTTCAACGCCGACCAGCCCTACGACGAATTCCTCCGCGACCAGATCGCCGGCGACATTCTCGCGCGCAGCGGTCCGCGCGAGCGCTACGCCGGGCGTGTCACCGCCACGGGCTACCTCGCGGTCTCGCGGCGCTTTGGTTTCGACTCGGAGAATTATCATCACCTCACCCTCCAGGACACGATCGACAACGTCGGTCAGACCGTGCTTGGCCTGACGCTTGGCTGCGCGCGCTGCCACGCGCACAAGTATGACCCGGTCTCCATGCACGACTACTACGCGCTCTACGGCATCTTCGAGAGCACGCGCTACGCCTTCCCCGGCTCCGAGCAAAAGCAACGCTCGCGCTCGATGGTCCCACTCATGCCCCCGGAGGAATCGCAGCCGAAGTGGCGCGAGTTCGACACGCGCGTGGTCGCGTTGACGCGCCAGCTCGAACGAGCAAAGCAATCCGCCCCCGCCGCCACGCTGCGTTCGCTCGACGATCTCGACGGTGATTTTGAAATGCAGGCGCCCGCCGCCGGCGGCAGCAAGGGTGTGCTCGTACCGCCCTGGATTTACGACGGCCCCATCGCCGTGACTGCCGAAGCGCAGAGTCCGTTCAAGCATCTATATCCATCCGGCAAAGTCGGCGCGAGCATTCCGGCCGGAACAAACTATTGGCGCATCGCGCAGGCGCTGCATCCGGCGCGCACCCACGCCCACGGCGGCGTGTTGCATGTGAACCTAGACTTCCGCGTCGGCACGAACGCGGGCGCGAGCGGTGAGCATCGCTTCTGGATCGGCGCGCGCACACCTTCGCCAGCCGTCGAAGTCCTCCTGTCGTCCGCATCCATCACCCTCCGAGCCGGTGAACGAACGGAAACCATCCGTTCGCTCCAGCCGAGGCAGTGGCACAATCTTCAACTCTCCCTCGACCTCGGCGCGCGCACCGTGTCCGGCCGCATCGGCACGCCCGGCGATGTGAAAGACTTCCGCGACTTCCCGCTCTCGTCAGCCTGGAGCGGAACGATTGATTTTGTCGGCATCGAGTCTGCCACCACCACGCATCCCCTGCCCTCCCTCGCGCTCGACAATTTGGCCGCGCAGGACGCGCCGATTCCATCGGTGTCCACGACTCCGCCTGCGTTCACATCAACTTCCGCGGAGACTGATTCCGCCGCGCTCACAGCCGAGTTGCAGAACCTCGCGGGCATCGACGGCGACTTCGAATTGCAGACAGACGCCACGCCTCCCGCGACGCCGTGGGGGCCGGGGCCGAACAGCGTCGTGAAGATTCGCGCCTCGTCGCAAAGCCCCTTCCGCAATCTCCATCCCGCCGGCGCGCTCGGCATCCACCTGCCGAATAGCGGAGCGTACAACGGATTCGGCCAGACGCTTCCGACGCGTTGGAAGGCGGACAAGTCGCCGCGCCTCTTCGCGAGCTTCGACTTCCGCTGCGCCAGTGCGGACGCGGGCGGCGGGGGTTCATGGCGTTACTATCTCGGCCACGGGCCGGGGTCGTCCGCTGCCGTGGAACTGTTCTTCAACCGCGCTGAGTTCTTCCGCCGCAGCGGCGACAAACGCGAGGTCGTTCAGCCCTTGCGCGTCGGCGAGTGGTATCAGGTGCAACTCGCACTCGACCTGCGCGCGAAGACTTACACCGGCACTATCGCGACGGCGTCCGCGCGGACGGAGTTCGGCGGCCAATTCGCCAGCGGTTGGGATGGCAGCATCGATTACACGTTCATCGACAGCTACGGGCACATCGGTGGCGTGAAGCCGTCGCTCGATGCGGACAACTTCGTCATCCGCGAAACACCGCTCGCGCCACTGAACGCGCCGCCAGTCGAGTTAACGGCCACCGAGCGCGACTCGCGGCGCACGAAGATCGCCACTCTACGCCGTCAACTCGCCGACCTTGGCACCGCAGGCGAGAAGTCGAAGCAGGAACTCGCCGCGCTGCTCGCCGATGGTCCCATCGAATTCGCCTACGCCGTCAGCGAAGGCACGCCGCGCAACGCCCGCCTCCAACTGCGCGGCGAGCCGGACAAACCCGGCGACGAAGTCCCGCGCGGCTTCATCGAAGCGCTCGGCGGCGGACGGCTCCCGGCGGAGACTTCCGGCAGTGGCCGTCTCGAACTCGCCGAGTGGCTGACGCGCCCGGACAACCCATTGACCGCGCGCGTGATGGTGAATCGGATTTGGCAACATCACTTCGGCCAGGGTCTGGTGAAGACGCCGAACGACTTCGGCACGCGCGGCCAGCCCCCGACGCATCCCGAGTTGCTCGACTGGCTCGCGGTGAAGTTCGTCGAGAGCGGCTGGTCGATGAAGGCGATGCACCGGCTGATGATGGCGAGTGCGGCGTATCAGCAGGGGGCGGTAATCAGTGAAACAGTAATCAGCAAACAGTCTTCGAGGGCGACGCGCGGTCGCACTGATTCACTGAATACTGACTCACTGATTACTGATCACTTCTCCCCGTACGCCCGCCGCCGCCTGAGCGCCGAGGAGGTCCGCGACTCCATCCTGCTCGTCAGCGGCGAACTTGATCCGACGCCGGGTCGCAGCCATCCCTTCCCCGCGCCGACGGGCTGGGGCTACACGCAGCATGGGCCGTTCAGCGCCGTGTATGATCACAACCAGCGCAGCGTGTATCTGATGACGCAGCGCATCAAACGGCATCCATTCCTCGCGCTGTTCGACGGAGCCGATCCAAACGCCGGCACCGCCGAGCGCCGCGCCACCACCGTGCCGACGCAGGCGTTGTTCTTTCTCAACGACCCGTTCGTCCACGCGAAGTCCGGAAAGTTCGCCGCCCGCGTGCTGCGCGCCGGAGCGGACGAGGCGCAACGTGTTATCGCGGCCTATCGCTTCGCACTCAGCCGCCCACCAACGGAGACCGAACGCGCCGAGGCCGCCGAGTTTCTCGCGGCCTATCGCAGCGAACTGGCGGCAGAGAAGCCCGACAAGGTCGAGTCCACTGCATTCGCAGCCCTCGGCCGCGTCCTATTCGGCAGCAATGAATTCCTGAGCGCGGATTGAAGAAGCCATGAACTTGCCACCCACCTCCCCCTTCTCCCGCCGCCACTTCATCCGCTCAATGGTCGGCAGCTCGGTGCTGTTCCCCGGCGTGCTCTCGCAACTTCTCGCTGAGGAAGCTGCGCGCTCCGATTCCGCCGATCCGCTCGCGCCGCGCCCGCCGCATTTCTCACCGAAGGCGAAGCGGGTCATCTTTCTCTACATGAGCGGTGGCGTGTCGCATGTCGATTCGTGGGATCACAAGCCGAAGCTCTTCGCGGAAGCAGGCAAGACCGTGAGCGTGGATGAATTTCAGGGACGCAAGGGCGACTTCAAGATGTTCGCAAAACGCCCACAGTGGGAGTTCGCCAGGCACGGCCGCTGCGGCACGGAAGTCAGCGCGCTCTTTCCGCACATGGCGGGCTGTGTGGACGACCTGTGCGTCATCCGCTCGATGAAGTCCGACCACACGAACCATTACGAAGCCACGCTCGGCATTCACACCGGGTCGTTCACATTCGCGCGGCCCAGCATCGGCTCGTGGGTCAGCTACGGGCTGGGCACGGAGAACCGGAATCTGCCGTCGTTCGTAGTCATCGCGCCGAAGTCGCCCTACGCCGGCGGCCAAGTGTGGGCGAGTGACTTCCTGCCCGGCGCGCATCAAGGCACGCTCGTGCTGCCGGGCGCGGAACCCGTGGCGAACATCCAGCGCCGCGTCACCACAAGCCGCTTGCAGGAGCTCGAACTCGCCGCGATGGCGAAGCTGAACCAGCGCCATCTCGCCACGCGCGCCGAAGACCCGATGCTCACCGCGCGCATCAAGTCCTTCGAGACCGCGTTCGGGATGCAGGCGGAGATGCCCGACGTCTTTGACCTCTCGCGCGAGACCGATGCGACGCTGAAGCTCTACGGCCTCGAACGCGGCAGCACGAAGGGCTTCGCGTGGCAATGCCTCGTCGCGCGGCGACTGGCCGAGCGCGGCGTGCGCTTTGTGGAATTGATCGACGTCGGCTCATCCGACAATTGGGACGCGCACGGCGACATGCTCACCCACGCGCCGCTGGCAAGGAACGTCGATCAGCCGATCGCCGGGTTGCTCAAGGATCTGAAACTCCGCGGCATGCTCGACGACACGCTCGTCGTCTGGACCACCGAGTTCGGCCGCACGCCGTTCAATGCTGCGGTCGATGCGAAGGGCCGTGAGCATCATCATTGGGTGTTCTCCTCTTGGCTCGCCGGCGCGGGCGTGAAGCCCGGAAGTGTGTATGGCGAGTCGGACGATCTCGGCATCAACGTCGCGCGCGACCCGGTTCACGTTCACGATTTTCACGCGACGATCCTTCACCTCATGGGCCTCGACCACGAGCGCCTGACCTTTCGCCACACCGGCCGCGACTATCGGCTGACCGATGTTGCGGGCAATGTCGTCCACGGCCTGCTGTCTTGAACTCCTTCCGATGAACACTGCCTCCACTTCCGCCTTCGCCCGCTGCCTGATGTTCCATTCCTTGGTAGGCGCGCTCTTGCTCGTCACCCTGCCCGAAACGCGAGCTGCCAGCATGTCGGGTTTGAAGCGGGACTTCTCCGGACCGGTCCGAGCCACGCTCACGCAATACTGCCTCGATTGCCATTCCACCGAGAAACAGAAGGGCGATCTCGACCTTGAGCGCTTTACCTCGCTCGACGCCGTGATGAAGCAACCGAAAGTCTGGCAGCACGTCGTCGAGCAAATCGCCCTCGGCGAAATGCCGCCGAAGGACAAGCCGCAGATGACAGTGGCGGAGCGAGAGAAATTGCTGAAGTG
>SXGS01573356.1_pt1 | contig 16777 bp, 22 predicted proteins | sample 3174681 | NCBI WGS metagenome assembly SXGS01 (sample SAMN11356861, study PRJNA531348) | freshwater metagenome | isolation source: freshwater sample F1-80 | place: China: Fuxian Lake, Yuxi | collected 2017-12-25 | reverse complement strand
CCGCCCGGCGCGCAGCAGCAACGGCAGCGCCAAGCCGGTGTGGAGGTCGATGTGATCGGCTCGAAGCCCATGAATGCGGCTGAGCGCGCCCACGTCGAGCGCGTCAAGTCCACGCCCTGCCTTGCGTGCGTCATCGAAGGCATGCCGGCCGCCCCGTACAGCGAGGCGCATCACCTGCTGAGCGGCGGTCGCCGCATCGGCCACATGGCAACCATCGCGCTGTGCCCCTGGCATCACCGCGGCGTGCCGTTCGGCGCCCTGACGGTAGGAGCCACGCGCGACACCTTCGGCCCGAGCCTCATGGACGGCAGCAAGCCGTTCCGCTCGCGCTACGGGACCGATGCCGAGCTGCTGGAAATGCAACGCCGCCTGCTGGAAAGCGCGGCATGAACCCCGTCACGCCTTACGTCGGATTGATCCCCGGCGGACAGCCCGAGCCCTTGCGGGTTGGCGTGTGCGGTTTTCGCTAGGGACGCAAGAGGACGAAATGATGGATTGGTTCCGGTGGCATCACGGATCGGTCAGTGATCCGAAGTTTCAACTGGTCGCCAAGCGGGCGAGCGCGACGGTCGCCGAAGTCGTGGCCGTGTGGGCGTTCGTGCTGGAGACGGCGAGTCAGAGCGAGAGCCGCGGTCAGTTCGACGGCATCGACTGCGAGGCGGTTGACCTTGCGCTTGGCATGGTCGACGGGACGGCGCAGCGGATCTTGATCGCGATGGAGCAGCGCGGCTTGATCGAGGGCGGCCGCATCGCCGCCTGGAGCAAGCGCCAGCCCAAGCGCGAGGACGAGTCAGCGAACGAGCGGAAGCGTCGACAGCGCGAGCGGGAGCACGCAGAGCGCATCGGCAAACCCGAGTGCGTGACAGGCAGTGAGTCACGCGCTGTCACGCAGAGTCACGCCGAGTCACGCGCTGTCACTCCAGAAGAGAAGAGAGAAGAAGAGAAAGATCAAAAGCAAAAGCAAGAGCAACAGCAAGAGCCTGTTGCTCCGCGCGCTTCGCTCGCCGAGCCGGCGACCGACCCCGCCACGGGTCGACCGCTCACGATCCCGCTCAACACCGGCGCCGAGCACCCCGTCACCGACGACGACCTGGGCGAGTACCGCCGGCTATTCCCCGCCGTTGACCTGCCGCGAGAGCTGCTGCTCGCCCGCCGCTGGTGTCTCGACAACCCGACCAAGCGCAAGACCGCCCGCGGCGTCCGCGCTTTCCTGACCCGTTGGCTTGAGCGCGCCCAAGACCGTGCGCCGAGCCGAACCCTGCACGCAGTCCCCGGAGGCCGCCATGAAAACCATCGCCCAGCATCTGCCGTCGAGCGAGTCCACGCAGCAATTGCGCGACGCCGCGCGGACCGCGGAGAGTTCCCCGAGTTCGCCGACCATGACGCCCGTGTCGTCGCTGAGCAGTAAGCCCCTGGCGGCCAGCGCGCTGGAAACCCTGTGGGCGCGCATGGCTGAGATCTACGGCCACCGCTGGGCCAGTGCCTACGGCGCCGAGCCGAGCGAGACGTGGGCAAAAGGCCTCGCAGGCATCACTCCGCGACAGGTGGCTGACGGCTTGAACGCCTGCTTGCGGTCTGCCGACCCGTGGCCGCCGTCCCTGCCGCAGTTCCGTGGCATGTGCTTCGGCGTGCCGGAGCTGTTCGCGGTGCGCGCTGAACTGCTGGCCCACCTTCGCCCTGGCGCGAGCGTCCCGTCTCCCTTCGCCCGGCTGGTCTGGTCGATGCTCGACGGCTACCGCTGGCGCCAGTCCGACGCCGACAAGGCGGACCGCATGCTGCGCGAGGCCTACGAGCAGGCACGTGCGCACGTCATGTCCGGCGGCCCGCTGCCCGAGAAGCCCGTGGCCGCGATCGAGCAGCAGGAAGCCCCCAAGCCCAAGCCCGCAGCACCGGAGACCGCCAAGGCGGCACTGGACCGGCTCGCAGCGATGCTGGGACAGCCCTCGCTTGGGGAACTGCAGTGAGCCCGCCCCTCAACCGTGCCGAGCAGGCACTCGCCCGGCTGACGGCTCGCCAGCGCCTCGCGGTGCAGGCCCTGTGCGCCCTCGGGACCGGATCGCTCGAAGAGCTGGCCGACGAAATGGGTGACGACGACGTCGCCAACACCCGGCGAGCGGTCAACGCGCTGCGGGATCAGGGCATCGCTGAGGTTGCTTCGCAGGGCGGAATCGGTGGCAAGATGACCTTCCGATTGGCGCCAGCTATCGAGGGGCGCGCATGTCAAGCCTGAGCCTATCGAGTCAAAAAGATGGCGGTGCTCTGACCGTGGCCGAAAGAAGGCGCATCCGACGCATGGCCCGCAAGGTCGCAACAGCGGTGCAGACGCGCGTTTCCTGGGAGGCCTTGGCGCTTGGCGAGCTTGCTGGCGGCCCGATGACGCGCCGCGAGCTGCTGGACGTGATCGCGCCGAAGTGGGGCGGGGCGCAGCAGAAGGCGATGGCCGACGCCGTCCGCCGGCTGCAGGCCAAGGGCAAGGTCCGCGAGCGGCCAATGATCGAGCCCGAGCCGCACAACCGCGCCGTCCGGATCGACCCGGTGATTGTGCTGGAGCTGGTGCCGTGAGCGGCCGTTCGCTCCGCATCCTGGTCGGCTGCGAGGAATCAGGCGTCGTGCGCGATGCGTTCCGCTCGCTGGGGCATGACGCCATGAGCTGCGACCTTCAGCCAACGCGACGCCCTGAAGGTCCGCATTACTGCGGGGATATCTTCGACGTGATCGATTACCCGTGGGATCTCGCAATCCTGCACCCGCCCTGCACGCATACGGCCGTCAGTGGTGCTCGGCACTTCGAGGCCAAGCGACTGGACGGACGGCAGCAGGCGTCGGTGAGTTTCATCATGCGACTGGTTCGTCAGACTGCGCACATCCCTGCGGTCTGCATCGAGCAGCCCATCTCGATCCTGTCGAGCCTGTGGCGAAAGCCTGATCAGATCGTCCAGCCGTGGCAGTTCGGGCATGGGGAAACCAAGGCCACCATGCTTTGGCTCAAGGGGCTCGCACCGCTGCGTCCGACGCAGATTGTCGAAGGCCGATCGGACCGAATCCACAAGATGCCGCCAAGCCCGGACAGGGCAAAGCTGCGGAGCGAGACCTATCAGGGCATCGCAGACGCAATGGCGCTTCAGTGGGGGGGGCGAGTTGGCGCGGACCTGCTTTCAGGGAGTGCCGCATGAGCTGGCGCCGTCGAGACATCAAGGGCACCGGAGCGCGCGACGCATCCGCGCAGGTTGCCGCACTGCTGGAGCGCACCGGCGAGCCCTGGTCAATCCGGGCTGCCGCGAAGGCGACCGGCGCCGGCTACTGGACCGCAGCGCGCGAGCTTATGCGCCTGTGCGTCGAGCGCAAGGCAGAGCGCCGGTTGAGGGATAGCCAAGGCCTGCCGGGGCATCCCGGCTTTGAATACATCTGGAGGGGGCAATGAGCACGAGCGAGACGGTGCAGGCGGCGCAGCGGCTGCTTGCGGAGCGGGAGCGCGTTGGGCTGGCGAAGTACGGCACTACGGTTGACCGGACTGACCTGCAGGCAGGCGACTGGCTGCAGCATGCGATCGAGGAAGCCAGCGATCTGCTGCTGTACCTGATTCGGCTGCAGCAGACGATGGGCGGCAGAACGCCAGACAGCGAGATTGCAACTCTCAGCGGATTGGCTGGCGCTGCCCCGGATGCCATGACGCTTGAAGAACAGGCTGCCTCCGATCGCGCCGCCTACCTCGCCCGCTGGGCCAATGCGCCGGCTGAGGCGACGCATCTGGCGCAGGACACTGGCGGGTTATGCAATTGGTTCGAGCGCGAGCCAATCTGTGATTACGACGGCCAGTTCGAGAGGTGGAGCGAGGGCGGCCGGGGCTGGGGGGCGCCCACCAATGCGCTCGGCCGCGTCGCCTGCGAGCCGCGCCCTCTCGCGGAGGGGGAGCGGTGAGCGTGCATTCGGAGTACCGGCGCGCCCTGCGGTGGTCTGGCCTGTGGCTGTTCGCATGGCCCGCGTTTGTCTGGCTGCTTGCGTGGCTGCACGGGGGATTGCCTGAGATTGTGGCAGCGATCGCCTTGGGTCTTGGCGCGCTGAACGCGGCTTCATGGGCCTTCGATGCCGGCAGGCTTTCGGCCGAGCGGTGGCGCCAGTGACCGGCATCTACAGCCAGCCGATCCAGTACCCCACGCAGCCCGAGAACGCCATGCGCGCGCGGACAGGGCTGCGGCCGCTGTGCTTCAACCGACCAGACTTCCCGCCGCCCATGTCGCCTGACTGCAAGGCGTGGGCTGTGCGCGAGCCCGATCCGAACAGACCCGGCGATACGGGCGAAGACCCGGCGGTAGAAGCGATTCCGGCGCGCGAGGGCTGGCGGTGCTGGGGCTGCCGGCGCTTGCCCTCCGACCCGCGCGTGCGGGCCAAGGCCAACAAGACGTGGTGAGCCCATGCGCGACCCGCTCGACTACGACACACCCGACCTGTTCGCGCCGCCGCCCGCGAAGCGTGAGCCGCGCTTGAGCAATTGCTTCCTGTGCTGGGGCGAGGAGCCCTGCCGCAGCCCCGACGTGTGCCCTGTAGGCACCAGCTACGAGGACGATACAAAGTGACGACAGTTCGACTTGACTTGCCGTGGCCTCCGTCGCTGAACCGCTACTGGCGCCATCCCAGCCGCGGCCCTTCTGCTGGCAAGCACCTGATCAGCGAAGAGGGCCGGCGATACCGCACAGCCGTGGAGGCTGAGCTGCTGGCCTATCTCGGCCGCCGCACGCTGCCGCTCCAAGGTCGGCTTGGCGTCTCGATGTTCGCTGCGCCGCCAGACCGCCGAGTGCGCGACCTGGACAACCTGCCGAAGGCCTGCCTCGACGCGCTGTCGCATGCGGGTCTGTGGACCGACGACGGACAGATTGACCGCCTGCTGATCCAGCGCGCGCCGGTGGAGAAGGGCGGGCGCATGCGGATCGTGGTCGAGGTGCTGCCCGTTGCCTCTGCCGCCTGACGCCAGCCCCGAAGCGTGGGGCGTGCGCATCCAGCGCAGCCGCCCGCCGCGCGAGTGGCCCGCCGCCCTGGCCGAAGTGCCGGAGCCGCAGCGCGCCGGGGCCGAGACCTACCTCCGCGGCATCGCCGCACGCATGCGCCACCGGCGCGAAGTCATCGACCGATTGCCACCAGCCGAGAGAGCCCGACATGTCAACCGCGTTTCGCCAGACCCACAACAATCGCCACCAGCCGCTCGGAAACCTGTCGGACATTGGGACAGCCGCCGCCGCTGAGGCCATCGCGCAGCGCGTCGCCAAGATCGCGCGAGCGCACAGCGCCGACGCCGTAGTGTTCGTGTCCGACCGCCTCGACCTGCTGGTCATCGTGGAAACCTCAAGCGCATGCGTGCAGCGTGAGCGCCAGCACCCGAAGGATGTAGTGGGTCGCTGGCGTCGCGCCGAGCCTGCAGCCTTGAAGGCTGCGCTCGATGCGCACCTCGCGCGCCGGGGCCTCCTGATCGCATGACCGAGAAGAAGCGCAAAGGCGGCGGCGCCCAGAACGACTGGAAGCCGGGGCAGAGCGGCAACCCTGGCGGGCGCCCCAAGGAGGGCGCCATTGCCGCGCGCCGAATCCGCCACATCTGCGCGAAGTTCGGCGAGGAGGCGATCGAAACCATCGTCGCGGTGATGCGCAACGACAAGGAGCTGGGCAAGACCCGTATCTATGCCGCCGAGCTGCTGCTGAATCGCGCCTTCGGCAAGCCCGACGTGGACAAGGCCGGAGGCGAGCCCGAGAGTCAGGACGTGATCAACCCGCAGCAGGCCGACCGTGTGCTGGCCCTGCTGCAGCACGGCGCACTCGCACCCCGCGAGGTGCGCCGGTGAGTCGAAGCATGAGCGCGCCGGAGCCGAGGCGCGGGCGAGTATCGGCCGAGGCAGAGCAGGGGAGTGCCTCGCGTTGCATTGTCGCGAAAACACCTGCAGCCGGCACGCGGAAGGCTGCCAAGCCGACTCCGCCGCGGGAACCGGCCGAGGCGATCCGCGAGGAGGCTGATCAGGTCATCGATGCCAGCCTCCACGCGGACGCCGCGTCACTCTGCGTTGCGCACCCGCTGGCCTACGCCGTGGCCCTGGTGCCCTACCTGCAGGCCGCTGCGCACGTGCAGCTCATTGCGCACTACCTGCTCGAAGTCGAGCGCGGGCACATCACGCGCCTGATCATCGAAGCGCCGCCGCGGCACACCAAGACCCTGCTCACGAGCACGATTTTCCCGGCGTGGTATCTCGGCCGACACCCGAACCGCGAAGTGATCCTTGCGACCTACGGGCAGGAGCGCGCCAACGATCTTGGCCGCGCACTTCGCGACATGATCAGCCACGAGACGCACCGTGCGCTGTTCCCGCTGTCGACCATCCGCAAGGATCAGGGCGCCACCAAGAGCTTCGGGCTCGACGCAGGAGGGCAGGCCTTCGCGGTCGGCATCGGCGGCCCGACCACCGGACGCGGCGCGCACCTGTTCATCGTCGACGACCCAATCAAGGACCGCCTGGAAGCGGACAGCCCGCGCATGCGCCAGCGCGCCGTGGACTGGTTCTCTTCGGTCGCCTCGACGCGCCTCTATCCGAACGGCGCGATCGTGCTCATGGCGTGCATGACAGGCGATACGCCAGTCCTCATGGCGGACGGATCTGAAAAGCCACTGGCTGAAATTCGTCCCGGCGATCAGGTTGCAACCTATGACGAGGGCGAATTGTCTTCCTCAAAGGTTATGAACTGGACAAGCAGCGGGCACGATCAGGTTTTCAAGATTGTCACGGACGGCGGGCTGTCCGTCAGGGCGAACGAAAGACACCCTTTCCTTGTGCTTGAAGAAGGTGAGTTGAAATGGATCAGAGTGAAAGACTTACGCCCGGGCCACGCTCTCGTCCGGGTCAATGGGGAAAGTGGAAGGGCCAGACCTGCAAGTGCGAGGGCTGCGAGCAGCCCGTGTCTGCTCGTGGATTCTGTAGGACCCACTACAACAAAAAGCGCTGGGCCGACGGAGTTCGGCCACCTTCATCAAACGCAACATCCCAGCGAGCTGCGCGAGTCAAGTACAGGTACGGGATCACTCTCGACGAGTACCGCAGAATTGAGACGGGGCAGGGCGGCCTGTGTGCAATCTGCAGGCAGCCTCCCGGCGAAAACGTCCGTGCGCATTGGGGCGGAAAGCTCTGCGTTGACCACTGCCACGACACAGGCAAGGTCAGAGGGCTGCTCTGCAACGACTGCAATTTGCTTGTTGGATACGCTAAAACCGCCGCTGTCGCGATGGCAGCAGCGGAGTACATCCGACTTCACGACGGACCTGATAGCGAGCATCGAGGCGATGGGCGTCGAGGAAGTTTTCGACGTTCAAATCGAAGGAACCGAGAACTTCATAGCGAACGGGCTGGTAAGCCATAACACCCGCTGGCATGAGGAAGACCTGTCCGGCTACTGCCTGCAGAACATGGCAGACCAAGGATGGGTGCGGCTGCGGCTGCCGGCGATCGCCGAGGATGCGGATGACCCGCTCGGCCGCGCGCCCGGCGAAGCGCTGTGGCCTGAGCGCTTCAGCACCGACGTGCTCGCCCGCATGCGCGGCATCATGCTGCCGCGCGATTGGGCGGCCCTGTACCAGCAGCGGCCGGCGCCGGCTGAGGGCGGGCGCTTCAAGCGCGATTGGTTCCGTCGCCACCTGTCGAAGCCCGAGCGGCTGCATGTGTACATGGCCGTCGATTGGGCCGTGACCCCGGACGGCGGCGACAAGACCGCCATCGGCGTGTGGGGCGTAGACACGCACGGCGGCCTGTACGCGCTGGACTGGTGGACCGGGCAGGTAGAGCCCGACGCGAGCATCGAGCAGTTCCTGAGCATGGCGAAGCGCTGGAAGCCGCTCGCGGCCTTCATGGCGTCCGGCGTGCTGCGGCGCGCGCTGTCGCCTGCGATCACGCGAGCGATGCGCGAGCAGCAGGCGTTCGTGCCGATCAGCTACCTGTCGGAGGTCGCCGACAAGGTCACGCGCTCGACAGGCTTCGCGGCGCGCGCGTCGGCAGGGCTGGTCAGCTTTCCCCGTGGGCCGGCCTGGGCCGAGGAAGTCATCAGCGAGCTGTGCGTCTTCCCGGGCGCCAAGTTCGACGACAGCGTTGACGTGTGCAGCCTCATGGGCATGGCGCTCGACGCGATGGTCGACGCCCAGCGCAAGCGCGAGCCCGCCAGCGGCCCGAAGCCGTTCACCTTCGACTGGGCGACCAGCGGCGCGGCAGAAGAGAAGCCGACCCCGCGCACCTTCTGACGTTGAAGCGATTCGCGCGCCGTGCAGCCTACGCCGAGAACCTTCAAGGCTAGGCTGCATGAGCGCAAACCCCGCGCCCTATCCGTTCATTGCTGGCGACACGCTGTCGCTGTTCGGGCCTGTGTTGGACGACGGCGAACCGTTCTCCATCGCCGGCTGGACCGCCACGTGCAAGCTGCGGCGCGACGCAGGCGGCGAGCCCGGCGACCTGATCGCGAACATCAATGTTTCGATCGTGGGCGGCAACAGCGTTGGTCTCAACGCGCCGGCATCGCTCACTGCGACGTGGGAGCCCGGCCTTGCATGGCTGGACATCCGTTTCGTTACCCCGGGTAGCGTCACCGTGACCACGCCCGCGGTGCCGATTCAGATCAAGCAGGCGGCCTCGCGATGATCGAGATTCGACTCCGGCCGGCCATTGAAGTAGGCGTTGATACTGAATCGCGGTGGCTCACGGTCGGCGGCGCTGACCTTGAGCTGGTGCTGTCGCTGCTGAACCTGTATCAGGGCCCGCCCGGCCCGCAGGGTCCGACTGGCGCGCAAGGTCCGGTTGGGCCTGTTGGCCCTCCTGGTGCAACCGGCGCGACGGGGCCTGCTGGCCCTGCTTCGACTGTGCCCGGCCCCGCTGGTCCTGTTGGCCCGGCCGGACCTGCTGGCCCGACAGGCCCCCAAGGGCTGACTGGCGCCACTGGTCCGCAGGGGGTTCAAGGACCACAGGGGCCAGTCGGCGCAACTGGCGCCGTTGGTCCTGCTGGCCCTCAAGGCCCCGTAGGCCCTGCGTCAACTGTGCCGGGGCCGCAGGGGCCGCAAGGATTGACCGGCCCGACCGGCCCGACCGGCCCTGCCGGCCCAGCGGGGCCAGTTGGGCCACAAGGACCAGCCGGCCCTGGTCCGTCAGGCTCCGGCACGGAGCTACAGTTTCGTAGCGGATCAAGCTTTGCTCCTGTCCCAGGAAGCTCATGGAGCGGCAGCCAGCTCACGCTTCCGCAATCGGTGATCCCGGCTTTGACCGCAGGGTCCGTCAGCAATGTCGACGGAGCCTTTACCCTCAACGCAGCAAACAGCGCGATAGAAGATGCATACGCTTCTGTTTTTCTGAATTCCATATCCACCAGTCGAATGGTGGTGTTGCTTGAAGCTGCTGACCTTGGGCAGGCGAACGTTTCAACGCTGACCATTGATCCCGCCCTCACCGCTCCGACGTTCAAGCGCAACGGCGTCACCCACGCGATGGGCCACGCCGGCAACTTGCGGACGGTCGGCGGGCAAAGCCTGTTCGGCGCGGGCGACATCCCTGTCGGCGGCTCGACCACGCAGACGGCGACGGCACTGTCGATCGTCGCCAACTCTGTCGCGATCAACCTCGCGCTTGGCGACTACTTCACGCTGCTGCTGAATGCAGCCGTCACGTCGATGACCCTGGTCAACCCGCCAGCGGCAAACACGGTGCGGCGGATCTTTCTGCGCGTGACGCGCGACAGCAACGGCTCACGCGCGTTCACCTTCCCTGCTGGCTGGACGGCCGCGCCACGGTCGGCGCCCGGTCTGTTTTCGGACTTTGTCGGGGCTGCCAATCAAGTCACCGACATCGAGGCTTGGACGCTCGACGGCACCAATTGGCAGTTCTTCATTGAGCCGCTTCAGCAGGGCACGGGCACGACGGCAAACGGATTTCTGCCGCGCTTCCGAAGCACGGCCGACTTGGTGAGTAGTGGCATCTGGACGAATGGGACGAATGTAGCCATTGGTGCGGGCGCGTTCTCGCCGCCGGAGTCGACCCTGTTTGTCTACGGCGGGCTGAGCGGCGCGCACGTCGACGTACGCGGAGAGCCGAACGCCAACGATCAGGCGATTGTCGACCTTCAGGGTTCCGACTTCGACACGCAGCAGCGCTCGCTATTCCTGCGCTACAGCGGCCCCAACGCCGTTGGCACCATTGCCGGATTCCCCGCGCAGAACTTCGCGGAAATCACCAGCTTCGCGGACAACTTCATCATCCGGCAGGGGTTCAATCAGCCGATCCGCTTCATCGTGGATGGCGTGGAGGCGATGCAGGTCACCAAGACCGGCATTGTCTCGACACTGCCGGTCCACGCGCCCCCGGCCGAGCTGGTCATGGAGTGGGGCACCCCGGGCACGTTCAACAACATCGCCCGGCCTGACCCCGCCGTGTACCCGAACGTCGAAGTCCTGGCGATCGGCGGCGGCGGCGGCGGTGGCTCCGGTCGCCGCGGACTGAGCACCGAAAACATCTTCGGTGGCGGCGGCGGTGGCGGCGGGCGCGGGTTCCTTCGCAGCTTCAAAACCGCATCGCTGCCGGCGACCTTTTCGGTCACGGTCGGATCGGGCGGGACGGGTGGCGCGGCTATCGCTGTTGACGGCACGAACGGCGCCAACGGCGTCGCGGGCGGCAATACCACGCTGACCAGCATCGAAGGGCAAACCCTGGTTGCCGCTGGCGGCCCCCTTGGAAGCGGCGGTTCGACGACTGCGGGCGCTGGCGGCGCTGCAGCCACATGGCGGAATGAAATCACGGAGTTCTCTGCAGGCGGCGGCGGCGCTGGAAGCAGTGCATCCGGAACTGCCAGCACGGCAACTGCGCCGGCGCCCCTTGGTGGTGGTGGCGGCGGCGGCCAAGTCTCCGGCAGCACAACGGCAAGGTCGGGCGGCGCAAGCGGCGGCACTCTCACGGCAACCTTCTGGTCGGAAACCCCCGCCATCGTCGCGGGTGGCAACGGCGCCAACGCTACGAGCGCGAACAACGTGCTGCCCGGAACGCTCGGGCAAATCGGCGTGGGCGGATCGGGCGGCGGCAGTCAGAACACTGGCGTAGGCGGCAGCGGTGGCAACGGCTGGCGCGGTGGTGGCGGTGGTGGTGGTGGAGCCTCGCGCAACGGCGCCGCGTCTGGCGCTGGCGGTCGGGGTGGCGACGGCTATGTCCGTCTTCGGTTCTACAAGTGAGGTCGACATGAAGAGCTTTTCGTTCTTGCTTCTCGCCCTGCTGTTCTCTGCCACGGTCGCGGCTCAGAACAACGCAACAAGCACCTTCCAGCCGGGGCACTCCGGGTTCTGGTACGAGCCCTCGAACTCCGGCAGCGGAGTGTCCATCGTGGTCGACGAAGCGGGCGTCGTCGCCGCCTCCGTGTACACCTTCAGCCCTACCACTGTCCCGCGGCTGCTTCCTGGCGTGCAGCCGGGCGACCCGATCGAGTCGGCCAACCATCTGTTCCTGGTGGGCGGCGCCGAGTCGACCGTGGGGCAGTTCGAAGTGGTCATCCCGCTGAACCTTGCCTCCAACGGCGAGGGCTTCATGGGCCCGGCCGAATCGGTGTTCGAGTTCGGGGAGCTGACCCTTGAGGTCATCACCTGCAACCGCATCGACTACGCCGTGTCCGTCTGGTCCGGCTTCTCGTTGCCCGGCGCTGGCGTGGCACAGACCGTTGCGTCTGGCTCGCTGCGCAAGCTGACCGGCCCGGTGGGTGAGTGCGTGCTCGACTGCAAGTATCCGGGCTTCGGGCCGTTCCCGGCGCAGTGCCCGGCGAGGTAATCGATGGACGTTCAGCAGGCCGACGATCAGGGCATCACCCCGCAGGAGCGCGAGGACGTAAAGGTCATCCTCGCGAACATCGAGCGCGGCCGGAAGTTCGACCGCGAGGCGCGCGAGCAGTGGCGGCGCTGGCAGCACTACGCCGCGGAGGGGCGCGCACCGGGGACCGATGAATGGTTGATCGATACCAACCTGATCGAGGCCACGATTGAAGGCCTGCTTCCCCTGCTGTACGCCCGCAATCCAGAGATTGGGTGCAAGCCGAGCGACAGCGTGCGCCCAGCGCTCATGCAGGACGCCCGCGACTTCGCCCGCACCGGCGAGGTGCTTGTCACCCGCCTGCTCCAAGACGCGGACCTGAAGCGCAAGATCAAGCGCTTGTGCCGCGCGACGATGACCACCGGAATAGGCTGGCTCAAGCTGAGCCTGCACGGCTACGGCCGCGACAGGATCGCGCCTCAGGGCCGCCCGGACGACGCGCAGGATCAACAGGCCTACGTGGCGCGCATTCAGGCCGAGCTTGCCGACGAGGGCTGCAGCTACGAGGACCGGCAGCGACTGGAGGCCGAGCTGTCCAAGGCCATGCAGGCCCTGGCCGAGCGCCCGGAAGCCGAAGTGCTCAAGGGCGCCGCGCTCGACGTGGTGTCGTGCTTCGATGTTCAGCTCCCCGCCGAGCTTGAGTGCAGCTCCGACTACATGCAGAGCCCTTGGATTGCGCATGGCCTCTGGTGGACGCGCGAGCAGGCGGCCGAGCAGACCGGGCTGACGAAAGACCAGCTCAAGGGCGCGACCAGCTACGTCAGCCGCGCCGACAAGGGCGACACCGACGTCAACCAAGCCGGCGACCGGAAGGAAAGCGAGGCCTGCTGGCTTCGCGCCTGGGAGGTGTGGGACCGCCGCAGCCGCACCGTGTGCGTGGTCATCGAAGGGCTACAGCGGTACGCCGTGCCGCCGTCGGCGCCGTTCCCCAGCGCGCGCCGGTTCTACCAGTTCTTCCGGCAGGCCTTCCACGATGCCGACGGCCAGCGGTGGCCGAAGTCTGACGTGCAGATGTGGTCGAAGCTGCAGGACGAGTATTGCCGCGCCCGCTCGCAGTGGGCCGACCATCGCCGCCGCTCGCGGCCTGCGCGTGTAGGCTCTGCTGGCGCGATCACGCCAGAGGACGCCCGCAAGCTGGGCGACCCCGAGAACAATGAATTGGTGCTGGTCAACGTTTCGCCGGGCATCGATGCGCGCAGCGTGGTCGGCCAGCTTGAGCCCGCGAGGCTCGACCCTGCTCTGTACGAGACCACCAGCGTGCGCGTCGACCTGGATCAGGTGTCGGGCCTGCAGGATGCCGCCCGCGGCGTCGTCGCGAACCCGAAGACCGCCACCGAGGCGGAAATCATGCAGACCGGCATGCTCACCCGCGTGGGCGAGCGTCAGGACGCTTTGGAGGACATCATCAGCGAGATGGGGCAGGCCCTGCTTGAGATGTGTCTGCACGCCATGCCGCGCGAGGATGTCGTGCGCTACGCCGGAGAGTCCGCGCTGTGGCCGCAGCTCGACGTGGCGGACATCCACCAGCTCCTGACCCTGAGCGTGCGCGCCGGCTCCAGCGGCAGGAAGTCTCGGCAGGAAGACCAGCAGTCCTGGTCGGTGCTCATGCCGGTGCTCATGCAGGCCGTGACCGAGATTTTCACCCTGCGCGCGCAGGGTCTGATTCCCCTGGCGGACAGCAAGATGGAGTTGATCCGCGAGACGCTGCGCCGCACGGATGACCGCATCGACATCGAAACCATCATGCCGTGGGCCAAAGCGATCGGCCCCGAGGCTCCGCAGATGGGGCTTCCCATGCTCGGCGGACCAATGGGCGCGGCAATGTCGGCGCCTGGACTCGACCAACCGCCGCCGGCAATGGCTGGCGCCGAACCCCTGCCGGCCGCGCCGGCACCCCTGCAGTAAGGAGAGCGCATGCAGCCCGAAGAGAAGACCACCGAATCCGCCAGCGAAGCCACGCCGAGCCTGCTGGACGTGGTCGGCAGTGCCGTTGACAGCGTCGACGAGGTGCAGCCGGAAGAGTCGCCCGAGCCGCAGCCCGAGCCCGCCGAGAGCGAGCCCGCCCCGCAGGCGGAAGCCACCGAAGAGCCCAAGGCCGAAGAGCCGCCCGCAGAGGCGCCGCCGGCTGCCGCAGCGACCCCGGCGAAGCCCGAGGGCGACGACGATCTGAGCGTGCCCGACGATCTCAAGGGGCGTACGCGCGAGCGCTTCGAGAAGCTGACCGCCACGCTCAAGAGCACGCGCGAGGAAGCGCAGCAGGCGCGCACCTACGCCGAGAACTGGCGCAAGACCATCGAGAGCACGCAGGCCCCGCCCGAGGCCGTGGGCGAGACGCTGGAAATTCTGCGGCTGATCCACTCCGGCGACCCGGTGCAGATGGGTCAGGCCCTGGACAAGCTGGAGCAGGCGCGCGCGAACATCGCCAAGGCCCTTGGCCGCGACCTGCCCGGCGTCGATGCGCTGGAGGACTTCCCCGACCTGCGCGAGGACGTCGCTTCCGGCGAGCTGAGCAAGAAGCACGCGCTGGAGATTGCGGCGACGCGCCGAGCGCAGCAGGCGACGCGGAACCGCCAGCAGACGCAGACGGTCGAGCAGCAGCGACAGCAGGTCGTCGACAGCAGCGCCGCCGAGGTGGATGTGCTCCTGGCTGGACTGAAAGGCACCGATCCGAACTATCCCGCGCGCATGCAGGTGTTGCAGCCGATGCTCCGCACCATCGCCGCCAACACGCCGCCCGAGCGCTGGGTGGCCGCAGTGCGTGAGGCATACGCCGCGATCCAGTTGGCTCCGGCCGCGCCAGCGCCGCGCGTGCACCAGCCGCTGCGCCCGAGTCCGACCGGTGCGGGATCGATGCCGGGCAAGGCTCCGGCGAGCGTGCTCGACGCGATCAACGCCGCGCTCGGCTGACGTTGAAGCCTCGCGCGGATTCGGTATTCATGCAGGCGTGCGGCGGGCTTCGGCTCGCCCGCGCCGCTGCGCCAAGCTGTACCGCCGGAGTCGCGCCCGGTATGCGCTGAGTTCTCAGGGAATCGCGCGCCCTCGCAAGCGGATGTGTTCACCCATCCCCCAACGAGGACGCTGTCATGCCCTTTACCGTTGCGCAGGTCGCAAAGGCCTCGAAGTCCGCCCTGGACTTCTTCCTGAAGAACAAGCCGATTGATCAGGTCGGCTACGAAAAGCCCCTCCTGCAGTTGCTGCAGGGGACCAAAAAGTCTTTCCCCGGTGGTCGCGAGTTCATCACCGAGCAGCTCATGGTGAGCCGCAACTCCAATTTCCAGTGGTACCGCGGCGGCGGTCAGGTGACGTACAACTCGCGTGATCCGATCGAGCAGGCCAAGTTCATCTGGTCCGGCGTGCACGACGGCTTCGCGATGGACGAAGACGAGATGCTGCAGAACGGCATCGTCCTGACCGACGACGGCGCGGCCAAGGCCACGGACGCCGAGAAGGTGCAGCTCTCGAATCTGCTTGAGGCCAAGATGGCTGTGCTTGAAGAGGGCTTCAAGGAGCAGATGGACGAACAGCTCTACCTCGACGGCACGCAGAACCCCGAGGCGATCCCGGGCCTGTCCGCGCTGATCAGCACCACCCCGACGGTGGGCATCATCGGCGGCATCAACCGCGCGACGTCGCCCTGGTGGCAGAACTACGCGGCGACCGGCGTCACTCCGGCCGGGCTGGTCGACGAAATGGAGAAAACCCTCCGTGCCGTCCGCCTGAACGGTGGCTTCAGTGGCGTGATCCTGTGCGGCTCTGCGTTCCTCGACGAGTACCGCCGGCAGGCCAAGGAAGAGATTCAGCGCCACATCGTCATGGGCGGCAGTGCCGTTCAGCGCATGGACGCGGGCGTCGAAGAACTGTACTTCCGCGGCATCCCGCTGGTGTGGTCGCCGACGATGGACCGCCTCAACGGCGCCACCCCGTGGGCGAAGCGCGCCTACTGGATCAACAAGCGGCACATCACGCTCCGTCCGGCGGCCGGTCACGACATGATCGCCCGCACCCCGCCGCGCGTGTATGACCGCTACGTCCACTATCAGGCCATCACCTGGAAGGGCGGCCTGACCATCAACCGCGCGAACGGCCACGCCGTCCTGCAGCTCGCCTGATCCTACGAGGGGCCGGCAGACCCGGCCCCTCAACGCAAGAGGACACCCCATGAACGTGATCACCTTTGCGGGCACGACGGCGCAGAACGTCGGCACGTCCCCCTTCATCCGCGGCAAGCAGGGCGTAATCGTCAACCTGTCCGGCGCCAGCGTGACTCCGCAGGTCACTGTGGACGGTACGACCTGGACCGCGCTCGGCAGCGCCGTTGCAGCGGCAAGGATCGTCCCTGTCACCATTCCGCCCGATGCGCGCGCGGTGCGCCTGTCGGCGGCTGGCGAAGCCTTCCTGATCGTCGGCGTGTAACCCTTCGACCGGGCTCGAATCTGAGCCCGGCTTCTTTCAAGGAGCAGCACCCATGCAGACCGTTACCGCCATCATCGACCGCGGCGTAACCACCCACATTCCGACCGTTGTGTTTGCGCACGAGCTTCCGGTGCTCGAAGTCATCAACGGCGCCGGCCGCGTCAGCGTCGTGGAGGGCAGCGAGGCCGATACCGATTTCGAGACCACGCCGGAAGAGGAGTTCATCCGCCTCGAACAGAAGTACGGCATCGACAAGGACGTGAACATGCCCTATGTCGCCAAGGTCTACCGCCACCCCGGCGAGCTGGCCGAAGCGATGGGCCTGGAGCTGGCCCCGAAGCCGAAGCGCGGCGCCAAGGCGAAGGCCGAGTAAGCCACCATGCCCCGCACCCTTGGAGAACTGCGCGACGAGCTGGCGGACCGTCTCGGCTACGCCTCAATGGCGCTGACCGACGCGCCGACCCTGCGCATGATGACGAGCTTCCTGAAGCGCGCGCAGGAGCAGCTTTACTGGCAGT
>SXGS01334422.1_pt1 | contig 16784 bp, 14 predicted proteins | sample 3174681 | NCBI WGS metagenome assembly SXGS01 (sample SAMN11356861, study PRJNA531348) | freshwater metagenome | isolation source: freshwater sample F1-80 | place: China: Fuxian Lake, Yuxi | collected 2017-12-25 | reverse complement strand
CTACCGAAGTTATGACATAGAAATACTGAGAGTTTGACATTTGAAACGAAGAACTCATCGATAAATTCGTCGGAAAAGCATCGCTTGGTCGTGAACTTGAGTGCCAACCATATCCTTGAAGGTTTTTTAGCCAAGAGCGAATATTTGCAAAAGTGTCACCAGGCCAAAACAGAAACGGAACAAGGGTCGCAGATAAGAATCCAATAACCGAATAAAACAGACTTTTAAATTGTCGCGACACAAGAAAAGCAATGCCAAGCAAAGCGTATTGAGGTCTGATTGCCGCTGCAATGATCAACGAAATAGTGGCTACCCAGTCGGGGTTTTTCTGAAATTTGGCTGCGAAAATCATCAAAAAGGGAACGGCAAGCACAGAACTATTGCCCCTATCAAAACTTGTAATCACAGGCTGGGCGAATATAAAGAGCAACAAAAAAAGCAGGATCTTCTCTTGAAGTTTTGTGCTGGATCTCGTGGCATAGAGACCAGGCGCGACCAGACCTAGAGTAATTATAAAAAGATAAAACAAAAGTGAATTTTGTACTCCGAATTCAAGTTCGACAATCTTTGCTGCAACGTGTGGAAGTAACGCCAGTGGTGTGTACGCATTTGAACCGTTCTGCCAATTGTTCGGATATTTTTCGGTTGGAAGTGCGTATCTGAGTTCTTGGAAATCGCCGAAACTGTGCGTACCAAATCCCGAGTCATACTGCACATTGTCCTGAATCTGAAAACTAAGCGCTTGGGTGATTGATTGACCGTAATAATTGCCAAGGATCAACATCCCAGCGAATGAGATGCCCAGAAAAACCAGCATCAAAGAAATTAATTTTTGACCCCAAATATTGATGTTTGAATCTTGTCTACTCATTGCCTGACAACATATCCTAGGTCTGATGTTGAACTCACTGAGATATGGGGTTATAGGCGTGGGGATGATGGGTTGCGAGCACATCCGCAATTTGCTAGCGATCGAAAATTGCGAAGTTGTGGCATACGCCGACTTGCACGAACCAAGCCGACAAAGTGCCAGCAGTTTGGTCAAGGCTGCGACGGGCTATCTCGATTATCGAGAGATGCTCCAATCCGAGAAACTAGATGTCGTTGTGATCGCCACGCCGAATCACACACATCGCCGTATTCTCGAGGATGTCCTTGAATCTGGTGTCGATGTTCTAGTCGAAAAGCCTCTTTGCATCACGACTAATGAATGTCTAGAGGTCATCGCGATCGAAGCGCGAACCCATAGATCTGGCAGGGTCGTCTGGGTGGGTCTTGAATATCGCTTCATGGCACCGACCGCACGATTGATCAGCGAAGTCAAGTCTGGAACTTGTGGCGATCTGAAAATGATCTCGATTCGCGAGCATCGATTTCCATTTCTGACAAAAGTCAGCGATTGGAATAGGTTTTCTCGTAACACGGGTGGCACCTTGGTTGAAAAATGCTGTCATTTTTTTGACGTGATGAACCTTCTCGCTGATTCAAAACCGGTCACCGTCTATGCATCTGGGGCACAAGATGTGAACCATCTCGACGAAATATATGAGGGTGAACGACCCGATATTTTGGACAACGCATTCGTAATCGTGGACTATGAAAATGGCGTTCGGGGGATGTTGGATCTATCGATGTTTGCCGAGGGATCAAAAAACGAACAAGAAATATGCGTGGTTGGAAGTGACGCGAAAATCGAGGCAATGATCTCTGATTCGATCATCCGTATCGGCAGAAGAGACGGTGGCAGACCAGGCGTTACCGAGACTGTTTTTCAGCAACCACAAGGCGTCGTGCCCGGGTTTCATGGCGGAGCGTCCTTTGTCGAACACCTCGCGATGCAACGCGCGATTCGCGATCGACGACCCAGCGAAATTACGCTGCAAGACGGCTTGGTCAGCGTTGCGATCGGACAAGCAGCCCACATCAGCATCACCCAGCATCGGTCGGTGAAAATCGTCGAATTGATTAAATGACCAAGGACAAGCCACCGTCAACGACCAATATCTGACCTGTCGCGTATTTATTGCGGATGAAGCCAATGGTTGCCTCGGCACAGTCTTCGGGCGTGGCAGATCGTTGCAACGGCGCAACACGAGCGACATTGTCATGTTGATTTTGCCAATCTTTGGTCCATGGAGTTTTAACTAGTCCAGGTGCCACAGCATTGACCCGCACGGGTGGGCAAGATTTAGCGAGAAGCAACGTCATGTGGTTCAGAGCCGCTTTGCTCATCGCGTATGCGATTGAGCTTCCGACGGGCCGTACCCCGGCGATTGAAGTGATATTCACAATGTTGCCGTCAGAGCTCAATTTCAAGTGCGGCATCGCTGCTTTGGTGAGCCACCAGGTTCCAAACACGTTGACATCAAAAGTCTTTTCAAAAATTTCATCGGTGAGCGCATCCAGATCATGATGGGCAATCAAACTTGTCCAGCCAGCGTTGTTTATTAGGATGTCCAACTTTCCAAAGTGATTGATGGTGGTGTCCACGAGTCTCGTCGCAGACTCCTTGTCACTAATATCGGCCTGCACATAGATCGATTTTGGGCCAAGGGATTCGGCAACTTGTTTTCCGTCCTTGACCGATGACGCTGAGTTGACGACGACGAATGCGCCGAGCTCGCTAAGTCTTTTGGCGATTTGTTGACCAATGCCCGAAGACGAACCAGTGACGATTGCGACCCTGCCATTCAATTCTTTTGCAATTTCGTCAGTCACGAGGCCCAACTAATTGTGTCATAAAAAGAAGTCTAAAAGTTTCGAGCGGATTTTATCGGGCCGGTTTGTTCGGGCCTCGTGGCGGTCCATTGATTCAAAAATTTTTAGCAGCCCGTTGATACCTATAAATCTCAATGGCTCGACTTCCCACTTTTTCGACTCTTGGTTAACCCAGGCCAATTCGGTGAGCGGATGATTGTCGCCGACAATCAAGTGGGCGAGTGTTCGCGACGCCAAATTCGTTGCGGCGACACCGTCGCCGACATATCCGCCGAGAGACGCGAGACCAGTTGTTCGCTCGAAATTGACCGAGGGCTGCCAGTTCCTGGGCACACCCAATGGCCCGCCCCAGCGGTGCGTTATTTCAAGTTCTTTGGAGACTTTAAAAATTTCGTGCATCGAGTGAATGATCTTGTCGTGAATAACTGAATGCATGTCATATTGCGGCTTCACGCGCGAAGCAAAATGATAGGGGGCACCTCTGCCCCCGAAAGCGATGCATTTATCCTGGGTTAATTGGGCATAGATGAGCATGTTTCTTGCATCGTGGTAGGTTTCGCGATTCGCCCAACCAAGACTTGCCAACTGACTCGCACTTAATGGAGTGGTCGCGACCATATATGAGTAAAGAGGGGCCAAAGTACGGCGATGTTTTTTGATTTGAGCCGTAAAGCCTTCAGTGGCCCGGATAACTATGTCGGCTCGACAGGTATGACTATTGGTTTTAACTTGGCCAGGTGAATACCCGAGCACCGTCGTGTCCTCAAAGATCTGCACACCAAGACGCTCGACCGATCGGCCAAGACCCTGAACAAGTTTTGCAGGATGAATCACGGCGCAGTGTGGGGTGTAAGAAGCGGTCAATAAACCATTGATATTTAGTCGTGACGAGATTTCGTCAGCAGCAAGTAGGCGGATGTGCTCTTCACCGAAACCGAAATCATGCAATTGCTCAACATCGTGTCGCACACGAGTTTGCTGTACTGCGTTGGTTGCGCCATGAATCGTGCCGCCACGGTGGTAGTCACAGTCAATTCGCTCATCTTCGATAACACGCTCAATTTCGTCGAGCGTTTGGAAGCTTTCGTTGTACATTTTAATCGCTTCACTTCGACCATATTTTTGTTCAATCTCGCTGAGCGAGATTGGTAAGAATCCACTGCACCACCCGCCGTTGCGGCCACTTGCACCGAAGCCAACTTGTTTCGCCTCGATAATCACAATCCGTGAATCTGGCAGCAATTTCTTGAGGTAATACGCCGACCAAAGACCGCTGTAGCCACCCCCAATGATTGCGATATCGCATGACAGATCTTGTAAAAGCGGTTGGCGATGAATCGCCATGTTTTTCGTTGACTCACGCCATAGCGAAATTACCGTTGGTGTGACCACAGTTTGCGAACTTCCGATTCGGGATCGTACAACACTTCGACTTCTTGATCAATACGTAGGGTCGCTCGATCTGATATCGCGTATTTCGGCCAGGAAACTAAACCATTTTTAGCAAATTGAAGTAGCTCGGATGTAAAATTGTTCGAAATACTTTGAAGTGCTGGTGTTGTGCCAGCGAAGAGTTCGACATTTGGTTTGTCCAAGTTATTGAACATGAACGGCAAATCCATCCCGTGGCAACAGCCCAGTGCGCCATCGAAAACTGGGCTGGGCCATGTGAACCAGTAACTCCACGTTGCAGCGGTGCGTTCGGAGCGCGTTTCGCATAGCTGCCAAGCCGGCGCACGAAAATCTCGATCCGTCTGCATTGCCGTAATTAGATCAATCGGGGAGCGTTGCTCACGAAACTTGGCATAGGTGTGCAAGGCCTGTGTTGCCCGATCACCAAGTGCATTGTCAAAATATTCTTGTGCAATCTGTTCATCCACCACATCTTTTGGTGGATTTAGTACAGCCCATAATCGGTTTTCGTCGCGATTTGTCCCGACGATGAGGGGTATTTGAGAATCAGCGGAGGCGCTGTTGATATCTTCAGGCAATGCCGAGCCGCCACAAGTCGGAGAGAATGTAGATATGTAGGTTTCAACTTCTACGAACATCTGTGCCGTGGCGTCAATAATTTGTTGGGTTGACAATAATCTAAGTTCGTCAATCGATGCGCACTTTGCGGCACTCAGAAACTTCTGCTTCGCATCCTCGGCTTCCGCTCGAGTGCGCAATTGCCTGAGCGATGGGCTCATGGCCCACGCCTTATTTATCAATCCTCTAGTAAGTGGAGAGGCGGTTAATGCGACGACACTGCTGCCACCCGCAGACTCGCCAAAGATCGTGACGTTGTTCGGTTCGCCACCAAAGCTTTCAATGTTGCGGTTCACCCAGCGCAGCGCACTTATCTGGTCCAAAGTCCCTAAATTATTCTCCCCGATGAAGCCAAAAGGTCCGAGACGATAGTTGATTGAAACTAGAACCACGTCACCGAGTTGCACGAGGTTGGTGCCGTCATACCAACTTGTGGCGGCCGTGCCGTTTGTGTACGCACCGCCGTGAATCCAAAACAAAACCGGCAATGGTTCGGAACGAACAGTTGGTGTCCAGATGTTCAAATAAAGACAGTCTTCGGATGTCGAGAGGTCTTTTGTGTTTAAGAGCTGTTCCATCATGCCTGGCACCTGCGGAGACTGCGGACCGAAGTTTGCGGCGTTAATCACTGAGTCGTATTTTTTGATGTCGACCGGTTCGCAAAATCTATTCGCCGTTGCGTATTGAATGCCGAGAAATGTGGACACTTTTTCGTTGGCCTTGAAACCTTGAAAAGTTCCCGAAGAGTTCGTTATTTTCATCAGACTTTCAATCTAATCCGTCATGATTACGATGATTGTGTGGCGCGAAACATGCTGGGCGGGCTTGTCGCCGATTTCTGGCAGATTTTCAGGATCAAGGCATCGATAAGTCCTGATTCAAAACGGGCCAGAAAATTTGGCAAATTTGGTACAGGCTCAATAATTTTGTTTCCGTTCACCACGATATTCAACGAGGAATATATCCAGATCGGCGAAGGAACAATGATCGGTGAGCATGTTGCCCTCTCTGCAGGCATGATGCCAGGTCAGAAGTGTTTTACGAACCCGGTCGTGCGAATTGGTGATCGATGTCTGATCGGTCGTGGATCTGGAATAGTTGGGCATCTCTCAATCGACATTGGCAACGATGTCTGGACTGGACATCACGTATACATAACTGACCAAAGTCATGGATACGAAGATGTGACGACTCCCATATCCCTTCAGACGCAGCCGGAAAAACCCGTTTCAATCGGGGACGGGTCGTGGCTTGGACACGGAGTGGTTGTTTTGCCAGGTTCGAAAATTGGCAGAAACGTGGCAGTGGGTGCAAATTCGGTGGTGACGGGCGAGTTGCCCGATTTTTGTGTTGCGGTCGGCTCACCAGCGAAAGTCATTCGGCAATACCTGCCGGACTCGGGATGGTCAGCAAAAAAACATTTTTAGATCGATAAGTCGATCGGTGGTTTGCAATAGGACATTTCATTGTCGGCGGCGAATGTTGCAATCTTTTCGCTGATGGGCAGTCCATCTAATGGTGTTTCCGCAAACTGTTTATTGACGCCAATCCGCAAGTCATTGGCGAAATCTCGTCTATCAGCAATGTAAATTTCATAGTCGTCGAGCCAAAGACCAACTATTTCGGTGCCCTTTGGATCTTTTGGCAATGAAGCGCGAAACTCGACGACAAAACGCTCGATCGTGTCTGTCGCGATGTCGATCAAATCTGCTCGCTCTTTAAGTATGTCAATTCCAAGTTCGTTGACGATTCGATAATCAGAGAGTTGCTTGCGTTCTTCCCTGGCAATTAAACAACGAGCTTGCGCGGCAGTTGCCCAATCTCGGTCACCGAACTTGTTGATTGAATCTTTTGAAGCAAAAAAAAGTGCATAAACCCACATCACGACAATTAGTGCGACGGTTGTTGCAAGAACGGTTCGCAAAATAAATTTCACCGACTCAACGATAGGTGATGCAAACGAATGGTAGAACTAGATGGTGAAAATAGTTGATGAAAATACTGTGACGACAGACTCATCAAGACTCGACGCACAAGGACGGCTCAGAGAAGCCATGCACCTCGTCAGTGAAATAGTTAGATATCACCCTCGGCTGTTCGTCACCGCCGTGTCCGGGGCGGCACTCTTCGCCGTTTGTACGGTTGGATCGTCTATCGGGTTGCGCTGGATGATTGACCGTGTAATTTTGGTGCGTTTTGAGCGTGGTGAACTGGATACAACTGCGCTGATTGCTGGTTCGGTGATCGTGATTGGAATCGGGTTGCTTCGTGCCTTCGGGGTTGTGATTCGACGCAGCTTTGCGGGAAAAACCGAGTGGCGAACGGCAGAAACCCTGACTGACAAGGTTGTGGACCATGTTGTGGCTCAACCAGTCAAATGGCACCGGGCAAGAATGACAGGTGACCTTGTTGCACGTTGTGGCGTTGACGCTGACGCAACTGTTGCAGTTCTCGCACCCTTGCCGTATTCATCATCGGTGCTGGTGATGATGTTTGTCGCGGCCGGCTGGATGCTTTACGTGGACGTGCCACTGGGGATCATCGCAGTATTTATTTTTCCGATTTTGCTCGCCCTCAATATCGGTTATCAGCGGCGGATCGATCGTTTTTACAACCGGGCACAGCAGGAACTTGGTGCGCTATCAGAAGCGGTTCACGAAAGCTTTGACGGCGTCATGGTTGTCAAATCTTTTGGTGCTGAAGTACGTGAATCAGCGCGACTAGCGCGCATCACTGCACGATTGCGTGACGCGCGAATAGATGCTGTCGGAGTTCGCTCTGCGTTCGAGGCAATGCTTGATGCGATCCCGACCCTGATCAATATCGTGCTCATTGTTCTCGGTGCTTATCGGGTGCGGTCTGGAGAAATGAGCGTCGGTGAGTTGTCAAGTTTCATCTATTTGTTCACGTTGTTGATGTTTCCTTTGAGGATTATTGGCTATTTGTTTTCTGAAATACCACATTCAGTGGCGGGCTGGCGTCGTATAGGTGAAATATTAAACGAGCCGATCATGGCGGATCCCGCCAAAAAATTGCAACTGGCAAGTCACGGAGTGGGAGTTGAAATTTCAAAGTTGACCTATGGGCACACTCAGGGTGCTGTGCTACTGCGGGATCTTTCGATGAAAATTGATGCCGGTCGAACGGTCGCGCTGGTTGGTGCAACTGGTTGCGGCAAAACGACCCTGTTGCATCTCATCGCCGGACTTATTGAACCTGACTCTGGAACGATTGCTGTTCAAGAAGGTGGTGCTGCTTTAGTTTTTCAAGAGGCTTTTCTGTTCGCCGACACTCTGCGTTATAACATCGATCTCGGCACCGATATTTCGACAGCGAAGATCGACGTGGCTATTGATGTCGCACAATGTCGAGAGTTCATCGAAGATCTTGAACTTGGACTCGAAACTTCGATGGGAGAGCGTGGCACAAATTTGAGCGGTGGTCAACGACAGCGAATTGCTTTGGCACGGGCGATTGCCCATGCAAAACCCGTGTTGCTGCTAGACGACACCACGTCTGCACTTGACCCGACCACTGAGGCCCAAGTTGTAGATAATTTGCGTAAGTTCGCAGTCGAGCAGACAGTTTTGATTGTCGCATCGCGACCATCGACCATCGCCCTAGCCGACGAGGTCTTATTCATCGCCGACGGGCAAGTGTCTGATCGTGGCACGCACGAAGATTTGTTGGTAAAGAGCGCCAAGTATCGCGAGTTGATTCAGGCATTCGAGCATGACCGCGAGGTCGAATGATGGAAACACCTTCATGAACGAACCAATCGGACGATTCACCACAGCTAAGACGCTCAACCGCGGATTTAGTGTCGCGCCTGCACTGTCCAAGGGCATCGGCCTGACTTTTATTCTGGCGGTAGTTGGTTCATTGGCTCGCGTAGTCGTACCGATCTTGATTCAACAGACCATTGATAAAGGTCTTAAGCCTGGTGATATACAAATCGGGTTCATAATTCAGATGGCGTGCATTGCGGCGGTTTCGGTAATCGTTGCTTCCATGGCACTTCGCCAGGCTGTTTATCGCTTGGGTATCGGAGCAGAAAACGGTCTATACACAATGCGAGTTAAGTTGTTTGAGCACATTCATCGACTCAGTATCGCCGACCATAACGGTGAACGTCGCGGTGCGCTTGTCTCGCGAGTAACAAGCGACATTGAAACTTTGACGATGTTTTTTTCATGGGGAGCCCTTGTTTGGCTTTTAGATGGTTCGTTGATGTTTGTCGTGGCTTGCGTGATGTTGTCCTACGATTGGATATTGGCGCTCGTAGCATTCGCCGTTTCTGCGCCGTTGTTTATTGTCTTGCAAAACTTACAGCGTCGTCTCGTCCTTGCCTACAAAGTCGCCCGAGAAAACAACGCCGAACTTTTGGGCACTGTCAGCGAATTGATCTCGGGCACTGAGACTCTGCACGCCTATCAGGCTCATCGACCCATTGTTTTGAAAAGCAAGAAGGCGGTGCGCAAGAGGGCCGACGCCCAAATTCGTGCAGGTGTTATTGGCGCATTTTTATTTCCGTCAGGTGAAGTTTTCGCCGTATTTACAATTGTGGCGATCGTCTGCGTAGGTGTTTTGCGCGGGGTAGATAGTGGACTTACAGCCGGTTCTATGGTCGGCTTTTTGTTTTTGACGTATCGGTTTCTGGAACCAATCGCGGAATTTACCGAAGTTGTTGATCAAACCCAAACCGCGGTAGCCGGTCTTCGTAGAGTGTTGGGAATTTTGGATATGCCGATCGGTCCGCCGCCAACGAATAGTCCAATTTCCTTGCCGCAAGAACCATTGGGCATCGAACTTCATCAGGTAAGTTTTTCGTATAGTTCGCGCTTAGACGTGCAAGATGACGACCTGCCCGTGTTGCGAAACATAAGTTTGTCGATTCCGCCCCGACAGCACGTCGCACTTGTAGGCGCATCGGGTTCGGGTAAAACCACCCTGGCAAGACTTATCGCCAGATTGGCGGACCCAACTTTGGGGTCGATATCGCTCGGCGGCGTAAATCTCAAGCGAGTTGCCAACGACGAATTGCGTCGACGACTCGTCGTCGTGCCTCAGGAACCTTTTCTATTCGCCGACACGATCGCTCAAAATTTGCTTTTCGCTAAGCCTGATGCGACAGATCAAGAACTAAATGTGGTGATCTCTCAATTAGAACTCGAGGATTGGGTCAGTTCGTTGAAGATGGGTTTGCAAACAATGGTCGGACAACGTGGTGCTTTTCTTTCTGCGGGCGAGAGACAATTGGTGGCTTTGGCTCGCGCCGCCCTGTCGAATCCTGATGTCCTTATTTTGGACGAGGCCACTTCGGCTGTCGACGCGATTGCCGAGGTGAGATTGGCAAAGGCACTGCGAGCGCTATCAGAGGGTCGCGCCACAATCTCAATTGCCCACCGGCTGTCTACAGCGGCACGCGCAGATCGAGTGATCGTACTTGAGCATGGAGTAATTAGTGAAGACGGCAGTCACTTTGACTTGCTCGCAAATGATCGCGAATATGCGAGGATTTATACTCAGTGGTTAACGGCAACTTCGGCGAACTAGTAGTCAGTCTGCAATGAAAGCACAAGGACTGCTTCGAAACAAATTGATTCTTGTGATGGGAATTACGTCCATCACTTTGGCTGGTTGCACGATGAATGCCGAGCGAGACGCCCTGTGTGCTCAGTCTGATCGCTGGAATAGTGCGAGCACGCAGGTTTCCCTTGCATTGGACGCAATTAGCAAATTTCAACCCGAGCAGTTACGCGAAGTCTTTGAGGAGGTCGTTCGAAGTTTGATTTTAATCAACGAGTCTGCCCCTCGAGATTTGCGCGCAGATACCGAAGTGTTGCTGAACACATTTGGGGCCCTCTCTGATGCGCTTGCCGAGATCGACTGGGAAGGGGATCTTGCTCAAAAGGACTCCGCAGTGACTAGTGCTGGCGTGAGGCTTGCAAGTTCAGAGGTCGGACAAGCACAGGCGAATCTCGCGTCATACATCGCCGAAAATTGCAAACTTGAACTAGGTAGTCCGGTCAATAAGTTTCCCAATGTGGGTTCAACACTTCCCGATCCGATAATCCAAGATGATACGACCGAATTGCCTCCAGTTGGGTATGACAACGATGAGAGCGTCGCAAGGGCATTTGGCTTCGTGGTTGTGGAGAGGTTCGGCGTAGCGATTACGAACGAACAAGCCGATTGTGTCGGTGTTGCTTTGATTGCGGCGAACTCAGGTGATTCCAAAATTGTCGACGAAACATATTGGCAGATGCTTCAACTCATATTCAATTCGTGTGATGTAAAAATAGATGTGGCTAAGGCGCTCGAAGACGAATAACTATCTGTTGTTGCTAGAGTATTGCGCAGTGGAACTTTTTTTATGTCGTCATGCACAGCCACAGTGGGTCAAAGACGATCTGTGCGTCGACAATCCACCACTCACTGAACTGGGCCGACGTCAGGCGAGTCTGCTCGGTCGACGATTATCACGAGAGCGGTTTGACCATATCTACGTCTCGCCGTTACTCAGAACCAGACAAACTGCCGAGCCGATACTTTCGGCGCTCAACCGAGATGAGGTTATTGCACCGTGGCTTGAAGAAATTCGCAGCCCGGTTTGGCAAGGTTCACCAGCCGAACGGGCAAGCAAGGCTTACCGAGAAGAGCGTTCAAGATCGGCGCGTGAGCAATGGAACGGACTTGAAGGTGGTGAGTCGATGAAAGATTTCGTGGCACGAATTCACAGCGGTGCCGAGAAATTTCTCGGTGAGCATGGTGTCCATCGCATCGAACACGAGCTACCGATTTGGCACGTCAAAAATGCGGGAGAGCGAGTCGCCTGCATCGCCCACGCAGGTACCAACAGCACCGTAATTTGTCACTTGCTCGGTTTGACACCAACCCCATGGGAGTGGGAAAGATTCGTCCTGGGTCATGCGTCCATCACAAGGCTTGAGGCCTTTAAAATCGGCGACGGTTATACATTCGCTCTTTCACCATTGTCTGATCTCGAGCACATTCCGAAAGAAGATAGAACTTTCTGAATTGCGATGAGTGTTAAAGAGTGGTGGAGGATCTCACCTCTCCACCACTATTATTCGCGCAGGTGTTTACGGTTGTGGGAGCACTTCCGTTACATGACATGCATCGACAGCTTTGATTATTGGGTAGGGGTTGACTGCTTCACCACCGGCAGGATGAACCTCGAAGTGAAGGTGTGAATTTCCGGCGTTGCCAGTTGAACCCATGTATCCGATTATTTGACCTGCACGCACCGGCGTACCGACTGCGATGCCAGATGCAAAGGAGTCAAGGTGTGCGTAAAAAAAGTATGTACCATCGGCGGCAGTCAAGCGAAGTGCATTGCCGCTCATCTTTGAATCCGCGCCATACATTTTTGTGATCGTGCCGTCAGTGACTGCGTAGAGGGCGAGACCCTTTGGTCCGATGATGTCTACTCCGATGTGCAGACGGCCACCCGAACGAGGCTCATGCCAACTGTCCACGAACGAGCAACGACCTTGCGACGGAAACGCACTGATTTGTGGAATACCCAGCGTTGCCAAGTCGGGTAGAACACCAAGCGCGATCGCTGTCGGCAAGTCGACCGTACCAGTCGTGTTCAGACCACGTGAGGTTTGAAAGTTTGTCAATGAGATAGTCGTAGCCACACCGAAAATACCGTCGGCACCACCTTTTACTTCAACCGAGTTGGCGATCAGTTTCTGTTGCACGAGACGCACGGCGTCGCTACGTTGACCACGCAATGGCAATGTATCCAAGGTCAGCATTCCTTCGATCGGTGTAGTGATCACCACAACCGGGTTCACACTTGGCTTTGGTGCTTCAACAACCGCGACCTGAGCAACCTCTGAGGCTTTTTGCGGTGCAACTGCAACGGCTGGCGCTGTCGTCGATTTTGCTTTTTTGGCCACTGGTTGATCCGCGGCGATTAGGCCGAGAAATTTCGCAGTGCGCTCGTCCAACCGGCCAGTCGCTTTGAAACCAACGACTCTTTGAAAGTTCTTCAAAGTTGCTTGTGTAGTTGCTGAGAACACACCGTTGGCACCGCCCTTAAGGGTAAAACCGCGGGCGATCAGCGCTTCCTGCATTCGAACGACCGTTGCGCCCGAGTCACCAAGTACTGGCAAGACGGTGGATGTTGCACCAGCCGATGGAACGACTAAACCCAGACTGAGAATCGTGCCGGCGACCATAGAAATTATGTATTTTGCTGCTGTAGACATTTCTGCTCCCTTGTGAGATCCGCCTAAGGGATCGGCACCTGGAGTCAGAACTTGAGTAATTTCTCACTTAAAATATTCATCTGACCACTATGAGTGGTCAATAAAGCCCAATAACTATCAATTCGCTATTTAGCTTGAAAGATCACTACTGAAAGTGGGATTTTTAGGAAAATTCGAGGATTTCCGCCAATTTGGGGCGGATGGACCATGAGTTCACTATTTCCCGATAGCGGGCTAGGTCGAGTGGGTCTGGGGTTGCCTGGGTAAATATCGCACGGATCAGCAGGTTCCGCGGGGTGTGTTCATCGCCGATGAACTCGATGATCTCGCACTTGTATCCATGCAGCCGCATGATTTGAGCCCTCAAGGCATCGGTCAGAATGTCACCAAGTCGTTGTTTAAGGATTCCATGTTTGCTCACGAGTGTCCACGGTGCGGGGACATCCACGAGTTGAACCTGCAAATCGTGGTGGCAGCAGGGGGAAACGAGCAATATTTTGGCGTGATTTCGAATCGACCAGGCCAAAGCGTCATCTGTGGCCGTGTCGCAGGCGTGCAGCGCAAGCGCTATGTCGGCGTTGTTGAGCTCTGAGTCGGCAATTTTCTCGGCACGAAAATCGATGTATTGGGCATTGTCCAGATCAATGGCTATAGCAGCATTGCGGCGGCGACTTTCTTCGCGTTGATCAATGCCGACGACTTGGTTGGGGATATTTTGTTGCATCAAATAGTTGTGCACCGCAAATGTCAGGTATGCGTTGCCGCATCCGTGATCAACAATTTGCAGCGGGGCCTCAAGCGATGGTTGGTGTATTCGTCCAGCCGAAATTTCGCTCCTTAGCGTCGGCATGAGAATTCTGAGGAACTCTTCAATTTGCAGATACTTGTCGTTCATCGAGGGCTTGATTCGACCCGCGTTGTCGGAAATACCGACCCGTTTAAGGAATTCGCTATCGGGATTAAGGAGCCGAGTTTTTTGTCGATCATTGGCCGTAGTTTGAACCAACTCGCGCAATGAAGTGTGGATCAATGGCTCGCCTTTTTTTGTAAATCTGATCGTCATGGTTCGGTCTGTTGACTCAATCAAGCAGTTGGCAAAACCCGAAAACAACGTTTCACGAGCTTCAAAACTTCCAAACTCCGTATTAGTTGTCTTGGATTTGGTACCGGCGATGGTCGTGGCTTGAAGAAGAATCTGATCCCGCAGCTTTATCGGTCGAATTTCGACTTTTTCAAATTCAGGTTGCATGTTTCGTCTACGGCCTGAAAAAATCGCCCGAACTAAACGGCTTGGGTCACCAATGATCTCAACCGCGATATTCAGTTGTGTTTCTGAATCTCCTTTCGCAGTCATAAAATCATGCTTTGTTTCGTTGACGGTCTGTACAACGCCAGCCAGTCGAGGTACGACGATAAGTGTCGGTACCGCGGTAGATCTCGGTGGATTGTTTTCCCGTTGTTGTAGTTACCCGTCGCTCGATCGTGAAATTTCCATGAGCGGTACCGTTTCCCTCGTCAGCATAGAACGCCATCACCAGGGGAATCTCGATAGTCATTGCGGTCGTCTCAAAATGTTTGGAGAATAGTTCGGTGATTTGCAGAACGTTGTTGGCAACAATCTGTCCATTCAAACTGACGACTGCATCGTCACTGAAGTACTGAATCGTGTTTGCTGAATCATTTCGACTAAGCGAGTCGGCATATTTGTTGAACAATTGGCGTAAATCAAACTCGGTCGCGAGTGACGCCGGTGAGGGTCCCTCATCCTCAAGTTTTCGGCCATTACCGCTATTTGACCTCGAAATTTTGCGGGTGTCGCGAATGTCGTCCGGCGAAAGACCTGTCTCTGCGGCAGCCAGTTGTCGCATCAATCGAATAAATTCTTTGCGCCTGAGGACACCTTCGTGCGCCGCGTATTGCACGGCAAGACCATCAATTAACCCAGATATGCGAGTTGCCGATTCGCGAGGGTGAATGCAATGAAACTCACCCGACTCATTGCCGGCCCGCAAGGTCTTTTCGAACACGGCAATTGACTGGGCGTCCAACTCTTGGCTGATGGGTTTCATCTTGGGATTTCGCAAAGCTTCGCCCCAGGCGTCGATCCAGATCATCCATTCGACGTCGTCGCTACCTTCGGGAACATAACTTTCGATCAATCGCCAAAGTTTGGCCACATTAGTCGGCGCCAAATCTGTATCCCGTTGCATATCGAGCAGATCTTTGCGTGCATAGTGCTCGAACGCTGCGGCCAGAAGCTCTTCTTTTGATGCAAAGTGATAGTGGATCAAACTATTCGAAACCCCGAGTTTTTTCGCCACATCAGCCACTCGGGTTCCTGCAAAACCACGCTCAATTACGACATCGCAGGTAGCCTCAAGAATCTCGATGCGACGCCTCTCAACAGTTTCTTTTTTCACTACCTGCGCACGATACTCACACTTGAGCCGTCTAGCCACATCGCCCAACCTGTCGCGTTTGAACGGTGGATTGTGAGAGTTACTCATAACGGATACCTGAGGTCGACTCAAGTTGCATTTGTCGCTCTTTACACGATCATCATCACGGGGTCGTTGGTGCGCCTAACTGGATCTGGCCTGGGGTGCGCCGACTGGCCAAAATGCAGCGAAAGCAAATTCATCGATGTCTCCTCGGCTCACGCAGCGATAGAGCAACTGAATCGACTGTTCACTGGGGTGGTAGCGGCGGCAGTGATCTTGTGTGTTTTGTTGTCATTGAAACTGATGCCTCGAAGGCGAGATCTGATAGCCATGTCGATCGTGCTGGTCGCCGGGGTTTTGGTTCAGGTAATTATCGGTGCAATCGTCGTTTGGACCGGTTTGAATCCGTATTCGAATATTGCCCACTTCATCGTTTCTATCTTTTTGATGAGTGTCGCATACATGTTGGTGCAACATGCAAAAATTTTCAGGTTGACCGATGATGTAGTGCCGCGTGTCGAGCCGATCCTGAAAGATGGACGAATCGTGAAACTGGTGAAAATATTGTTGTTGACAACGGGCGCCGCAGTTGTTGCCGGAACACTCGTTACCGGCTCGGGGCCACACGCCGGTGACGAGAACGCCGTGCGGCTTGGTTTTGCAATGACGACAATTGTCCGCACGCATAGTGCGTTTGTTTGGCTGACCGTTGGCACGACAATAGCCCTGGCCTTTTTGGTGAGGAATCAAGGTGATGCGCGTGTTCTTTTGACAAGATCACTGAAGCGATTTTCGGCGGTTTTAATTCTGCAAGGCGCGATCGGCTATTTGCAATATTTTCTCGGAGTTCCCGTTGGCCTGGTTGCGCTTCATGTCGCTATATCAGTGGCTGTATGGCTGTATGCGGTTGATGTTTACTGGAATTCGAGACTTTCGGTATTTCCCAATAATGTGCTCTAATAGACATAATGTCGGGGGATAAGCAGTCGCAAACATCATTTCTGCTGAAACTCATTCTTGCTTTGTTCTGCGCCACCGGCTTGATCGCTGGTTATGCAGGCTCATCGGCTGGTGCTGCGACTGACGATTATTCGATAGTAGCGAGTGTTCAGAACCAGACATTGGTCGACGGAGCGACAAGTCGTGCTCCTGTTGCGGGCGTCTCGGTGACAGTAACGAAAGCCGACGGCAGCACTATCGGTGTTGGCGTAACCGACGAGAAAGGTTTGTGCACTATTGCCGTGCCTAGTCGAGATGATTATTTGATTTCAATTGATCAGTCGACACTTCCAGATGGTTTGGTTTTGATCGACGCTGAAAAAGCACAGGTGAAAGTTCCAAAGGATCTATT
>SXGS01391753.1_pt1 | contig 16789 bp, 15 predicted proteins | sample 3174681 | NCBI WGS metagenome assembly SXGS01 (sample SAMN11356861, study PRJNA531348) | freshwater metagenome | isolation source: freshwater sample F1-80 | place: China: Fuxian Lake, Yuxi | collected 2017-12-25 | reverse complement strand
GGCTGAAAACCAACCTCGCGAAGGTCTCGGGTATGATGCAAGGGCAACGCTCGATCGTCTCGGTCGCTCAGCTCATCATGAGCGAGCTGACTCCGCTCGTTGACGGCCGTTACGGCACGTTCTTCATGGCGGAAGGCGAAGCTGAAGAGCAGGCACTCAACCTCATCGCGAGCTATGCATTCAGCGAGCGCCGAGGTGTAAATAACCGTTACCGTTTGAAAGAGGGCCTCGTTGGTCAGTGCGCGTTTGAGAAAAAGCGCATCTTGATCACGGAGCCGCCGGATGACTACGTGAAAATCACGAGCTCGCTCGGCGAAGCGAAGCCTCAGAACATCATCGTTCTGCCGGTTCTCTTCGAGGGTGAACTCAAAGCCGTTATCGAGTTGGCAGCGTTCAAGCCGTTCAGCCAGAACTATATTTCGTTCTTGGATCAGCTGATGGACTCCATCGGCGTTATCTTGAACATGATCTCAAGCTCGATGCGTACGGAAGAACTGCTCTCCGAGCTCAAGCGCTCAAACGCGGAACTCGAAGCGCAAGCGAAAGAACTCGAAGACAAAGCAAAACTCCTCGAGCTCAAGAACCAGGAAGTCGAGATGGCCTCTCGCTCACTGGAAGAAAAAGCCGAGCAGCTCTCGCTCATCTCGAAGTACAAGTCTGAGTTCCTTGCGAACATGTCGCATGAACTTCGTACTCCTTTGAATAGCTTGTTGATCCTCTCCAAGACTCTCGCGGACAACCGTGAGACGAACCTCACGCCTGAGCAAGTGAAGTACGCGAAGACGGTTCACTCGGCAGGTCAGGATCTCTTGGCGCTCATCAACGAAATCCTCGATCTCTCGAAGGTCGAAGCCGGAAAGATGCCGGTTCACCCGAAGACGGTTGCGGTCGACGAGATCACCTCGTACATCGAGCAGACGTTTACGCCAGTGGCCGAGCACAAAGATCTTCAGTTCGTTGTGGAAAGAAGCTCTTCGCTCCCGAAGAACCTCTTCACCGACGAAAGCCGTTTGCAACAGATCCTCAAGAACTTGCTCTCCAACGCGTTCAAGTTCACCGAAAAGGGTCAGGTCAAACTGCGCATCGGTTTGGTGGACCAGACCAAGAACTTCGGCGTCGAGACGCTCTCTCGCAGCCGCAGCGTCATCGCCTTCCAAGTTATCGACACGGGGATCGGGATTCCGTTCGACAAGCAGAAGCTCATCTTCGAAGCATTCCAACAAGCCGACGGTACAACGAGCCGGAAGTACGGTGGTACGGGTCTCGGTCTTACGATCTCCCGCGAAATCGCGCGCCTCTTAGGTGGTGCGATCGAGGTCGAGAGCGAACCAGGTCACGGATCAACGTTCACCCTCTATCTCCCGCAGAAGTACGTCGGAGCCGAGCTCCAGATGTCGAATCAGGAGAAAGAGCCCGATCTCGACTTCGCGCCGCTTCCGCTTGATGCCGACTTCTCAGGCAAAAAGGTTCTCATCATCGACGATGACATGCGAAACATCTTCGCGTTGACGTCGATCTTGAAGCCTCGTGGAATGCAGGTCATCTACGCGGAAAACGGTGTCCAAGGGATCCAGATGCTCGAACAAAACACGGATACGGATCTCGTCCTGATGGATACGATGATGCCCGAAATGGATGGTCTCGAAGCCACGCGCAAGATTCGCCAAATTGGAAACTTCGCGCAGCTTCCGATCATCAGCTTGACGGCCAAGGCGATGAAAGGCGATCGAGAGAAGTGCCTAGAAGCGGGTGCAAGCGACTACATTACAAAGCCAGTTGACGAAGATCGTCTCCTCGCGATGATGTATCGTTGGATCACCGTAGCTAAGGAAGAACTCGTTTCATGAGAGTGAATGAGGGCAAAGTCGATATTCTAATCGTCGACGACCGTCTCGATGGGTTGATTACCCTCGAGGCGGTATTGTCCGAGCCGCGCCTGAACATCGTGAAAGCGAGTTCGGGCCGCGAGGCTTTGGAAGCCCTCCATTATCATGACTTCGCGGTGATTTTGCTCGACGTCCAGATGCCTGACATGGACGGATTCGAAACGGCAACGAACATCCGGATGCAGGAGAAGTTCCGTCACATCCCCATTTTGTTCGTAACCGCGATCAATAAAGATGAGCGTTACGTCTACCGCGGCTACGAAGCGGGCGCGGTCGATTATATCTTCAAGCCGTTTGACCCCATGATTCTCAAATCGAAGGTCAGCGTCTTCATTGAGCTTTACCGCCAAGCGCGAAAGATCCACGAACAAGAGGCAAAGCTCGTTGAGAGCGAGCGAAGTGAGCGCGTACGGCAACTTGCGGAGATGGAAGTCGAATCTCTCCGTCGCTATCGGAATCTAGCTGACGCGATTCCTCATGTCGTTTGTCGCGCAAAGCCCGACGGCACGCATGATTATTGGAACCAGGTTTGGACCGATTATTCCGGACTTTCTCTCGAAGAGAGTATCGGAACGGGTTGGCAACAAGCCTTCCACGCTGAAGATTTGCCACGCGTTTTAAAGGCCTACGTTGACGCGATGATCACCGGAAATTCGTTTGAGACGGAGGCACGCGTTCGTCGCAAAGACGGCGTTTGGCGATGGAACCTCGTTCGAGGCGTACCGGAAAAAAACCAAGACGATGAGCTATGTGCCTGGCTTGGTACCATGACCGATATCGACGACCGGAAGCGCGTCGAGACCGAGATGAAGCGCGCTAAAGATGAAGCTGAAGGCGCCAGCCGCGCTAAGACTCAATTCTTAGCGAACATGAGCCACGAGATTCGAACTCCTTTGTCTGCGATTTTGGGGTTCTCGGAGCTTTTGCTGAATCAAAATCAACCGCCCGAAGAACGTCACCAAGCGATCACGACGATTCGGCGAAACGGCGAGCAACTTCTCCATCTGATCAACGAGATTCTCGATATATCGAAAGTCGAATCCGGAAAACTTGAAGTCGAGAACGTCAGGGTGGATTGCCTTCAGCTCCTTCAAGAAATTCGCTCGCTTTACCATCTGAAGTGCTCCGAAAAGAGCCTCAGCTTCATGATCGAGTGCGGTGCCAATATTCCATCGATGATTTCTACGGATCCTGTTCGGCTCCGCCAGATTCTGACCAACTTGATCGGGAATTCTTTGAAGTTCACCGAGAAAGGTTCAATTCGCGTTCAGATCGAAGGCGTAACGAACATGCTTCGCCCTGAGCTGACTGAGTTGGTCTTCCGGGTTGTTGATACGGGAATCGGGATTTCGCCGGAAGGTGCTAAACGCCTCTTTCAGCCGTTCATGCAAGCAGACAGCTCAACGACACGTCGATTTGGCGGAACCGGCTTAGGACTTGCGCTCTCAAGAAAACTTGCGCGATCCCTTGGCGGTGACGTTCAGCTGATCAGCTCGTCTCCGGAAGGGACCGAGTTTGAAATTCGAATTGCGTGCAAGGGTCTAGGGCAGACGCGCCTACCGATCGGTCATTTGACGGAAGCTTGGCGTTCTCACGCACCGATTGAAGAAACAACGGGAACGTGCCTTAAGGGTCTAAAACTTCTGCTGGTCGACGATGCGCCCGATAACCAAGTTCTTATCTCGCGTTTCTTGAAGATGGCGGGAGCTTCCGTCGATGTTGCTTCGAACGGACAAGAAGCGGTTGATCGAGCTTTGCAAGGAGCTTACGACCTCATCCTCATGGACATTCAAATGCCCGGAATGGATGGCTACACGGCGACTTCGATCTTGCGCCAGGAAGATATGAAATGTCCGATCATCGCGCTCACGGCCCACGCGCTGAAAACCGAGCGTATCAAATGCCTCGCGGCGGGCTTTGATGATCATCTTTCAAAGCCGATCAATCGCGTTCACCTCATCACGAGCGTTGCCCGCTGGGTAGAAGCTAAGGCGAAAGGCCTTAAACCTGTCGACGCCGTTCTCTAATCTAAGGTTTTCCCGACGGGCCGCGATTTGAGTTAATGCGACCGGCGATTTCCTCGATGGCTTTGCGATGTTGAGCGGGGAGAGACTTAAGAAACGCTTCCGGATTTTTCTGGGCTTCCATGAGCTTCTGTTGCATCAGCACCGGATCACCATTGGTGTCTTTGGCAATCTCGGCGAAGATTTCGGCTGAAAGTCCATAAACAGAATCGGTAGTTTGTTTGTTGCCCGTGAGCTTCTCGAGCTGCTGATGATTGGCGCGGGCGTCTGGAGACTCTTTCATGTACTTCTCGCGTTGCTGTTGGTTGCGGAGAAGTTCTTGAGTTTTGCGGAGAGCTTCTTGGTCGCTGGAAGAAAGATCCGCTCGCGCGGTCCATCCGACGAGTGCGACGAGAAGAGTGAGTGAGAATTTCAAATGGATCGTCATGAAAGCCTCTCCTGCCATCTAAGACGCTGATTAGAGTCCTCCCAAAGTTTAGCAAGATTATGACGAACCGAGCGACTTCCGTACGCAAGCGTCTCTTAATAAGTCAGCGGAGTGCGATGTTAGGCGTCAAGGGCTCGACGCAGGGCTTCGACCTTACTCCGAACGATGCGCTTACGTTCATCTTGAAGAGAGCTTGCCACCAAGAAAAAGCTCATGAAGTCGCGAATCGTATGAACGTTATCGGGTGAGACGCCCGAAGCTACTCCGAGCGGCAGCTGGCCAATGGCCGCCTTCGCACGTTTTGCCGTTTCGGGATCGCAAGGAATTCCGGTTTTGGGTCCCGTGACGATGACGCCGTCGACCCAGCCAAGCGCCTGGAGCGCCGATTGTTCGATCGTCTTCGAAGGATCTCGCAGCGTCGAATACTTCATGTGGACGCCGCTGCAGTAGAAGGCCGGATGGTAGCGAGCGGCTTCGATCTTCTGGAGGTCGACATCTGGTTTTTCGTTGATTTGGTCCACACCTGCAAAGTCGGTCCAAACGACTTTTAAGTCGTGCTCACGTGCTAAACGGAAAGAGTCGAGAAATCCGTAGGGTTCCGCGTCGTCCCCCAAGTAGTTGACCCCCATCGGAACCTTTGGATAGCGTGGGCGAACGAACGTGAGCGTGTCTTCAAGTTCCGCAAGGCTCGACCATTCGTTGATGAGGATCACCGCATCGGCTCCGCCTTCCATGGAAGCTTCGATATCCGAGACGGCCTGGTCGCGAAGTGGGTTTTTGCCTTCTTGATTGACGTAGCAGACGACCCAAAGTTGCTTAGCGCGCTCGCTGATGCCTTTTAACTTTTCGTTCGGCATTTTGAACAAGCCTGATTCGGCTTTCGGAGTGTTGATCAGCGGGGAGCTCGAGCTTTGATTTTGGAGAGCGTTTTGCGACGTAAGGTCGAGCATCGTCCAAGACTCCTTTGTTTCGGCGAAATCAGCTGGGATCGTTTTGAGCTTTATCATCGATTGCCACGAGGCGAGGAGCCTTGTCACCCGCTTTTCACCCAAGAGGGGCCGGGCGGTTGCGCGTTAAACTCCGCGTTCGCGTTGGCCGCATTGGGTGCAGAGATCGTTCTTTCCGGAAATCCTCTTGGACGCGATGAACGCGCCGAAAAGATCTTCGCTCACGCCCACGCCCGAGGCGTTACCCCACAGCTCACGTTCGTTGAAGGTTTGCGTACCGCATTTTGCCGTTGCCGCGTTGATCAAATCACGGGCGAGCGCGATTTCGTTCTCTCGCACGAGGACATTCAGCGTACGGAAAACGAAAGTTTCGACGAAATTGTAAATGCCGTGAATAGCGGTTCGTATTCGCATCTCTTCGTGCAACCGTACCTGCGCGAGCAATGCCGCATGCTTTTGCCGCGCATCCAAGGAGCGCGCGCGTGGATCCTCGCTCAGGATTTGAAAACAGATTCCATTTACTTGCCCTGGATCGACGCGCTTCAAGTCTCGCTTGAGGATCTTGAAATTCCCTTTCGGAAAGAAGCGCTCGAAGAACTTGGCGATCTTTACTTCAACGATCGTTTGCGGGAGCTCTTCGTGACCGCCGGAGCCGAAGGTGTTGCTTACCTCAAGCAGGGAGAACCTGCGCAAATCTTCCCGGGCCACAAAGCAAAAGAAGTGGTCGACACCACGGGGTGCGGTGATGCCTTTCGCGCGGGGCTCATGTTTGGTTTAGCGAGCGGATTTGAAGTCGCGAAGGCGATTCAATTAGGTCAGGAACTTGGTGCTTACAAAGCGCAGATTCGGGGCTCCTGTTTGGCGGAGCCCCTGAAGCTGTGATCACGGGAACTATTCAAGGAGATCTGTTGGATTATTCCAAGGCGGCTCTTCGCCGAGAACTTTTTCCGGAGACTCTTTTAAATCAACAACACGTTTCCATTCTTGCGTGAGATAGAACTGCTGATATTTCAACGACTCACTGGGATTCGGCGCGCCGCCACCACGGCAAGTGGAATAGGGGCTCAGGGCGTGCTGGTCGCAGAGGGAAACGGTAATCGAAGCCTTATCTCCACCCATGCGGTCAGTCCATTCGCGAACACTCAATGGGCGAAGCGGCTCAACAGATGGGTCAAAAACCCAAACAGTCTTACCGTAGCGATAGCTGATCGCCACGTGGTACCACCAAGTGACGTAGCCATCAGGATGATTGGTCGTTGAAACTTTCAAGTTACCAAAGGCAAAGACTTTAGATGGAGCAGGCAGCTTGGCTTCGTCCTGCAGTCGCGCCATGAATTCGGCACGGTACGGGCAGCCATCATCGGGATACAGCCAGCTCAAGCGACGCGGAAATTCCGGGCGATCTTTTTCAAACAAGAAACGATCGTCGCGGATATTTGCGAAGGACTCCAAGAACTCTTCGCGCGTGAGCTTCCACTCAGCGGCCTTCGATGAATCCAACTTTTTTACGGGAACGCGCAGATCGTGCGCCGTCGCGGGTGCGAACTGGTAGAACGGCTTCTTGGAAATGAAGGCCTGATACGACTGACCTTCAGGGCGATGCGCTGAGAGCGGATCAGCCGACGCCTGCGCAAATGCAAAAGAGAATGTGACTGAGACAAACAGATAGGACCACAACCAAACACGACTCACGAATGTATTCCTCCATCAACCGCTGCAATATTAAATCGAAATCGTGTGGGGAGGGTCAAGCCTCCACAAAAAGTCCAAACCAAGATCTAAACGAGTGTGATAAGTTGCTTAGCATGTTCCAAACCGTCAGAATCAATTACGTTGATAAACAAGCTTTTTACGCGGAATTGGAGGCCGAAATCCGGGGCCTTCTTGAGACCACTTGGTTTACCAATTTATCCAACGTGTCGGCTGCGCTCATGCAACATTTACCGGATTTGAACTGGGCTGGCTTCTATCTCCATGCGAAATCCGAAGTCCTGCAGCTTGGGCCCTTCCAAGGATTGCCGGCATGTCTATCCATGCCGTTTACCAAGGGTGTTTGCGGCAAAGCCGCGCGCGAACGAGTGAGCGTGTTAGTCGATGATGTACATGAGTTTCCCGGCCATATCGCCTGCGATGCGCGGTCACGCTCGGAGCTTGTCATTCCTCTCGTAATCAAAACGGAGATTGGTGAGAGGGTGTTAGGAGTACTGGATTTAGATTCGCCACTGCCGGCGAGGTTCACCGAAGAAGATCGCAAAGGTCTCGAGAGAATCGCGGCAATTCTGGTTGGATCGACCCATTGGCCGACCGAGTTTTGATCGTCATCGATCCTACCTGTCTCCATTTCGTTTCACCTTGAAACAAACTCGATTGTGAATTCTCGGTTTTGTGCGGAAAACCATTCCATAAAACTCGACTTCGTCCCGAAAAGCTAAGTGGCAACTGAGTTTAAGTGTCTTCTGGGCGTATGGTTTTTTTGCACCCGCCCAGCAGGTGATCACGCTAACGGCGATTAAACAGCCGTCACGTGGCACCCCGATTGCCTAACCACATGTACAGGGTTAGCTCGAAATGGGGAGGCTAGGATGAAGGGGCAGACGCGCGCACAAAAGCGAGCGGGGGCGAAGTTCGCGGTTTGGGTCACGATGACCACAATTCTCGTTGCGTATCAAAACTGCGCAGAGACGAATTTCAATACCGACCGTAAACCAAACTCGGTTGGCGGTACGATCACGACGACCAGTCAGAAGATGGAATGCAAATTCGTGGGTCCTGACGTTCTCAAAAGTCGTTTGGTGAACATCCTCGAAATTCCATCCGGCGACGTCTCAGTCTTGAACGATCAAGGTGGGGATACCGCTCAACAAAGAATTCAGACAAATCTTGCAGCTCTCGGTAAGGGCAGTATGGCGGCTGGCACTTTTGATTCCTACAGCTGCGGCGTCGTGCGCTTCAAGGCGGCCATGGAAGTCATGGTCGATGCTTGCGCCGTCGGCATGGCAAAGCAGAGTGTTCGCACAAAGCTTTTCCCGAACGGCACCAATGACTTCGATGCCGTCTACAGAGCCTTCACCGGCCGTCTGCCTACAGCAGGTGAAAAAGAGGACCTCGCAACTCTCGTGAGAGCATTGCCGGTCGCTAAGCAAGAAGCCGGCGCGTGTGGGGCCGTCGCTTCGAGCCTTGAGGCACTCATCCGTATCTAAGTTGAAAATTGATCTCGAGCGGGAAGTCAGGGAAAGACAAATTGGGGGATAAGAGAATGAACCGCAGAAGTTTTTTAACCAAAACAGGTTTGATCTTAGGTGGCTTGGGAGTTGCTGATTCTTTTCAGTTCGACTTGATCGAGAAGCTCGGTCGCGAACTCCTACCCATGGCGAACGCCGATACGATTCGTCCTCGTCGCACGCTTGAGATTTGTTTCCGCTTGGGTGTACCGCTCATTCACTTCGGTGCCGGTTCGGAATTCGCGAGCCTCACGAACGTTCGCACGCCCAACTTCTCGTATGTCGGAAACCAGATTCAACGTCCTGCGGGAACGTCGAATCTCTTGCTCCATACAGACTCAGCGGCCCTCGCACCGCACGCGGCGAATATCGCTCTCACACAAGGGGTAGCGACTTTTGATGGTCAGCACACCGATCTCTTCGACTACCGTCGCGGCGGTGTCGCTGCCGGAAGCGCTAAGATCACGCCGATCGTTGAACTCGCGGATCTCAACACGACCGGCTCGATGATCCACGGCGTGATGTTCCCCGGAACGGATTCGGATCCTAACCTCCGAGTACGTAACGCCACGGGCGGCAAACGCGATCTCGAGAAAGTGAACACGGTCGCGGACTTCCAAGGCTTGTTCAAACAACCTACGCTTCGTTTCTCGAAGCAAGAAGTTGCCGACGTTCTGGGCGCAGCAACTCGTTTAAGCTCGCGACAAGCAGCTGCCCTTGAGCAGAAGTTGGCGCAAGCAAGTCAAAGCGCCGAGAATCAAAAAAAGGCTCAAGAACTCTTCCGCACGAATTTTGTTGAACTACTGAATGTCACCAACCATCCGGTAAATATGGTGAACATCACCGATACTCCTAAACAAGCTCGCCTAGCGAAGGCCCGCGGAGCGATCTCGGTGGTCTTGAACGCATTCAAGAACAACCTGATCAACTCTGCAGTTGTGGTGGTTGAGCTTGAAGACTGGCACGGTTACCAAAACATTGGACAAAGTGGTCCTTACGTCAACGACATGTCTCGCATCCTGGCCGAGACGATCAAATTCTTGAAGGACACTGACGAGCAAGGTATGCCCGGAACAAAACTCTGGGATACGACGACGATCGTTGCAGGCTCTGAGTTCACACGCGCAATCGACGATCTCAACGTTGATAACGCCGATGGCACAACTCAAGGTTTCATGATGATCGGAAAGAACGTGAAAGGTAACTACTACGGCCAAGTCGATCTGAGCGTTACTAGAAATGCGCCGTCTTGGGGAATCAACCCAAATACGGGTGCACCGACACCTGGCCAGAAAAACACGTCAGAGCAAGCCTACCAAACGATTCGCCAAGCTATCGGCTTGAACCTGACGACGACCGAAAAAGAACGCGTCTTGAAACCAATGTTAGTTGGCTAAACGGAGTCCCGGATGACGAAGTTTGTGCACTCTTACTATAAGTCGTTGAGCACGCTCGTTTGCGTGCTCGCGACGGCGATCGGCTGCTCGAACGAGAGTAAGTTCGATAAAGGCATGCTCGAGGCGAAGACCTCCCCGCAATTAAATGCGGCGCGTGCCGAGAACGAAAAATCGTTCGAGAGCCAACGCAACTACACCCGCGAGCAGCTTGAGAAAGCTCTGCGTGTAGTTTCTTCGACGCTGATCAACCGCGATCCCACGACAGCAGAGCTCGAGAGTCTCTCGCGGGGTTTGAGTGGGTACGAGGACACGATCAAGGCTTACTTCAACGATCCGGGATTCAAAACCGTTCAGATGGCGTACTACCGTTCGATCTTCGAGATGCAAGGGACGGATCAAGGCGTCAACTACGATGAGCCGTCGAATCTGGCGCTCTATTTGATCACGAACGACATCAGCTTCCAGGAAATTATTCGCGCCGATTACTGCGTGAACAACAATCTTGAGAAGACGGGCTGTACAAGCTTTGGGAACGATGCGAACGTCGCGCGGGCGCAAGCCGCCGGTGCTTTGACCACGCAAGCCTTCATGCGCAAATGGTCGGCCTCGTTCAACTTCAAGCGCGTAGCGAAGTCGTTCAAAGTTTTTGCGTGTTCGGAGTATCCCGACTCCACGGATGCGGGCCTCACCGAACAGCAAGTTGCAGATTCCATCAAAGACTTCAACTGTACGACTTGTACCCCAGCTTGTTACTCGTGCCATCGCTCGATGAATTCGAAAGCGGCGTTGTTCTACAACTTCAACCAGCTCGGCGTTTACTCCACGAACACGACGAACACCACGGTGACCGACACGGGCGCGGCTTCGAACATCGGCCACGTTTTGAAAACGGGCGTACGTCCCCAGTACCACGGTCGCGAAATGCAGACGGTGCGTGAATATGCTCTGCTGCTCACGCAGAACAAAAAGTTCCGCGACTGCTTAGCTCAGCGGCTCACGAACTACATGATGGGGCGCGAGCCATATGCGCCGCTCCTCCCGCAATTTCAAAACGTTCGCGATAACGTGAGCTTCAATGACTTCAAGGTGAAGTCGATCTTGCTCGAAGTCGCTAAACATCCAGCCTTTGTGCTGCGTTAAGGAGGAGGCGGTTATGAAAGCTAAGATCTTCGCGACCGTTGTCGCTCTGACGCTGACATTGGTGAGCTACCAAAACTGTGGTGGCGGTTTTCAGAACTTCGAAGGTCAAACGGGTTCAACCGGCGTTTTGAAAGTCGATGGACTTTCAAACGTCGTGTCGCGTGGAGCAACCTTCCGCGTGATGTTCAATACTTCACTCGTGCCGGAAGGATCGGAAGTTCTATGGGATCAACACTTCGGTGACGGATCTACCTATTGCTTACAGACGACCTCGCCGAATAAAGCGGTGACGGACTTCTTTTGTCCTGAGCTTGGAACTCAGCAAGTGATTGTGGAAGTCATTCATCCCGACGGAACTCGCGAGTCGCACACAACGGAAGTGATCGTCGGTGAGGCGACTCGCGGTCCGGTCGGCAACGGCGAGGGCGGCAATGATCCGACAGGACCAGGTGAGCCGATGCTGACACAGGGACAGCAGCTTTACCAAACAAACTGCTCCACCTGCCACGGCAACGTAGTACCGATGAACGTGAGCGGCAAGAAGGGCCGAAGTGCCGCACAGATTCAGACTGCGATCAATACTCGACCCATCATGCAGAATTTGAACTTCCTCTCGGCACAAGAAGTTCAGATGATCGCCGAAGCTCTTCAGTGAACAGGACGGGTGCTTTTCGCTGCCTGGCGAACGGCGCCCGAATTTCGTTCGAGAAGGCTGTAACGAACAAAATCCGACATGCGATACAGCACTTTAAACAGCTTCTCAAATCTCGAATAGGGCTCGCGTAGATCATTAACGCCCGGCAGTCCGAGAACTTTGTCTTTGCACGATAAGTCGCTGCACACATGAACACCGATTCGGTTTTTTGGCGTCACGGCTGCCGTCAACAGCGAAACAGATCGACCGCCCCGCACCGAGTGACACCATTGGCACATCTGCATCGTATCGCCAGGCCCTTGCGAACGTTTGAAAACGACTCCCCAAGCAGCACCCCCGCGCTCACTAGGATCTTGAAACACGAGATAGACCCGGTGGCCCGATGGTTCAACCCAGGCCACATAATCGGTGAGTAGAATCGGGAACGTAATCTTGTCGGTGAGAATGACTTCTTCTCGATCGATAGGACGAAATGTACTCAACAACTCGGCTTCCGAAGATATTTTTATCATGTCCTCAGTGTACCACGGGCACCGACTTTGTTCCAGGCCGAGGCAGCCGAAGCGAACGACCTTGCCAGTGGCGCATCCATACCTCAATCTGGGCCTCAGATTGAGCCTTAAGAGGAAAAAGAAGTAGGGGAATGCGTGGCGGTTGAGCAAGTGAAGACCGGCATTGAAGACGTGCCGATTCTTTTCGAAGACGATTACTTACTCGCGGTTAACAAGCCTGCGGGCCTCTTGATCCACGCGAATCCTTCGGATTCGGAAAAATTAAATCCTCCTCCGAATCTGGAAGATTTCGTGAAAGCTGAGATCGCAAAATCCGCAACGCTTCTTCATCGACTCGATCGCGAAACATCCGGTCTCGTCCTTTTTGCGAAGAGGAGAGAATCCGCAGCAGCTATGACCCAAGCTTTCGAGAGGCGGCTGATTCGCAAAGCGTATTTGGCCGTTGTCGATGGCCGCTGGAGAAATGAGTGGAATCGAGTTGAGTCTTTTCTGGAGCGAGGACCAGAAGGTCGCATGTTGAGCCGGAGCGAAGGCCCCGGTAAAAAGGCGCTAACAACTTTTCGACTGTTGAAGGCTCACGATGAATGTTCTTGGATCGAAGCGATCCTTAAGACCGGGCGAACACACCAAATTCGCGTTCACTGCGCATCGCTCGGCTGTCCCATCGTCGGCGACCGAATTTACGGAAAGGCAAGCGCAGCCTTGAGTGAAGCGGGAAGACAGTTGGAGAGTTCTGTGGGACAAGCTCTTCATGCGTACCGCGTGGACTTTCAGCATCCGATCACGAAGGCTCAGTTGCGACTCCACGCGCCGCTCGCATCCGTCTGGAGTACGTATTTAAAAAGATTTGAAGCAGAGCCTTTACTCCAAAAGCTTTTTCCAGAAGGCGACCGCTCGACTTGATTCTTTTTCGATGTTAAGGCTCCGCCCCTATGGAAATCGCAAATTTCGGACCCAGTTTAGAAGCTGCGCAAGAACTTACGATCTTTATGCATGGCTTTCCTGGCCTTCGCTCCAAACAAAATGAAGAGCTTGCCCAAATCTGCGCGCGTGAAAATCAGGCGCCCGTTCAACTTCTGTTTTACAGCGGGCTAAGCCGTGCGGGTGGAACGTTTTCATTCTCGAGCTGCTTTGAAGAAGTGGTCTCTTACTTCAGTCAATTGCTTGCCACGCACCCGTCGCTTCACGTGAAGCTAGTTGGTCATAGTTGGGGCGGTTACCTCTCGCTCATGATCGCAAGCCGATTTCCAGAACGGATCAAGAAGCTCGTTTTGATCTCGCCGCTCTTAAAATTCGCCTCCGCGGAAGTTGCGGCCGAGTCGTTCACGCAAACGGCCCTGCAGAACCCACAGCTCAAATTGATCGCGCCTCCGGAGTTGGCTAAAGATTTTGCGATGGTGGGAAGCGCGTTGAGCGCTGACCGGATGGTCACGCAGTTGAGCCCTGAGCTTGACGTTTTGTTTTTGCAATCACGCGAAGATGCGATCACGCCCGCGATTTTCGCTACGGAGCTTGTGGCGAAGTTTCCAAAAACTCCTCGCTACGAGATTGTCGAAAACGATCATAGTTTCCTGGCCGATCGGCCACAGCTCGGTGCGAAAATCGCCAAGTTTCTACGCGGCTAAAAGCCACCGTACTGTTTGCGGAATCTTTCCATCTTCATGTTGAGTTCAAGATCGAGCAGCATCAGCCGCTTCTTGAGCACTTTTCTTTCTTCTTCCGTAAGATCGGGGTCGTTTAGGATTTTCGCCTGAAGGCCTGCGATGTTCTTTGCCATGAGGACTTCTTCGGGCGGAACGTTGGCGCGTTTGAGCATCCGGTAAACCATGCGGAGCTCAGCGGGGATGTGAGCGTCTTCTTCGAGGTTCAATGGTTTACCGCGGCCGGGGAGATTGTTGAACTCGCCCTTTTCCATCGCCTCTTGAATTTTTTCCTCAACGAGTTTGGTCAGGTGATTCATGGGCCGAGCTTACACTGACTCGGAGACTCGTGGGCACTTTTGTGTTTTTGCATTAGGGAAATGGTGAACCGAAAACCCCGGAACCTTAGTCTCTTCTGGTTCCGGGGTTTCAGTTGGAGGGGAAATTAAATTGCAGGGCACTCCGACTGTTGATCGCGATCGGAGGAGTCGCCATCAACGTCAGAAACATCAAGGCCAGAACCGCGAGGCGGATACTTCTGATCGATCAAGCGTGCAAGGTTCAGAAGATTCAACGCGTTTCCGTCGCGGAAGTAATTTTTCAACGTGCTGACTTTGCGTGCCGATTGAAGAAGGAGATTCTCGATCTCGGGCGCCTTCACCGCGTAGCCGCGTGACTTCACCAACGCAACCGCGAGGGCCGCACCACCCGATGCCACAGGAACGGCAGCCGAAGTGCCGGAAAATCCCGTGTATGACGAGTTCGATGCTGCGTCCGTCGTGTAGAGCAGTGAACGCATCGTGTTCGTTCCGGGCGCGCCGAGTTCTACGTACGTTGTGCTGTAGTTGGAGGACGTGCTTCGCAAGAAATTCTGCGATTGGAAGTTCCCGATTGAAATCAGCCCAGGTGTGGAAGGGGCAAGGCCCGCAGCCGAGTAGCCCGAACCAATCTGACGGCTCTCGTTTCCGGCTGCCGCAAGGACGACGACGTTTTTCGAGATCGCATATTTGATTGCGCTCTTCAGTGCCGCACCAGCTGCCGAACCACCGAGACTTAAATTGATGACATCGGCTCCGTTATCCACGGCGTAGCGAATTGAGTTCGCGGTGTCGGCTTGATCCATATACTGATCGCGACCAAGATTGTTGAGGGCCATGATGCGAGCGTGACCGGCGACACCGGCGCCGCCGCGCCCGTTGTTCGCGGTCGCAGCCGCAAGACCCGCGACGCGAGTGCCGTGCGCCCATTGCCACGCGCCGTTAGCTTGCGTGCGTTCGGGAAGCGGGCTCGCGCGACGGCTGGCGAAGTTGTAGCCGTAAACGTCATCGACGTAGCCGTTGCGGTCATCGTCTTTTCCGTTGTTGGGAATCTCGCCTTTGTTGATCCACAAATTTTGTTTGAGATCTTCATGAGAAACGAGAACGCCTGAGTCGATGATCGCGATCACGACTTCGCGTTTGATGCCGGTTTTCGCGTCATAGAAGATGTCGTACGCTTCGGACGCGCCGATGGCGTTGAGGTGAATCTCGCGTTTGATCTGCGGGTCGGTGGGGAGGGCTTGCGGATCGTTTTCGAAATCGCCTTCATCCTGGGACTGATTGAGTTCGTCAGTTCCCGCACGCGAGATCATCTCGATGCATGAGTCTTCGTTCGCCATCTGCTCGAGTTCTTCGCTTGAGAGACTGGCTGAGAGGACCCAATTGTAACTGCGAGCACCGCTCTTTGTTACGCCTTCGAATCGCTCGGGGATCTGTGAGCTGATGGGGCCATGTGTGGCGCAGTCATCTTTGACGACGGCGACCATTTTCGTTCCGGCCGAGTACGTTTGCGGTGCGAATCCGGATGTTGTGAGTTCGGACGGATCATCGAGCTGGATCTTCGACTGGGATTTTGCCTCCAGCGCTTCAGGCATCAGGCAGCTATTTGGCGACGAGGATTGACCGCATGCTGCCAGCACGCTGGGAACTAAAAGGGCGATTGCGAGAGAACGAGAAACGCGCATAAGAGCTTCCTTCCTTGGGCCCCGGAAACGCTGCGGATCTCGGTGGTGTCTCCGTTGTGTCGCCTGTGCTGGCGTCTTGCGCCGCTGTTCAGCGGGCTCGCTTGCCGCTCGAGCGGACTTATGTGCCGCCGAGGCGCGCTGCGCGTGGTTCGGAGAAACTCCCGTGGAGACCGCGTACACTCGACTCAAGTCCGTGAGTCGATTCCGGCACCTCATGTCACGTTTGTTGAGGAAAATACATAACCACGGCGGCGATCCGGGCGGTAGGCCAGTTTTTTAGGCACTGCTGGACGTTCGGCGAGGTAATCTGAATTTGTTTATTTTAGTTTGGGGTGTTGGGGTTGGGGTTGGGGGGCGCGGGGTGGTACCAGTTTCCTTTTGCAGAAGCAGTGCGTGACCAAAAGGTGCCTGGCACCTTTGCGGGATGCATTGCGAAACCGGAGCGGGGTTGGGTGCGGGGTTGTGGGTGCGGGCAACGGCAGACGGGGCGTCCGGATATCGGGCAGCTGTAAATAATTTTAATTTTGTTCTTGCGAGGGTGCGCAGGCCGATTTTTCCACACGGAGTTTGCTTTGCAAAACATCGAATGGGTGGTGCTTACTTGCTCACGACTAGCATCAGGAAGCGAGCAACAAGGTCGAACCATCCTTCGAAGATTTCTCCGAAACTCTTCTTTATCGCTCGATTAGCTGCCAAAAATTTCCGTGAAAAACCCGTGTTACATTCTCGCTCGAAAGAGGTGCTAGATGGATGCATACGGTTTTGATGCGCAGTTTGCAGTGGATGTTCGTCGGTCAAACGAAGCGACTCACAAAGTTCTAGTTGGAATCGCGGCGTGCGAGTGCGAACGACATTTCGTCGTACTTGGCTTCAGCTCGGTCTACGACTGGCTCATCAAACGTCATAAGTTCTCAGAGTCCGCAGCTCACCGCAGAGTC
>SXGS01574602.1_pt1 | contig 16794 bp, 11 predicted proteins | sample 3174681 | NCBI WGS metagenome assembly SXGS01 (sample SAMN11356861, study PRJNA531348) | freshwater metagenome | isolation source: freshwater sample F1-80 | place: China: Fuxian Lake, Yuxi | collected 2017-12-25 | reverse complement strand
CCGACGAGGTCGTCGCCATCGGCGCCGCCATACAGTCCGGCATCATCGACGGCGAGATCAAGGAGGTCGTCCTGCTCGACGTCACCCCCATGACCCTCGGCATCCGCGTCGAGAACGACGGCTTCTCCCACATCATCCCCAAGAACACCTCCATCCCCACCCGCGTCTCCAAGACCTTCACCACCACCCGCGACGAGCAAGAACTCGTCACCGTCGCCGTCCACCAGGGCGAGTCCAAGCGCGCCAGCCGCAACCGCCTCCTGGGCCTCTTCAACCTCTCCGGCATCCGCGCCGCTGCCGCCGGCGTCCCCCGCATCGAGGTCACCTTCGACATCGACACCGACGGCATCGTCAACGTCACCGCCGTCGACACCGCCACCAGCAAGTCCCAGTCCATCGTCGTCACCGGACACTCCGGCCTCACCGATGAGGAGCTCGACCGCGCCATCCGGCGCAACGCCTGATCTCCCCCCTCTCCCCCTTCCCTCACAAGCGATACCCCATGGCAAGCCGGAGCAAGCAGCACCAGATCATCTCCGACCGCCTCGCCGCCGAGTTCAACGCCATCGATCTCAAGCGCGCGCCCCTGCGCGTTGCCTTGACCTATCCCAGCCCATACCGCGTCGGCATGAGCTCCCTCGGCTTCCAGGTCATCTACAAGATCCTCAACGGCCGCCCCGACACCACCTGCGAGCGCGCCTTCCTCCCCGACGACGTCGACGCCTGGCGCCGCGAGATCGGCCCCCTGCTGACCTACGAGTCCCGCCTGCCCGTCGGCGACTGCAATGTCATCGCCTTCTCCCTCTCCTACGAGCTTGAGATCCCCGGCCTGCTCGAATGCCTCAAGCTCGCCGGCCTCCCCCTGCTGGCCAGCCAGCGCGGCCAGGGCTGGCCCCTCGTCGTCGTCGGCGGACCCCTGACCTTCTCCAACCCCTCGCCCGTCGGCCCCTTCGCCGATGTCGTCGTCATGGGCGAGGGCGAGGAAGCCATCCACGCCGTCATCGACGCCGTGGCCGAGGACCGAGGGCGACAGGCCCTGCTCGAAGACCTCGCCGGCCTGCCCGGCTTCTGGATCCCCTCCATCCACGGCGACACCCCCACCCCCGTCATCGCCGCCGACGACGCCATGCTGCCGGCCGCCAGCGTCTTCTTGACCCAGGACACCGAGCTGGCCGGCATGCACCTGGTCGAGTCCGAGCGCGGCTGCCACCGAGCCTGCACCTTCTGCGTCATGCGCCGCTCCACCAACGGCGGCATGCGCCTGGCCTCCCCCGAGGCCATCCTCGCCTCCATCCCCGACGAGGCCCGCAAGGTCGGCCTCGTCGGCGCCGCCGTCTCCGACCACCCCAGGCTCATCGAGATCGTCCGCGCCATCGTCGACTCCGGCCGACAGATCAGCCTCTCCAGCCTGCGCGCCGACCGCCTCTCCGACGAGCTCATGGCCCTGCTGGCCCAGGGCGGCTACCAGACCATCACCGTCGCCTCCGACGGCGCCTCCGAGCGCCTGCGCGCCATGATGATGAAGAACATCCGCGCGAAACACCTCCTCCGCGCCGCCGAGCTCGTCCGCGACCACGGCCTCCGACGCCTCAAGGTCTACATGATGATCGGCGTCCCCAACGAGACCGACGACGACCTCAAGGAGCTGATCGACTTCACCCTCGAGCTCTCCTCCATCTGCAGCGTCGCCATGGGCATCGCCCCCTTCGTCGCCAAGCGCAACACGCCCCTGGACCGACAGCCCTTCGCCGGCGTCAAGGAGGTCGAGCGCCGCCTCCTCATGCTCCGCAAGGCCCTCGGCCGCCGCATCGACATGCGCAGCACCTCCGCCCGGTGGGCCTGGGTCGAGTACTGCCTCGCCCAAGGCGGACCCCCCATGGGGCTGGCCGCCATGGAGGCCTGGCAGGCCGGCGGCTCCTTCCACGCCTGGAAGAAGGCCATCGAGCGACACGGCGGCGAACCCCTGGCCGACGCTCCCCCGCCCATCATCCCCACCTCCCGCGCCGAAGACCTCGCCGTCCGACGCCTCGACGCGCGCCTCACCTTCGGCGCCCCCTCATGACCGCGCCGACCAACACCCCCCAGAGCCGCGCGCCCCACGACAACCCCAGGCAAGCCGCCCCCTCTCACCCTCGACGCCCCACCGCGAGGTGACCCCTTGACCGCCGCCCTCCCCGATCACTGGACCCTCCTGCCCCTCCGCACCCCCACCCTGCCGCCCGCCACCACCACCAACGCCGCCATCATCGGCCGCGACCGCCTCCTCGTCGTCGACCCCGGCTCCCCGCACCCCGACGAGCAGGCCCGCCTGCTCGCCATCCTCACCGAGCGCCACGCCCTCGGACACCACCTCGCCGGGATCTTCCTGACACACCACCACCACGACCACCTCGCCGGCGTCGAGGCACTGCGCGCCCAGCTCGCCGCCCTCGGCCTCGCGGCCCCCGTCCTGGCACACCCCCTGACCTTCGAACGCGCCCCCTCCCTCCCCGTCCCCGAGGCCGACCGCCTCACCGTCGAGCACGGCCACATCCTCAACCTCGGCGGCCACACCCTCAAGATCCTCCACACCCCCGGACACACCCGAGGACACCTCGCCCTGCTCGACACCTCCTCAGGTGTTGCCTACGCCGGAGACATGGTCGCCTCCGACAGCTCCATCATCATCGATCCCCCCGACGGCGACATGGCCGCCTACCTCCACTCCCTCCAACGCCTGCGCGCCCTCTCCCTCCAGCTCCTCATCCCCAGCCACGGCGCCCCCATCGAGGCCCCCGACGAACACCTCGCCCAGGTCATCGACCACCGGCTCGCCCGCGAGGCCCTCGTCCTGGCCGCCCTCGACCACACCCCCAGGATCCCCGCAGCCCTCGTCCCCGCCGCCTACCCCGAAGTCCCCCCCGCGCTCTACCCCCTGGCCGAGCGCAGCCTCCTGGCACACCTCATCAAGCTCGGCGACGACAAACTCGCCAGCCGCCACGGCGCAAAATGGCGCCTCGCCCCGACCTGATTCTGATCATCACCGACCTTCATGGGTCGTCGATGAGGGTCACGGCCCGTTGGGGCGAGTTAATCCGTTCAGGTCCGAGGGACGAGCCCACAGGAGCCCTGCCCGTGCAATACGCCAGGACCGTAATCGGGTATCACGGTTGTGATCTTCATACAGCAGAAGGGCTTCTGCGCGGGCAGCCCTTCCACCCCAGCACCAACGATTACGATTGGCTGGGCCACGGCATCTACTTCTGGGAGTTTGGTCCTGATCGAGCATGGCGCTTCGCCCTCGAACAGGCGGCCAAGGGCAGGATCCAGACGCCAGCCGTGGTCGGGGCGTTGATTCAACTGGGTCAGTGCTTCGATTTGCTCGACACCCGATTCACTCACGACCTGCGAGAGTTCCACGGTCTGTGGAAAGGCATGATGGAGCTGTCTGGTGCGCTGATCCCGGTGAACCGGGGAAGCACTCCCGAGCGCAAAGGACGTTACCTGGACTGCGCGGTCATCAATGAGTATCTTGGTTTTGCCAAGCGCACAGGCACGAGCTACGACGCGGTGCGCGGCGTCTTCGTTGAGGGCGAGCCTGTTTATGACGGGGCAGGCTTTCATCTTGAGAGCCACATCCAACTCTCGGTCAGAAACCCAGGCTGTATCCTGGGCGTCTTTCAGCCGCTGAACGGCGGCGACCCAGGAGGTCGACCATGAACGACAACCCCACTCACGGCTTCCTCCCTCCTCCTCACCCCAACGCAGAGACACACAAGAAGGTCATGGCCTTGCTCAGGAAAATGACACCTCAAGAGGCTCTTGAGATGTCTGTCCGCGCAGGAGTCCACACACCCGATGGAAGGTTGACCCCTCCTTATCGCCCCGATGACGAGCCAATCTCCCAGGAGACGCTCCAGCCCGTCGATGAGCCCTCAAAACCCTGACCTGATCCTCGCCGACCGTGATCTCGTTGGTGTCTCGACCCTCCGGGATCAGAACAGGAGCGCGACCCTGCTCTAGCCGGACCTCAAGGTGGGAAAATCCAATGTCGCGCTGGCCTTGATGACCCTCCAGAGTGGCACACCCGACGTCAGCCCGCTGAGGAGCGTGGCTCGGCGGTGTCTTCCCATCCTGGTCACTGGGAGGTGTGCCCTGGCGGCCTCCTTCGTCCGTCCGCAGGCCGGCGTCCATCGTGCGTAGCCCCCCCCCCTACCCTCCCAGCCCCACGCTCCTCGCACCGCCCTTCGGGACGGGCTCGTCGGGTGGGCGTGGGGTGCTCGTCGGGTGTGGGGCCCGAGGGGCAGAGTTGACGGCGGCTCGCCCTCACCGTTACACCTTGAGCCCCGGTTTGAGCCGGGCCACGGGCACGCGCCTGCGGACGCAGAGGTGAGAAAGGGATCATGGCTGAGGCGGACGTGATGAGGGGGAGTCGGCGCAGGCTGGCCTGGTTGGCGGCGGCGCTGCTGCTGCTGCCGGCCTTGTTGGACTGCGGGGAGGGCGGGTGCGGGTGCGGCGGCGCGGCGGAGCGGGCGCAGATCCCGGCGACCCCCGCCGAGCGGCTGGCGGCCTTCTCGGCTCGGCTGCCAGCGCAGACGGACCTGGCCTTCTTCCTCGTGGACATGGACGGCGTGCGGGGCTCGCTGTCGAGCCTGACCAAAACCTTCGAGGGCAGCCTGCCGCTGGACGTCTACCGCCAGGAGGTCAAGCAGGTCGTCGGGATCGACCTGCTGGACAAGGCGACCTACGCGGGCGCGGGGATCCACCCCGACGGCGGGATCGCGGTGGGCTACTACCGGGGCTCGCCCGTGGTGCTGCTCTTCGTCGAGGACCGGGCGCGCTTCAAGGAGGGCGCCGTGGCCAACCTCAAGCGGCACTACCGGATCGAGGCCGCGGACGAGGCGGTCGCGGATCTGCCAGGGGCCTACTCGGTCAAGGGGCCGGGCGTCGAGTTCGCGTGGCTGCACCTGCCCGGCGGGATGACGGCCATCGTGGGGCCGCCCGTCGGCGCCGAGGCGACGCCGGGGCGCGACTGCGTGGTGGCCCTCAAGGAGGTCGCGGCGCTGACCGAGGCCGCCTCGCTGGGCAAGGTGGAAGGCTTTGACGGCTTCCGCGCGGAGGTCGGGGAGAAGTGGCCGGCGTCGATCTACATGAACACGCCGCGCCTGCTGTCGATCTACCAGAGCGTCGACCCCTCCTTGAAGGTCTACCAGAAGGAGATCATCGACACGGTCGGCGAGCAGGTCCGCTGGGCGGGCGCGGGGGGCCGCGCGGACGGGGCGCGCGCCGAGGGCATCCTCTTCCTGGGCGTCTCGGCCGAAACCCTCAAGAAATTCGAGGGGATCGACAAGCCCCCCAAGCCCTCGCCGCGCTTCAAGGTGATGATCAACGACAAGGCCTTCGCCTTCGTGCGCACCTCGGTCAACGCGGCGCAGTTCTGGCGCGAGTACTACGGGCTGATGCCGGAGCGGCAGAAGGCCTACTTCAAGAAGGTCGTCGGCAACCTGAAGTCGACCACCTCGATCGACGTGGAGAAGGACCTGATCGACAACCTGACGGGCAACATCGGGCTGGCGATCTACGGGGTCGACCCCTTGATGTTGATGGCGCGGCGGGCGACCGAGCGGATGACCGTGGTGACGCTGGCGGCCCACGTCCAGGTCAAGGACCCGGCGGCGATCGCGGCCCTGCTGGACAAGCTGGCCACGGAGCTCGGCGGCGCGGTGCTCAAGCGCCAGGTCCCCGGCGGGCTGACGGCCTGGGGCTTTGACCCCAACAGCTCGACGGCGCCGCCCTTCACGCTCTACCTCAAGGACGACGTCCTGACGGTGGCCTCCAGCCGCCTGGGCGACGAGCGGATGTCGGCGGCGATGCTCGGCTCTGGCCCCAAGCTCTTTGAGCGGGTCAGCGGCCCGGCGACGAAGGCGCTGCTTGAAGGCGAGGCCAGCACGGGGCTCTACATCAACGTGCCGAGGGTGCGCGATCAGGTGGGGCTCCTGGCGGGCCGGATGCTCAACAAGATGCTCGCCGCGCCCCAGGAGCTCGTCGTCTCGCTGGCCATGAGCCCGCGCGGCCTCGTGGTCTCGGGGGAGATGACCTTCGTCGGGGCGGGCGCGCCGCCCGAGCCACCCGCCGAGACCCCTCCGGCAGAGAGCCCGCCCGCCGAGGCGCCCGCTGGCGACGTTGGCGACGCCGGCACCGACGGCGCCGACGGCGCCAAAGAGGGCGACGCGCCGGGTGAGGCGCCCGCCGAGGCGCCCGCTGGCGACAAGGGGCCGTCGGACGGCGTGGGCACCGGGGGTGCCGACGCGGGAGGGCAGGGGGTCAAGGCGCCATGATTACGATCAAGGGGTTGACCCGGCGCTATGGGAGCGGGGCGGGCCAGCACGACGCCCTCAAGGACATCAACCTGGAGATCCCTGACGGGCAGTTCGTGGCGATCATGGGCACGAGCGGCTCGGGCAAGACGACGCTCTTGAACATCATCGGGGGGCTGGATCGGAGCTGGCAGGGCGAGGTGAGCGTGGCCGGGCAGTCGCTGGGGGGCTTGAGCGACAAGGCGCTCAGCCGGCTGCGCTCGTCGCGCTTCGGGTTCGTGTTCCAGCACTTCAACCTGCTCGATCACCTGACCTGCGTGGAGAACGTGATGCTGCCGGGCTACTTCGGCGGCGGGATCAGCGACGGGGTCGCGCGGGCCAAGGACGTGCTGCGGACGGTGGGGCTGGCCGACAAGCTCGGGTCGAGGCCGACGGAGCGGTCGGGCGGGCAGAAGCAGCGCGTGGCCATCGCGCGGGCGCTCTTCAACAGGCCGAAGCTGATCTTCTGCGACGAGCCGACCGGTTCGCTGGATCAACGCACGGGGATGCAGATCATGGATCTCTTTCAGCGGCTCAATGAGGCCGAGGGGCTGACGCTGGTGGTGATCACGCACGAGGAGCACATCTCGCGCATGGCCTCTCGGATCGTGCGGCTGGAGGACGGCGCGGTGGTCTCGGACGTGGCCAACGTCCCCGTGCGCCCCGAGGAGCAGCTCTCCGAGGGGCAACTCCCCGAGGGGCAGCGCCCCAAGGGTCAGCGCTCCGAGGGTCAGCGATCGGGCGAAGAGGGGGGCGCATGAGCGGGGGCTTGTTTCGGCTTGTGACGCAGAACCTCCGTCGCAACAAGAAGAACTTCATCTTCTCGAGCTTCGGGATCGTGGTGGGGATCTCGACCTTCGTGTTCTTCATGGGGCTCGGGGAGGGGATCAAGACGGTGGTGCTGGAGCGGATCTTCATCATCAACCAGCTTGAGATCGTGCCGAAGAGCTACGACATCGGGGCCTTCCGGACGGAGGGGGGGCTCTTCGGGGGGCCGAAGCTCGACGACGCGACGGTGGCGCGGGTGCAGGGCTGGGAGGGCGTCTCGGGGGTCTACCCGAAGATGAAGCTGTCGTTCCCGGCGAGGGCCTGGGGGGGGAGCGAGCTGCTGGGGCGCGATTTTTATACGGAGTTGATCGCGGACGGGATCCCGCCGGAGCTGGTCAAGGGGGATCTGGAGCGGCCGGAGCGCTTCCGGGACTGGGAGGAGGGCGCCATCGCGTGCGCGGCGGACGGGGAGTGTCCGGACAGCAGCCGCTGTACGGGGGTGGCGGCCGGGGATCGGAAGATCTGCGAGCGGATCGTGTGCACGCCGCCGGAGGTGGATCGCCGGGGTCGCCCGCTGGGCGACGGGGAGTGTCCGGGTCGGAGCTACTGCGCGACGGACACGGCCCATTGCGAGATGCCGATCCCGCTGATCGCCAACCCGAGGTTGCTGGAGATCTACAACGGCTCCTTGCACACGGCGATGAAGGGGACCAAGGGGGCGCTTTCGAAGGTTCCGAAGCTCTCCGAGGACGCGCTGCTCGGGGTTCAGGTGCACGGGCAGATGGGGCGCTCGTATCTGGGCGAGTCGCAGCAGGGCGAGGCGATCACGCGGAAGCTGGAGCTGGTGGGGTTCTCGGACAAGGCGATAGGGATCGGGGTGACGATGCCGATAGGCTACGTCAAGCGCTTCAACGATCAGTTCAAGGGGGAGGGCTCCAGCAGCCAGTACCACTCGATCCTGGTGGAGACGGCGTCCAATGATGTGGTGGCGGCGACGGCGCGGCGCATCGAGGAGGATCTGGGCTTTGCGCTGGACGAGAAGCACGAGGACGCGCAGCGGGCGGGGCTGGTGATCACGATCGTGACGCTGATCTTCTCGTTGATATCGGTCATCATCATCGTGATCGCGGCGGTCAACATCATGCACACTTTCTTGATGATCATCGTGGAGCGGCGGCGAGAGATCGGGGTGATGCGCGCAGTGGGGGCGACGCGTGGGGCGATCGCGGGGTTGATCTTGATGGAGGCGGCGGTGGTGGGGCTGGTCGGAGGGGCGATCGGCTCGGGGCTGGGCTACCTGCTGGCGCTGGGGATCGACAGGATCTTCAGAGGGGGGCTGTGGGGTTGGAAGATCCCGGACTTCCCCTTCAAGCCCGAGACGCTCTTCGCCTGGGAGCCGTGGTTCTTCCTGGTGGGGGTGGGCGGCGCGGTGCTCTTCTGCCTGCTGGGGGCGCTGGTGCCGGCGCTGCGGGCCTCGAACATGGATCCCTCGGCGGCCCTGACCGGCCAGTAGGGTCTGGCCGGGGTGGCGCGGCGCCCCAGGCTCGCGCCTGGGGCGACCATCATGCCGACGGCGTCTCGCCCCTGCGGGGCTCACGACAGGGTCAGCGCCTTCGCAGCGCTCTGTCACAGACCCCACGGGACTCGATGGGTTGAGGCTCTGGTGTCCAGGGGCACGCCGCCGGGCAGATTGACGCCCCGCCGAAAACCCGCCCGCCGCCCCAGGCTCGCGCCTGGGGCTACAGATCAGGGACGCCCCTGGAGGGGCTTCTGACGGGACGATGCCTGCGTGCGCCCTGTCACAAGCCACAAGGGACGCGATGGGTTGAGGGTCTTGGTGTCCAGGGCCACGCCGCCGCACAGGTCGACGCCCTGTCGCCAGCCCCGCAGGGGCATCCCTGACCTGTAGCCCCAGGCGCGAGCCTGGGGCGGCCGGTCGTGACTCACCGAGCGAAACTGTTTGCGGCGGTCGCCCGAAGAAAATCCAGCCCGCGCGGGCCGCTGAGGCGTAAAGAGCGTCGAGCGTCCGTCGGGCGTGGCCCGCAGGGCGAGGCCGTCGTGTCGCTCGTGGACCTCTTGTTGACAACCAGGGGCGGGTTTTCTAGAGTCCAGCCGCCGTGAGCCGGCATTTTTCAGGCGGCTGGGGCCGGTGTCGCGTCACCGGCAGGCTCAGGACCAGCAACCCCTCCCCCCCTTCATCCCGGTCAGAGTCGATGAGTACGGATAACGAAGTCCTCTCCAAGCCCTTGCTCTTTGGGAAGTATTGCCTGCTGGAGCGGATCAGCGTCGGCGGCATGGCAGAGGTCTTCAAGGCCAAGCAGTTCGGCGTGGAGGGCTTCGAGCGCCTGCTGGCGGTCAAGCGCATCCTGGACACGATCGCCGAGGATGAAGTCTTCATCAAGATGTTCATCGACGAGGCCAAGATCGCCGGCCAGCTCAACCACCCGAACATCGCCCAGATCTTCGACCTGGGCAAGGTCGACGGCTCCTACTTCATCGCGCTGGAGTACGTCAGCGGCAAGGACCTGCGGACGATCTGGGAGAAGATGGCCTCGACGGGCGATCCGGCGGACATCTTCCTGGCCTGCCACGTGGTCATGAAGGTGTGCGAGGCCCTGCAGTACGCGCACACCAAGCGCGACGCGGCCGGCAACGAGCTTCACATCGTTCACCGGGACATCTCGCCGCAGAACATCCTGATCAGCTACGAGGGGGACGTGAAGATCATCGACTTCGGGATCGCCAAGGCGACCGGGAAGTCGAGCCAGACCCAGGTGGGGATCCTCAAGGGCAAGTTCAGCTACATGTCCCCCGAGCAGGTCCGCGGCCTCCACGTGGACTCGCGGGCGGACATCTTCTCGCTGGGGATCGTGCTCTACGAGCTGCTGACGAACAAGCGGCTCTTCGTCGGCGAGAGCGACTTCGACACGCTCGAGAAGATCCGCAAGGTGGAGATGTCGCCGCCGACGCTCTACAACCCGCACATCCCGCGCGAGCTTGAGGACGTGGTGATCAAGGCGCTGGCCAAGTCGCCCGAGGAGCGCTACCAGTCCGGCAGCGAGCTGCACGACGCCCTGGAGCGCTTCATGCGCAACCAGTCCTCGTACTACGGCACGAAGGACCTGGCCACGAGCATGAAGACGGCCTTTGCGACCTCCATCGACCTGGAGCGCAAGAAGCTCGACTACTACCGGACGATCAACATCGAGTCGCTCGGCGGCGACATCGGCGGCATGAGCAGCACCAGCGGCGACCTCTCATCCATCTCCGGGGTCTGGGCCGAAGAATCCCTCGACTCCCAGAACTTCGGGCGCGGGGGCGTCCACTTCAACGAGATCAGCCCCGCGGCCGAGTTCGTCCTCGAAAACCCCTCCTTTTCGACCTTGGGAGGCGGCTCGCCCTTGCTCTCGGGGCCGACCACGGGGGAGCTGCGGCTGTCGGCCAGCGCCCCGGAGTTCGGCTTCAGGGAGGCGTCCGCCGACCTGCCGGGCGTGGATCTGAACAAGCCCCTCGACGAGGAGGACGACCCCACGATGGAGTGGGGCGGCGTCGAGGCCGCCGCCTTCCGCCGAGACCCCAGCGCCCCCATCTTCAAGAAGAAGAGCCCCTCGCCGCCCGCCTCGCCGGATCGACCCGGCCCCGCCAGCGCCGACGCGGCGATCCCGTCGATCTTCCAGACCGAGCGGCTCGCCAGCCTGAACCCTGATCCGATCGAGGCGCCCTCCTCGCTGGAGGGCCGCCGCGGCCAAGGCTCCAGCGCCGGGCTGCTCGTGGCGATCGTGGCGCTGATCATGGTCATGGTGCTCGGCGGCGTGATGGCCGCCATCTTCCTGCCCCGGCTGCTGGAGCCCCAGAGCGCCTCGCTGCGCTTCAAGATCGCCGAGGCCCCCAACGTCAGCATCACCGTCGACGGCAAGGTCGCCTACCAGGGGCCCAACAAGGGCGAGATCACGATCCCGTCGCTGACGCCCGGCGAGCGCCAGATCACCGTCTCGGCCGAGGGCTTCGAGCCCGTCTCCGACCTGCTCCAGGTCGAGGGCGGCAAGGACTACGAGATCCCCGTCAAGATGGCCGCGGCCGCGGCCGTCGACGGCACCGGGGTCGCCGTCAGCGTCGATCCCGCCGACGCCGAGGTCTCGCTCGACGGCAAGAAGCTCGACGTGACGAGCCCCTTCACCCGCGACGACCTCAAGCCGGGCAAGTACGTCCTGATCTTCAAGAAGGACGGCTACCTGGACCTGATCGAGGAGGTGGCCGTCGCCCAGGGCGAGATCAAGAAGGTCGAGGTGACCCTGCGGCCCGCCCAGGTCAAGCTGGAGATCGTCTCCGAGCCCGTCGGCGCAGAGGCCGTCGTCTACGAGCGCGAGGCGGGGGACCCCGACAAGCGCCAGCTCGTCAAGCACGGCAAGACGCCGCTGTCGCTGCCGGGCCTGGACGCGCGCAAGGTCTTCGACGTCGAGGTCTACCTCGAGGGCTTCAAGCCCTGGAAGAAGACCTTCGAGCCGGGCCAGAAGCAGGACGAGGTCCTGATCGTCAAGCTGGAGGCCGCCGAGGTGATCCCCCCCGTGGCGCTCAACACCCCCGAGGACAAGAACAACCTCGTCGACCCGCCCAAGTCGCTGGCCGAGCAGGAGGCCGATCGCAAGCGGCGAGAGGAGGCCACCGAGCAGCGGCGCCTGGAGCAGGAGAAGCGCAAAGAGCAGCTCCTGGCCGAAAAAGAGAAGGACCCTCCCAAGAACGACACCGTCCAGAAGGACCCCCCGAAGAACGACCAGCCGCCGGCCACCGGCCCCGGCTACGTCGCGATCATCTCCAAGCCCCCCGCGCGCGTCATCCTCGACGGCCAGGACATCGGCTACACGCCCAAGCTCAAGATCCAGCTCAGCCCCGGCCCCCACAAGGCCGTCCTGGTGATGGAGAGCGTCAACGTGACCAAGAGCTACTCCTTCACCATCAAGCCCGACTCCACCTACATGATCAAGGGCCGCCCCTGAGTCCCAGGTGACCCGCAGGCCAGCTCGGATCGACGCACGCCCCACGCTCCACGAACACCCTGCGCTCCTCGCACCGCCCGCGCTCCACGTACAACTCCACGTCCCACGAGCGCCCCACGCTCCTCGCACCGCCCCTCAAGGGGGCGGGCTCGTCGGGTGGGGCTTGGATGCCCGGGCGGGCTGCGACCTCTCGGTCGCAGGCCGGCGGGCGGCCCAGGTCGACACCAGGGGGGAGCAAAAACTCCAATCCACAGGCCCACTTCGGAGCGGTGATCCGGCGCGGCGATTCTCTGGCGCCCGCGTGCGGACCGATGAAGACCTGAGGGAGCCTGATACCAGACCACAGACGAAGGGCTTGCTTTGTGGGCGAGGACAGGGGGATGGCCTGGGCCTGAGCGAGGCTGGTGCACCGCACCGCCCAGTGATGGCAAAGGCTCAGGGCGCCGCCTGGACCGTCCACAAAGTGAGTCTCTCGGCTGTGGTCTGGTATGAAGCCTCTCTGCGCCGGGATCGACGTCGGGTCGAGCGCCTGGCGCCGCTCCAGAAATTGCCCACGGCCTGCGTCGAGGCATACTGAGCCTTCATGCTCGCGATGGACGCCGCGGGCCTGGGCTCTGGCGCGGTTTGTCGCAAGGATGCGCGCGCCATGATCGTGCGTGCGCGCGTGCTCGGACTTCAAGAAGAACAACGGACATTGAGCCCGCCGCCGGGCGATGAGGGCCGCGACCGGGCGCCGTGGCGGTGGACGTCGGGGTCTGGGGCCTTCGCGGCGATGGCGCTGCTGGTGTGTGTGGCGCAGGCGGCCGCTTGCGCGCGGCCAGGGCCGGTCGTGGAGCCGCCGGTCGCCGTGGCGGTGGGCGAGCAGGGCAGCGCGGTGGTGCAGGGGGCGCGGGTGCGGATCGCGGTCGATCCCGTGCGGGGTCGCCTGGATGTGGAGGCGCGCTTCGAGGGCGCCCCTGATCCGCTGGTGGTCCAGATGCCGGAGCCGTGGGCGCCGGGGCGCAGCGGCGCGCGCTCGCGCGACTTCGAGGCGCGCTGCGACGGGGAGCGCCTGCCGGTCGAGGTGCAGGCGGGCGGCCGGGCGTCGGTGGGGCTTGAGGGCTGCGCGTCGCCGACGATCCTCTACGCGGTGGAGCTGGGCGCAGGCGGCGGCGAGCCGCTCGGCGAGCGGCTCGACGCCGCCCGGGGCTTGCGGGTCTTTGGTCAGAGCGCGCTGGCGGTGCCCGAGGGGGTGGCGGGCGGCGTCGGCGTGGAGGTGGTGGTGCCGGCAGGCTGGCGGGTGGGGTCGACGTGGAGCCCCTTGTCGTTGCGGGAGGACGGGGATCTGTCGCGCTGGCGCTTCGTGGCTCAGGACTGGGGGCACCTTCAGGACTCGGCGCTGGTGGCGGGGCCGGGGTTGAGGGTGATGGAGGGGGCCTTGTCGGATGGCCGGGCGCTGCGGGTGGTGCTGGAGGGGGCGGCGCTGGAGGGCGAGGTGCTCGTCGGGATGATCGAGCGGCTGGTCGAGTCGCAGCGGCGCTACCTGCCGGCGGGGTGGCGGTGGCCGAGGGGGACGGAGGTGTTGACGGTCTTGATCGCCGAGGGCGCCGAGGGTGTCTCGGAGGGGACAGGTCGGCGGGGCGGCGCGGTGCTGGAGGTGGGCCGGGGTGTGGAGGATCGGGCGCTGGCGGAGCTGATGGCGCACGAGATTTTTCACGCGGTCAACGGTCACCTGTTGATCCACGGGGAGGGGCGGGAGGAGGAGACGCTCTGGTTCAAGGAGGGGGTGACGGTGTGGGTGTCGCTCTTGAGCGTGGTGCGGGCGGGCTACGCGGACGGGGCGTGGTTCAGGGCGCGGCTGGCGCAGGTGGTGTCGGGGTATCGAGAGAGCCCGCTGTCGTCGGGGTTGGGTGCGCCGTCGAGGTTGTCGTCGAGGGCGGCGCGTCGGGCGTCCTACGACAAGGGGGCGCTGCTGGGCTTGTTGGTGGATCAGGCCCTGGCCGGCGAGGGCCGGTCGGGGCTGGAGCGCCTCTTCGGGGCGATGTTGCCGCAGGCGGCCGAGGGTCGGCCCTACGACGACGAGGCGCTGCGGGGTGCGGCGCTGGGGTTGTGGTCGGGGGAAGGGGCGGGGGGGCGCTTCTGGGAGCGCTTCGTGGCCGGTGTGGAGCCGCTGCCGCTGGTGGCCGGGCTCGACGGCCTGGGGCTGGGCCTGGTGGAGCAGGAGGTGTCAGCGCCCTATTACGGCTATGGGGTCGAGGGTTGGGGTAAGGAGGTGGTGTCCTGGGTGGATCCGGACGGTCCGGCGGCGCGGGGGGGGCTCAGGGTGGGGGACAGGATCGTGGCGAGGGTCGGGATGGAGGGGGGGGTTGCGAGGTTGTCGGTGAGGCGCGCGTCGGGCTGGAGGGGGGCGGTGGTGGTGGAGGCGGAGGCGGGGCGTCGGCCCGAGGTGTCGCTGGTGCCGCTGGGGGTGGAGGGGCCGGGCTGGTTGGAGCGTTGAGGGGGGCGCGGGCTGGGCGGCTCGGTCGCGGTGTGGGGGCGCTCAGCGCTCCTGCCAGGTGTCGACGCGGCCGTCGCCGTTGTTGTCGCGGCCGATGCGGTCGAGGACGCCGCGCTCATAGTATTCCCAGTAGTCAACCTTGCCGTCGTTGTTGGTGTCGCGCTCGACGCGGATCAGCTCGCCGTCCTTGTAGAACTTGAAGACATCGGGGGCCTGGTCGAACTCGACGTCGAGCTCCTTGCGGACGAGCTTGTCCTTGTCGAAGAAGTTGATGGCGTTGATGCGGCCGTCGAAGTTGTAGTCGAGCTCTTCCTTGTTGAGTTTTTCGTCTTCGTTGTAGTGGCGCCAGATGTCGACGCTGCCGTCGAAGTTGACGTCGATCTCCTTGCGGAGCAGGAGCCTGTTGGGCGGGGCGTCCGGGTCGTTGGTGTTGGGGATCTCCTTGTAGACGGAGTAGACGTCGGGGATGGCGTCGTTGTTGAGGTCGGCCTTGACGACGATGAGGCCCTCGTTGGGGTAGCGGTCGGCGCCGCGCAGGACCTGGGCTCGGGCGCCGGCCTTGTCGCCCTTCTGCTCGGGGCTGCCGGCGCAGGCGCCGAGGGTGGCGGCGGCCAGGGCGGCGGCCAGGGTCAGGGCGAGCCTGGGGGAGGTGTGTCGGGGGTAGCTCATGGGTGTCCTCGTCGTGGCCTCCCTGCGGGTCGCGGAGGGTCTGCGTACTCTTATCAAAGATTCGGGCTGCTGGCGCAACATCTCAAGGGCGGGCGCGGTGCCCGTGGGTCTTCGAGGATCGGCGTGAGGGTCGGCGTGCCCGTGGTCAAGGGGTTTGACGTGGGTTCGGGGGATCGCTACCTTGTGGCTCTCTGGCGCGTGTCGTCGGGGGGCTTCGGGACGGGAGGGGCGATGCGACAGGTCTTGATCAGCGGCGGCGCGGGTTTCATCGGGTCCTGGTTGTGCGCGCGGATGTGCGACGATGGGTGGCGGGTGTTGTGCGTGGACAACCTGGTGACAGGGGCGCGCGCGAACATCGAGGAGCTGGAGGGTCTGCCGGGCGGGGTCTTCGAGTTCGTGCAGTGGGACATCTGCGATGAGGCGCCGCCCTCGGTCCTGGCGGCGATCGAGGCGCACGGGCTGGGGCTGGTGATGAACCTGGCGTGCCCGGCCAGCCCCGTGGACTACCACCGGATGCCCTTGTTCACGCTGCGGACGGGCAGCGTGGGGACGTGGAACCTGCTGGAGCTGGCGAGGAAGGCGGGCGCGCGCTTCTTGATGGCCTCGACGAGCGAGGTGTACGGGGATCCGCTGGTGCACCCGCAGCATGAGGATTACACGGGGAACGTCAACCCGATAGGCCCGCGCAGCGTGTACGACGAGTCCAAGCGCTTCAGCGAGTCGCTGGTGGCGACCTACAGGCGGGAGTTCGGGCTGGAGGTGCGGATCGCGCGGATCTTCAACACCTACGGGCCGCGGATGCAGGTCAACGACGGTCGGGTGGTGTCGAACTTCGTGTGTCAGGCCTTGCGGGGAGAGCCGCTGACGGTGTACGGGGACGGGAGCCAGACGCGGTCCTTCTGTTTTGTGACGGACACGGTCGAGGGGCTGGTGAGGTTGGCGGCGTCGGGGTATGGGGAGCCGGTCAACATCGGCAACCCGGACGAGTGGACGATCTTGAGCTTCGCCGAGCGGGTGGTGGAGCTGGTGGGGGGTCGCAGCGCGGTGGTGCTTGAGCCGCTGCCGCAGGACGATCCCAAGAAGAGGCAGCCGGACATCGGGCGCGCGCGCCGGGAGCTGGGCTGGTCGCCGCAGGTGGGGCTGGACGAGGGGCTGCGCAGGACGGTGGCCTTCTTCAAGGGCGAGCTGGCGGCGGGCGCGGGGTCTCAGGGGCGAGGCCTCTGAGGGTCGAGGTGCTGGCGGGGCCTCGTCGGGGTCATGGCGCGGCGCGCGGGTTTTTTCAGGGCATCAGGGGCAGTGAGGATATGGGAACGAAGGGGACGACGCAGTCTCGGATGCGCAATTTTTCGATCATCGCGCAAATCGACCATGGCAAGTCGACCTTGGCCGATCGGATCCTGGAGTTGACCAAGGCGGTCAGCGCGCGGGACTCCAAGGATCAGTACCTCGACTCGATGGATCTGGAGAGCGAGCGCGGGATTACGATCAAGGCGCAGACGGTGCGGCTCAATTACAAGGCGCGCGACGGTCAGGTGTACGTGCTGAACTTGAT
>SXGS01218754.1_pt1 | contig 16794 bp, 12 predicted proteins | sample 3174681 | NCBI WGS metagenome assembly SXGS01 (sample SAMN11356861, study PRJNA531348) | freshwater metagenome | isolation source: freshwater sample F1-80 | place: China: Fuxian Lake, Yuxi | collected 2017-12-25 | reverse complement strand
GGGTCAGACGAGTCCCGGAATCGGGCGGCCTTCCTCGACTCGCCGCAGGAGGTCCGGACGGATGTTCGGGAACAGTCGAAGTTTCGTCGGGTCGAGCAGCGTTTGCAGCACGGTCGATACCAGGTCCGCGGTCGTCACCGGGGTGGTGGTCGGTCGGCCCGCTTGCGCGTCCGACTTGCCGACCACCTGGCCCATCCTGAACCCGCCGCCGGCGAGAAGCAGCGGGGCCAGCGCCGGCCAGTGGTCACGCCCGCCCTTCTCGTTGATCTTGGGCGTGCGTCCCATTTCGCCGCACACCACGAGGAGGATCCGATCTTCCAGCCCGCGGTCCTTCACGTCGTCAAGGAACGCGGACACGGCCCGGTCGAGTTGTGGTCCGAACCCCTCCAGCCCGGCCTTCACGCCGGGGTTCAGCCCGTCCCCACCGTGGAAGTCCCACCCGCAGTTCTCGACCATCACCAGCCCGGCCCCGGCCTCGCACAGCCGCCGGGCCAAGAGCATCTGCCGACCGAGCATCGACGGCCGCCGGGGGAAGTCCGGCAGTTTCAGGAAGTTCGGGCAGGTGAGCGTGATGTCGCTGGTGTCGTACCGTTCGACCGTTTTGGTATCCTCGCGGTCGAGCCGGAACGCCTCGGCCACGCTCCCCTTGAGCACCGTGTACGCCTGCTCGCGGTAGGCGTCGTGGGCGGCGAACGCCGGGTCCGACTCCAGTCCGCGGGCGGCGTCGTCGAGACCGCGGAGCAGTTCCCGCCGCTCGGCCGCTTGGTCAGCCGGCAATCGCAACTCCATGTTTCGCAGCAGCGGCGAGAAGGTGGCCTCGGCCTCCGCCTTCCGCTGTGGGCCGGTCGGTTTCAGCGGCTTGGTGATGACGCCGGCCGGGTTGAACGGGGCGTAGGTTTCGGGCAAGTCGCCGGGTGTGTTCCCGCGGAGGAAGTGCTCCTGGAGGAACTCCCCGTTGTTGCCGCTGTCGAGGAGGATGTAGCTCGGCATCCCCGTCTTCGGGTGGTTGGTCCCGCGGAGGTAGGAGTACACCGACCCGGCACTGGGCGGGGCCGGCTTCGCCTCGGTGCCGGTGAGCATCGTGCGAACCCAGTTCTCCTGGTGATCCTTGCAGGGGGTCTGGAACGAGCGGATGACCGCGAGGCGGTCCGCTCGCTCGGCCAGCTTTGGGAAGTGGCTGCCGAAGGCGACGCCGGGCAGGGAGGTCTTGACCGAACCGAACATCGTACGGACGCCCTCCGGGGCGTCCGGCTTTGGGTCCCAGGTCTCGTGCTGCGGCGGGCCGCCGCCGAGCCACAGCCACACCACGGATTTGCCCCGCACCCACGGCTTGTCGGCGGCCGGGTTGCCGCGCAGCAGCGCCGGCAAACCGAACGTGCCGAGGCCCATCGCCCCGACCTTCAAGAAGGCCCGCCGCGTGTCGCCCTGGTCCGGTCTGATCGTGAACATGGTCGCTCCGTCACTCACTTGGCGGGCAGGATCGGGATCAGTACGAGGTTGCGGTACTCGGCGGCCGCGTCGCCCGGCAGCGCGAGCTTCCCGCCGGCCACCGGGGCCGGGACATCCTTCCGCGGCTCGCCGTTGTACTCGACCGCCGCCTTGCCGTCCCGCACGGTCACTTCGAGCAGGTTCCAGCCGTCCACGCCCCTGAACGGCGCCTTCTCGCCGGGCTTCCAGGCGTCCGTCTTCACCTGGCAGCGGAACAGGAACGCCGGACCGTGCTCGGCAGCCGGCACGAGCGGTTGCTTGCCGGAGCCGTCGCAGACCAGCCGGACGCGGCCGGTCTTGTCCTTCTCCGCCGGCTTCGCAGCCCACGCCTTCTCGCCGGTCGGAGCTTTCCACCCGTCGAGGTCGGCGCCGTTGAACACCCGCACGGCGTCGCCGAACCGGTCGGTGTAGGTCTTCAGGTGCAGCTCGCGGAAGCTCACCCGCATGTCGTTGCCCTTGCCGCCGTGCAACTGGAGAGCGATCACCCCGTCGTCGTTGCGGCGCTTGCGGTCGGGCGTGGCCTCGTCGCGGTCGATGTATTCGACGACCGGGTAGCCGTTAATGAAGTGCGTGAGGTGGTTGCCCCGGCACACGACATCGCACCGGGTCCACTCGCCCTTCTCGTAATACTTCCTCGGGTACAGCCACCTGGTGTCGGCGACCTGCCCGACCGCGACGCCCTTGCCCTTCTCGCTGACGACCGATTCCCCAACCCCGACGTTCGGCCCGCTGTGCGACTGGTGGTACAGTCCACCCGTGCCGAGACCGTTGAGAAAGTCGGCCTGATAACCGCCGACGTTGAACGTCTTCGGGTGCAACCGTGTGCTGCGGTACTGGACGCCGGAGTTGAACTCGCCCATGCGGAACTCACACCGGAAGTGGAAGTCGCGCACGACCGCATCCGCGTTCCCATCGCGGAGGATGAGCCACGTGCTTCCGGCGATCGGGCCCCCGTCTGGGTGGCCGCCCTCGATGACGCCGTCTTTGACACGCCACAGGCCCGGCTCGGCGTCCCACCCGGACAGGTCCTTGCCGTTGAACAACGGGCGGAACTCCGGCTCGTCCGCGGCGCACGGGGCGGCGAGGAGGACGAGAAAGCAGAGCGTTCGCATGGTGTGCCTCGTCGGTTCCTGCGGAAGGTTACTCGCCCACGACGACGGTGTGCGGGCGGGAGGTACGCCGCGTGCCATCTTCCACGGTCGCGATCAGTGCGTGAATGCCGGGCTTCAGTGACACCTCGAACGTCCACGGGCCTTCGGTCTTCTCGGCGAGCCGCTGGTCGGCGTCCCACAATACCACCCTCGCCGGCTTCACCCCGTCGCCGAGCGTCAACTTCACCGTCACGGGCTTCTTGGCCGATTGCAAGATGAACGGTTGCTTGTCGCCAAGCCCGGGCGGTTCGGTGATGGTCACGTCCTTGCTCGCGCCGACGAACGCCTGCCACACCGCCGCCGACCGCTGCGTTGGAAACCAACAGGCGGTGGCACGGTCCCCCTTGTATTCCTTCCATGCGGCGATTGTCGGCAGTTTCCCGTCCTTGCTCCAGGTCCCGGGGGCGCCGAGCCAACCGTCTTCGAGCGAAATGTCCGCCAAGGGAGTGGACTTGTCCGCGACCGGCTGTTTGGGGAGTCTGCGGGAAATCGCGTCGTCGAAGAACACGAACGACAGGTTGTTGGCCAGCGCGAACTCGTGCTTGCGGTTCCACTGCACCGCGATCCCGAATCGGGCTCCGAGCTTGCGCTCCGCCGGGAGTTTGGTCAGCAACTTCTCCATCTGCGAGCCGTCCTTCTCCCCGAAGACCGTCATCACCGGGACGCGGCGGGTGGCATCGGAGCCCGGCCCGACCTCCAGGCACACCGGGGCGCAGGCGATGGTGCGGGCGGGCATGAGTTCGGCGAGTTGCATGCTCATCCCGCCGCCGCGCGACATGCCGGTGAAGCACAGCGGCAGGTGTTCCAGTTCGGGGTGCCCGGTCTTCTTCGCCAGATCGGTCAACCCGGCCGCGAGGAGGCTGAACTCTTCCTTCTTCACCGCGTCGAAGTCGACTTGCACGTAGGCGAACTGCCAGTGCCGGCACGCGGCCTGCCAGTGCTTGCCCACGTCGTCGCCCTTCGAGAACGGGTTGCAGATCCCGCCCCGAACGGTTTTCACGCCGTCGGGAATCCAGACGCTGACGGACACCTTGTCGCGCGGCCCGCCGAGGACGGGGTCGCGGGTCCGGGCGGTCTTGAGCGTGTACTCGGCCCGGGCGGTGATGTCCCCGGGCGGTGCCGGCGGCTCTGCCCCAACGACCGCACCGCCGGTCGTAAGGAGGATCGCTAGGAGGAGGCGGGCCATTGTCGGGTTCTCCGGTAGTTAGCGTGCGTGTTTCCGCAGGTCCCAGCAGTAGATGCCGTCGGCTCCGCGAAGGTAAAGGAAGCCCGATACGACCGGGTGGCTGATCGGCATCTCGTAGCCGGTCGCGTCGTAGTGCGGGGTGCTCCACGGCTTGCCCATCGGCTTGAAGGAGTCGGCCGTGGTGCCGAGCATGAACACGTCGTGCATGCTCCCGTGCTGGCTGTCCGGCTCGTGGAAGAACCGCCCCTCGGCGCAGTACCCGTGGCTCTCCTGGTCGGTCTTCGCCTCGGGGCAGCGGGCCAGCACCTTCCCGGTGGTCACGTCGAGCATCGTCGTGCCGGACTTGTTGCGGACGAAGGCGCGGTCCTTCCAGACGGGCAGCCCGCTCATCCCGCCGCTGACGAACCCGACCTTCTCCTCGCCGGTGTGTTCCCAGATCTTCTTCGCGCCGGTCGGTGTAATCTGCCAGCCGCTCGCGCGGCCAACGAGTTTCTCGTCGCCCGGTCCCATCGGTTCCTTGCCGACGTTCAGCAGCAGCACATCGCCCGCGATGGATAGCGTCGATTCCTGCCGGCCCGTGTCGAGCGACCACCGCTCCTTGCCGGTGAGCGGGTCGAGGCACCGCATCTTGCCCTCGATGTTCCCACACAGGACGGACTCGCCGCTCTGGTGAACCCAGCGCGTCGGCGTGGCGTGATGGGCGAGGCACTTCGGCACCTGCCAGAGCTTCTTGCCGGTCGTGCCGTCGAACCCGATCAGCCCGCCCTGGAAGTCGGGGCACACCAGCATGCCCGCGGCGAACGTGCAGCCGTTGCAGTGCCCGCGGTTGATCCCGCCGAATGCCTTCTTCTCGGCGAGCCCCTTCTTCTTGACCTCTTCGAGCTTTGCGTGTTCCGCGCCGAGGTCGGTTTCCCAGAGGGGCTTGCCGGTGGCCGCGTCGATGCAGTACACGCGGCAGGTCGAGCCGATGGCGTACACCCGCCCGCCGAACACCGCCCCGGTGTGGTTGGTGATGATGCTCTTGTGGTCCGTCCAGTTCAGCCCCTTGTCCTGGAACACCTGCTTCCACAGCGTCTTCCCGGTCGCGGCGTCGATGCACAGAACCACGTCGTCGGCCGACACCTTCCAGTAGTCCGGGGTCCAGGTGCCCGGCCCCTTGTCGCGCCTCTGCCGCTCGCCCGCGTCCACTACGTCGCCGCACGGCACGAAGTAGCTGACAAAGACACGGCCGTCCGCGACCAGCGGGCTGCTCGCCCCGCCGCCGGGGAGCGGGATGCCGCCACCGGAGATGACCTCGCCGCCGCCCGCAAGCGGGATGTTGATGGGCTTGAAGTCCTTGAGCGAGATGCCGTGCCACCCGTGGCCCCCGTACCGCGGGCTCTGGGCGGCGCCGGGCGGGGTGGGTTCGGCGCTCTTCCACACCAGCCGCGCGTCCTTCAGGTCATCGACCAGTGTAAGGCCGCAGTCAGTGGCGCTGAAGTTGCCGTTCGGCCCGTGGTAGCACGGCCACGACGGGGCGTCCGCCGCGCGAGCGACGAGGGGAGTCAGGGCGGCGAGGCCGAGGGCCACGAGGAAGCGTTGCATGGCGGTTGTCGGGGTTGGCGGGCGCGGTTCACTTCTTGTAATCAGCTTCGTTCTTCTCGGCAGCCCAGAACAAAGCCCGCGCGAGCATGACACGGACGCTCTCGTGGCCCTCCATGTACCGCGGGGCGTGGACCGTGTAGACCGTCCGCTGCTTGGTCTGCTTGTTGACCCGGCACCACGTCTGCGGCCCCTTCGAGCCCTTCATCTCGATCAGCACGGTCACGTCGTCGGCCTGCATGGTCCCGCCGCGTCAGTACTGCGTCGTAACGGCCACGTTGCCGGTCAGACCCTTCAGGTGTTGGTTTCATTGTCCTTGTTGAACTCGGTCCACGCCTTGCCGTTGACCGTCACGCCCTTGATCGGCGCGGACTTGGGATGGCGGAAACGCAGGACCGCTTCTTTCGGCGCCTTGCGAGACGACAACTCGATGGTGGCACTGGTCTTGCCGTTGTCCGCGTCCGAGACGAGCTCGTAGGCCACCGTGCCGAAGTGCGTCGGCGCGTTCTTGACGCTGATCTTCTTACCCTGCTCCAGCCAGGCACGAGGAGTGGCGCGGGCCAGCCAAAGCGACTGGCCCGCCCGAGCTCCAACCACTGCTGCCTCGGTGTTGCTGTTGCCAGCCATGGTCTTCTTGTGCCTGAGTTCATCGACCTTGGCTTCCGAAGCCGACACGGTTGGCATCACGACAAGCCAGGCAGTCCCGCCTCGAAGCGTTTGAACTTGCCGCCGCAAATGTCGGCTCGTTGTAGCATCGTGGTGAAAACCTGGCTGAACAGCGTGCGGTCGTCGGGGAACATCAGGTGCTGGCCGTGCCGAATGCCAAAGTTACCGCCGCCGGCGAACAGCAGTGGGATCTTGCGGACTCCGTGCGAACCGGTGCCGTTGCTGAAGTCCTCGCCGTTGTTCATGCCGCTGCCAAAGACGATCATCGTGTTGTCCAGGAGGTTGCCCCCCGCATCGGGCGTATTTTTCATTCGCTTCAGGAACTCGGCGAAAAAACTCACCTGCTGGCGATCGGACTCGGCGACTTTCGCGAGCTTGGCGGGATCGCCGCCGTGGTGGGTGTCGCCGTGCACGCGGGTGATTTCCCGCGAGGACAAGTAGGTGACGACCCGGGTCGAATCAGTCTTCAGCGCCAGATGGATCAGTTCGTACGTGGCCGGAATTCGTCCGCGATTGTTGTCCAGGAAGGCGGCGTCCGCCTCAGGCCGGGGATTGCGGAGCCAGGCTTCCTCGCGAACGATGGCTTGTTCGACCTCGCGGATGCTTTCGAGGTATTCGGTCAAGCGCCGCGAATCGACCGCTCCGAGTGACCGTCGGATGGCGGACACCTCCCCTTGCAGGTCGTCGAGAATGCTTCGACGGCTGGCCAAACGCCGTTCAGCTTCCGCCATTGATTCTTTGTCCGGGGCCACGAACAAACGGTTGAAAATCTGTCGGGAGTCAGCCTGGGCGGGCAGCGGCGTTCCCCGTTCGTTGAACGAGAGCGTGTGCGTCAACCGTTTCGCCCCGGTCCCGCTCTGCACGCTGAGTTGCAGCGACGGAAACCGCACGTCCCGGCCCAGATGCGGCGCCGCCAACTGATCGATCGAGATCGAATTGTTGCCCGCAGGGTTGTCGGCGGTCAACCAGGTGTCGGCGGCGGAGTGGCCGTTGAAGTCGTATTCGTGACGCAGGCCGGAGAGGATCGACAACTGGTCGCGATGCGGTTCCAGCGCCTGGAGGGTCGGCGACAACTTGTACTTTTTGCCGGTTTCCCGGGGGTACCACTCTTCATTCACCACGCCGGACGCGAAGTAAATGAAGACCATCCGCGGCTTGGCCTTGGCCACCTCGGTCTTGGGAGATCCGGAGGCCATCGCCTCCAGCATCGGCAAAGCCAGCGCCGCGCAGCCCCCCTTGATCGCCTGTCGTCGGGACATGACGGGAATCATTTGCTTTCCTTTCACGTTGTTAAGCCCTGTCAATAGCTGCGAAATTCATCGCTGAGAACCAGTTCCTCGATCAGCGTCCCCAGGCGATAGTCTTTATCTTTCAGCAGGCCACGAAGCCGGGCGACAGTCCGGCGATCTTGGAATCGCAGAGACCGGCCCAGGGAGTAGACCATCATTTTCTCGACGAAACACTGGACGAACGGATCGGGGGCGTCCTTCAAGGCACGCCGCAGTTGGTCGGGGCCATCGATCTCGCGCCCATCGGGCAAGGTGGCCCGGGCGTCGATCTTCGGACTGTCGAACCGTTTCTTCAGGCCATCGGCCTCGCGTTCGCGCCAGAGCCCGACAGCGTTGTAACGCTCCAAGGCGAAGCCAATCGGATCGATCTTGGTGTGACAGCGGGCGCAACTCTTGACGTCGCGATGGATTTCGAGCTGTCGACGCTGCGTCACTTCGTTCAGGCCGGGAACCTTGTTGGCGAGTTCCCCGGCGTTGTCGGGCGGAGGCGGAGGCGGATCACCGAGGATGTTCTCCAAGATGAACGCGCCTCGCGCAACGGGCGAGGTCCGTGTGCTGTTGGAGGTGATTTTGAGGATGCTGGCATGACCCAGGACGCCGCCCCGATGGTGCTCCGGTGCCAGCTTCACCCGCCGAAACTGATCGCCCAAAACACCGGCGATTTTGTAGTGTTCCGCGAGCGTCTCGTTGAGCATCGTCCAGTCCGAATCGAGGAAGTTCAAGATGCTCAGATCCCGGCGGAGCACCTCGTGGAAGAACTCAACCGTCTCGAGCCCCATGCTGCGTTCGAGTTGCTTGCTGTACTTGTACAATTCGGGGTCGGGTTCCGCGGCACCAATCCGCTTCAGGTGCAGCCATTGCGAGGCGAAGTTCTCTGCCAACGCATAGGCGCGGCGATCCTGGAGCATTCGCCGAACTTGTTTCCGTAACCCTTCCGGTTTCCCGAGTTCGCCGGATTCGGCGGCGCGCAGCAACTCGTCGTCGGGGCAACTGCTCCAAAGAAAGTAGGAGAGCCGTGAGGCGAGTCCCTGTGGCGAAAGTCGCTGATTGGGCTGAGCCGAAACGCGATCGCTTCCGACGAAGAGAAAATCGGGCGAAACGAAAACCGCCACCAGCGTTGCCCGCAGTGCTTCGCCGAAGGGAGCCCCCCGGTCGCGCTCGGCTTTGAACCGCTTCACGTATCGTTCGACCGTCTCGGGCGAAACCGATCGGCGAAACGCTCGCGGCAGCATGCGCTGGAGCGTCTCGCGGACCACGGCCATCTCCTCGCGTTCTCTTGGCAAAACGCCGGGGATGCGCAGCGTCGCATCTTGCACCGGCGGCAGAGGCCCCTCGACCTCGATGTAATCGATCTCGATCAGGTGGTGATAGAAATCCAACGCGGCCTGAAGTTGAGATTCGCGATTCTTGTCCGTGTTCGGGTAAGGGCCTTTCTCCCGAAACGTCGTGCGAAACTGAATATCGAGACGCAACGAAGAGTTGTCGCCAACGCGGACTTCTTCCAGCTCGCGAAACAGCATCAGTTCATGGGTCTTCCACTCGTTGGGCGCGAGTTCCACGTTCATGGCGACGGCGTCCACCGGCCGGTCGTCCGGGTGGCCCGTAAGCACCTGCATCAAGACCGGGTGGTTGAGCCCAGCCGGCTTGACGATCGGGCGACAACGAATGCGATACCGATAGAGCCCCGGCTGACGCACCAGACAGTCCGCGCTGAAGGTGAACGTATCCCAGACCACCGCTCCGTTTTCGTTCAACAGCGGAAAGCCCAACCGACGAGTTCCGGTGAACGGATTCGCCCTCATGCGTTCGGCCTGGAAATCTTTCGCGAACGAACCGTCGCCATCCGATTTTCCGAGATTGATGAAGTAGACACCGGGCATCGGCGGCGCATCGTCCTTAAAGCGATCGCGGCAGTGAAGGTCGTCCTCAATTTTCCGGGCGGCGTTGCTTCCGGGAGCCGCGTAATCGATTCGCCAGTGGTGCGTGGGACGAGCCCAATCCATGGCCAACGTCAACTGGCGTTCCGCCAATTGCAGGTACAACTCCAAATGCAACTTCGACAGCGACAGCCCGCCCCCGACCGTCTCGAATCCGTCGACCGCCGTCTCCTCGGGCAAGAGATGATGGAACGGCCGAAATCCGTGCGTCCCGCGCGGCATCCCCAAAACATCGTTGAGGGTGTTCTCGAATTCGACGCGATTCAGACGCCTGCTGAACGGTTTCGCGTCGCGATGCCCCTCCGCGTCCACGAACTGCCAAAGCTGCTTCTCCATCGCTTCGGCCACGAGCGTTCGTTCTTTGGGCGAGACGTCCTCGTTCGGCGGCGGCATCTTCCCTTTGGCGACCTGGTGAAACGCCTTCTCGTAAGCCCGAAATCGTTCCCCGTTGAGAGTCGTTCCAGGCTTGAGCAATGGCTCAATGCTGAAGCCGCCTTTCGATGAACCCTTGGCGTGACAGCCGGAACAGTGATCCTGAAAGAACCTCGCTACTTTCTCCTGAATCTTGACCTCTTCGGCTTTATCCCCAGCCTGCGCGGACGCACAAAACGCGCCGCAAAAGAGGATCGCCGCAGCCCTCCATCGATGGATCGTTCCCGCGAAAGTCATGATCTGCCCCTTCTGAAACGCGCCGCTGTCTCTTGAGGCTGCCGTTGTGGACTACCATCCGGCCCGCCTGCTCACTGGTGGGATCGGGTGGGATCGTTGACGATTCGTTAGCTACTTTTTCTTTAACGTCCCAGCCAAGCGAACGGGATCGCGGCTCGGCTGCCAGAGATACTGTTCGTCCTGCGTGATGCGGTCCGGGCCCAAGAAGGGGCGTATCGGTTGCCGAGTCTCGGCGAGTTTCGCCACCGGATCGAGAATCGTTCCCAATACCAGATCGACGCGTATGCTGCGGGCGGGCTTATCCTTGCTGGTCTTTGGAGCTTGGAACTCGAGCACGGTGTAATCGGGACTGATCCGGAACGTACCGTACGCCACCCGCGGTGCTCCGCTGAACGCCAGGCCGGGGTACTCCGAGACGAAGCGAACCGTGTGAAACACGTTGTAAACCTGTTTCAATTCGTCGGCATTCAGCAGATCTTTGATACCGAGCGACTTCACGATGTCGCCGGACTTGCGGTAGATCACCAGACGATGGGCGACCGCGGGATGGTCGGCCCAGTCCTTATTCGGGCCATCGGCGAAATTGCCGCCGTTGGAGAGCTTGTCGTCGACGTTCGTCTTGCTGGGCGAGTAGGAAAACGGGTTCCAGGCCGCGAACGTTTCGCCGTCCGGAGCGATGAAGAGATGAACGAAGGGGCCGACCGGCGGGAGCCCGACGAGATCGCCCGTGCGCGATTGGCCAGTTTTGGTGTCCTTCCAGTGAAACTTCCATTGGCCGGCCTTGGGATCTTTCGGGTTGGCACCGACCAACTCGGCTGTCACCACGAATCGGCCGTCCTGCGTCTGGCAGCCATCGACGTAATCCTGTCGCGCTCGCCCGGCATGGATAGTAGACGCAGCCAGCAGCAAACAAACTAATGCAATAGATGATTTCATCATTTCTCTCCGATGCACCAGAGTTTCGATTGGCCCAACAGCAGTAGACGGCCGTCCGCGACCGCGGGGGAGGCGTGCCCAGGATCGCCGAGATCGTTGTTGGCGAGCACCATGAACTCCGCCCCCGCTTGCACGACGACGCTCTTTCCCGCCGAGGTCAAATAGATGCGTCCCTTCGCGTCGGCGACGGGGCTGGCCCAGGCGGAACTCGCGCCGACACGCTCCTGATACACCTTCTCGCCGGTCTTCAAGCTTCGACAAGTGAGGATGCCGTTGTTGTGCAATCGGTAGATGTGTTCGCCGACGATCACGGGCGAGCCCAAGCTTTCCGGTACGTTCGCGGTCCATTTGCTGGGCACGGGCGAGGCAGCGTCGCCGGTGGGAATGGCGACCAAGGTGGCGAGCCCGCCTCGGCCGCTATCGAAGTAGACACGATCGCCGGCGAGGACAGGGGTCGCGGTCGAGGCGATCCCCGCAGCCCACCAGAGTTTCTTGCCCGTCAGCGGATCAAAGGCTTGCAGGGCGTTGTTCGCCGGCTCCTTACTGGAAGCAGCGATCAGCATCTGCGTGCCGGTCTTCCCAGGCGCCAACACGGGCGTCGAATGCCCGTAGCCCGTGTCTTTGAGACGCAGATCATAGACGATGTCGCCCGTATGTTTCTTGAACGCGATCAGGCGAGGTTCTTTGTTGAGGCCACAAAAGACAATCACAAGATCCTGATACAAGATCGGGCTGGTCGCCATTTCGAAGTTGTAATGGAACGGCTTGAGCTCGTAACGCCATTTCAACTTGCCAGCCGAATCGATTGCGACCAACACCGATGAGCCAAACAGAGCGTAAACGCGTTCGCCATCGGTGCAAGGCGTGGAGTTGGCATACCCCAAGCCGCGATCGCCTTTCAAAGGCCCGCGTTTGGCCGGGCCCGGCTCCACCGAGGTCTTCCAGAGCCGTTTGCCGTCGCTGAGTTGGAAGCACTGGACGTGATGCAAGGGTTGTTCACCGTCGGGATTCGCGGCGACATTGGCGATATAGACGCGGTCCTTCCAAACGATGGGGCTCGAAGTTCCTTGTCCCTCGGCATCGACGGACCAGCGAATGTTCTTCCCGGACTTCGCGTTCCATTCGAGCGGTAGGTTCTCGCGCGTGGTGACGCCGCAACCGCCCGGGCCACGGAACTGAGGCCAATCCTCGGCGCTGGAGACGCTGGGTAGCAATGCAAATACAAGCGGCATGAGATAGCGCATGGTTGATAGTAGCCCCTTGATCGGCATCGCGTTGTGTCTCAGGAAGCTCATGGGCCGACCTTCGCAGTTTTCGTGTTCATGGGTCAACACATCCTTGGTCCACTCTTGGTAGGTGAGATCCGTCACGCTCGAACGTGGGGATCGGGTCCGACGGGTCCGACACCGAACCCCGCCCACTGAAGTGAGCAGACGGCGTGCAGAGAACACACACACACGATCACTGCTTTTTCCGGTAAGCGTTCTCGTCCGCGTTCGCCGCCCAGAAAATCGCCCGGGCGACGAGGGTGCGAACCGGCTCGGACCTTCCCAGGTCGTGGCCGTCGTGAATGGCGTAGACGATCCGCTGTTTGGAGGTCGGATGGGTGCGCGTCCACACCTGTGGCTCTCCGCTCGCCGATTCGAGGAGGACGGAAAGGTCGTTGAGCGACTTGTGAACGTAGAGGTGTTCCTTGGGATACAAATCGGCGACGGTGAGGCCCTTCAGAATCGGATGGTCGGCCTGGCCTTCCCGAGGTCGAAGCTTCGCTTGCAAATGGTCCGCGAACGTCGCGCCGAAGGTGACCTGGCCGTACTTCTGCGAGTCAACGGCGGAACCTTTGGGTACCTTGAAACCCGCGCCGTGATGGCTGCGACGCATGCCCACGAGCGGCTTCGAAGCGTAAAGTTTCAGCACGGCGTCGGACTGCTTCTCATCGAGTTCCACGTGTGTGAGTCCGGTGAGGACGACATCAGCTTCCGCTGCTTTTTCGAGGTCCGGGATCGTTTTCCGATCGGCCGGGATGAGGAGCGTGACCTCAACGCGATAATTCGCTTCGAGCCATTTGGGAAAGGCTTCGTAGCCCGCCTTGTTGTCGCGGATGCCGAACGCGGGGGTCAGGATGGCGACCTTCAGCGGCGGCTTGTTGTCGTCGGCTCGGGCACTCGAAGCCGCGAACAGGGTCAGCAGAGTCAGGACGAGAATGCGAAATCGCATGGCAGTCTCCTTGCAGGTGTTCAACCGAGTCCCTTGAGCGGTCCGGTGCTGTCGCCCAGCGTCTTCGTCGTGGCACCGGCGCGTTCGAGCAGGGACAGCCAGAGGTTCGTGATCGGCGTGTTCGTCGGGTAGCGCACGTGGCGACCGGGTTTCAGCGACCCGCCGCCCTTGCCGGCGAGCAGGATGGGCAAGTCCTTGTGGTCGTGGCGGTCGCCGTCGCCCAGCCCGCTGCCGTAGGCGATCATGCAGTTGTCCAGCAGGTTCCCGTCGCCCTCCTTGACGGCCTTCAGTTTCCCCAGCAGGTAGGCGAACTGCGTGACGTGGTGCCGCTCGATCTTCATGATCTGCTCGACCGTCTCCGCCCTGCCGCCGTGGTGCGACAGGTTGTGGTGCCCGCCCTTGACGCCGATCTCGGGATACGACCGCCCGCTCCCCTCGGGCTCGAAGATGAACGTGCAGACGCGGGTCACGTCGGCCTGGAAGGCCAGCACCATCATGTCGCCCATCAGTCGGACGTGCGGCGCGAACTCGGCCGGGATGCCGTCGCCGGGACGCGCCGCACCTTGGGGCGGCTTCGGCGCGGGCAACTCCTCGGTGCGGCCGACCCGCCGCTCGACGTCGCGGACCGCGGTGAGGTACTCGTCGATCTTGTGCCGGTCGTCGCTGCTGACCCGTGTGCTCAGACCGGCCGCCTCACCCTGGACCGTGTCGAGGATGCTACGGCGTGCGGCGGCCTTCTTGCGGTCGGCCTGGCCGGTGCCGAACAGGCGGTCGAAGACGGCCCGCGGGGAAGGCTCCAGGGGCAGCGGCTGGGTGGAGGAGGGCCACGACAGCGTGCTGGACACCACGCACGGGAAGCCGTCGCAGGACGCCCCGCCGATCCGCTTGCTGCCGATCTCCAGCGACGGCAGCCGGGTCAGTTGCCCGATCTTGCTCGCGGCGATTTGGTCGGCGGAGACGCCGCAGCGGACGTCGCGCCGGGGCTGGGTGCCGGTGAGGAAGGCGGCCATCGCCGGGGCGTGGTTGCCGCCGTCGTGCCCGCCCTGCAACGCCGCCAGACCGGAAAGCACCGAGAAGTCCTCGCGTAAGTCCTTCAATGGCTCGAGCAGATCGGGCAGTTCGTAATCGCCCACCTCCTTCGCGGGCGTCCAGTGCTTCATCTGGATGCCGTTGGGGACGTAGACCCACGCCAGTCGGATCGGCGGTTTCGCCTTCTCGGCAGCGGACGCACGCCACGGAGTCATCGCTTCCAACAACGGCAGAGCGATCGTGGCACCGACGCCGCGCAACACGGTGCGGCGGGACATGGGATGGCGGGGGATGGTGATCATTTAGGAGTCTCCTTGGCTCCACGCCGCATGGTAAACGGGCTGCTCCGGACGACTTCGAAGACCAGCCTCTGGAATCGGTAATTGTCTTTCGACATGGCCGCAACGATGGCGTCCACCGTCGGCCCGTCGTGTTCGCCCAGGGGGCGGCCCAGGGCGTAGGTGAGCATTTTCTCGGTCAGGCATTTGGTGAACTGGTCCTTCTTCCCCAACAGAACCTTCCGCAGGCCGTCGGTGCCCTGGAACTTCTGACCGTTGGACAGTTCAGTGGCGTCATCGACCGGAGCCTTGCCGTCCTTATCGCGGTACTGGCCCAACACGTCGAACCGCTCCAGGGCGAAGCCGAGCGGGTCGATCTTCGCGTGGCAGGCGGCGCATCCGGGCTTGCTCCGGTGCAGTTCGAGTCGCCCGCGCACGGTCACCGGCTCCTTCACCGTTCCGGCCGCCTGCTCCAGCGCCGGTACGTCCGCCGGTGGGGGGGGCGTCGGGGACGCCAGGACGTTCTCCAGGATCCAGGTGCCGCGCTTGACCGGCGACGTGCGGTCCGGATTGCTGGTCATTGTCAGGACGCTGGCGTGCGTCAGTACCCCGGCGCGGGGGCCGTCCGCGGGCAGCTCGACGCGGACGAACGCGTGCGCGGGGACCGGGACCGCCGTCCGCTTGTCGCGGCCGAACTGCGCCAGGCCGTAGTGCCGGGCCAGCCGCTCGTTGAGGAAGGTGTACCGGCCGTCGAGGAAGTCGGTGATCGGGCGGTCCTTGCGGAGCACCTCCTCGCAGAAGAGCAGCGTCTCGCGGGCCATCGACTCGCGCAGGCGAACGTCGAGCTGCGGGCCGCGGGTGACGCGGGCCAGGTCGCGGATGTCCAGCCACTGCGGCGCGAAGTTCTCGACGAGGGCGTCCGACCGGTCGTCGGCCAGCATCCGGGTCACCTGGGCATCCAGGTTCTTCGACAGCTCGCCCTTCGCGGCCAGGGCGAGCAACGCCTCGTCGGGCATGCTGCTCCAGAGGAAGTACGACAGCCGACTGGCGAGCTGGTACTCGGAGATCGGGTGCGATCCCTTCTCCTCCGGCCGGTCGTCCAGCTCCACGCGGAACAGGAAGTTCGGCGACACGAGGATCGCCTGGAGGCTGGTCCCGATGGCCGCTTCGAAGTTCTGCCCGGCCTCAAGCGAGCGGTCGTAGAGCTTCAGGTATCGGTCCATCTCCTCGGCCGTGGCGGGGCGGCGGAATGCACGGTCGGCGAAGCGGGTGAGGATCTCGCGGGCCTGCTCGCGCGGCTTCGCTTTCGGGTCGCACGCGAGAATCCGCCGACGGCTTCCGGGTTCGTCGTCGGTCGGCCCGACGAGGTCGATCGCGTGCAGCTCGAGGCCGGGGCGGTTATCCCGGTTGGCATCGACCTGCGGCGGATACGCCGCCTTCTTCTCCTCCAGCTCGGCCGGCGGGTTGAGCAGCCGCATGCTCACCCGGCGGTTGCCCTTCTTCAGGGCGACGGGGATCTCGTACCTCGTGTACGCCCCCTTCTCCGGGAACGCGAACGTCACCCGCTTCAGCTCCTTGCCGTCGACGATCACCGACACCTCCGGCGCCGGGTCGTCCTTCTTGACCGGCTTGCCCTCCACCCGCACGAGGTACTCGCCGTCGGCGGCGATACGGAACGTGGCGGCGACCGGCTCGGAGGTGAAGACGTACAGACGGTACGGCACCTTGCTCCCACTCACCATGAACTGCGCGAACCCGACGCGCTCGGCTGGTTTGGCGGGCTTGCCGGCCAGGGCACGGGTGACCACCACCTCGGCAGCGTCGAGGTAGCGTTCCATCAGCAGTGGCGAGAGGGACAGGGCATCGCCCTGGTTGTCGAAGCCGTGACTGGGCTCGTCGGCGGGGAAATTGTCGGCCGGCTCGAACTCGATCTGGCAGAGGTCGCGGACGGTGTTGTTGTACTCGGCCCGGTTGAGCCGGCGGATCGTCACCCGTCCGGGGTCGCGGGGCTTGCCCGCGTCGGCCCGGCGGAACGCGCCGCGGACCGCCTCGGCGAACGCCTCCCGCTCGTCGGCGGTCGGTTGTGGGACGCCCTTCGGCGGCATCTCGCCGTCGCGCACGGCCCGCACCGCGTTCGACCACACCTTGCGGGTCGCGACCACGGCCGCCTCGTCCCGGAAACCGCTCAGGTCGAGTTCGCCCCGCTTCTTCTCGGCACCGTGGCATGACAGGCAGTACTTCTGCACGAACGCGGCACCGGGAACCGGCGCGGGCTTCTCGCCGGGCGGATCCGCGGCCCGGACCGACATCGGTGCCATCGCAACAAGGGCGACGAAAAGCAACTTCTGCGGCGTCATTTCTTCGCCT